>Ga0126339_10001926_pt1 | contig 14591 bp, 10 predicted proteins | sample OrbTmetagenome_2_FD_92532 | JGI IMG/M metagenome (GOLD analysis project Ga0126339, IMG submission 92532) | Coral microbial communities from Petempiche,Puerto Morelos, Mexico - Orbicella T R C metagenome | ecosystem: Host-associated > Invertebrates > Cnidaria > Coral | place: Petempiche,Puerto... | reverse complement strand
GGCGGCGAAGCATGTTACGTGGAATGAGGCAAAAGGCACTGCACAAAATAGGGTTAGGTGGCGCGCGCTAGTTGAGGACCTATGTTCCACTTAGGAACGAAGAGGATTAAGTAAGTAAGTATTAAATAAATTAATAGTATCCTGAGATCATCTTGACAGCATTAACTATTGATTTAATGGCTTAGAATAATAGATGAACTTAACACAGCTGGTATTTGCAGAGCTCACACCTTCCCATGAGTGTTTTGGTTTGTTGGATTCCTTGTTGTGTTTGTTATGGATGTGCCAGCCAGGTTCAGTTCTGATGATGTGACCGTTGGACTGCTACTGCTGGGAGGTGAGTTGTTTTTCTGAAGAAAAAGGAAATTCAAATTGTTATTCTATTAAATTTTATATTTGTTATCAATAATTAAGGAAATTTTGTTTTCAAGATTAAATGTCAATATTACACTATACATGTGTGCTCAAAATATATTCTTAGTCAAGGAAAATGACTGTTCAGTTCAACTTGGCATTTTAATATACATATACTGTAACTACATTTAAATCTTTTGACTCTGTTTGACGCAGGATATTGAACGGCATGGTTTTAGAAAGGGTATGGGACCATTTTTTTTTTTTTTTTTTTAAGTATTTAGGGTTTTATATAGCTGAGATACATGATTGTATTTATAGGGGGTTTTAATTTAGTAAGTTAAAGTGGTTGTACTATTAATTTAGTATGGCTTTGAGGGTTTAAAAATTGTGAGGCATAACTTCATTGACATATGTCTTCTCTTTTTGTCCTGAGTAATTCCTTGACTGCATCCCAGCTAGCTGGGTGCTTTGCACACAATGACTGGTTGGCCTGTCCCATTTTAGTTTCTTCCAAACAAGGAGGTCATGTTCAGATGTTCACTTGCCATACCTTTTGCTTGGAATTTGTAGTTTTCCTCTTTCCATCACTGTTTGGTCTCTTTGATGAGCTTGGTGACTGTGAGTTATCTGATCCTAATTGTCCATTAATACTTGGAAGAGACACTGAGCTGCTACGAGAGCTGACAAATAGAGAGACTTATTTCATTAAGCAAGCATAATATATCTTCCAAATGCTGTGTATTGATGGGTAATTTCAAGTAATATATCAAACACAAGAGACTGTGTGAAGACATCAATGATCATCGCAGTTCTGTGAATTAAAGCCTGAAAAAAAATTCACGCTGTAATGGGATTCAAACCCATGACCTCTGCAATTAACCAGTGCAGTGCTCTACAAAATTAAGCTATCAAGCCAACTGGGAGCTGTTGAGATTGTGAGTTTGTAATAATTATACCCGACTAGATGGTGAAGAATACAAATGAATATACATAAATATGACAGATCATATATTTGGACTGTGGAGAAAGACATGAAGACACATACTGTATATTTGAACTGTGGAGAAAGAAATGTTCCAAGACATCAATGATTTTGCCTTCATATCTTTCTCCACAGTTCAAATATAATTATGATGTTACATTTGGACAAGAGACTGTGTTTTACCACATTTCCAAACACAGACAAGAGAGTTGAAAATATGATGTGCAGACGAATATTTTTGATATGTCTTGAGCCTTTGATATATATTCTCAATTGAAACCAAAACTAAAAAAAAGGGGAAAACAGAGAAGTACATATGCATGTATACTAAATCATAAAAATCAAAATTATGATCAGATAATTACATATCCAAACACAGGCACAGTTTAGACTGTGACTTCTTTTGTTTAAACTTGATGAGAAGATTTAAATAGTCAAGATATTGTAAGAACTTCAATGAAGCCTGTAACTTAAAGATTTTAAATGTACCTTCCCGACAAAGTTTTTGGCTTTGGAGGGAGCGCCTTGCTAGAATCAGCTGAAATATAAAAGGAATGAATCAACAATATAATCTACTACACTAGTTGGAAATAATCTTAAGAATTATTTTTCCCTGCATTGCATTCATTGAGGGTTGTACAGGGGTGTTCTTGTGATACGTGATTAGCTGATTTTATTTTCCGTGAAACATAAATTGAAGAAATTATTCTTTGTGATCCGTGACTTGAAGGTTTTGTGTGACCTGTGAGGAACTTGAAATATTACTGTGCATTTACTGAAACCGGGGCCACCCAGACAATGAAAACCAATCAGGATTTGAAAATGTTGGAATCTATTGTTTCAGTTGTGCCATCTGATTGGTTTTCACTGTCTGGGTGGCCCCAGTTTCAGTAAATGCACTGTAACCAATATCTGTGATTTCACCACTCTATTCCACATGATTTTGAGACGTGAGTCCTCCAGAAGATTTATTAAGACTGAAAACATCAATTGCGACCTCTGTATAATAATTATTATTGTAACATCTCATAAAGCATCGGGAACTACATGTACCAAGTAATAGAGGGTTTTCATTGAATGACGTACACTTTGTTTAATCTTTGTAAATGTTGTAAGACCTAGTAAATTAATACTTTGCATGCCTATCATGCATCAGATGTCTACTCCTATCATGTAACAGGAGGTCAAAGGACAGTGATCCAAAACACTAAAATATGGCAGAGCAAACAGAGACTAGTATGATGAGGGCTGAGTGTGTTATATTTTATGTGGACCCAAAGTCTGTGGGTTCACATAATTTCCCTGAAAAGGAACAAGGTCACTTTCCTATTACAAATGAGCATTCATCTTGCAGTTTTTATTAGTTCCTGGAATTTGCCAGATTAATGGAAGTCAGGTTGAGAAACTTGCCCTTGGCTCCTGTATTGAGGTTACCTTTTGTCGGCTCAAAAAGGAAAGAGATGGCAGTGAGTCATCTATCGAGAGTAATTTAGGTATGCAATCTGCAATATCAAGCCTTTACTTAACAGCGCTCACAATTTTACTTTTTCCAAATACTCTTTTTCAAATACTCTTTCTGGCATAAGAGCAGGTTTTTAAAAAGAGTAATTTACTTGCTTATTTTTGTGATTTGGGAAAATGAAATTTTGAAATCCATGATCTGTGATGCCCTATTTTTTGCATTTGTGAACCATGCCAGAGACCCCCCTGAACAACCCTCTTTGTTGGTATGGAGCACTGTACCTTAAAAGTCCAAACCATTTTGTTGTTAAATTACATGTCTTGACCTTTCTTGAAATAAGAAAACTCTTACATTGTACATGTATACCCACAAGTATAACATGAAATTTATGTAAAACTAGCATCCTAAAGGTTACTGAACAAAAATAAAATATTTAACTTACTGAAAATCATAAAAAAGTTACATAATTTGTTGTATTTCTGATCATGAGCAACTCAACTTTATTTGCAGAGGGAGGCGGGGAGTGGGAGGTGTTACTATCAGTATTCTATGGTAGTAAAATGTAAACAAAATCAGATTTATAAATAAGATAACAAAGTCATTCTAATTAAATTTCCTCACCACTTGTCACCTTCTTTTTGATAATTTTGGGTCCTCGATTAAACTTGACCAGATGATATGACTCAAATTCCTGTCAAGACAATGTCAAATACAAGTGACAAAACTTCTCTCACATAATTTAAGGCACTAGTAGTCCACACAACCTTTTTTTTTATTTCGTATAGTCATACTCATTAGCATATATACTAGTTGGAAGTTTGGAAAAAGATATTTACATGTAGCTTTTTGATGTTAGTTAAGATGCATTATTCTTTTTTTTAAGCAGGTGCTGTACATTTTATGTAGTGTATACAGGTACTTATCTAGGAATAAATTAATTGAAATTAATGAATTAATTAAATAAACAGTAAAGTTTACACCTTAGCAGGCTATTATTTTAGTGCATTAATGGTTTAGCAGATAGCAACCTCCTAAACCATCTCAATTCTTCACTTGCATGTGATGTCACCATGTTCTAAAATCCAAAACTAAAGAGACACCAAAGTTTTTATCCTCATCAGGAATAAGGGGTGCTAAATTGATAACTATCTGTTTACAACTTTTCAGCTTGCTTCATCTGGAAACCGGTGCATTTTGAATTTCAGAGAACTTTATGGCTGTCTGTGACAATTTTTGAAGCTACAAACACGTTTGTCATTGAAAAAATATATACTTATTTCGTGATTTTTAGCCTTTTCAAAAGTTACAGCATTAGAAAAAGTGCTTACACTGTACATAAATGCTTATTATTTTGTTCAGTACAGATAATCAGTCGCCTAGATATCCAAAGCAAGTTCCAGATGTTTACACTATGGTAGCTCCATTGTGCAAAATATTTTGACGAGTATCTGAAGTTTGGAAAAATGCACAGACTTATAAAACTTGGAGAAGTGTCTTCTTTATTTATCTCCTTGGCTATAACATCGCAATTTCTCGACTTGCTCCACTAGATGGTTCTTGAATTATTTTTTTGTTGCATAACAGTGCACGCCAAGAATAGTGCACTCTGCACTAAAAAGGACATTGTAAAATTGTTTACCTGTAAAATAGTTGGCAAATCAATGTTGTCGCAGACCTCAAACTTGGTCAGACTTGTACCTCCTTCTTTCTCAAGTGCATGAGCTGAATCAACATAGCTATATGAAGAAAAGAAAATCATCTATTCAAAGGAGCTCAGTCATGGTATTGTGAGTTATTTTGGCCGCATACAAAATTACCTTTAAATGGTACAAAACCTGAAAATAACAGTTTAATAAGATAGAAAAACACCACAGAGATAATGATAAACCATAAAGGAAAAAGGATGGCTAAGGATTGAGAAGATTAACACAGATTGGAAACGATGAATTTGAAAAATTGAGGCTAAACTTTTCAATATGCGCAAACCGTGACTGAGCTCCTTTAAATTGATCACAATTTCTTTGATTGTTCAGTTCCAGAAAATATTCATATCCATCCTAACGAAGGTCGTTGGAAATTATAAGTGGGATAGAGCTAGAAATGCAAAAGAAATTTCGAAGCTAAATAAATTAGGAATTTCCAGAGAGGGGCAAGGGATTAAAACCAAGAAACCTCATATGTGGGAGACAAACTGCAGTACCAGAAACAAAACACAGATCTCTGTAGTAATCAGTCCTCCTCACAGGGTGGAAGACGGAATCGAAATGAGATCGCAACATGCAAATCAATCAATCAACTTTTACATGTATGTCTTCTCAGCCAATCTTGACTAATTGACATTTTTGCAACAGCATGCACGCATGCAAGGAGAGTTGTAAAAGTGTTTTGAAAGTTTGTGAATTGATCACTGAAAGAACAAAAGCAAGTAAAAAAACCTCTGGCCGCCCAGAAAAAAAACTGATCCTGGCATGCCCAATAGATGAAAACCCATAACTGGCATGATATGATCGATTCTTATCCATATCATCAATAATAATTATTTAATCGATAATTATCAGAAATCAATGAAAATCTATGATCAAGAGAGTTGTGAGTATCGATTTTTGTCGACTTCCATTGATTTTAATAGATTTTCATTGATTGTTACTATTTTTTTGAGTTTTATTTCATAGTTTGCAGCAGCAAAAACCATAATGCACAAGAGATTTGCTTTGATCATGATGAAAGCAAAGGAATTCAAAGGAAATTTTGAATTCTTTGAGCCCAGTTTCCTTTGGCTGACTACAAGATACAACATGTAACATATTAAGCTACATTTCATTGACTGTCTGCTGTTATTCCACCAACAATGCCTCTTTACAGCTACCAATTTCCTTTTCCTTGCATGATAAATGATTCTCCTGTTGTCACAGTAAATTCACACTCATAGCAACCTTTGATTACTCCCCCGTCAGTATGACATCCATACATGTTATAGAGATCCACGGGGTACTCCCTTGTATGGGCTGTATTGGTATGTGCGGCCCCAATGGGTAGGGTTTTCAGCTGTTTTGGTCAATAGAGTATCGATTTTGGCATTTTCGATAGCAGTTGCGAGGATTTGAGCTGTGAGTATCGATTTCCATTGATCAATCAAGGTAATCGATAATAATCGATTAATTAAAATCGATTATATTGATTATATCGATCGCCTTCGATTGGTTACGCCGGGAACTGATGCACGTGCGAGTTAGCGGCCGACACGACAAGTACAAGTAAGTTGAGTTCTAAAGTTGTAAAGTGACAACTCACCCTTCCTCACGTAAGTGATGCAAGATAAGTATCAACAGAGTTCTTTTACGTTGTTCATATCTTTGTTCTTCCTGGTGGAACAACCAAAAACATTTCAAAATATTCGTACAGTTGCTCAGACTTCTAGTCTACATGTAATACTTAAAACCAAAACCATTTGAAAAAGTTTACCGCTTGTCTTGCTTCATTCGCAGTCTTAAGCTGCATATAGCTAAGTTCCTGTGTCATTTAACTCAGTAGAACTCCACAACGGGAGTTACTTCTTCAAAACAAATTAGTTTCCTTCCGTTGCAAGGGACGCCATCTTGCATTTTCCTGGAGATCAGAGCCCGCTGTACAGAAGTCTGGCGGTTGTTGTGGTAAACGTCTGCGCAGAATTGCTGGAAGGAAGTATGGCGTCGTTGTTCGAATGTGTTGAGGTGTGATGACAATTAATTCGAAGTAGGGATATTGCTTATCGTGAAGACCAGTTTGAACATCGATCAATATGCCGCACTTTTCTTAGTTATTCATGATGTTGCGAAAACGACCGAGGAGAAGGGAATGGACGATGGAAAATCCAATGAGTGCGCGACTGAGGGAAGCTGTTGCTAGTGGCAATGTGAAACTAGTGCGGGATCTCATCAAAGATGGTGCCTCCGCTAATCAAATGGACGCGAATGGTTGGACTTTATTGCATTTAGCGGCCAGCAGAGGGAAAGAACGTGCCCTCAGAGTACTCCTCGAGAAAGGAGGGGACGCATTTGCGCGTGATTTTGTTGGAGGTTTCACTGCGTTACATTACGCAGCGATGCACGGGCGAACAAGAATCGCTAAATTGTTGTTAGATTTCAAAGGATTAGACAAAGAAAAGCTTGTCGATGCAAGAAGCGAAGATGGCTGGACACCTCTTCACGTCGCTGCACACTACGGTAGGGACTCATTTGTCGAACTTCTTCTAGAATCGAAAGGTTACGTCGACGCCTTGAGCGACAAAGGCACAACGGCGCTTCAACTAGCCATCATTCGTGAAAGAACAAGTTCGATTCGGGTTTTATTAAACTGGGGAGCTAACATCGACGTTCAGTTCGGCTTCCCCCTCCGTTATGCCGTTATAAAAGGTAATGTTAATTGTGTTCGAATGCTGGTTGAGCATGGTGCACTCACAAGTATCAAAAGGCCCGAGGATGGCCAAACTCCTCTTCACTTAGCAGCGCTAAGAAACAGCGAACCCTTGGCACGCTTGCTGTATAAGTTTGGAGCAGATACAAATGTTTTCAACGATGAAGGACTTACACCTTTGGCGATAGCAAGAATGATGTACAATGTAAACACTGCAGACAAAGCCTGTTTGGATTTTCTTATCAGTGTATCAAGTAAGTGTACACAAAACAAATTCTTTAGAAATAAGTATATTCTATCTTTATTAATATATACGGTAGTAGGTTTATGTTAAGTACGGGTTGATTCATGGATGCAGAGACAATCAAATAGTGCAATCAACAACTGCATGTACATTGTACACTTAGTGAAAATTAATTTATACTAAGAAGCCTCTCCTGTTATCTTAAGTGTATAGAGTAAAATGTAAATATTACAGCTTTGCATTGTAAATCTACAATATACCATATTCAAGCTCACAAGGAAACATATCCAAGACTAGCTGTAAGTTCTAAAGGAGTTTCTTCCCTCCAAGAGAACCTAATGTAGCGGAGACCTGTCTTTGCAGGCAAAGACATGTCAGATCTATCATAACAGTTTTTAAAATAATTATCTATGAAACTGAAAATGGTCCCTTTCGAAATTACTCTTAGTTGTTCATTGTCTTGCAATAACCTCACACTGAACGAAAGTGTACATGTACACAGGTTACCTGATTCTCAGTACTTGGTGATTGCCCGAATCAAGTATTGAGAACTGAGTCAAAAACTAAGGCTTTGAGGGACTTTCAACATACACTTTTTTCCTGATAATCATAAGTGTATTGAAATTTCCAGTATACTCATGAGTCTTTAGGCAGCTGTATGAGCAAAGAAAAATCATGCCACTGCAGAGTTAGGATACTGTACCAAAAAAAATTATGGCTGTGTTATGAAAATATTCAGAGATATCAAATATATATATATTTTTTTACAAATTTTAGTGTTTTGGATCAACTTTTGAATTTTCTTAAAGGTGTCCAAAGAGTTCAAAGTGCAGTTGACAACTGATAATCAGGAGCAATCCCCAAAAATTACCAACTGAATGTTTATTTTGTTTAAGTTTGCCAAAGATTGCTGTTTCTCAGGATGATGTGAAGGTGCCAATGAGTGCAACCCACTACCCTTTATGCCCAACTCAGAAAGTTATTACAATCGCTTGATTTACAGGAGTTTCATTAACATTTTAAGTGGGAGGGTAACTGGTTTTTACAGATGGGCATGACTTTTTGAACTGATGAGAACTTCTTTATGAGAAAACCTCCCTCTAGATGGTCACACTGGAAGTAGAATTGAACCACAACTTATATAAATACATGTAGTACATATGCATATACTGTAGTGTAATTTTCAGGTGTTCAGTAAATATTCTATTGCACCGTTCAAATCAACTCAAGGAAGAGATCAGATTTGTTCCCTTGACAGTTGCTACAGGGTTGGACATTTCATTTTGATAGCACTCACCCAGACCAGTTTTCACTCGCCCAAAAGTTCCCCCCCTCTCTCCAACCATTTTAGTTTTACTATTTTTATGATGAAATTGACTCCATTTTGTAGCTAGTGCAGCCATTGATAAATCTAGTTGAGTTTATGACATTCTGTGTGACCAAAGTCTTGTTTGTTCTCAAGACACCACTCACAAATCATACCTTTCTCCTCATCATACTTTAAACATGGCCGGCCAACTTGCCATTTCATAGAAAACTTCCTGCTCCTTGTCTTCTCGTATTCCCTCATATCACAGGAAGCTTTCGGGGCTTTTTCGTTTTTTTTCTCGTCAACAACTTTAGAAACTCCAGAAAGATATTTCCACATTTTGGCCGCGATGAGTTTACTCCATTTTTAAACTTACCAGAAGAACACACATTGATCAGAGTGTTTGGAAAGTATGTGAAAACAATTTGTTCACAACATCCTTGAGCACGTGGCAGACTGATGATTATTTCTTCAATGGAAAATTATATTTAAAGACCTTTAATTCCAAGAAAACACAATGGAGGCACTTACTTTATATTTCAAATAGTTTTTTATTGATGAATCTTTGTGAGATCCCTGCAGTTTGCGAGAAAACATGTCTGTTCTTCTCAGGAACGGTCCTTGGGCACCATGTTTACCTGTTCACCGATGGCTCGATAACGACCAGCAGTATCACTTTGTACAAGTACATACATTGTGTAGTTATCAATAGGAGGAAGCCATAATCATTTGTCTATTTACGAAGTCCAATGTTGCCTTTCAGCATCAATTTATTAGACAGTTTGGAATATAAAACTTTGTAAAATAGAAATTGTAAGTTTATGTTGATGGATTTTCACATCAAAATGGAATGTAAAAGAACAGTGTTTATTTTGCAATTTAAATAATTTCTTGGCAACGAAAATTGTACTCCCCAAATGGGCAAGCGATCGATGATTTGCACTCGCCCGACTTTTTAGACATTCGCCTGGGCGAGCAGGCAAGTGCTGGTGTCCAGCCCTGTTGCTATCAGTTTTTTTACCCACCCACCCACCTACCCTTATATCTACCATATATGTACACTGTACATATGACAACAAGCCAGACCACAACGGCACCAACTATGCCTTGCTCGGTAGTCTGGTGCCCTGCCAATGGAACAAACTAGGCAATGTTTTAATGTGAAAAATTATTGTAATTTTCTAATTTGTGTTTTCTTTATTTGTCAGAAAATCCAAGGAGTTTACAAGATTCTTGCCGTTTTGTTATTCGAGAGGCCCTAGGTGCCAAACGCCTTGAAGATATAGCAAAGCTACCAGTATCAAATATAATGAAGGAATTTCTTCTCTACAAGTATGACTAATTTGGAAACCTCAAAGAGCTACATGTACTCTGTAACTTTAAAAAAAATGGCCTGAAAGTGTACATAGCCCTTGCCTCATACCCCTTGTGAACGGAGTCTGTTTCACATAGGGGCTTGTGTCAGGGGACAAAAAGACAACTAGAACTTTAGGATAAAATTTTAATCTGTTATCAACCCTAGCACTGTTTGGAAGAGGAGCACTAGATTTGCACTTTTTTAACACAACATTTGAAAAGCTAAGGAAACATACATATACATGTGTAGATCCATGTACATGTATATTTTAGATACCAACTGAACATGTAAAAACCGAGCAATCACAGTTTAATTTGATTGCATAATGCAGTACTTGGCAAATGTTTTCTCTTGTCACACATTTGTGATTTCACTTGGCAGCCATGACTGCAACAATACAAGCTTTTTCTTTTCAAAATTAATATCAGTGCTGTGAGGTTATGTAGCAAAAAATTGGAAGTGATAATAATTATTATTTTGCAAGAATCTGCTTAGTTCGTAGTGTGTGCTCTTGTTGCAAAATATAGGTTAACAAAAATCTTTTTGTATGTCAGGTTTGTAATTTAGATATAAGTGGGGAAAGTAGCATTAAATGTAATCTTGGGAATCTGATGTGAAAATAATTTGTGCGAGACGTTTTACAGGCCCCATTTTGGGGATAAATGTACATGCAACTGCACTTTCATAATTTTTTGTTCCTTTGTTTAGAAGCCTGATTCAATGTTTAACATTTGAAAAAAGGAAAAAAAAAACATACAGATATCTATGTAAAGCTAGCATATGGCTATTGATTCCCACATAACTTGACTAGCAGGTGATACCTGTATCCAATGTAGCACATTTGTCGCCCTGAAAAAAAATGGTCTGCATTTAAAAGCTACTTATTAAAACATAAAATAAATAAAAAATAGATATTACAAAGCACCCTTTAAGAAAGCATGTGCTAAAAGCCACTCTTTATAGCTTCATAGAAACACAGAATTAGCATAAACTATTGGTGTACAGTCTAATCATACCATGAGTGATGAAGATTTACAGTTTGGTAATTAAGATAAGCAAATGCTTTTCCGTTCATTTTCCCGCAGTATTTCCTAAAATAAATTGGAAACATTAAATTTTTCTCTGTTTCTATCAAGTAATGGAGTTGGCATAACTTGGAAAGAGTGTAGAGACACTTGTCTGTTGCTACTGTTACCACAGCATTTCCTGTTCTCCAAACTTCCACTCCTGTTTCCTTAGCTCGACAGAAACAAGGATGGTAAACAAAACTTTATTTAAATGTATGATAGGTTTTCTGATGTACATGTACCTTCTGGTCTTTGTCATTTACTCATCATCAACCAAAAGGGGCAGATCTAGGGGGAAGGTGTTGGGGTACCCCCCCCACCCCCTGAGATGAAGCCTTCTTCTTTGTATTCACTTTTAAAATTTGTTTACCTCGCCAGTCAGTTACACCATTTCCTTAGTGGTGCACCCCCTCCTAAGAAAAATCCTTGATCCGCTCCTGACTTAACGGCATTTAGATGTGCTATGTGTAAAAAGAGTGAGATACAGTATAAAGTTCGTAGTGCTTTATTTTGGCAATTGGTTCCAAAATAAACAACTATCATGTACAAAGTAAGGATAAAACAGTCCTCCCCACGCCAGAAACCTCTGAAAGTGATAATTACATGTACTGATGAATAAGGAAAGTAGTTTTAGTGTATTACATAGTTAGCTTACTTTTACTAGAGAAGATGTTTTACATAGTTTTACAATGTAAATTTATCTCTATTTATTTTTCAGTTACAGTCTGGGAAATTACAAACCAGATAACTTGGGAGTTTTATTCCACTCAAGTGGCACATCTTTTACTTTTTGTTATCAGGATTGTTTTGCATTTTTCTTGAAACCTTAACATTTTTACTTGAACTTTTTCCAATTCAATGTAACAACATTTTGCCAATTTTTTTTTAAGTGTTTGTAGACTTAAGTAGTAGACATCAATACACTGTTTAACTCATTGATACATTCTTAGACATGACTTGATGTTGATATTGTTGTTGTAATCTTGTTGTCAAATATTTCACTTTTTAGAAAGTTATTGATGTTTGTAATTTGATTTTATTTTGCTCGGTGTCAGATTAAAGGGATAAAAATAAAAAAATCATTGTTATGTGCAAGTGTAATCTATTCATCATTGATTCATGTATAGACGGTCTGTGAATGAATAAAGATTTGTTCACATATGTACCTCTGACCTGACATGCATACAGCATTTAGATGTAGTAATTCAGCTTTGTTTTGGCAAACCAAATTTCAAATTGCTTTTTTTATATGTTGATGAGGAGGGGAATTTCTTGTAAACACTCACACCAAAGCGCCAGTTAAATTATGACACGAAAACGTTAGCATTGCTATAGCTTACTGTTTTTTTCAATTTTCCAGACACAAAAAAGTAATTGCTACAATCGATGATAAACATCTTTACGTTGTAGATATCAACCCCTTGGTTGATGAAAGTGAAAACTCTTGCATGTTAATCGGAAAATTTATATTTGTCGCATACAGATTATGTAATGTCTTGAAAAAAGTCAGACATTTACAAACAGAAAGGTCAAATATGTCAAATCGTCGCCTTGTTTCTTCTCCCGCAAAGGCTGCTAGTTGTTAAATGATGTCATGACTTGTCGCTTGGCAAACACGACAAGTTGCCGTGTAAACACGTGATGTTTTCAAGTGAGCAGTCCGTGAGTGGCAAGTTAGGACGCCTTTGTGTAAAGTTTGTTACAAAATTCTCGTTATTTCGCCCCTTTAACCTCACATCCTTACAGGTAAACGGATTAGTGGGGTACCTTGCTATCTTGTTAAAAAGGAAACCGTTTTTCTAACCGAACAAGCACGAAAGTCTCGTTAACTTTGATGCTGAATTCTTCAGATTTAGCGTACTGGCAGAAACTACAGAGAGGCAGAAAGTGAAGCTAGAGGACGGCTCTGTCAACTGGAGAACAAAATCAAAGATGAAAGAAAAATCAATGGTAAGTGATGAACAGAAATGTTCGTATTTGGTTCTCGATAAGATTGCCAGCTAGTTTAAAGTTAGATGCTTTCTTGCAACTAGCATTAGGCTGCAGTAAAATTACAGTTAAAATTTAAGCTGTAAGCCTCAAGGTTGAAGCTCGCATGTGGGCATTCCTCGAGAAAATTGGCATGGTTTTTTTTAAGTTCCTTTATAACAGGTGACGTTCGTAAAACTTATTTTCAACCTTCAAAGCTGGAAAATGTTTGTCTTCTGGGTCGAGTGCCTCGTCCGTCATTTTGAAATAATAGTGGACAATGTTTGGTATGGAAACCGATCGATACCCAAACCAGGTGATATGCTTCTGCCCAAACCCAATGTAAGCTTTATGCATAGGATTTTTGTAGAATGTGATTGATAAAATGTCCTAAGACGTAGGGTACTTGACAAACATTTGACCGATCAGTGCAGTTCAAACCAAGCTTTTTGGTCACTCAGACTGAAAATATAATGCGCTAGGAAGTGTCTAGACTCTCTTTTGGTTTTCCAAATAAACAAGAACCAAAAACAAAAACAACCGCTGTAGTTTTGAGCATATAACTAGAAAGCCCGGATATAAGCGTGTTCGGACCTTCGAGTTGAGCGTTTTTCGGTGCTGAGGTCCTTCTCAGTATTCTTTCGCTGTCCGGGTTTAACGCTTCCTTGGCTGTATACAACGTCACGCGCCCCCTGGCGTTACAAACTCATTTAGCCTTTCAAAGTGCGCCAAATGATGTTTACCGAAGCTTAGTTTTGTACTGGTTTGGTGTTCGAGTCACTGAGTGAAAAACCGAATCATTTCATGATTTCGTTCTTTCTTCTTCCTGTTTTTTTTGAGAAAAAAATAAAAGTAGAATGAGACATATAAGTTGTTAGAATGAAATATGTTTTTAAGAGAAAATAAAGGCCGAAACTCGATAAAAGATCACGCAATCTTTTCTGTGCGCTAAGCATGCAGTCGAGGCGTAATTAGAAGCAGAGTGAAGATTGTTGTTTGTCAGCGGTTTAAAGTTTGAAATGTTTTAAAAAGACTTGTTTGTTTGAGAAAATTTTCGGGGGTAGAGACCTTTACTGTCAGTCGACTTATCAGTTATACAGGGGTTTTATTACGGGCCAGGCACCGGGCAAATTAACCGGCTGTGAGGACGATTTTTCCCGCGTGGTTTGACCATCAAGAAAAAAAGTTCTTATATAAGAAAGCAGTTCAATTCACAAAGTTTTACCTGCCTGTAAAAACCAATTGCCATCCTGCTTAACATGTCATTCAATGAAACCCCTGCTGGTATATTTTTAAATTGTAAAAGCGTTAAAACTGATACAATAAGCATGTGTATAAATCATAAGCATTATCCAAGCATTTTAGTCGTCTTTACTGGGTAAACCGAGCGCCATTAGCCGGAAAAATAGAGCATTTAGCTGAAGCTTCTTAGTGGGGGGGGGGGGGGGGGGGG
>Ga0126339_10001924_pt1 | contig 14593 bp, 5 predicted proteins | sample OrbTmetagenome_2_FD_92532 | JGI IMG/M metagenome (GOLD analysis project Ga0126339, IMG submission 92532) | Coral microbial communities from Petempiche,Puerto Morelos, Mexico - Orbicella T R C metagenome | ecosystem: Host-associated > Invertebrates > Cnidaria > Coral | place: Petempiche,Puerto... | reverse complement strand
TGTCCACTGAAACAAAATACGTTTCTCAAATACATCTGGATGTTTCTCAAATATATTGTGGATCCTGTCACCGTCGAGCTTTCCAAGCTTTTGCAATTCCTCTTCTTTTCGATGGCAAATGACTAGATTGCGTGTGTTGTCTCACGCTTCCAGGCAAAATTGTCATGTGCCAAAGTTCAGTCGAGTGGAACGAATTTCGTCACGTCCCAAGCTCAACTGAATGCAATTCCTTGATCTTTGTTTACCATGTAACATTTCATTTTATTCAGTCTCCATTTCTGTTGGTTAAAATCCCACAACAACTAACTTTGCAAAGTGAATTCTTAATGCTCAGAACGTTTTTCTTTTCGCTCCAGATGATAGTCCGCTCAAGCTCCTGACGCATAGGTCATGTTAATTTTAGTCGCCAGCTCCAAAATTCTAGTCTCATGGTGCCTAAAATGGTCACAACTTGGAGGGTTGGTTCTATTAAGGCCCGGGCACCAGGCAAATTGACTAGCTGTGAGGAAGACTTTGCCTGCCTAGTTTGACCTTCTAGAGAAAAGTTGTCTTACAACAAAGTTCAGTTCAAAAAGTTTTGCCCGCCTGTGAAAACCAATTGCCCTACTACTGAAAATGTTAATAAAAACTCTGTATTACTGAAAGCACAAGTTATAAATATGCTACTTTACAGCATTTTGCACCACACATATCCTGATTTAAGACACAAAAATCAGTCAAAGTCAGTGTGGTACACTGACTTCTTTAGCTGTCTTACAGATAGGCCCGTTTAAAAGCCTAATGTAAATTAGCCAGTCATTTGGTATACACGTACCAAGTATACCATGCTGGTTCATGGGTTTACTTGGTATAGAAAAATTATCAATAGTACCACTGATTAATAAGAATCATTATTATGTGGCTGTGTCTCACAAGGACTGGGAACTACCGAATTCACAAATTTGATTGGCTGAAATCGATATTGAACGCGGTCTAGATTTTCCCATCTACACTGGCATCTAGACCAGTAATGTTTTGCAGCTAAAAAGTTGCACACTAGAATGTAAAAATATTGACTATTTTCTACTGACAATATTTATCTAAGGAAGTCCCAAAAAACCTTATGAGAAAAAAAAAAACTAAAGAGAATGAGCAAACTTTGGCAGAATTAATTTCAGCTCATCGCTGTTCGCAAGCAAAATGTCAGTTAGTACAAACCAGTTACATTAAACAAATTAAATTGTTCTTGTTTGCCGTATAATAAACATCTTATTAACCAAGCTTAGTCGGTCTGTATAGGAGAATCTTGACCTCGGTCTGTACTTACGACCTTGGTCAAGATTCTCCCAAAAGACCTCCTGCTCAGTTACCGTAATAAGAGCTAAGTTAAAGAGGGGCAGTTACAAAAGAATTTAATTTAACCTTGGTTCCTTGAATAAACATCATATGATCACAGACCGACCTAGACCCAGCATTTATTTAGGGCATGTCATTAAATCAAGGAAGAAGGATAAGTGATAAAATGACAAATGAAAGTTTTTTTTGATAAAACAATGTTACAAAACACCATTTATCAAACAAATTACCCCAGCAGAACTTATAAAAAAAACCTTAGATATTGCAATTGTATTATGACTAATAATAAAATGCGAATTTAGAAAAAATTACCAGTAACAATCAAAACAAAATACTTAGCGTCTCAGAAGATCGATATCTAAAAATCAACAAAATGACACCATTTGTGCAAATATGCATAAACATGTGTCCCAAGGAAGTCATGTTAAACCATCACCATGGAAACACGACAAAAATTTTATTTTTCCACAACATAAAGTAATTCTTACTTTTAAAAAAGACTTTCAGAACAGCCACTTTAAATTCCTTAACAAAGTAACTACTTAAACAAATTCTTAAAATTTCCAAGAAATAACCCATTTAAAAGAACAAGACCCTAGTGCATAGAAAAACATGGAATCAAACCTATATTAGTTTCTTTGTGTAGTTGGAACTAGAATAGAAATGAGGACAAATTGAATATTAAATCGATCACGTTGATCAAGCTGTGAAAAGAACAGTCCACAAAACAAACGATAAAATCGTTCGAAAAAATAGGTGTTAAAAACACTTATTGATAGCCTGAGTGTCCATTGTATTTCTCCAAATAACCACTTTGCCAATTACCAGTGAGCAAGATATTCAAAAATCGATAACAATGCGTCTATCCCAGCCTAATAAAATACGAAATGAGAAAACGATTCGAAAGACAAAGTGTAATTTTCTTCCACCGATGACAGGTTGGCTTATGGACAGAAAAGAGCTTTTCTAGGATATAACTGCAAATTAAATTCAGAGTAATTGCAGCGGATGATATTGTTCGTCAAACCAGGCCAATTCTACATTGGGGATAATATGAACGGCTCTTCGAACGAAATAAGAGTGAATTGTACAGTCCAGTGTTGAGAAACGATGAAAGTATGTCCACAAAAGAGGAATTGAACGTAACCCGAGTGCGGATAATCCGTGCAATGGAAAAACATCTTCAAAATTGACAAATTCAATACACAGCAATTCCAAGCTATTCAGCAGCTTAGAACAACACTGAAAATCAGTCTTCGATGATAAAGAAAGACGATTTTTACACCCAAACTAACTTACCATCCTGATTTTCAGCCGGATCCATCGCTTGCTGTAAAGTCAACCCTGGCGGTGGGTCACCCTGGAAGAAAAAACACCAACACTAAAGCGCATAAGAAACGATTAAAACAACAGCGGCCCTAAACCCATCAGTCGACTTGCAATCGGCCAAACAGGTTCGTGGAGACGAGCGAATAGAACAGACACCCTTTCAACATGCTGAAGAAATTCCAAACCCTGCGTGTTACTTAGCTTTTAACACAAGTGGCTCCATCTACATTTACGTTGGCCAATCGAGCTGTGTTTTTCAATGGAACGCAATTTATTCTGAACACGAAGCAAAACTGCGCTAATTCCAAAAAATATTTCCTTCACTACGGTGCAAACTAATTCATTAGTACGTTTAGTGGAATCGCAAGTTGTCAACTATACTATTAGTCCAAAACAACCGGCTCTCTAACCTTTCTGCACAATCAGCTTGAGGCGATAAACAAAGACATAGATGACATTATTCATTCTTTCACTGTCGATACATCGATCGAGACGGTGGTGGACCCCACAAAAATGATGCAAATTATCTTCTATCTTCCAACAATGGACGGCGAAAAGATACACCTCCGCACAGCACTCAAATTCCCTGAATGTTGCAACCTTTTCAGTTTCAATGTAAGAGCTCTGTATCCGGAGGAAATTTGACTTGTTCGAAATACTGATAGACGCGTTGAGACCGAGCAATTTGTTCGAATCCTTTGCGAGTGGTGAACGATTCGGCCCCGTTCACTCTGGCGTAATATGCGGTCGAGAAAAAATGATAGAGCAAAACAAATCTCCTAATTTTCCAGCCCTCTTGCAACAACCAATATGGCGCTCGGATATTGTCGAGCAAAGTGCCCCTGATAAACACGCAGCAAATAAGACACCCCGCAGGTCCCGTGTTTCTAGCGACGCGGGAGATCCCTCAACATCCCTAGGGATCAGCAAAACACCAGCAGCTTCCAAAACAATATTGGTCGCGTCGAGATATTCCCAGTGAATTTCAGTGATGTGTTCTTCTTGACTTCACTATGATCTTCACACAAGGTAGTTAAATGGCGACTCTGTATCACGTTTTCTCTCATTCCTTGATCTTTCTTTCTTTTCTTTTTTTATCAATGATCATTTCTTTTTTTTTTAGGTAGCTCATAAAAATGTTGTTCCTCACCAGGAAAAATAAAACTTCCAAAGATGTTAAACAACTTAACAAGGAGCACTTGAGCATGCGCAGAGTAACGGGACATTCTCATGAGCATACATGGATAATTCAAAATCCAAATGACGTATTTTCATTGATGGAAACATAAAAATAATGGTCGAGTTTTGTTATATGTAAATGCACTGAAGCTATGAAAGGGGTGTTATAATAAGCTACCAATTCACATGGTTATGCTGTCAAATTGAAAATGTCTGGCAGAATTTTCCAATTCTGTCTATGTGTCTTGTAAAATTCACTTAAGACTAGAAAAAAATTGGCTTTCTCTTCAACATCAATTCACTTAAGGCGGGGGTTAATATGAAAGCCGTATTTTGGCTGGGTATCGTGGTTTTAACGCAAATATCTCCTTCACGTTTCAAGCAGTCAAAAATCTCTCTGCTCATCCCACATATCTACGTTTTTGACTGTTTTGTAAATTTTTTGGTGATTTTTGGGTATATTTGGGGATGAATAGTTTTTCTCAAAGGATTAGTAAAATTTATGGAAACTGAAGAAATTTTGAAGATTTGATGTTGATTTAAGGACGGTGCCTACTAAATACAAAGGCTTTTACGCCAGTTTAGAAGCACGCGGAAAAAGTAGATATTTGCAAGGGCTATTGGAATCCACAAAGAAAAATTGGGTTAACCACGCATTTTTTCGAGATAATCAGCCTTGAATCCCAACAAAAATGCTGACATCAGCATTTTTCTGAAAAAGAAGGAAAGGATATTTCTTTACAAATTTCCTTAGAATTCACCTTAACATACAGAAAAGCAAACACATTTAAAAAGATCTTTAAACTACATGGCAAATGGTAACATAAAAACCATTTTTGGTATGCTTTTAACAACAAAATCGTTGCAGCAGCGCCTTTAGCGTCTCTGACAGTCTTCCTTTGGTTCAGCTAAAATACAGTCTAAATACCTTTTGCTGACAACCAGAAACTAGTCACCTGTTGAATAGGCTTGCCACTTCCATTTCATATCATAAAATGTAGGGGTAACCACGCGTTTTTTAAAGTTATTCATCTTTTTTGAAAACTTTTACAGTGCCCGTTTCATTTTTTCCTGTCACCTCCCCAGTAAGAAAGACATTTGCGTATCTCGCACTTGTTTTGCGCGCGCACTACGCCATCTGCAGGTACATGTTTACAGTTGGATTTCAGTACAATTTTCAACAGATACCAGCTAGGTTTTCAGCTGGAAGACGTAAACAGTTAGTGGTTAGCGATATGCTGCTATTCTGGTGTTCCTGGCTTAAGTACAGGTTCATTAAACTTGATTTGGTTACAGTAGGAAAATTTTGCTATCATTTTAGTCGTGTACGTGATAGCGTAGTTGATTGCGTCAATGTCAACCCTAGCGCGCGCGTGGCGCTTAAACCATGGCTTGCGTGATGCGCAGAACATGTGCGCACTAACAAAAGTAGGCACCGTCCTTAAAATTAGAATTTGAAGTTAAAAATCAGTAGACGTACACCAAACAGTTGTCCACCAACCTGGGGTGCCCTTTCGGAGGCGTTCAACTGTCTGGTGCTGTTCCAAAACTTTTCTTTTCCTTTTAATCCTTCTTTAAACTTCCTAAAACTTCACTTAAATTCAGGTAGACCCCCGCCTTAATATGTTCACCCCGGTGACTCAGACTCGTTTCTTTTTTGTTTTTTTTTTTCATATAAGGTACTAAGTCATCATTTTAGCACCGCCTTGACCGTGATCATGCCTTCGTCAAAACAAAGGTGTGAAAACAGGGTCTTTGTGAAGATCAGAACTGATCAGCAATGGATTTAACAAAAAGACTTTCTGAAGAGGCAACGATGATCAAAATGTTTATGATGTTTTATTTCCAGTTCTTTCCGTTAACACGGCCCAATATCTCGGTTGGGAAAAGCTAGAAGGCGAAGAGAAGGTGGAAATAGACGGCTTCAATATTCATATATACACTATGTATGAGCATGATAATATCTCGACTGCCTTTGAGAAACGTTTATAGAATGTTTTGTACTGTTTATCTTGTTTGTTTGTTTCTACAGATCTTTGCAGAAATTTCGGCTAACTCTTGAGCCTTAACAAGAGACTAACTTCTCTTGGCCTTGACACTGTTATTCGTGATTTGAATAAATTAAGAAAGATTGAGCTGTTAAATAGTTAAAGGCCTAGTTCACACTAGCGAAATAACGACATAATGGTTAATGATGCAATATGAACTTCCACATAAAAGCAAAAGGAAACGATCAGGATTTTTCCTTATGTCGTGTGAACTAGGCACTGTACACTCAAAATTAGCTTAAAATATATCACTGAATGTTTTGACTGGAAAACAACAAACTGACCGTGGACGAAAAGCTTGCTGATGTTCAGTTGGATTTCAGCTAGAGAGCTAACCTGCCAAATTATTGAGCTGTGGTAAATTGAAGTCCATATGTGATAGATCGTATCAGGAGAGGAATTTTCCGTATTCCAGGCATACTGTATTTAACATTTAAATTATGATCTCGAGATTTCTATCACGCATATACAATGCAGTATAAACAAATGCAATACAGCAATCTAATTGTTTTAGTATACAAGTAAATCTACTGCTCGTAACTAAATCCTTTTCACAGACACTTCGAAAACGCGAAGAAACGACCGCCATTTTGTTAACAAGGGCACACTGCTAAGCTACTCGATGTCAACACTGAGCAGAATAGATAGTAAGTATCGCAGCCAATAAGAGAGCGGCATTCGTGATAGAAGGCTGGTAGATCTATACTAATGCGGAGAAGAGATTCTTTTTATATCGTCACGTTATTAAGTGAGACAGTCAATTCCATCAGAAAAGACATTTTTCTTATTTCTTGTCTCTCTTTGCATGGGCCAAAAGTGACCAAAGATCAATAATCGTGATCAGACAATTTTTTTCTCGGTTCTAGTGTTTATTTTAAAAAATCAGGAAAGCTATGAAAAGTCTTTCTCAAACTCATTAATAATTCACCAAGTTAAAACAAAGAAAATCACAACCGAGAAGGAGGTTTGGATACCCGGTCTTAATAAGCGTAGATTTTTATAATTTTATTTCTGCGTTTACTCCTTAGTTTTTGCTTCGATTGAGAAGATATATCAAACACTCGAGACAGTGTTTCATTGGCTATCCAAACACCTCCAATTTCGTCAAATATACACGCGCGTCGTATTTTCAACTCTCTTCTCGGTGTTTGGATATGCCGATGAAACACTGTCTCTCATGTTGGATATATTACATAAAGGACTCAAAAACGTCAAAGTTGTTTATGCATAGTTAAAACCTGATCGAAATCAGAAAAAGAATACCGATTAATATATTATCATGTCTGTAGATCTCGAATCATGGAAAATTTACGCAAATCTACCGCGGGGAAGTCGTTTATTTGATAATTACGTACATGATAAGAAGGACACAGGATGAACACCCGCGTGTACAAACAAGATGAGAAAAAAAGACTCTAATTACATCCGTTTGAAGATATGACTACGTCGGTGGATTGGTATATCAATGCGAAATGCGATTGATCCGTGATGGTAAAAAATGCAACTGTCTTCAATAGAGGGTCAGGCCAAATACTCGAACTAGCTAAGCCTCGCCGCTGCGAACACACATACGCGATCAGTGTTCTAGAAGTGTGTAAACATACCCGTTGCTGAGAGTGGAAAAGGCGGGCCAGGGCAGGGTCAGTTCAGATCACATCATTGGTAAAACCGTTTATTACGTTTATCTAGTATATCAACTTTTACGTAATCACGGACGTCAATAGAAAACCACATTCGTTTATAATTCATATATATGTAATAATTGTATTATGGTAAAGCACGGCTCAATGCTATTTGTAATAGAAGATCATGCATTATTTTGAAACTAAGTCATTTTACGATCTTTCACGCGAAGAAGAAATACTCCCTAGTTAAAAGTACCTTGCCTCAGTTTCATCGCCTTCTTTAGGTATGATGTCTGACAACTACTACTGATAACTGGATTCCTGAACGCTCTATGAGAGGTACATATACCGAGGGAAATGATCAAGGTCATCCCTATAAATCTCAGATTATTTAAACTAATTTTTTTCTATTTTCCCGATCTCGATTTGATGCCTGCAATAGTTTTTCAGTTTTCTTGTTTATAGGAAGTCAGCTTCGTAAACATGTCACGGCACGGCACGTGCAGTCGCGATTCGCAGTAGTTTCAATTCGTACAGTTCTCCGGTCGTTGATTGACTTTCGACGGTTTGACCCTGACATCGGCACTAAAATTCATATTCATGACAGAATATAATAAGTATATACATTGGTAGGAACCCCGCCTTAACTGGCATCCCTTTATTACCAACATCTCCTTATTACAGTCGCCTCAGTTTGGCGTGGCGCCGGCGAAGAAAACGCTTGGTTATTTTCATATTTTAACAAGAACACCTTTAACACGACCACACATGTATGACTAGAACTTGATCATACTAACTAAGTTCCACGGTTATTTGCACCATTTTCAAAATATGGCGAAGAATCTGCAAACGTTTATTTCTTTTAAGAGAATTAAACTTGTCTTTGCTGGAAACGATATTCTACTACACGGACAGATTTCACTCGATTCAGCTTAACTACAGTATAGTTATATTTACTTACTTACTTGATTAACCTCTTTGGAAACAGAGAGAATGTGTGTAACTGATCAGCCTGGATAGTGTCCACAGCTACCTGGATTCAGTGCTCTCGGTAAAAAATCGTGACACTGCATTGCTTGCTAATGTTGTATTTGTCTATATATAGGCTTCCAAATTCCGCATACCTGCAAATGGTGTCAGTTTTCACGTGATTCTTCGCCTTTGAGGATGGTATCTTAACAATGTTTAATGCTTGATAATTGTCACGGCTAAAATAACACGGTTTACCAGAAGGCCGATTATAGAAGAGAATCGAAGTTCTGATGCAGGATTGATTTCGATTGGGTTTTTAACTAAGGAGCTGGTGTTTGGCAGCTAAGCCCAGGGATCAGGTGACATTATATTTTTCAGAGCAAGAGCAAGAATTTTTTTCCAGGGTCAAGTACGGTGGTGAAATAATATTTTTCGATCTGCTCCAGCCCTGTGTGTTTCGACCTGGAGTAGCTCGCTTTGTACGATTTCTTTTGTTGTTGCTTAATCTCATGCAGCATCTCTTTTTAGGGGGGAGGGGGCTATCTTCTCACTTAAAAGCTGAAAAAAAAGATCTAATTCATAAACTGATACTCAGTTTATTTATTTTTTTATTTGGTTGTTACACAACTTGGATATACTAAACCGAGAATGAGCAGATTTTGTTTGAAACTGTTGCTGGTATCGACAGCTGTGAATAAGTCTGAATATCAGGACACTTTTTAACTGTCATTTTTATTAGTGATATAAGGTATACATACATACATGTAAGTGCATGTAAAATGTTTACAAAATTTAAACAAAAACACACCCATACAATGTGTAATTTAACATATTACATAGAAGAACATAAAAAGGGTTACAGTTTTTTTTTGACAAAAACATGATAAATAATAGTATAATATTATTATGAATCTATTGTAAATGATGTTATAATTACTTATTGCAGAATCGATTAAAGAATCAATCCAGTTTTGATTCAAGTTGTCGTAAATGCTGGGTACCAATTTTAGTAGTGATGAGTTTCAGTCATTTTATTTGCTTTATACAATTGACAACTGAAATGCACTAGCAATCTAATTTCGTCCGCTATAAGACTCAAGTGTAATTGTCTCAGTTATTCCATGCATGGCTTGGCCTGTGTTTGTAACGAAGTTTGTAAAGATCGTTTGGCATAGGGATACGTACAGGAGATGGTCGGTTTCTCTTTTTGTTAACTAATTCGTCACAATGTGGCAGTTTTTCTTCTCTTTCCGGCAAATCGTTATTCCATTTTCTCTGAAAAGAGCAGTGAGAAGCTTTTGTTATGAATACAATTACAATTAGCTATTCCAGGATATTTATTGTTTAGTGAAACCCACATCAAACACGAACTCAGAAACGAGAGCCTAAATCTGTTTGGTTGGAACTTAACAAGTGTAACAAGCCTTGAACGCAATAGGCGAGAGATTGTTGCACCGTTGCTTTGTTTAAAGCTAAAATCCCCGATATGGTAGGTACTCATGAAACTAGAGATTTGTAAACCCCAAATACCTTTGTGAATAAGTTTCACTTCACCTACCCGTCCCTCCCCCAACTGTACCTCTCGCCATCTACTACTTCCTTCAAAGTACCTTGCCACTTTCATATCTGAGCAACCCCTCTGTACTATAAAATCTGATGCCATCCTCTTTCGCCGAACACCCAATCCCGAAGGGTGTAATTTTAAATAATTATAATTACAATCATTAAAAGTTACCTAATTGTTATGTCGCTTGTCCGTCTTACCATCTGTGCGCACGATGATTTCTTTCTAGACTGATCAGTGAAGAGCTTAGAGACTTGATACCTGCTGTAGATTCCGTAGTCAATGATCTTGTCCTTTTGTTGCTGAGAGGATAAAAGAAGTACATTTGTAATTTTGTTTTCTTAGTTTACCTCACATTCCAGGGACAGCTTTCTTCTGCAAATAAACACAGAGCTGAAAGATTCCTAGGCTTTCTGGACACAGAGAGACAATCTGGGAGCAGCGAGGTTTCTAGAATGCTGTAGACCTCTTACATTCCTTCACTTCACCGATATCCTTCTCGGTGGAATATTTTTCCAACTGTTTTAGTTCAATTCATGTCATTATTCTATCCAAATAACTCACAACCGTCAAACACTTCTTAAAAGTACTTTATAACACATCTTCTGAAGGCCAATCAAGAAATGATGACACTACTTGCAGTTCTAAAAAACATATCGCATCAGTTGATTTTACCTATTACTACTTCAGTTTCTCATTTAGTATACTTGTAAATGTCACCACAAGTGTTTTTTTCTAGATATAACTGTCATTTCGCACAAATATCCATTCTAGTCATTCGCAAATTACCTGATTTGTGGTAAATTCCAAATGCAAAAATTTCATTTGCGGAGCGATATCGTGAGCCAGGCAAGATACGATCAAACAGTCATTACACTGTTACTGGTATTGCCTTTTGTACGCAAAGTTTCGAAACTTGTTCATTCAGTTTGGTTATATATATCAGGGCCGTAGCCAGAAACAAATTATGACTGAGGCAGTGTCCAAGAAATGAGTTGTGACTGAGGCAATGTCCATGGTTTAATTCTCTTCCTGGGAATTTAGAGTGTTTTTGATGACTATAAACAACAAAACGAAAAAAAATGACTGAGGCAAGTGCCTCGGTTTGCCTGTTACTAGCTACGGCCCTGTATATGTAAATGAAGTGATTTGAAGAAATTCAGATATGAGTACGAATAGGAGACTAAAAACCACTAGGATTTTAAAACCGAATGCAAATATTCTCGTTATCACGTTTCAGACCAGTCTCGTACTAACAGTCTCCTATTCAGCTGGTAAGAAACATGAAGAGTGGGGATTTGGGAACGTAACCTGAAATTATACCGGAGAGCGTACTTGGGCACACTGCACTCATGGTATTATCTTAAAGTCCTTTATATTTGCTTCGCATGATGTTTGAAAGGTTAGAACTCTCTTGATAACCGAACATGCTTTTAAAATAAAATTAGGGGCTTAAGATCGTCAGAGGTAAACCATTTGAAGTGTAATCCCCACACAAATGTTTATTCGAATAGAGTAAATATTGAGTTATGATAATGCTCTGAATTATCTCTGGTACAAACAAATCACGTTCATGATTCATTCACTCAAATAATTGTGTTATAGGCGTTTGTGGAACAACAACAAGGAATGACGCACGACCCTATAACCTGTCAATCAAATTGCGCGCGCTTGAAATCCATTTCGCGAAATCCATTTTGCGTTTTAAATACTCGGTATTGATAAAATATGCTTAACCTCCTGGCCACGGATTTTTAAACTGAGTCTCGACGCTGTCGAACAAGACGGTTCGTAATACTTGCCTGTCGTTTCTCTTTAAGCCAGTCTTCTACATAATCACCCAGCGAATATTCAATGCGGGAATATTTTCGTTGTATTTTCCAGCTTGGCAATGTGTTTCTATTTACTCCAGTGTCTTTTCTCGGCATCTCGATTCTGTCCCTGTCATGTGTGTTTTCAAGGTAGCTATTTGGCCAAAATATGCAAATTATCAATGAAGCAGTGTACGTTTTCAATTAGAGTTGTCTTTAGGTTTGTGACGTCAAAGTCTGGGGCAGTGTCCACACTACGCCGGAGAAAGTTGAAAACGCAGCTTTATTTCTACGGTTAGGCCTACCGTCCACACTAATCCGGCACGAAAACGGAGCTGAAACGGAAAAATTTGAAAACGCAACTTTATTTCTACGGTTAGGCCTACCGTCCACACTAATCCGTCACGAAAACAGAGCTGAAACGGAAAAATTTGAAAACGCAACTTTATTTCTACGGCTAGGCCTACCGTCCACACTAATCCGTCACGAAAACGAAGCTTTTCAGAATGTTCTTCAAACCGGAGGAATTTGAAAATGCCGGCTTTGCGTTTTAGTGTGGACAGAAAACATTTTGAAAACGGAGCTTTTCCAAAACGATGGCGTGACGATAATCATTTGATTTTCCTGCCCGAGTTCTTCTCAAACACAAATCCAAAATGACCGGGGATTGTTGCGTTTTCAAATTTTTCCGGCGTTGCGTGGACGGAAAACATTTGATGCGATTTCAGAGTGAAAACGCCGTTTTCAATTTTACATGCGAACGCGATTTGTGTTTTTGGTCTTCGTTGTTCGAAGCACGGGAAAGGTCGTTGTTTACTCTAGCGACATAACGACATTACGACGTATGTAATGACATAACGACATAATCACTGATGTCGGTAATGTGAACATCGACAAAAAAACACAAGGAAAGATCAGTTATGTTGCTCATGCTGTTATGTTGCCAGTGGCGGATCCAGACCTAGAGCGAAGGGGTGGGTAGGGGGGTGGGGGGTTGTTTTGCTTGCCCTGCCGGCTTTTCTTTCTTCTGTGATTTCCTCTATTTTTACCGAAAATAAGGGGGAGAGGGCGGGCCCCTCCCTTAGATCCGCCACTGGACTTGCTATTATGTCGTTATGTCAGGATGTTCAAACTGCAATCAGAACAACATAACGTCCTTCTTATGTCGTTATGTTTATGTCGTTTTGTCGCTAGTGTGAACTGGGCTAAATGCTATGCACTGTTTAAAATAAAACATCTATCCACTGAATAGAGTGGTTGGTTTAGTTATTATTTAACCACTGGGCTGTGATGTAGCCGGTGGATAGTGTTATCCACCCTTTGAACAAACCGGAGTTGAATTTTCTTAAAAAAAAAAACACTACATAAACATTGTGATTTCTTTGTTTAATTAAAAATCATTGTCTTTTTATACAAAAACAATTATTGATTCTGTACATCGTTCACATTGTATATTCTAATAGCTATTTCGTCGAAAAAGAACACACGATCTTACTGACTATCTCTAAATTGATTTTTTTTTTGTAAGACTCCAGAATATTTATACGATTCTTTATCAGCAGTATGGCAACGCTCCATTTAAGGAGTACTGTTAGGAACTCTATGAAATTTTCTTAATATCTCGCAAAGGAATCTTTACTTTCCTGGTATTGATGTCATTGCTTCAAGTTCTGATGATTTTTATGGGAAAGTTCTCTGTAATAAGGTGATCATCTTGAAGAACTATCACCACGTTCACCTCGAACTCTGAAAGACAAATATGAAATAAAAAAATATAGACATATGTTACCAAAGTGCTCTGAACATTTCCAGTGTGTTTACTTTGAAAACTCGTGTAGCGCTTATTAACCAATCAGAAAGGAGATGCGGTCTTCTTGGCCAATCAGGTCTGGCTGACGTGATTTTTCCCGCGCTTGGCAACAGCTGCTTATGTTTTCTCCTGTTGATTGGCTTATTGTAGTTTTGGCGGCAAATAATGGCTTCCTAACTTCCAACAATACAACAATTCTTCGCCCGGTAAATGTAGTTTTGACCTTTTTTCTTCCAATTTAGCATATTTTATACAAGCACATGAGTTAACTTGCTTAGATCGCGCAAGAATAACAACAGATCAATTGGAACGGAGCGACACGCGCGGCGAAGGAGAGGCTGTGCCCTCGCGTGTTCTCGCTCTCGCGCACCGCTCCGTACCGTTCCTCCTGTCTGTCCCTGTATTACTACTCGCACGGCCGCCACGCAGGCTATAAGTTCTACCACTAACCTATTTTGAAGTTGGCAGTAGCCAAGGTGGGACAAGTGAAAAGACGAGGAAAAATCATGTAAATTGGAATCCTTAAACCTCGGCAAACATCTCCTTCGGCAATCTGAAATAACGTTAAAACAAGATTAATAGATTGCACAGTGAGATAAGGCAGCATTCTCCTGGCGGAGAGGGGACCTCCCATATAAAAAGGCCGGGGGTGCTCATCATACCTTTTAGGGATTAAAAACGCGGTTTAGGTATCTCTTAGGGTGTTCAGCCTCAAAAGGTCCACACCAGGAGCCTTTGCGGTATCTTTTAGGGTAATGAGCCGGGAAAATATGACACAAATATTTGACAGGAGCTAATAGGCTGATTTAGCAAGAGAACGGGAACGTCACTTGACGACGGCGCGCGCAGTACAAATACCCAAATATGGTCAAATAAGAACAGAATCCAGGTTATTCCGCGCGCCCTGCAGTCGTCATCTG
>Ga0126339_10001923_pt1:10000-14598 | contig 14598 bp, 5 predicted proteins | sample OrbTmetagenome_2_FD_92532 | JGI IMG/M metagenome (GOLD analysis project Ga0126339, IMG submission 92532) | Coral microbial communities from Petempiche,Puerto Morelos, Mexico - Orbicella T R C metagenome | ecosystem: Host-associated > Invertebrates > Cnidaria > Coral | place... | reverse complement strand
TGTACCACGGAGGTACACCAACATGGCGTTTTCATACTGGGCTCTGCAAATATCTGCGAAACATTTCGACGAATATCTGAAGTTTGGGGAAACGCACATGCCTAAAACTTGGAGAAGTGTCTTGTTTAGTTATCTTCTATAACATCGTAAGTTCATAGCTTTTTCCACTGGATGGTTTTCGATTTATGTTTTTATTGCGTGACAGTGAAAACGATCTATACCATAAGGGCATTGACAACATTAACATTAGTCTGGCATTTACTAAACATGCTTAAAAGCACCGTTTTTGGGATCCTCAAGGCAGACATTTCAAATTTTGCCCACAGCGAGAGAGGTGCGAAAGGGAAAAGGATTTCCCCTTATTGTCTTATTGCTACTTTCTGGTAAACGTAAAGCAATCAGGACAATAGTTACATGCAAGTGTTTTTTTATTCAAATGAAGTGCTTTCGATTGAGCTTTGAGTGGGATTTTGTAAATCCAGGGAGCGAATCGTAGGATAGACATCGAGTTCCATTTGATTTATTCGTGACTGGAACTTCTGATAGGACTCTTCTAATTCCTGCAACACACCAGGAAAACATTCATTGAAACAATGGTGTTCAGAAATCTAAAATAATCATGAAAAGCAAACAAGCTCTGAACATCAGTCGAGTAAGCATGATAAAGAGGGCTCAGATCGCACCATTAATAGCAGTGTTACATTACCTTAGGCTTGTAGTACAAGACGTAACAAACTTTAAAAATATCAAATAATTTACTAAACCCACCTTGGCCTCTACTTCCAGCCGATCAAACAGCATCTTGCTCTGAGCTATCATAACAATCGTGCTACTGGTTTCGTCCATAGCAGTGTTTGTTAGTAATGTCCTTTCATCACCTTGCTGGGTTGTCTGTGACGCAGGGGACTCTTCTTCGTTTGTTAAAGAATCCAGGCTATTGAGCAATAGAGGAAGAATTTAAAAAATAGACCATGCAATTCTGTGATCTATCGACTATATTCCCGGCATAATCAATGAAACGTACGTTCGGCAATCAAAATCGAACACCTAACTTTGTGTGAGTTCGATTCCTAAACCAATCGAACTCAATCGAACGAATCGAACTCAATCCATTAGACTGTTCGATTAAGTTCGGCAACCGAACTGAATCGAACACAATCCAATGGATTGCGTTCAATTGTGTGCGGTGAATAAATTCGTGTTCTACCGAAGCCGGAACTCGAGCCTAGAAAAACTTGTCATTGATTTTCAACGACAGTTTTACAAAAATCAAGAGTTCGGAAATCAAACGTTCGATTGTCCAATTATTTTTGGGTGAATTCGATTTTTCGTTCGATTGCCTGTCCCGGAGGCTGAAAGCATAGCGCAAACAAACCTTAAAATACTAAGACTTGTCCTACGTTTTGAAAAAAATAACAATAAATGAGTGACATGCGAACTTCGTCTGTAAATGATATACATAATGTACTCACCGAGGAAATGAGTTCGCTCTTCTTCTGCCTAGCTCCATGTCAAGTACTAAGGTGAAAAAAAGCGGTTTTGCAGTTGTGAGAAACCCTTTAAACTAAACAAATTATACACTTCTCTCTTCCTTACAAATTTACACAGTACGCCCTTCCTTGTAGCACAACAGTATTTACAAACTTCAGGGTATACATATCAGTTTCAATTATAACGGAACTAACATTTTGTGATATCATCGTTTTATTTGTCCGGTCTGTTGAATTCTATAACGAAGCTGTAACTTGGTTCAAAACTTGAAATTTGGTATCAACGTCTGGCTTCACATTACAGGTATGTCAAACACAAATATCAACAACCAAACTCAGTTTAAACACTGCATTTTCTGTAGTTCTGACAAGAACTGTTGTTGGTGAGCAGGGATGGCGCAGTGGTGAGAGCGCTCGCCTCCCACCAAAGTGTACCGGGTTCGATTCCCGGACCCGGCGTCATAGCGGTGGGTTGAGTTTGTTGGGTTCTCTACTCTGCTCCGAGAGGTTTTTCTCCGAGTACTCCGTTTTTCTCCTCTCCTCAAAAACCAACATTTCCAAATTCCAATTCGATTCTGGAACGATTCGATTCGATTCGATTCTGAACGAGTTCTTGTGAACTCCTTGGTGCTCCGTGGGTGAGCAAATTACATATTTACGTTTATTTATACATACTTACATTGTTTCCTACTCACGTTTTTAACGCTCTGATGACACTAGCTAAACAGGGGGACGCCATGTTGTGTAGCGAGGACGGAAAACGGTAGTAGAGCGAAACGGAAAAAAAACCGGACCAAAGGTGAAGTGCAACGAAAAACACTCTGGTTGTAATGAATGTTTAAACCTAAACCCCAAGGATGGAGTGTCGAAAAAATTGCAATCATATTTGCTCAATGCTTAACCTACAGTACAAACTAGTTTCAACGAATGACTCTGGAAAGCTGGAACACTAACTTAATTTGGCTAGCAAATGACGGATCGAAACCGACCAACGACTGTTGACAAACTTTACACGACTGTTTCATCCAATGCTATCACAGCTAAACTGTCCCGCCAGTCCGTTACAGCGGACCACTCTTGTAACATCATCGACTGACAAACACTATTCCCTTGACTCTGAAATTCTTCCGCTTAGGTTGTCGAAACGTCAGTCACCAACAACAGTTCTTTTCAGAACTACCCTCATCCGGATGATCACACAAGACGAACTAATGATACTCCTGGGTTCAAACCATGTACTGTAAACGGGATAGGACACTTACCTGTAACAACAGCAAAGCATTTCGAACTAATGAGGATAACAGTACGCGACAGTGACAATGTAGAAAAGAAATACCTTGTTGTGTTTGTTGTAAAGTAAGTTTTAAGTCAGCTATCTCTTGATTTAACACAGACTGATTCGTCAGGGCTTCTTCATATAGCTTTTGATAGTTTAGTCGCTTCTGACACTGGAAAGTAGGCGCAAAACAATGTACCTAAACATTAGCGCAAGGCCTATAACATGTAAAACGGAGGAGAGGGGGAGGGAGAGGGAGAGCGGGTATAGACGGAGGGGGCGTGTTTTTACCCTCCCTACCCCTTCTCCGTTTACGCCTGCAACGCATGCTAATTGCATGCTATAGCATGTGAAAACTTCTAAATGCTGGCAATTAACACTGAACCCTTTTCGGCTAACTTGGCTGGGCGACCCCTTCAACCCTGGAGGTCGTCCCCCAGCCAGGGCGTCCAAATACTGAACCAGACAGGTAATTCTCGCGTTGCATAGAGCAGTATGTACGCACAAAAGGAAATACAGGGATGTGTTACAGCAACATATCCTCTTCTGTGAACGTATTCGGTACCCGTTGCCTGCTGATAACTGATCTAAATAAACACAGGATAAATGTTATTCTGAGTTGATACATTGTGTCTAATATGTAGACAACATAATGCAAACAGTCGTGTTGTAATATTTCGGTATAACTCAAACTATCGATACCATCAGGGTAAAAGATACAATGTACACTTAAAAGTACATGATTTCGGTTCAATTCAGAGCAAGAGGAAAGTGTGTGGTGAAGAGGTACTGCAGGACGACACCCTTAAGTATAATATGGCGTTCTGGATTACCTGAAGCAAACATTACTCAAAGAAATTACACTTACTTAGACAGTTACCCGTCTGTGGTTACGTTAGGTAGCTAACAACTGACGTTTGCATCAGGCAGGTACTCACAAAACGTCAATGTTTGTCGTTTCATCGATAAAGCAAAGCCCATAAAATTCGGCAACGATGCATTTTAACCAAGTCGAGACTGTCGTATATGCAGATGACAGGCCTGAATTTTGCATTGACCACACAAGCAATAAGAGTATGTGAAATAATCACATGGCCTCTTCAACACATCTGAATATTTGTAATAATAGCCTTTGCCAAATGAAGTTACTCTCATTAGCTGAGCGTAACAGAAAGCCCAGGAAGTGGCTTTGAAATCCAGTGAATCTTTTCTACTTTGGCAGAGGTTTGAAATAATTATTACAATAGCACGACGCTGTATCACAGAGTCATCACTGCAGCTAATCCAGCACATAATACTGCTTCACTTGTACCTCATCATTCAATCTGGATTCCATCTTAGCTTTGTATTCCTTCCAAGACTTCTCTTTGGACTTGGTACTTTTCTCCATTTGTTTCAGCTGATCTTGTAAATTTAACTAACAACATGAAAAAAAGTTAAGACAACGGGATTCTAGTTTGCCTACAAGCTACATCAAGATCCAGCTTTTCATTGGTTTGCTTCTTACAATTACAACAAAGCTTCAGAACACGACGGTTAGCTGATTTGCCTGAAGGTTCAGGAAAGTGGTAATAAAGGAGAAAATAATTGGCAAAAAGTCATAATAAAGGAATTTCTTTGAAGCCTGCGAGTAAGACTACCAGCAGACTAGATTTGTCATGTAAATTCATTGAGTGCTTTTCTCCCTCTAAGACGATACTTAATAAGACTAACACAAGCCAAGCTTTGGAATTTTCAACAAAGGAATCGACTTTGTGCTACAAGGGTGGCACATAACAGTATCATCTACTGACAAACCTGTAGCTCTCAGAGACTTGCAGCCTATATCAATC
>Ga0126339_10001923_pt1:0-5000 | contig 14598 bp, 5 predicted proteins | sample OrbTmetagenome_2_FD_92532 | JGI IMG/M metagenome (GOLD analysis project Ga0126339, IMG submission 92532) | Coral microbial communities from Petempiche,Puerto Morelos, Mexico - Orbicella T R C metagenome | ecosystem: Host-associated > Invertebrates > Cnidaria > Coral | place... | reverse complement strand
ATTTCACGCGCGATTAGCGCGCGCGCATTAAAAGATGGCGGCTTTTTCTTTTCAGTTGGACCTCGCCATAGAGGTAAATCGTCATTTTCTCGCAAACGAGTATGGTGACCTATCATTTTTTTCTGTTGTTTTGAATTGAGTAATAGATTTCTCTGTGTAAAATAAATATGGACCAATTCTCAGTGTAGAACAAAAAGCAATCGTCCGAAACGTGAATTTAGCAAGCAATTGTGACTACAATCATGGTACTATTATAAGGATTTATACATAACTATGATTTATATTGGTATAAACAAGGTGCTGTCGCTCCTAAACGAACATGGGGGCCCCTCATTTTTATTTCAAAATTTAAGTTCCTATAATATAAACAATCAATAGGCAAAGTTTCACAAAATTCTCAGTGCAGGTTCTATTTCCGTGGAATGACCTTAACCACATTTCAGTCGCAGTCAAACTACATCATTGTAAGGGTACGTTATTTGCTCAATTCCTTCAGATTTGCGTCATTCTGTGTCTAGACAAAAGCAAACGTGCTTACAAAAATATGATGTGGTTTTCGTATTCGGTAGAGCTCTGTTGTCGCCCATTCTCCGAACCTTGTTTGCTACATTCTTGTTATTTGTAATACAATGGATCACTTTAAAGAAGTAGACGCGAAAATCAGAATCAGATGCTGGGATCTACTTGTTAAATACACTTTGAAAAAAGCAATATGTAAATGGCTGTCCTTCACTGCCACAGAATATGACAAACGTATGTTGAATGTAATTATGAGGTTAAAAGAAGGAATGCAGATATTGTTCACCTACCTCTTTTAGTCTTTTGTTTGCAGTTTCCTTCTGCTGAAGAGCTGATGTGAGATGGGACTTGTTGCTTTCAAGCTGAGTCTAGTTGTTAAGTGTAAATAAAAATAGGGTCAGTACTGTAGTTGTCCTTAAAACAACCTGAAAATTCAGAAATTTGTATTCCCAGAAGCCAAACTTAAGATGGCCACGTTTATTTAGTCCTGTTTTTGTTTGTTTGTATGTTTGTTTGTTTTTGATTGTCGTAATTGCTATGAAATTTTGTTCGTCAAATTGACTCTTTGAGACCTTTTAAAAGACTGACCAAAACATGCAGCATTCAAGGCCTCGGCAAAGTTTTTCCCAATACGGACCTACCGGCCGGCAAATAACATATATTTATGTTACTTTGTTAATGAACAGTTTTGACAGAGGTTATGCAATGTCTGTTAGTTTTGTATTCTAGCAAATCGGGAGTACATTAAGGTTTCTTTGTCCACGTAGAACACACCTGTAACTGTTGTAACTTGTCTTTGGTTCTTTGCAGCTCGTTAGAAGCATTCATATAAATACCTTGCTTTCTTTCAAAGCTATCCGCATCCCCTGGAAAAGGACGAACAGAACAACAGTCCTTGCACAGTCTTCTTGTAGTCAGACAAGTTTAAAATAAGTTCGACTATTTGTGATAAGATTCGACATTTAACTACAATTAGTGTAATTATTGTATTGTTTGGTTGGGAAGTGTGGTTTTTTCCAGTTTGTAAGCAATTAAAAACGATATTTAAAGCCTTTCAGGCTTTGAACTTTTTTCACCGAATCTCGCACTTGCCTTAAAACAGACGTTTCTCATAAAGGGCAAGAATATGACTATAAAATTATCAGTGAGTATTACCGCATGAAAGTTAGCAACCTATGTTATTTATTTCATAAACTAACCCTGTAGCTGTTTCTCTTTGAGCTCTAAATGTCGTCTCTTTTCATGAAGTTCTTCTTCACATTTCAGTTTGTGTCTGCAAATACAAGAAACCAGCATCAGGCATTGATAAAATAACCATAATAGAATAATAATACTAGAAATCTTTATAGGAGGAAGCGCCCGTCACGTAACCAGAAACTGGATTGTGCATTTTATTCTTTTAACTTAGTAATTACCTTCAACATTAGTTTGTCCTATTCTGCAGGAGTGAAGAACATCCATTTACATATTGCTTTTTCCAAAGCGTATTTAACAAATAGATCCCATGTTGCCGTGCGTCTGTTCAGTAATTGATCACAGTTGACGTCAAAATGTGGTAAGAACAAAGAAAGTGGCACACGAGGCGATAGCCGAGTGTGACACTGATGTTCTTACCACATTTTGATGACAACATGGAATCTTCTTGTTTTATAAACAAAGAAACAAAAATGTTAATGACGTCATCTATACGTCTGTCCTCCAATTGATTATAAATAAAAACCAATCAAAATGCGAGAATAATTTGACTTTTTATTATTTGACGTTATGAGTTCAAAAACCTGTGACACTAATTTTTACTTGCACCTTTGTACTTCCTCATCGAGTCTCCTTTGATAATTAGCCTCTGCATCTTCTAAAAGAGATTTCTTTATTTTTAGTTCCTGTGACAAAACAGTGATCCTTTCTTCCTCAAGCTTCAAGCTCCTAGTGGGAAGCAAATCAAAGAATTACGTGAAGAGTAGATATCACGAGCAATGATTCTTACGACCGTTTGCTAATAACCAGCTTGTAGGTCTTATAAAGAACACAGTCATAGAATCATGGAATACAACTTGGATTATGTAATGCCTAGACTGCAAAACGGTCACGCGTTTTTCAAGCTCTCCGAGCGACTGTCAAAACAGCGAGTAAGACTATGAATAAGTTTGCTACAGGAGACCCAAAGACAAAAGAATCTGGACTAAGATCTCGTCAAATGGGTTCACACTCACAGCAAAATACATGTAAAATATGACTCAATAATGTCACAACATTTGGAAAAAGCTGAGAAATAATAAAAGAGCAAGAGATGGTATTGCATAAATGTAAATTGATATTGAATCTTGTCTTTCTGAACAGATAAAATAAAATGATTTCGGATAGAGCTCAGGATTCAAATACTACTTACTTTGTTTTCATTTGGTGGTTCAAATCAAATTGTGATTCACGTTCTTTGAGAGATAACATGTCCTCCAGGAGTTTCTGTCGCTGCACATAGGCTTCCTCTTCTTGAAGCTGATGCAAATGACAAGTAAAGTACACTCATTAAGAGAATATTTATGTGAAGTTGAGAAACCCTTGATCGTTAATTTCCTTCATACAAACAGGACAGAAACAAACTTTTAGTCACAGTTGACACAGGTATTGATCGGGTCAACATGAAAACGTGATCATGGTACACCATTAAACTAGTAACAATATCGTAAGTAAAATGCTGCCGCAATGTAAACCTGTATGTCCTTTTCAACAGATAACATATATTAAAGTAACCAAGCATAACGAACAGGACAACACACCTCTTTTTGAGTTCCTAATAGCTGTAATTTTTCTTTCTCACTGGCCTTCAATTTCTTAGCCTTGACTTCAAATTCTTGCTCAAACTGGAAAGGGTAACAATATTTGCGTGTTTAAACTACTGAGATGTTTTGCGATGCTAAAGTTAAAAGCAACATTGAAAACATTTTACAGTGAACTAGCTACCGTTAATTTTAATTGGCAACATATTAAGTAGTACGATCTTATTAGCTTAGTAGGAGGCCTGGGTGGGACAATATTTGGCTCCATGCCATAGCATACACACAAATAACCCCAAAGTAAAAATGTCATCATGTCACTGCAAACTATTTCTTGCTTTTATACCCAAGAACTTGCAATTTTCTTCAGCTCATTATTGTCGTACATAATTTTCATATTACATTCAAAGAGTATGAAGACACATCAGTATGTATTATCCTCTCATTAGAGTTCATAACCATTCACACAATGTCAAATTGCTTTCTCTTTCAGGGTTTTGAATTGCCATTAGCCTGATTATGTTACAGGACATTGTAAGACCAAGAAGAAAGTGGTTATTTTTCATAAGCAGAGAAGCTATTATTATTGAATAATATGAGACCATCATATATGTGATTCTCCTAACTGTGACACATACCTGTTTCCTAATGTTTTGGACTTCTCTTTGATATTTTTCTTTCTCTTCAAGCTTCACTCGAGCTATTTCTGTCATCTTTAAGTATTCAAGCTATAACAAACACATGTCAGTACAAACTCATGCACAAAAGGTATGACCCACTTTTAACCAGTGATGTTATCAAAGAAAAACTAAATGGCATTTTAAAAAACAAAATCCAAAAAATTGAAATCCATGTACTACAAAGAAGGGTGTTCAAATTTGACTCTCTTGTGTTTCATTTTTGGGCAAGACAAAGTAGTGCATGCAGGATAGTAATCAAGCAATAAAGCACTGCGCCAGGACACTCCTGACCAGTTACTATGGAAACACGATCAGAACAATGTAAAGATTTGGATAAGACAGAATTACATAGTTGCATTTTGCTTAAGGGCCCATTAACTGATTCATGCGCGCACTCGCGTGCGTTGCTAAGGAGGTGAAATTTCACTTCCGGTCACTTACGTCAGCCTGAGCGCGGGAAATAAAAACAACTCAAAAACTTGCAAATTCGCTTACATTTTACACGTTTTTCTTTGTGTTTTGCAAAATGCAAAGTTAAAAAGGTACAAACAAAGACAAAATAAGAGAAATACAGAAAAACAAGGGCAACAGAAAGAGAAAAACTAACTCCGTATGGCTTTGTTTGATCTTACTGAAGTGCGCTGGTAGTGTAAATTGCGCACGCGCTGATAGGGTAACTTCCAATAGATATCGGGTGCACTTCCGGTTTCTTTAAATGCCAAAGGAAACATGGTTTTTCATTAAATTCAGCCTTTTTCGACGAATTTCGATTAAAGCCAACGTTGGCAACATAGCTATGCATTCCTTTTTCGAAATCATGCTTTTTTCAGAAAATTACGAATGTTTCAATATTTTGAATGCTCTCAAAATCTGACCTTTTAGAAATTAAACAAAATCGATGCATAGCGTAATGAGGATTTAAATTAAAACACTAAATCAATGAAAAAAATCCCGGGAAAGTAATTTGCCTGGGAGCCTTTGCATTTTTTCTGTATTAGTCACATGACCATGGGCGTGGCCTGATGACGTC
>Ga0126339_10001922_pt1 | contig 14600 bp, 14 predicted proteins | sample OrbTmetagenome_2_FD_92532 | JGI IMG/M metagenome (GOLD analysis project Ga0126339, IMG submission 92532) | Coral microbial communities from Petempiche,Puerto Morelos, Mexico - Orbicella T R C metagenome | ecosystem: Host-associated > Invertebrates > Cnidaria > Coral | place: Petempiche,Puerto... | reverse complement strand
GGCCGAAACTGACATGCCAAGCAAACTAAATAGTAACCGCGATCCCGCCTACTAGTATCTGATTGGAGTCTCCTAGGTGATGTGCCTTTCCTTGCTCCACCCAAATAACTGATAGACGTATTAGTACCCAAGAAAATGTCTCGATATAAAATAACATTATATGTGCTGCATATAATGCTTCTTTTTTACCTCTTCAAGACTGCCTTTCACTCTTCAAATTAAATTCTTTGACCCCATGACAAGTGTCCAATTAAAAAAAATCTTGAAATGAAAGAATTTGTCAAATATCTTACAAATGATTGAGTTTAGTCTCAATGAAGAATCACATCAACTTCACCTGTCATAGAATTGGTAAACCAATTGGAATTATTGCTAAACTTTGACATTTATACATGTATGTCCCACATTGCTTTTTACTTTAATAACTCCCTATTTTAACTCTGGTATTATGTGCATGGGGTCACTGTTCACAAACACACTTAAGATGATTGCTATTCTTACAAAAATGTGTATTGGGCTTAATTCTCTTTCAAAAAAAGAAAACATTCAATTCCCTTAAATCCATTTGCCTTTCAATGCCACTCTTATTTTTCTAACATTTGTCCTTCTCGATGTATTATATTCATACACATAAAGCCCCAATAAGCCTCATGAATCAATTTCTAAAAACCAGTACAATACATAGCTATAATACCAGATCATCCACAAATGAGTGCTTCTCTGTACAATTTCTCAGAATAGAGAAGATGACAAAATCCTTCACAAGAATTGGTGTCTCAGTCTGGAATTCCATCCCATATTTAGTGGAATTACTAAGCAAATCTAAATTCCAAAATAATATAAAGGAGCTACTCCTTTATGTGTTCCAATGTGAAGAAATGGCTATAATTTAATTGTACCCTTGTACCTTTTGTAATTTTGCTGTAAATTATTATTACTTAGCTGTCCATTACTTTTGTCCATTCTTTCCTTTTTAATTTTAACTCTTTCCCCCATCTCGATTAGTTCTAGAACTAATTAGCACTTGACAATAATAGTTTGTATCATGAATTATTGTACAATGTGCTTTGCGAACAATAATGGATAGTGAATGTTAAAAAAAATATTTTGAGAAAACCTTGAAATTAAGAGGTAACTTACAGCACACTAGCCATCCCCTGGCTGTAGACATTACATTTCCTAGGAGAAAGGAACAATTCAATTAAATATGAGGAAAAAACAAAGCTTACTCTGAGACTTTCACAGAATTTAAAGCTTTAGCACTCACACTTCAAATGCTCGAAATGGCTAGGGATTTCAAGGTTTAATGCTTAAGCTTATATGTAATCTTATCCTTGCGTGTTTTTTATGTTTGCAAATAATTGAGAAAATAACTCCAAACATTCGCCAAAGTGTGCTTCTGGAAGACACTTAGTCAGTAAACAGCAAAAAATTAGATAGGTCAGTTAATTTTTATGATTTTAGGACTTTTATCAGCTGTAGATAATCTTGTTTTGCAAAGTAAGACATGATTGAAATAAAGTTTGGTTTTGGATTTTGATACTATTTTGTTCACTGTATTGCACAATTGCTATTCCCCTGATCTGCCGTAAAACTCCCATAAGCAATTTTCAAGACCTTGATTTATGACCAGGCATTTATAGCCAAACAAGGATTCTGAACAGAAAGGCCCATTTAAGTAGCGTCAACATTTGCTTCAATATCTGTTCAGAACTTCTGAGGAGTAGCGGCCTCTCCAGATCCCACTGTTCCTGAGTATAAATGGTATAATTTTGGCAATCATTTGCTCCTGTCGACCTCACCAAACGAAACAACTTTAACTCAAAGCTATTCACTCCGAGCTCCCTTGCTTTCTCCTACAGGCCAAGAAAATTTTCCACATGGCGTTTGAAGTTAGTCAAACTTCAGAACTCATCCCAAAACGAAATTCTTGACCGAAAATGTTCAATTACTTGTGAACTCCTGTAAAAAGTAATGACAGCACCAATGGCTGCCATGTTTTAACTGTAAGGTCTGCAAAAGTAAACCGCAGGCAAAGTGCAGGCTGCGATCATGTCATGAAATAAACAAATAGTGCAATCTCCAACAGGACACACAAAAGACTAAAAATGATGGTAACAGAGGGTTTCCAGAAGTGTTAAATGAGGTCAAAGTTACCTGAAATTTAGTTTTTATCTCAAGAATGTCGTTATTCATCCTAGAAAGTCTGCACCCTTTAGGCGTTATGTACTGTATATGCTAAAAAGTCAATCTTTTTTTATATGTTAGTCAGTTAATATTTTGACGTTTATGTGGTTACTATACCAAGAAAACCATCATTACACGCTTAACAGTGAACCCCATTGACACCCTCTATCAATTGTTTCACTTAAATTATATTATATTTGATTACTTTTGGCAAGGTAAAACAAACAAAAGTCAAAATTGTTATATTCCGTAAATTCTTTGTTAAAGCAAGGTCAGTAAGAATAAATAACCCAGGAGCTCCACTTTTATGCCTGGCTAAATCTATATATTAGGGCTGTAGGATCCGTGAGATGGTCTCAGAAGTGCCCTTAATGTAAGGTATGGTCACTGTAGTAACAGGTGTTGGGTTCCTGTTTGTAGTGTGAGCTTCAGTAGGTCGGTAAAGGTTTCGTCTAATAAAGTCAGTGTTGCAGTTGTTTTTGTGAAAAACATGTTCAAGGTATCTGTTTTTGTCACGTAAGCTGTCCGGTGTGTCACAAACTAGTTGCACGCGTCTCATCAAAGTCTTTATAGTCGTGGCTTTGTGTGAAGTCGGGTTGTAGGATGATTTGTCACGTAATCTGTCGGTATGTGTCAGTTTTCTGTACACTGTTGTTCACAGTTCGTTGTCGTGGCTTACCAAACAGTCTAGAAAAGGAAGTTTCCCATTTTCTTTGATCTCTTTAGTAAACTTGATGCCGACGTTCTGTTCGTTTAGGTGGTTGTGAAAATCGTCAATTTTGTCTTTGTGAACAGCAGTAAAGGTGTCGTCAACGTAGCGTAACCAAAGCGGTATCGTTTGTCAGCAAGTTGCAAGGGCACGTTCCTCCACATGTTGCATCACAATTTCTGTGACAACAACAGAAACAGGCAATCCAATGGCTGTTCCATGCAACTGTTTGTAGTGTTTACCATTGTACTGAAAGTAAGTCAATGTAAGGCAAAAGTTCAGTAAGTCCATGATGTCTTCTGTCGGTGACAGTAGTTTAACAGTAGATTGTTGAATGGCAGTCTTGGTACACTAATGCCAATTGAAGTGGAATACTGGTGAACAGTGATTTCACATCAAAAGACACGAGTTTGTAGTCGTCAGGTATCTGTACTGTCTTAATAGTGTCAATGAAGTTCTCCGTAGATTGTAGTTTGCATCTTGATTTGTCAGTGAGGGGTTGCAGTATGGTCGTCAAGTACTTAGACAGTTGATACGTAGGGGACCCACAGAATGACACTATAGGTCGCATCGGTATACGAGGTTTGTGCAGTTTCGGTAGTCCATAAAGTTTCGGTGGTTGTGGTACTGAGCACGATACAGTGGTCACTTTCACTGCCAAGGATCTGTCCTGCCATGAATATACGCAATTCATAGCTCTTTATGTAGCCATTGCCGAGATTAATTTACTTTTTAAACTCTATTATTCTCTGAACATTGAAAATGAATGAAATTCAAAGACTTAGCTTTCCTGGTCCAAAACACAATGAAAATTTCACCAAAGCCGCCATAATGAAGCCAAATGAAAAAAATGTCTGTTTTCCTGACAGCGGACTTTGTTGACCTTGTGATTGGCAAGAAAAATGTGGAAAGCCGCTGGCAGCTGCGTTTTCCTGGCATTGTTGTCAGCCATGACTAGGAGACCATCGACTTCTATGTTTCGCTTTGCAGTATGCCACGTGTTCCTAGTTACTAGTGCTGGGAGTACGTCTTGGCTTCAATGTTGCCAGATGGAATCCACAATTTTCTGCACAAATTCTACTCGGTGTCGAGGGTTTTTCGTGTCATTGAATGGGCCTTGGGGAACTTCCGATGTTGCGCATCCCAGGAGCATGTCATTAGGGCACAGATATTTTCCATCCTCAGGGTCATTTGGAACACGGCCAATGGGGTGTTGGTTTACCAGATTTCCAACTTCTAGGAGGCAAGTGTACAGTTCAAATGGAGTCAGAACCTGTTCGCCAATTGCTTTCTTTAAAGCTCGCTTGCAGCTCTTAACAAGTGGCTCAGCATATCTGTTCTGGTGGGTGGCCACTGGAGTGGTAAATATCCAATGAATGCATCTTTCAGCACAGTAATCACGGAGCTGGTCAGAATCTAGACCTTGGACCATTTTCCACGGTTCTCGAGCTGCACCAACCATCTGCGACCCATTGTCGCTCAACAGCACTGCTGGGTATCCATGGATACCGAAAAATCTCCTAAGCTGGATAAATTTCATTGTGGTCAAGTCCACTGCCATTTCTAGGTGAACTCCTCTGGTGTTAATGCAGGTGAAGATGATGCCGTAATGCTGTGCTCTCGTGTTTCGTCCTATTTTGACACTGAAAGGTCCAAGATAGTAGCAAGCAGTATAGTGGAAAGGTGGGGGTCTGCGGTGCCATTCGAAGCAGTGGAAGATAGGCCATTAACTGCGTCTCTGCCTTGTGAGCCATTTCTCAACAAGTAACACACTTGAACTTCACAGCCTTACTGAGCTTGCTGGCCTTTAGGATCCAGTATTTTCATCTTGTTTTTGCAGTCGTGGTTGCTATTCCAGGGTGTCCATGATTATGCATGTGGCTTGTAATAAGTAGTGATATTCTGTGCTTGCTGGGAAGTAGCACTGAGTGTTTTTCTTCGTAAGACATGATTGCTTTGTTGATCCTTCCTCCAACCCTGATTATTTCTTTGCCGTCTACAAACAGGCTCAGTGTCTGGAATTCTCCATTCTTCATTCAACTCTTCAAATCCTTTTGGGCACATCGGATCCATGACATCTCAACTTTCTTCAACTCTTCGGGCATGAGACGTCCTTCTCATAATTGTAAAGATTCTAGAGGTTGCATTTACTCAAATCTTAAACAATTACAGGGGTAGCACGGTGCGAGATATTTGAACTCCACTTGGTAGATTCAAACTGATTTAATGACAGATCAAGTCCGTAGATCTAGTTCACAATAGGTAGCGACTGAAGAAGTAGCGAAAACCAGTTGATCACAAGTGGTAGTAACAGATACGAATAGGAGTAGTAGTTGTGCAAGTAGATGTAGTAGTAGTAGGTTCGAACTGAAAAGCGATAGTTAAGAATACTCCTACTAAGATAAGGCATAAAATACAAATCTAACAAGATAGAAAAATCATGATAAAACTAACAAGATCACAGTGTGAAACAAATGGACGTGACAATTGATACTCGAAACTAATAAAACTGAGACGATAACAACTCTTGTCGTAACAAACGAAGACATCAACGGCTATCGCGCAAAATAGCTAAATATAGGGTGAAAGAATCACAATTTGGTAATCATATGACAATTAGACTAATAAAGCAACTTGACAATAAGCCTTAGCAATAGTAGTGCTGTGAAAGCGACTTCAACAAAACCTAGATAAACTAAATCTTTTGGTGACAAAGAAAGGACTAACAATTCGTGACTTAGCAAACAACTACAACAATAAGAACTTACGTACTTTGGTTGATGACTCGCACAAAAAGGTAGCAGAGAGAGCGAAATACACTTGAAATAGCGGTAACTTGGATCCTCTGATCGTAGCACGGTAATGGTGTAACCTCATGAACAATCTCTGACTAAAAGAAGTTGTGCGTCGTCTTATATTGCCCATGCTACGTGAAAAACTAGGGCGTTGTGAGAAACGTGGTGCCCACAATAAAGACAACTTCCTAGTGGCAAAATTTCTAGAACTATTACATGCGTGTGAAAATCACGATTTTATGAAAACTTTGATTTTGAAATCACATACTGGGCTTGAATAATAACTGATAATAAATCAGTAGGAAGTTGCAGAGGAAATTGCTAAATGATCGGCGTTTCAAAACTAACATTCCAGCCTCTAAAAGGTGTTACAAATAGCCTTTACACATTAACTATAAAATGTTTGAAACGCTAAAACTATGATTAGTTATAATAGTAAAGTTCATGGTTATAGTGTCCTTAATACTAACTAAACTTATCTAATCCTTGCTTGTCATCTCTGCAGCCTCGAGTAGAACAATCTTATTGACGGGTCACACTAATATGGACGTCCTTGTCGTGACTTTAGCTGAGCATGCTAGCCCATCCTTGCGATTGCTGTATACTTCTAGTACTCGTGCTAGTGACCAAAGACTGTGGGGCATATTCTCATCAAGAAGAAGCACAATGTCATCCTCAGCAAGATTACACTGTGGCTTGTTCCACTTTTGACGTTGCTGCAGTGACGGCAGGCACTCTCTGGTCCAGCATGACCAGAAGATGTTGCTAAGATATTACACTTGGCGCCATCTGTGACAGGTGTAGTTATCTTCCTTGGAAAATACACCAGGTGGGATTGCTGTTTCCGCTCAAAGCAGCAGGAGATGATTAGGTGTGAGTGCATTGAGATCCCTTGGATCATCAGATACCTTGGGGATTGGTCTTCCATTAACAATGGATTCCACCTCACACATCAATGTGTTCAGACCTTCATTGTGAAGAACTTGTTGCTTGAGTTGCGCTTTCATGACTTTTCTCAGTTCTTATGCATCTTTCCCACACTCCTCCGTGGTGTGATGCAGCAGGTGGGTTGAATATCCACTTGACATCATGGTGTAGCAGGTAGTCGTAAATCTGAGCTTGATTCCATGCTTGAAGGGCTTCACGTAGCTCCTTTTTGCCTTTCACCAAGTTGCCTCCATTGTCTGACCTTATTTGTTCTGGGCGTCCTCTCCTCGCAATGAAATGTCAAAGAGCGTTGATGAAAGACTTGGTGTCTAAAGAATAGACCACTTCGATATGGACTGCATGGATAGCCAGGCATGAAAACAATACACCATATCTCTTAGCAGTTGTCCGTCCGTGATGAACAGTGAAGGGACCAAAACAATCAACCCCTACATTTGTGAATGGTGGCTTTGAAGGCGTTATTCGCTCCTCCAGTAGGCTTGCCATTTTCTGTTGCATTACTGGTGCTTAACATCGCCGGCAATTGAATCATGCACTGACCATGTTGCATACACTTGATCGCGCCCTGGCAATCCAATATTTCTGTCTGATCAAAGACAGTGTGTACTCAACTCCAGAGTGAGCAGAGGCTCGGTGGTAGTGGTTGATGATTAACTTGATGATGTGATGCTTTCTTGGAAGAATCACTGGGTGTTTAGCATCATTCTCGATTGGTGCTTGGTGCAGACTTCCTCCTACAAGGATGAGGCCGTTTTCCAAAACAGGATCAAGCTTGTAAATACTGCTACTCTTTGTAGGATTCTTAGTTGCTGTTTTCTCCGTCTCCTTGCAGGCTCGACTGACTTGACTTAAAGCTGATAATTCTTCCTTGAAGGTTTGTTTCTGCATGAAATTGACGATTTCCTTTTCTACTTCGTTGACTTCAGACACACTCAATGGTGTGATTTTACTGACATCTGATTGGTAGCCGACATCTTCCTTTGCCTTGCGGCGCTGACTTTGCTTCTTTAGGTTTTGCTTGTGACGTAACATCCAGGCCATAGCTTTCTTCAGGCGGGTCCATGAGGAAAACTTCTCGATTGCCTCATTAATGTTGCTTTGATCGTTTGCTTTGTTTGCAAATACTTCAACAGTCTTCTTGACTTCTGGGTCGCTGTCGGAGATCTCGCCGATATCAGCGGGTCTTTGCGGCCAGGTCTCCTTAGGTTGCTTTCGAAAGGGGGGTCCTTGTGATCAGTGATCGTTCATTAACAGCGTGTCAACTGTCATCCCTCTGGATGCTTCGTCAGCTGGATTTAGCGATGTCTCAACATATCCCCATTAGGTTGCTGTGGACTGGCCCAATATTGCGGAAACACAATTGGCGACAAAGATCTGGAATCTCTTATCCTTGTTTCCTATGTATCGAAGAACGCAAGTGCTGTCGGTCCAGAAGGTAGAGCTTTCAACGGGCAGATCAAGTTCTTGTCTGATCATGTGATCTAATCTTGTTGCTAAAACTGCTGCAGATAATTCCATTCTCAGAATCGTCATTGCCTTTAGGGGAGCTAATCTTGACTTTGCCATGATTAAGGAACAGTGGACTTTACTGTTGACGTCGATTTGTTGGAGATACGAAACTGCTCCATAGCCTTTACTAGACATGTCTGAGAAGTGATGAAGCTCGCGTTGGTGGACGTCTGAGAAGTCTGGTGGTTTGAAGCATCGGGGAATTTTGTATTGTTCCAGTTTAGGCAGTTCTCTAAGCCAGGCTTGCCATTTGTGTTTGCTAAGTTCTGGGATCTCGTCGTCCCATCCGAGGCCCTTAAGACACAGGTCTTGTAGGCTAGATTTGGCAGGTAGAATATATGGGGATACAAAACCCAGTGGATCGTAGATTGAAGAGACAATGGACAGAATTCCTGTTCTGGTAGTTGGTTTTTCCTGGCTAGTGATTTTGAAACTAAAGGTGTCTGCTTGAACATTCCACTGGACGCCTAAGGCTTTTTCAGTTAGTGCTAAATTCTTGTTGAGGTCAAGATCCTTAACTGAGGGTGCTCTTTCTGACTCAGGAACAGAGTTGATTACTTCTCTTGAATTGGATATCCACTTGGTTGGGGAAAAGCCTCCTTCGGATAGTAGCTCACGGAGTTGTCCTGCCAAACAAACAGCTTGTGTGTTTGTTGCAACTGAACGAAGGCAGTCATCTACATAGAAATTTCGCTTTACAGTCTCCACTGCGGCTGCGTCGAAGTCTTCTCTGTTATGGTCAGTGGTTTTCTTCAAGGCGTAGTTCGCACAGCTTGGGGACAAAACACCGCCAAACAAATGGACCAACATTCGGTATTCTTCTGGCTCCTTTTCTAGGTTGCTGCCTGGCCACCAAAGGAATCGCAAATAGTTACAGTCGCTTGGCTGAACTTGAACTTGATAGAACATTGCTTCTATGTCCAACATGAAGGCAACTGGTTCCTGTCGGAATCATGTTCGCACACCAACCAGCGTGTTGGTTAGATCCGGCCCCTGTAACAGCTGATTGTTGAGAGAAGTGCCATGATACCTCGCTGAACAGTCAAATACGACATGGACCTTGTCTGGCTTCTGCAGATGAAATACTGGATGGTGCAGTAAGTACCATGTGTCTTTCAAAGACAAGTCCGTGCCGGTTATCTTTTCGGCATAATTCTTGTGTAGCAGGTCATCCATGAAATCCTTGTATTCCTCTCGAAGGGTTTCATCTCATTGAAGGCGTCTCTTTAGCACCTGCAGTCTGGATTTGGCTTGGGACTTGTTGTTCTCCAAAACTAGTGGATTATTTTTCCATGGCAGACCGATTTCATAATCACCGTTCGAAAGCTTCACAGTACTTTCCATGATTTCTAATGCACGTCGATCATTCTGGGACATCGACATCTTGGGCTCGTAGCTCAAGTCGTTAAATTCTAGATTACAATAATCTTCAAATTGCTTGCTGAGGTTAGCATTGGCATCAACGAGGTTAGCGGTTGGCTCCTTAGACCCTGTCCATCCAAGGGGTCCATTAAGCACCCATCCGAGAACGGTGCGTGTCCCAAAGGGACCGCCATTTTTGCTTTCCCTCACTTCCACTGGTTGCAGTACTTGTGGTACGTCACTGCCAATCAAAAGGCCAATTTCTGCTTCGATGTTGGGTACTGTGATACCCTTAAGGTGTGGCCAGCAGTTCACGTCTTCTTGTGTACCAATAGCGTTGGTTGATACAGAAAGACTGGGTCTAGAGTAGACCATGGGTAGCTCGGTTAAGTTGTGGTCGCTGAGATCGGAAACTTCTAGGTTAACAAGAGAACATTCAATTGCTTCATTGGTCGTTTGCATCGTAGTAAGTGAAAGGGTGGTTTTCACTCCCTTGACATCAAGTTTTCTGAGTAGCGCGTCAGTGCAGAATGAAGTGTTTGATCCAGAATCCAGGAACGTGTATGTTAGCACTTTGTTGTCTTGGCCCTTCACTTTAACCTTCACAGGCTAAATCGATAATCCTACGATGGAGGAGTTGCTGGATGCTTGAAGTGTCCCACTTTGGACGTAACCATTACTCACTTGCATTGCGGTTGCGTTTCTTTCGGTGCTTCTAGCCCTGTTACTCTGATTTGGTTGTGGTGGCATTACTTCCTGGGTTTGTTCCTTCTCATGTAGAAAGGTAGAATGCTTTTTCGTACAGCCTTCAATGCATCAGAAGCTTTGTCTTGGACAGTCTTGTACAAAGTCTCCCGATACTAAACAATTTAAGCACAGTTCTTAGCACGCACAAACTTGAGTTGATCGCTTAAACATAATTTTCTAAAGTCACTGCATTGTGAAAGCCAATGATTTTTGTCACATGAGAGACACTTCGATACTTTTGTCTCTGAAGTGCTTGATGGTGAATAGGGTGGCTTTGGCTGAACGTCCACCGCGAATGACCTTGCATCCCTTTTTGACCTGTTGTTGTGCTTGAGATTGCTAGATTGGCTCGGTTCACCTTGAATCTTGCCGAAAATAGGATGGTTGTTCACCCTCGATCTGGCCTCAACAAAGTCTGTAATGTCCTTCAAGTTGGGGTCTCTTGCTTTGTGCGTAATAGTGTCAACCAGCTCACGCCATTTTAGCCTAAGTGGATAAGGTAGCCGGTCTACGATTTTCCTCAAACCTTCTGGATTTTCTAGGCGGTTAAGGTAGCCGATCTCCTTTAACATGTTTCTCCAGCTGGTGAGCAATATCGAGAACTTCTGCAGTGCAGAACCATCTTCAGAGCAGATTGACTGGCCATTGATAATGCGGTCAACGTACGCTGTAGCAATTTTGTATGATTGACCATACCTCTCTGCCAATAGCTTTCTTGCTTCCTTATAGCCTCTATCCTTCTGCATGGCTAGGCAGCTTTGTACCAGGTCTTGTACCTGTCCACTCATGCACTGTAGGAGGTAAATAGAGCCTTGTGCTTGGACTGCTAGTTTTTCTCTCAATGAGGTTCTCGAATGGTTGGATAAAGTCACAGTACTCCACTGGATCGCCAGTGAAGACAGGAATGTCAGGTTGAGGTAGTGTCAATGCCATAATAGTCTCTTGTTGTTGTCTCAGGAGAAGCTGTGTATCACAACTAACAGGGGGGACATGGATAGTCTGTGGCGTGCTCTTAGCGACTGCACTGAGAGGCGAATATTTGGGAGTCTTATTCTGCCATTCAGGAGCTTGTGGGTTTTAAGGAAGGCCTTGTCTTGTTAGGGGGGATCTTCCATGGGAAAAGGGAACCTTCTAGGTTCTCTGGATTCACGATCTATTGCCAATTGATCTGAATTTTCATGGCTGGTTTCATTGGGTACATGCACGTCTGGTTTGGCCTCTACAGCAGTTGTCTGGTCTTAGATAAACCGGTCTTCATGCGGTGTTGCCAAGGGTTGCAGGAATGAAATGCTTTTCTTATTTTACTCATTTTCCGAAAGTAACTTTGCGGTGGTCTCACTCTTGGCATGCTCATAAACCAGTTTTTCGGCCTTGGCCTTTGCTATTTCAGTTTCTAATTTTAATTGAGTTTTGCGTTAACGTAATTTCATTTCTTCTTCAATCTCGTGTAGCTTTTAAAATAGCCCTTTTTGCTGCGGCTCTTGCTCTGGCGCTAGCAGAAGAATTATGCGATGTGCATGACGAACGCGATGAGCGTGATATGACGGTCCTTAAAAAAGCGTTTGAAATGCTGTCTTCAGGGTTTATCTCATAAGATCTTAGGAAGCGTGAAGCTTCCACCCCAGCTAGCCAAACGTCTACGTTTTCTTGTAGCTGTTCTACTTCACTGAGAACTGATTCGTAATAATTTCCAGATTCTCCGATCGGCTCTGGATCTTCTAATTGACTATGAAACGTGTCGCGTGCCTCTTGAAATTTCTTAAACGCATGCTCTAGTTTGGCTGACTTTTTTATTACTTCATCTGCATTGCTTTCCTCAGTCATTAGACCGGAAATTTCATTAATCTTCTTAGTCACTATGCCCTTTGCCCTGCTGCGTGCCTTCTTTGTTTCCATTTCTGGTGTCTTGATTGACCCTTTACAGCGGTGACAGGTTTGTTTGACCACAGATAAGCAGCTCGCACATGGGTGATTACTCTAATTCAGATATCAGATTGCCATTGTGTGGTCTCCAAGACGTAGCCTAATTTTTCGAATTCCTTCAGAATTCGTTGCAGGTTTGCTCAATTCGAAAAAGGATCGCCGCCAAATTCAAACTAATGTAATTGTAAAGATTCTAGAGGTTGCCTTTACTCGAATCTTAAATAACTACAGGGGTAGCACGGTGCGAGATATTTGAACTCCACTTGGTAGATTCAAACTGATTTAATGACAGATCAAGTCCGTAGATCTAGTTCACAATAGGTAGTGACTGAAGAAGCAGCGAAAACCAGTTGATCGCAAGTGGTAGTAGCAGATGCGAATAGGAGTAGTAGTTGTACAAGTAGGTGTAGTAGTAGTAGTAGGTTCGAACTGAAAAGCGATAGTTAAGAATACGTCCTACTTAGATAAGGCATAAAATACAAATCTAACAGGATAGAAAAATCATGATAAAACTAACAAGACCACAGCGTGAAACAAATGAATGTGACAATTGATACTTGAAACTAATAAAACTGAGACAATAACAACTCTTGTTGTAACAAACGAAGATATCAACGGCTGTCACGCAAAATAGCTAAATATAGGGTGAAAGAATCACAATTTGGTAATCATATGACAATTAGACTAATAAGGCAACTTGACAATAAGCCTTAGCAATAGTAGTGCTGTGAAAGCGACTTCAACAAGATAGATAAACTAAATGAAATCTTTTGGTGACAAAGAAAGGACTAACAATTCGTGACTTAGCAAACGACTACAACAATAAGAACTTACGTACTTTGGTTGACAACTCGCACCAAAAGGTAGCAGAGAGACAGTGAAATACACCTAAAATAGCGGTAACTTGGATCCTCTGATCGTAGCACGGTAGCGGTGTAACCTCATGAACAATCTCTGACTAAAAGAAGTTGCGCGTCGTCTTATATTGCCTATGCTACGTGAAAAAACTAGGGCGTTGTGAGAAACGTGGTGCCCGCAATAAAGACAACTTCCTAGCGGCAAAATTTCTAGAACTATTACATACGTGTGAAAATCACGATTTTATGAAAACTTTGATTTTGAAATCACATACTGGGCTTGAATAATAACTGATAATAAATCAGTAGGAAGTTGCAGAGGAAATCGATAAACAATCAGTGTTTCAAAAGTAACACTTCTCGTCCACTGAGTGCGTTTCTCCTGAGGCGTATCTTCTCAGCTAATCGCTTTATCCACACGGTAACTCGTATCAGTCTTCGCCAACTGGAGAAATTCTTCCCATTGATTACCTTTCCTACATCTGGATACGGGACTGAACTGACAGCATTAACTTGGTGATGCTCCATGTCTTCTTCTTGGTGCGGTGTAGTTGTTTGAACTGGCCAATTCCCTTCTGGCAGTTTCAAAAATTCAGGGCCGTTCATCCATGTTCCCATCAGCTGCTGTACATGCAATCCTCGCGACACATCATCCACTACATTTTCTTCACCGGGAATGTGCTTCCATTGATTTGGGTCCAAATTGGTCTGGATCTCTCCAACCCTTGCTGAGACAAACGGCTTGAAACTGTGGGAAGGACTTTGGATCCAGGTAAGTGTGATACTGCTGTCAGTGAAGAATTTGACATCGGCAAATTGAATCTTACACTCCTTCACGATTGTTTTCTCGAGGCGGGAGGCAAGAGCGGCTGCTTGTAATTCCAGATGTGGAACTGTGAGTTGCTTTAGGGGTGCCACTCTAGACTTAGCTGCAATGAAGTTTACTTCATAGGTGCTTTGTTTCATTTTTTGGACGGACGTACTCACAGGCGCCAAATGCTTCTTGTTAGGTGTCTGAAAAGACACTCAGTACCGGTACTTCTGGAGTTTCAGGTGGAACCAGGCATCTCTTGAAACCAGTCTTGTCAAGCTCCTTCATTTCCTTGAAGAACTTGATCCACTTTTCCTGTACATCATCAAATATCATCCATATAGGAATTCTTTGTGAGGACCTCGGCTGCTTCTGGGTAGTCCCTCTTGTTTTCTTCAGCTGTTTTTCTTAATGCAATTTGAGCCATTGCAGGCGCTGGCGTATCACCAAACGTCAGGACTGCTTTGATGTACATGTTGTAGGTAATTTTTTTCTTCAGGTAAATTTGATTTTTACGTAGGTAATATTTTTTTAACTAGGTAATTTTAAAACAATTTTTTTTACCTGGATATTTTTAATCTGTTATGATGTTCTTCATTTTCACATAGTAGATCAATGGATATTGACAAAGCTGGAGTGCCGGTTAGCCAGATTTTACCTGTTAGCCCGTGTCGGTTAGGGGTGACACTATTTGGCGCAAAGACAGAATATCACTAGTTTGCTTGCGGTTTGCTTTCACTTCAGTTTGCTTG
>Ga0126339_10001921_pt1 | contig 14604 bp, 36 predicted proteins | sample OrbTmetagenome_2_FD_92532 | JGI IMG/M metagenome (GOLD analysis project Ga0126339, IMG submission 92532) | Coral microbial communities from Petempiche,Puerto Morelos, Mexico - Orbicella T R C metagenome | ecosystem: Host-associated > Invertebrates > Cnidaria > Coral | place: Petempiche,Puerto... | reverse complement strand
TGATGATGATACATGGAAATTAGTTATTGATCCTATTATAACTGAATACATTGGGATTGAAGAAGAAAAATCTGAAGGGTGTTTAACTTGGGAAGGTCAAAAAATTATTGCTAAAAGACATCGTGCTGTTGAAGTAGATTACTTTGATATATATGGCGAAAGACATTCCGGTAATATCTATCATGGTTTCAATGGACAAGTTTGGCAGCATGAAATCAACCATCTTAATGGAATTGAAGAGAAAGTTGTTGATAGAAGACATCCTGATCCAAGACCTGTAAGTGTTAATCGAAATGAACCATGTCCTTGTGGAAGTGGAAAAAAATATAAAAAATGTTGTTTACCTTTAATGTAAAATATTATGTTAGAAGATTTAAACATTCTAATGGATGAAATCGAAGAAAGAATTTCAGTGTTAGAAAAAGAACCCATTGATTTAATGACTGTTGCTGAGGAAGATAAACATAAAGCACTTATTCATGAAAATAATTGTTTTCTTGTTAGATGTCAACAACTTGCATTGAAAAAGATTGGCATTGATGTTCCTAAAGCAACCGAGTGGATTAAATTTGAATTGGAACGAATGGAAAAGATTAAAGAACCAACACCACATGAAGAGGGACAAATTTATCAACTCAAGATATTAAAACAGTGGTTAAAATAAAAATGTAACAAAATCATAATTTAATCGTATTATTTCTTACACTTAAAGAATAAAAAAATGATTGAATTAAATGGAAAATATAATAGAGATTGTAAGGTTTTTATCGATAATATTGAATCAGAAGCATATTCATTGATACAAGCTATTTTAGATCAACCTGTATCTGCAGGAGTACCAATCAGAATTATGCCTGATACTCACGCAGGAAAGGGTATTGTTATTGGTTTTACTATGCCATTAACAAATATGATTAAGAGTGAATGGGTTGGAGTTGATATTGGTTGTGGAATGATTTCTGGAAGATTTAATCATTTGAATGAATCTGATTTAGAAAATATTGATAAAAGAATCAGAGAATCTATTCCAATGGGGTTTAATGTTCGTGACGAAAATCCAATGGAAATAATACCATTTGGATATGTTCAAGCGAGTGCTGACCATTTTATAAAAAAATTCAACGCAAAATTTAGTACTTCATATGAAGCACCAATCTATAACAGTAAATGGTTATCTAATAAACTTAAAGATATTAAAATAGATGAGGGTAAATTTTTCAAATCTATAGGTACTTTAGGTGGTGGAAATCATTTTATTGAAATTGGTAAAGATAATGAAAATAAATATTGGGTTACTGTTCACTCCGGTTCTCGTAATTTTGGTCTTAAAATAGCTAACTATTGGACTAATGTTGCCAGAGGTAAAGTAGTGAAAAAACCAAAAGAATATGATGTTGAGTTCAATGACATAGTTCAAAACACTGTTCCTAAATCCGACATCCCTAAGAAACTTGAAAAATTAAAAAGAAAATATTCTTTGGGAGTGGATAAAGAATATTTACAAGGTGATGATCTTATTGGTTATTTATTTGATATGATCTTTGCTCAAATGTATGCCGTTTGGAATAGAAGAATTATGTTAAATGATATTGAAAAAGCACTTGGTATAAATGGATTTGAAGAAACCGTTTCTTCAACACACAATTATATTGATTTTAACGATTTCGTTATTCGTAAAGGTGCTATTTCAGCATACAAAGACCAAAAAGTTATTATACCTTGGAATATGAGAGATGGTTTAGTAATTGCAGAGGGTAGAGGTAATGAAGATTGGAATTTCTCAGCACCACATGGGGCAGGGAGAATTTATTCTCGTACTAAAGCTAAAGAATTAATTGATTTAGATGATTTTAAAAATACAATGGATGGTATTTATTCTTCATCTGTATGTGAATCTACTATAGATGAATCTCCATTTGCATATAAAGATTCTGAATTAATTGAAATGTTAATAGAACCAACTGTTAAAATCATTCATAAGGTAAAACCTATATTGAATATTAAAGATACAAGTAAATAATTTAAAACTTAAATATCATGGAAAATAATCAATTATGCACTCTTCACAGTGAAAATCTAACTGGATTAGGTGCTCCTATGGGGATGGAAAGAACTACAACCAATTATAGGAAAAATTTTAAAGATGTTCAAATTGCAAAAGATTTTGCTGAAAAAGAATATGGTAAACCTATTGATTGGGAAGTACATGAAAAAGGACTTACATCTGGTGATTTAAGTTATGTAATGTATACCATTGAGATTTTAGAATTTGAAGATGAAGACATACTTAAACCAGTAATGTTGCCTGACAGTGAAATTAATTTAGAGGCAATTAAAAAAATTGGTCAGGAATATATGGATTTTGTTTATTCCGATAACTATCATGAAGATAATGATTTTGATCATTACTTTTTTGAAACTGCAATGACATCATTATTTGGTAAGGATGTTTTTAAAACTTTAAATAAAAAAACCCCATAAAATGATAAATTTAGCAGGTAATCAAGATGCTGACAAGCATATCAAAGAAGAATTATATCTTGCAGATGTTCCTACAGTGACCGTTAAAGATGTAAGAAGTGAAGTGCCTTATACCATAATAGGCAAACTTGGTCCTTGGACTTTTAAACGAGCATGGTATTATTGGATGGTATCGGTTGAAACTGATGAATATGGTGAAACTATAAATGAGGGTGAGGGTTTACCTCTGGATATTGCTTCAGAATTACATGAAAAACTTCATCCAATTAACTCAAAATCTAAATTAGGTAATGTAATTCGATCTGGAGGGCATTGTGGTTGTCCACACCCTAAAGAATTTGGAGCATATCCTATTTTTGATGATGATTTTAGAAAGTCTTGTGAAGAAATTGGTGTTGATCCTAAACAAATAACTTATGGAGAAATCTCTAAACTATGTGAAGAGGGTAAAATAAGGTTAAAACAATTTGTTCATACTTATCATATTGATGATCAAATTGGTTTAAATGAATTTGTAAAAGTGGTAAAAGAAACATTAAAAGAAAATGACAAATAGTATTTCCTTTAATTATAAAAATTATTTCCTTGAAGTCGCATATGATCTTCAAGGAAATCTTGAATTTGTTCGTGATGTTATTCATAATAAAAAATTAATAATTGAAACTCAAATGAGTGGTGCAGGTTATGAAATTAAAAAAGAAACTCTTATATTTGGATGTGGGGGTGTTGTATGTGATGCACGTTATGTAAAAATTTCAGAATTAAACATCTTTATCCCAAGGAAAATATTCATTGTAAACAATTTAGAAGATGAAGAAGAAAGTAAATTTTAGATATTTAGTTGATAAATATAGTGTAGGTAGTGGTTCACATATATCAACAAAGATGGGACTTTTTGAATTAGAAATACTTGAAATTTCAGAAATTGGTTTTAAAGTACGAGATTGTATTAGTGGAAAAATATGGTGGCAGTTAAATGAAAATGATTTTCGTATTATTGAAGTGTTACATAATGATGATGATGTTTTATATCCTGAAGTAGAAGTTTTAAAATATCTACGTAGATATGCTAATTTTTTACAACAAATGCCATCTGAAAGAGACGTTAAAATGTGGTTTTTAGTCAACAAATTAAATGATAAATAATTTATGTTTATTGCGAAAAAAAATAACGTTATTTTTCATTTATTAGTACATGATTTGGGTATTTATACTAAAGCAAAAAGAACCTACCTACAGGATTTTAAAAGATAAAAAACTAATTATTGAATATTATTATGGGGATATTTATTTTGATGATATTATTCATATAAAAAGGATAATGAGTGAGGATAAAGATTATAATCCTCGTTTTAATACTCTACTTGATTTTAGTGATTCAAAATTAATACTCCAAGATAACGAAATTAAAGAAGTTGTAGATTTTTTACATCAGAATAAAAAGGTAACAGATGATAGAAAAACTGTTTTATTAACTAATACTCCAAATCAGGTAGTATTAACCATGTTAAGTAAAGATTTACCAATGCATTATGATATTGTTTCTACAATTGATGGAGCATTAAATTGGATAAATCATAGAGAAGATCGTAAAACTATTATTGACATTTTAAACTACTTTAAAATAAAAAATAATTATGAAATTATCGGAAGCTAAAACGAAGAATGAAAAGTTAAAAAATCAAAAAAACAGTGCCCTTGAGGGTTTGAGACAACTAAAAGAAACTGGGGAATTAATTGAAGTAAAAATACAAGATAGATTGGGGGAAGAATTTATTGAAGTAATTGGTAAAAATAATCATAAATTTTTATATAATATTTCTGTAGATGGTGCATTAGAAACTAAAGGACCATTTATAAACATTGAACTGGATAGTCTTAATTTAATTTATTCAAATGAAAAAATTGAAATAAGACCTATCATAGGTGCTTGTTCACCTTCCATGACTATCACTGATATTCACATTCAAAAAATTAAAGAAATAATAGAAAATGTGATAAACAATATTTAAATTATGAAAGATCAATTAATTACTCATGAAACTGCTAAAAAAGCAGATGAAAAAGGATTTAACTGGGAATGTGAAAATTACTATGATAGTGGTTTTTTTGGTATTCCTTTTTCAGGAAATATTGATATTGATGGTTATAACCATGATTCATATTCGAGATGTCCAACTCAATCTCAACTCCAAAAATGGATAAGAGAAGAACATAATTATCATATATATGTTAATTATTTAGACGATGCATATGGATGGGATTTTACATTATTATATATCGAGACCAATGAAGAATTTATGAAATCTGAGGGTTTTGAGACTTATGAAGATGCACTTGAAAATGGGTTACAAGAACTTTTAAGTATAATATAATGGAAGAAATAGAATTATTCCAACTTGTTGTATATAATGATCTTCTGGAAGCTGAATTATGTGAAACTCCTATAGAAAAAATTCTTGACAATGATTTAAAATGTAAATTAAAAAATGCTGTTAAAGCAACTCGTGCTTTAACTCAAAAATTTGATGAAATGTTTAAATCACAACAACAAGATGCTGATTATTTTGGAGATTTAGCTGAAAGAATTAAAAAAGGAATTGATAATTTTTTAAAAGAAGAAAATAATGACTGAGTTATTAAATGCAAGAGATATTCTTAGTAAACATATTAAGAAAAATTTGGGTGGAATTTCTCAAAAAATGAGATTATTATCTGAAGATACTATTGAGCTTGATGCAATTCGAGAAGCACAACAAAATGCAATTGAAGTTGCATTAGAAATGGCAGCCGAAAAAGCTGAAATGAAATGGGTTACCTATGGTGAAGAAAGATCAGACCGATATGAAATTAATTCAAAAACCATATTAAATTGTAAAGAAAATTTATTCAAATTAATTAAATAAGATTAATTACTTGGAATTTATCTTGACTTTTTATATATTTGTCTGGAAACATTAAAAATATAATATATATGTTTGGTAGAGAAACAGATACACACATTTATTTTTGGGGGTCTCCCTTAAGTAACTGGTATAAATGTGAATTTCAATATGAGGGTCATAAATTCAACAATTCAGAACAAGCATTTATGTGGGAGAAAGCTAAATATTTTAATGATAATGAAACAGCAAATGCAATTTTAAGAACCCCAAATCCTAAGCAAGCTAAACAATTAGGAAGACAGGTTAAAAATTTTGATGCTAAAATTTGGAGTGGTGTTAGTCGAGATATAATGCTTAAAGTGAATAAAGCTAAATGGGAAAGTTCTGAAGAAATGAGTAAAATTCTTAAAGACACTTATCCTAAAACTTTAGTAGAAGCATCTCCATACGATAAAATTTGGGGAGTTGGTTTAGCTGCCGAAGATGATCGAATACTTGATGAAGATAATTGGCAAGGGACTAATTATCTTGGACTTACGTTAATGTTAGTTAGAGAATATTTATTTTTATTATAATTATGGGTTGGACAAAAATAAAAGAATTTCAAGATTTACCGGAATATGGTAAATATGTTTTAGTTAGCGGAATAGACAAGAAAATGTATGGTGAAAGAAAATTTCATGTTTGTGAAATGAATGATTTAGAAGATGGAATGGATTTTCAAGAAAATGGACAGTTCTATTGGTTGACAGAAAATGGAACTAAAATAAGTGAAGTTACACACTGGAAAGAGATTGAAGAACTTCCTAAATAATAACATATGAAACAACCAGTATACCAAATAATTGCAGCATGTTTAGTTTTATTTTTATTCTTTAAAATAACTAAATGTTCAAGAGAAAAATATATTGAACCAAAACAAAGTCTTAATATTCAATATGTCATTGATAGTGCTCAAAATGTTATTCGAGATAGTATAAAAAAAATTAATAAGAGTCAAGCGTATTGGAGTTCATATGAAACAGGACTTCCAAAAGGTAAAGTAATTAAGTTACATGCATATTCTTATGAAGATTATAAATTAGATGGAAAAGAATCAACAGAAGATGAATATGGTGTAATTTTAATTGAGACAGAAACGGGTGAATATGTTCATGAAATTGTAACTCATGATCAATATATTGTAATTGATCCCGGAGATATTATAAAATAATGAAAAGAGAAAAAAAATATTTATTAATTGATGGGAAAGTTTATACAAACGTGAAATGTACTAAATGCAAAGATGGATGTCAACTTTGTAATGGTACAGGTTTTATATTAGCTGAAGTTGATGAAACAGAATTTAAACATACTTGTGAAGAAGATTAAATAATAACTAAAAATAACTTAATTATGTCAAAAAATGTATTATACACAGAGAAAACCATTAATAACTTGTATAATTATTTAATGGATGTTTATAAATCATGTTCTGAAGAGTACACACCTACTCAAGATGTTTTATATTATAAAAATGAAAATGGAAAATACAAATATAAAACAGAATTGTATGATATACCATTTAATTTATATAGAAAAACCCTATATAATTTTAATTTAATTAACATTGAAAATGATGATATTTCATTAAAAAATGCAAAAATTAAATGGAATGGTAAAAAACCTACTAAAGAAATTGCAGCATGTTTTAGAAGATATATCGCAGACATGAAAAAGAAAAAAGTTGAACTTAGACTTTATAAAGAAGAAAATCAAAGACCAACTAAAAAAAGATCGCAAACTATAACAAGTATAATTCCTAATCAAACTCCAGTAGAAAATCATCAGAGAATTAATAAAAGTCAAGAAAATATGAAACTTATCATGGGGGAATTGGAAAAAATAAATACTTCATTAACTGCACTCCATAATAAACAAGATGTTTTCGAATTTCAACATAATGAAATTTTAAAATTAATATCTCAATTGATTGATGTATTACCTCAAAAACCAGACAACGAAACAATTAGCAAGATATTTAATATGCAGAAAAAAGTTATTGCTATTGGTAATGCTTCTATTGAAGATAGAAAAAATTATTATGAAGTAACTTTAGATTCTATTAAAGAAAATAAAGTGACGATGAATACACTTATTAATAAGGTGAACGGAATTTTAAAACACCTTAATAATGAAGCTAAAACTGATATTATACATCAGTTTGAAAAATTTTTAGAAAACGAAACAACATAAATAATGAGTGAATTTGCTTGGAAAGAATGCAACTGTGGAAAAAGAGTCCATATGAATTCTAAATGTGAATGTGGGGGTGATCCATGGGGAATTGACTATAAAAAACGCATTGAATTACGTGCTTTAAAGGAACTTAAACAAGAATATCTTGATAAAATAGAAATTCTCAATAAAAATATTAGTCAAGTTGAAAAAGAATTAGAATAATGATTGATGAAATAGGTGGAAGTCATATAAAACAAAATATAAAAAAAGGAAATATCCTTTATTACACTCGTTATGAAAAGGGTGGTAATACCCCAAAGATATTTGATTGTTTAGATGTTGATGATCAATGGGGTGTGGTTCATTATATGAGGAAAGATGGTAAAATTGATACAATTGGAATTGCTTATGTACGTAAAGCAACATTTTTTTGAGAAAGTAAGATGGTTTTTTTCTGATTTAATTTAATATAAATGAAAACATTACAAATAGATAATACAGATATTATACTACAAAATTATGGTAAAGGCAAAGGTAAAATCATAATCTCTGATACTGCATGGGGTTATGATTTTAGTTGTTATTGGGGTGCTATGGGAAGTGATATTGAAGAATTTTTATGTCAAATTAATTCCAGTTATTTTGTAGATAAACTCTCAAAACGTAGAGAGGGTGATTTTGATCCTAAAAAAACCTTTGCAAATCTTAGAAAATACATTCGAGAAGAATTGTATGCAGAACTTCCATGGTATAAACACATGGAATTTCAAAAAGACATGAGAGAAGAATTAAAATATTGGCAAAATTCATGTGGTTCTCAAGAACAATTCGTATATGAATGGGATAGTTTTTTTAGGTATAGTCTTAATTATTATTTAATTGAAGATAGATATGATCGTAAAGAAATCGAAGAAAGTTTTCAGGGAATTGAAGAACAGTGGAATTTTATTGCATTCAAAACTCCACCGGAAAACATTTGGTTAGAAAAATTACATAAAAAAATGAAAAAACATCTTGAAAGGACTTTAGAAACAGTTTAAATTATGTGTGATAATAGAGAATTAATATATACTCAGTTTGCAAGAAGTATTAATAAATTTGTAGAACATAAAATTAATAAAGAACAACTTTATAATGACTTCGTTGCAATGGTTGAAATGTCAACCGAAGAAGAAAGAGCAGATAGAATAAATTATCTTAATGCTGTAGAAAATCATGATCTCGAAGCTGATCCATTTTATAGAGATTTGCCATATTCAAATTGGCATGATGCATTACATATGATGAAAGATTAAAAAATATATACAAACTATGAATCCAGTTGAATTTAGACACCAAAACAAAGTTTATGCTAAGAACCAACCTCAGTATAGACCATTACCTGCATTAGAATTAGATACTGATGAGGGTGAAGTTATTTCATGTTGGAAATTAACCTTAAGTGAAAGATTAAAATTATTATTTACTGGTAGAATGTGGGTAAGTTTAATGATGTTTCACAAACCTCTAACCCCAAGTAAATTATCTGTTAATAGACAGGATGTGTATTCTCATCCAGAAGATAGGTTACCAAAATGGGAACGTTTTAAAATCTGGTTGTTAAATGATTCAGATTTAGCTAAATGGCTTTTTGAAGATTAAAAATATAAGTTGTACTTGTCAAGAATGTGGAAAACAATATAAAATTGATATTATTATTGATGATGATTTATGGGAAAATATAAAACCAAAAGATAAACCTGTTGGTGGTGGATTATTATGTCCTTCTTGTATTTTCAATAAATTGGAGATTGATTATTATGGTTTTAAAATAAAAAATAACATGATAGGTAAAAAAGTTGATAAATCAAAAGCTACTAAATATTATGAAATGAATGAAACAGCATTTCCTAAGGGTAGTAGATTGAATCCTGATTATAAAGAACCTGAGGAAGAGGATGATGTTAGATTTACTGTAACATGGGGACAATTTATATTAATCATTATTGTCATTGTTTTATTTATATTAATAATTGCACAAGTATTATCAAAAATATTACCAAAATAAAAAACAAAGAATTATGGAAGATGATTGCAAAATAAATGATGAAGTTACCACTATAATAGAAATAAAAGGTTATGATGAACACAACAAATTATATTCAATGCTTCGAGAATTAAAAGAATTTCGTGATGAAGCTGGAATGACTGATGAAGAATCATGGCATGATTTTCGTGAAAATCTTATTGAAAGAATGCAATATGGAATGGATACCTGTCTTGGAACTAAATATGATTTAACTAAAACAATTAATAATTTAGGTAATTTTCATTTCGAAGAAATTGAATTTGATGTCTCTCCTTGGGACGAAAGAACTATGTATAGTAGATTGATTGCAAGTCATGAAAAATTGCCTGATACATATTTTTTACTTCAAGTAAAAAATCAAGATGAATTAACTCTTTACATTTATTTTAGAAGTTTAAGTACTGCTCAAAATCAAAAAATATTTGAAATTTGTAATATTCCTGCGGATTATATTTCAGCTTTACGCTATTTAAATAATGCTGAAATGGCGATTATTAATTTTATTAATAGTTGGACACGTGTTGAGATTAAAAATATTATGTCACAAACAGAATTTCGTTCTATTTATTCGGCATTTTATAAAGAAGTAAAAAATGAAAAATATGTTTAATAAAAAGTAACAATTTCATATATTTTTTCGTATCAATTATTATGAAAGAAAATTTAATCTCATTAGATACATCTAAATTAGCAAATGAAAATGGTTATAGACCCAATAGAGATGATTTTTATTACTCTGAAGAGAATAATTTTCAATCCCCATTGATAAATTATAACCCACAAGATTCAATATTATTTGAAATTTATGCTGCTCCAACTCAATCCAATTTACAAAAATGGTTGCGTGAAAACCATCGTATTTATATTTGGATAATATTCAATGCCAACGATAAATATTCTACACATTTTAGAGGAATTGATGTAAGGGGATATCATTGGACACACGTGTTAAAAGATGAAAATAGTGTCAAATGCGCATTTTTCAATACATATGAAGAAGCATTAGAAGCTGGATTAGAAAGAGGTTTAATTGCAATAAAAAAATTACAAAATAATGAAGAATCAATGTAAATTTGAAATAGCATGGGTAGGTAGATGTAAAGAACCTGCAGATGAAAGTGGTTACTGTGAAAAGCATAAATCTCTTGTTTGTGTTAATTGTGGTGCACAAGCAACTCGTGAGTGCCCTGAGACTATGGGATTTGTGTGTGGTTATCCATTGTGTGATGAATGTGAACACACTATTCAAAGTAATGGATGTAATTCGGGAGGAGAACTTCCTAAGGGTCTTTCAGCACACTGTAAGAAAACTGAGCAAGTGTATAAACCTTGGTATGCAAGGGAAAATGAGGATGATATCTTTATTATTGATAAAGAAGAAGAACACATTTGTGATGATTGTAAAGATCGTAATTGTAAAAATAAATAATTATGGGATATAGTTTTTCAGTAGTAGTTGGTGCAGGAATAAAATGTGAAAAGCCTAAAGAAACTATTCAGAAAGGTTATTCACGATGTTCAAATATAAAATGTCCTAATCATCATGAGCATTTTATTAATAGTAAATATTGTGATGAATGTGGACATAAAATTGAAGAATATGCTCGGAAAATTGAAATGAGTCATTACCGAATTCTTGAAGAAGCAGGAATAGATGATGATTTATTTCATATTGTAAGTCAAGAAGATTCAGACTTACAAGATATCACATATTATTTTCAAAATGTATATGAAGATAGAACATGCTATCATTTTTCTGAACAACAAGAATATGATTATTTAAAAATAACAGAGAATTTAACACAAGAATTATTAAATAAGTTTAATGATAAATTTAAAAATGAAATTGAATTGTTAAAAGATTTTTATCAATCAGTGGAAGTTGAATTTATTGTATTACCTTACACATCATAAAAAAAATTTAATCATGTCAATGTCAACAAGTATTAGAGCATTTATTCCAGATTCCGATCCGGAATATCAAAAACATAAAAAAGTATTATTAGCTTGTCATGAAGCAGGGATTTCATTACCAAAAGAAACTGCAGAATATTTTGATTGTGAATATGCTGAGTTGTATCTTTTGGAAGAAAAATTAGAAATTACACTTCAAAAAGATGTACACTTTACAATTTATAGTGGTGAAATGGAAGAGGGGTTTGAAATTGAAATTAAAAATCTTCCACAAGGTGTAGATAAAATAAGATTTTATAACTCATATTAATTAGTGGAGTTTATTTTTGTATTTACAGATATATTTAATATATTTAGTCAAAATTATAGTAACTATAATCGATGAGTATTTAAAAAAGAAGTAATCATGAAGGATTTTGAAGAATCTTACGATACACTTGAAAAGTATTGGTTAGCATTTTTAATGTATCAAGTATATAATAAATTTTGGGATAGAGTGGTGAAAAGTTGGATTAGATATAATAAACAATAGGAGGGGTGATGGGTACTATAAAGGAATATCCACAATTAATAGATGAGCCTTATTTTGAATTATGGTCTGAGATAAATGAACAAGAATTGACTTGTATATTTGCTGAAACTGGAATTGATAGAGAATTAGATTATGATCGTGAAAAAGAAGAAGAAAGATTATTTTTACAACAAAATATTTATAAAATAATTAAAAAATAGATTATGATTAATTTAGAAATGTTGTATTTATGTCCAAGCTGTGAACGCAAACATTATTATGGTGGCAGATGCCGATATTGTGGGTGGGAATGATTTAACTAAAGTTTTTGTTTTTAAAATAATTATATAATGAAAAAAACATTTTTAATAATATTGTGCGTACTTTTTCCTCCATTATTTATATTTACGATAATAATGTACATCAAAGGTTTAAATAGATGGAAAAGATTAGCTAAAAGTGGATTTAAAATAGCTTAATTATGAAACCACTCACATTAGATCATATATCTAAGAATAAATTTACTGCTGAGGATTGTGTTAAATATTTCAAACCAGATGCCGATGATGCATATGTTCAATTTATTCTATGGGAACGAACATGTTTTCCTTTTTCAACCGAAGAAATGGTCAAACAACTTAATGAATTATTTATGAAATGAAAACATAATTATGAATTAAATAAATAATATAAAATATGGCCGGAATAGATAAAATATACGGAACATTACAACAACGAAAGGAGCTTGAAGATTGGTTGAATAAAAATCAAAAGCCGATAAATTGTTATACTGGATGTAGTTTTGATGAAAATAATGTTAAACAGTCAGAGTATGAGGATTGTTTGCCAACAGAATATTTATATCCGTTAAGCTTATTTTATGGAAAATATAAATATTCAATTAGACCAATTTCAAATTTCCCGGAAGAAATAGATGAATGGTTACGAAATAATTGCCCAATTGATTTTGTTCAACAAAGATTGAAAGAGCAATATGGATAATTGTAAATTAAAAAGAAGTATTAAGTTTTTAGAAAAAAAACTTAAAAAATATAGGACCAAAGCTGATGATAATAAACATACAGAAAATGTTAAGTATTACGATGGCGTTAGTGATGGGATTGGTATGTGTATTTTTGAAATGAAAAAATTTAATAAAGAAAAAAAGAATAGTCATGAAGGAACAATTAATTTCATTCCAAACAGCTAAATTAGCTAAAGAAAAAGGGTTTGACTTATTCGTCTGTCATAGATATGTAGATGTTAGTCTTTATGATGGTAGTAGAAAAAGGGGTAAAAAATATGATTTAGAAACCTATATTCTTGAATCAGAAGGTCAAGATATGGGGGATTTTCTTGATTTTAAAGACTATAACCGTGGAAATTTGAATTTATGTTATTCAGCTCCAACGCAAAGCCTATTACAACGATGGTTAAGAATAAACCACAGCATTTGCGTAGAGCCAACACTGAATTTTACGTCTGAAGAATACCCAATGCATTATAATTGTGGAGTAATGTATAATATTTGTTCAATTTCTGATTTTCAATGGTTAGGATGTGAATGTTCATACACTTTTTATAAGACATACGAAGAAGCCTTAGAAGCTGGATTGATAGAAGCACTTAAATTAATATAAAATGAAAGACCGATTAATAACTATAGAAACTGCTAATTTAGCAATAGAAAAGGGATGTAATCTTGATTTATTATCCGATTATTGGGTTTATAAAGATGAAAATGGAGATGAGATTATTACATCATATGACAAGGGTTTTTCTGGAAAAGAAGAAACATATAAAGAAACAATTGCAACTCAATCTCTGCTTCAAAAATGGTTACGAGAAAAGAAACAGATATCAGTATCAATTGAAACTGGATGGAATGCAGGTGCATGGATTTTTGAAATTTATATTTGGCAAGAATTTAAAGACATAATGATTGAAGAATGTTTTTTGATTTATGAAAATGCCTTAGAATTTGGTTTACGAGAAGCACTTAAATTAATAAAATAAATATTAAGTTATGATTCAAGAGAGATTAATTACATATGATACTGCTCAGTTAGCAGCAGAAAAAGGATTCAATGGTAAATGTAGTCATCAATACATGGATGAAAATGGTAAACAAATTCTAATGGCTGCTAATGTAATGTATGGTGGTGCTACATTTTATGGTGCTCCCACTCAACATATACTTCAAAAGTGGTTAAGAGATGAACATATGGTTATAGTATATGTATTTGTCAATCAAGCAGGTATCTATGTTGAAATCTTTAATCCTAATAATTCTCAACATAATACCACATTTGGTGAAGATGGTGGTTATGATACTTGGGAAGATGCATTGGAAGTTGGTTTATATGAAGCATTAAAATTATTGTAATATGTTTAAAAATAAAGAATTAGAAAAAATCTTTAATCAAAAGATTAACAATTATAGTGATGCTGCAATTGAAAATAAAATTAATTTTATTTTAGATTTAGAACCACTTGGAATTACTTCCGAAAATTATTTTAGATTC
>Ga0126339_10001920_pt1 | contig 14605 bp, 6 predicted proteins | sample OrbTmetagenome_2_FD_92532 | JGI IMG/M metagenome (GOLD analysis project Ga0126339, IMG submission 92532) | Coral microbial communities from Petempiche,Puerto Morelos, Mexico - Orbicella T R C metagenome | ecosystem: Host-associated > Invertebrates > Cnidaria > Coral | place: Petempiche,Puerto... | reverse complement strand
TTGTACTTAATACCAGTAAGTTTGAAATTGTCTGGGATGAGCAAAAATTTGAGACAGAATTTGTGTTAGAGATCAGTTTTTGACACAAGTGACTGGTTATTTTGCCTGGTTTCAAGCCTTCAAGTATATTGTGACCTGTGATCTCGACACCTACTGATCACGACAATGCAATCCAGGGCAGAACATGTTGTTATGATAAAATCTGGATGAGCGACCTAAAATTGCTTTGTTTTAGCTTTCAAGAAGGTGGAAAACATTGCTTGTGTTTTGTTTGCATGGGTAGTTATTTTGGATGATTGGATTTTATTGTCGCATAGATGATTTGTGACTCATTTTCAAATTCTGTTCAGTATGTGACAGCTTTTGTCTTTCAAAAAAGATATGTTTCCTTTCTTTTATTACAGTTAAATAATCTTGGCTACTCTGAAAGAAACGTAGACATTTTTAAATGTCTTCATCTCCTACACTTTACTCACAAATGACTCTGAAAGTCTTGTTGTTGTAACCAATCCGGAATCACATACATGAAAGATACATGTAATGTTTTCGTATTGTCGCTGATATTCAGGTGAACAGAGGTTAGAAAGCTTAAAATTGTGACAGCGTGACAGTCGCGTATAAAGTGTCACCTCTTGGTGTTCAACTGTGAAAGGTGTGTTCTTATGTTGAAAAGGAAACAATTTTCCTTTTTGGGAGGGGCAACGTGTATTATTGATTATTTTGTACAGGTGGTGAATTTTTTTTGCTGCAATTTTCACCTTTTTCTCAGGATCTTGTGAAAGCAAATTTTAGAAAGTTAATTTTGTTATGTCAAGTTTGCCCAAACATTTTGTATTTTTATCAATCAAGGAGTCTTTTGGCCAGTTCAACTTGAAATTTGTGTCATTTTTTGCATGAACGACAACTTTCATATTTTTGTGGAAAGTGATAATTGTTGTTTTGTAAGTTTTATTAAAATGATCTGAATCTATTGTTCCTTGTAGCTGCTGCTTTTCTTCAGTGGGTTGCTTTTACAGGCGCATTAAATCTAAGACACCAACTTAAAGTTTGTGTCACGATACACAGTAGGATAATATTCTTTACACCAGTGTTCTATATATAACGGTACTGTAAGATGTGTTTAGCAAAAAATATTTGAAAATTTGACTAGGTTGTCCTCTGATTTTACTCATTTGTTCGAAATTACATACACAGTTGTTTAAACAGCAGATTTAACTTGAATACTACACGCAAAATCAATATTTGGCTATTTATTATTTTGGCTAAGCCATGTTGTTGCATTCATGTAGAGTGAAGGTAGTTGGTTTCTTGTCATGTAACTTTGAGCTTTGTGTATTTATAAATCTAACTTCAGAAAACTACACCTTGCTTAATAAGTAGTCCTGTAACATGGTTCTCTGTTTACATATGTGTTTATTAGGATAGTAGAGCGTTTAATCTTTTTGTGTCAGTCATCTTTTTTTACGTACAAATAAATTTTGAGGACATGGAAGTATTGTTTAAGTAGTATTTCATTTGTTCATTTCAAACAGTAGTGTGTTAAAGTTATCATGTAATGAAGTATAGCTTGGATTAAACAGTACCGTGGTCAGACAGATATATTTCAGCCATAAATATGCTTGTTTGGAAATATATGTGTACAGCAGACAAGTGCACCAGACCATTGTAATCGCTGTTATCATTTCTGAGTAGAGTAGAGTTTTGTTTGTAATATGTTTAATATGTTTGGTATGTGTGATATTGGTTGTTGAGCTTGAAAATATGAACGAAGAGACACTACTACATATTAGATCAGAAAAAGCGAGTGAAATATTTAGGCAGCTTGAACAGACATTATGGGCATAAACTTTTCATGTCATGCGTCACTGACAATTAAACTTCTGTAGATTCCTCAATCTGTCAGTTTTCTTTTGAAGGGAATTAATGGTTTTCTGTTAGCTGAAACATATACCAGTTAATTTGATGTAAAGAGCGTTTTGTTAAACATTTCCGCTATAGATGCCTGGGAGCAATTTGAAATGTTCTGGTGTCAAATGTCAGACTGCGTAGATATCACTTGTTGTTTAAAGTATCAATCTCTTGCTCAAGTTATTTTTAGTTCCAAGAGCAGAACTTACACCTTGCCCACTTGTGTAGAATTTTCAGAGCTTTAAGTGAGGCAGTAGTAATTTTTGACAAGTAGTTTTACTCAGACAGCAATGAAAGACATCAGCAAATATTTTGCTCATTACTGTCTGAAAGTCAGATGACAAGTGTGTAATTTTAACTGTCAAACCAAGGAGGTTAATAACAATAATACAGTGTATTTTTGTAACATTAATTTACGTGGGATATTGTTTCAGTTTGCTTCTGATTAGGACTAATGTTTGCAGGCTAATCTCACCTGTAAGTATTGTGACGAGTGTCTTTTTATAGACGGCATGGTTATTTTAAGCTCAGACATGAAATCATGAATATATAAATAATGCATGTGTTACACTTGTCTGAACCATATGTTGCATATTCATGCTGTCCGTATCCGTGTCTGAATCAGTGCGTATCAAAGTCACGTAAAAAGAGTGACATAAAAAACATTGCATATGATGCATGTTTGAGCTGTGATATCATTACTTCAAAAAGTCTTGCGCTCTCACATGCTTTTGTTAGGAGATTTGAAAATTGGCAAATTGTGATTATAGTTAGCTAAATGATACCTTTGATTGGCTAGAGAAGGGAGCATCACATGATGACCTTGAAGAGCGTTAGAGTTAAGGAGACCAGACAGGATCTTGTAGTGTAATATATGTAATATTTGGCACGTGTGCAGAATTCAAGCGGAAAATTAAGCTCTGAATTTGTGGCAATGAATGCATAAAATATGTTACTCACTGTGCGTTCTGGATCACACTGAGAGATTATTTTTGTTCTGTTTTTTTTATTTGTGTGTGCTTACAATGTACTGTTGCTACCAAATTGATGATTAGATGTTTTGTGGTGATGTAAAAAGAAATTGCGTGGAATATAGAATTGCGGTGATCTTGACAACACTAGAATGTAGACATTCACTACATCATGGATCAAAATCTTTCTATTTCATGGTGCTTGAATATTGCCAGACAGACAGAGAAACAGTTGCTCTTTTGTCTTAATTAGAACACTGAATTTGGGTTTTAAAGTTTGTGGCATTGTCTTGTGTAAGAAAATAGCAAGGAAAATGATTCAGGTACATGTTGTTATTTATTTGGAGGAGTTTGCCTTAGAGTTATGTTGAGAAGCTTCTTGCAACGTTATTAAAATTGTGTTTTTGTTATACTGTTAATGGCAAAGCAAATGTGGTAAAATTACTGCTATTACAAGTTAAGTATACATGTATAAAATCCATCATAATCTTTCCCCAACACCTCAAATGTACACGCACACAATCTAAGAAACTCTGAGATAAATTGTTATATCCGCAATCCAAGAACGGAATATGCAAAAGGTAGCATGCACTATAGAGGATCTGTTCTGTGGAACAAGATTCCATCGGAAATCGGGCACCTATCTAGTCTAAAACTGTTTAAAACCTCACTGAATGGGAAAGATTATTCTTAATGTACTGTAAATTAGAGAAAGTTTTATGACATAGGTTTTTACTGTAGGCTAGTTAATTAGTTCGTTAGTTAATGTAATGTAATGTTAGTAAATCCATTCCTGTTAATATAGTTAATTTATTCTTTGTAATTTTTTACATGACTCCTAGGTAGACCATTTTTATGATAAGATTTTCGTGTTTAAATAAAGATTGATTGATTGATTGATTGATTGATTGATAAGTGCTGGAAAGCAATTTGTGTTATGTTCTTTCAAATCTCTATTTTGTCAGACATATATTTCGTAATTGTGTGCACAAATAATCTGCTGACTCAATCTGTAGGCATATATGAGGTAATCAGGGCTCAACACTAACGGTAACCAACTAGCCACAGACTAGTAGAAATTTAGTTTTGGCTAGTAGGTTTTCGATTCCCACTAGCGACTTTGGCTAGTCAACAAAATGAAATTGGCTGAACTAGTTTCTGTCTTCTTCAAGGACGACAGACACAAGATGTACACTTTTCTCGGAAACAATGTCAGAATTTCAATGTGGACATATCATGGGACTGGGCATGTGCTGTTCAGCACGTATGTCTACTTTTCTGTGGTACGTAAACGGGGAACTGAACATGTTAATTTTGTTGAAAGAAATATTTGACAAACAAGACAGCACACATCAGTGCTCTTTTTTGTTACGAAATTTTTTTCATGCGCAAAATAGTGTGGAACTGCAAAAGGATAACATTTCATTTGACGTAACAATATATCAGTGATATGTCGTGGTATGCTTACTTACAAACTTACCACTACAGAAATAATTGGATGAGAAAAATTTAGTTCCTTCGACATTTAAATCAGCTGTTTTTGGCAGTTGAATTTCGCCAACGACAGTTTACAGTATTGTTCAGATAGTTGTTTTGCTTTTGAAACATTTCTACAGCATCTGTCTGTGAAGAAGTCTCGACAGTGACATCTTGGGGGTCTCGCTATTTTTCCAAGGAAGTCTCAGAGAAAACAGAGTTCTGAAAGTCTTTTCGGGAACTGGAGCTTTTTTGAAACTAGTTTAAGTACAGTATAATTACCAACATTATGTATTAAAGAGAGTGGCTTGCGTTTTGCTTTCAAGTCTTGCAAATTCTGTTGTTATTGGACCCACCTGAAATTTTCGTGACATGTTAACTTTGTGAATTTCGCGATTTAAGAAAAAATTGCAAAATTAAAGTGACTCGCATAAGTGTTGGGAACATAACACATTACGTTACTGTTGACATGCAGTTCTGCCATTGTATTTTTTTTTACTTTTGGCATTATTGCACCTTTGATAAAGTCAGTTTACTAAATTCAAAGATCATGTTTAAGTAACATTGCCTGGGAAACAAATTTTGTGTTACTCAAAAATGCAAAAAATACAAATTTTTGCAAAATCGCGAATTTAAGTGTCACAAAATATGTGCACCCCCAAATTGCGAAATAAACCTGTTGCGAAAATTTCAGGTAATAAGGTTGCCAACCTCAACACTTGGCTAGTTAAAAAATGTTTTTGGCTAGTAACATCTAAGTAGTCACCAGCCACGTGTCTAGGAAGTTGAAAAGTTAGTGTCGAGCCCTGGGTAAAAAATATCCTTTAGTTAGCGATTCAATTCTGGAGAAGCTGTCAATTGAAACAAACCATGAATCTGTATGATTTGTGATTTCTAACAAGTTTCAAAGCAATTGTGTTGTACAAACAAGATCTTCACCACAAAAAGCTAGGTCATCTTGTTGCTTGCTCATAGTGTAAAATCATATTTGTAAAGTAGTCGACAATTTCACAAATTTGGGTAGACAATGTCCAATGATGACTTTTATTTCCAGCACTGCAAGATGCCCATGGAGTGATATGCAAAAGATAATGATATTGTAGTAATCTCTTTAGATCTGAACAAAATTTAATCTTTTCATTCCCTAATGCAGCTGCAACTCTTTCTGTGAAAGCAACATCTCCAAACTGTGACAAATGTGCATTATCTGTATTAAAAGAAAGCCCGCCTCAGCCAGTAACAACATATGATCAACCAAAGTACCTGGAGGCAGGACCTAGCAACTCAATACCTGGACCAAGTAACATTCCATGTTCTGCAGATCCATGTCCTATCATTGTACGCAATTTACTTTGGCATGCTGTTTACAGGCATCAAAGCACTGATGCAGAGAGCTTCAGTAGACGGGCTATTGAATCCCTGGTGAAGAAACTAAAAAAGAAATTCTTCGAGCTGGACTCACTGATTGTAGCGATAACTTCTAAGGGACGGCAACCGTCCAAGTGTGTCACTGTGCAAAGGACCATGGATGGAAGGTTGCAAGTCGGGGACAAGAAAGACTTTCCACATGTCATCTATGCTCGCCTCTGGAGATGGCCTGATGTACACAAGATGGAGATGCGGCATAAAGAATTTTGCCAGAATGGTTATGATACAAAACGAGAAAAAGTTTGTGTTAACCCATATCATTATGAAAGAGTTCAGCCACCAGGTATGTGAGAAGCAAATGTTTTGCATGGCATATCATGTTACAGATGTACATTACACCTGAGATAAAGGAGTAATTTATAGTCATTTTCTTATACTTTATGTATTTATTCTTGAGTTGATTATCAAAATTGGCTAAACAAAGAAGGAGCAAAACTTCACCAAAGGTGAAAATGCTTTAGAGAATAAGGGGGTCTTTGTTTTAGAGTTTTTGTGGTCTTTGTTTTAGAGTTTTGGGGTCTTGGAATCTTAGGGTCTTTGGGTCTTCATTTTAGAGTTTTTGTTTAAGAGACACCCCATCACTACATAGGGTTTTGAAACATTGTGTAATGTTTATACCTCTCAGCCACCCTGTTAATTGGTATTTTACCATTTTTGCCATTTCTGCTGGAGACACCCCTCGTCATACAAAAGTGTACCTTTACGACACACACTACTCTTAGAATTTACTAAGTTTTTATTGATTTTTATTCATAACTAGTTTGTTGACAATGAAAGTTTTGTAATTGAACAAACTACTCAAAATTTTTTAGAACAGGTTACGAAGTGCTTTTTATTTCATAAGTATATGTAAACCAAAAAATAATTAAGTTACTAAAGGTAATAGTTGCACATATGTGATGCAATGCAGATAAAATGTGAACATAATTTGGCAACAAATAGCGATAATGTTTGCAAGTAATGAGTGAAAATGATGATTGAAAACAGATAGTAATAATGGTGTCACATTGTCTTTGTCAAATAACAGGTTACCAGTTTCTACCAAAAGCCTTGTTATTTGTACCCTTTGGGTTTAAAACCAGGGTCCTTAAAAAACACTGTTTCTTCATCTAAAACCACCAATTTCTCTGGCTAGAGCTCAGTTGATAGTCTTTTAGTGATATTCTTTATATTGTGGAATGCAAAATACATATTAGACCAGGTCACCAATATCATAGTTATTTAAAAGGGATGCACGTTTTTTGTGATTTTGTGTCACAAACAATACAAGAAACAAAATACATCATTAGTGGTCAAATTAACAGATTCCATGTTGTTTCTTTGTTTTTATGGCTTTGTTTCATTATTTAATAGATGAATGAATGACATTCCAACTTGCATGTGTTAACTCATATGTGTACATGTTTTCAGCTGTTATCTTGATTGTTCCTTCTTGTTTCAAAAACGTAGACTAGGTTTCATCGCCTTTATAACATGGTAACTTAAAGAGCATGCAATTAAGTATAAGCTCCCAATATTTGCACTGTTAATTAACATCCTTCATTATTGCTCCCGATGCTAAATGGATCTGCAGGTGTTTTCTGAGCCACCATGAGGCCTAACACAATAATCTGCTGTGTTTTGTCGCCTTATCAAAATAATACTGATCAACTGTCCATAAATGACCAAGTTGTATTAATTTTGACTTCTTGTAAAACACTTCAGATTAATATCCCTCTTCTGGATTTTACTCATCTGTCACACTACACTCTTGAAACAGTTTCTTTCCAGTGTGAAAATATAAACTTGTGGCCTTAATTTATTTGTGTCCATTCCTCCTCCCCCTCTGGAATATCCCTAGGCTCTGAGAAGGAAGCCTTATTCACCTACTGGCATGAAGAGAGATGATGGTGATGATGATGATAACCCCACCCCACCCCACCCCTCCAGAATTTGCCATTGTCCTCTTTAGTTGGGGTATCAATATTTTCTGGGTCTACACAATTCTCTGAGTAGAATCCACTCTCTTTGTTCTAAAACTGGCTTAAAATATATATACATAGAAGGCCGAAACAGTACTGTCTGCAGTTAGTTAGTTATATATATATATATATTTTTTTTTTTTTTGCAGGAGACAGAAGTCAGTATTGTACAATTTTAATTTCTTGTAAGATGATAGAATATGGTTTTTAATTTCAAGTGTTGCTGTTTTTGTTTTTAGATTGGTTCAGAGCTTCTTTGTATGGAAATTCACATAAATCACATAGCAGTTCAGGTTTGATTTGTTTTTCAAATTTGTTAACAAATTTTGATATGGTTAAATTTAATATAAAAACTGGTTGAAAATTTCTGAACTTATATTTAGTGCAGAAATGTAAGCCAATTGGATATCAAATGCAACATGGTTTTGTAGCCAGTTTTTGTTAGAAGATACATTTTGGCAATGTTTGCACTTGAAATGAACTGAATCTGTACTTGCCCAATATACTTTACAAATTCAACCACTCACAAAACATTCCTGTAAATCAATTTTTCTGGCCATTATTTATGGGTGTGGATGTTGGCATAAACACATTCAAATTTTGTTTGAGGTGTGGAAGAGATTTTGTCAGCAAAGGAATGTTTTGTTGTGTATAATGTTTGTAGCTTGAGCATCTTCAGGATACAGGCAAGAATTTATTAATAAGCAAACTGACAGTGTAGACAACATGAAAATGTTTTGCAGTAACGTTAAAGCATATACTGATTCCAACTTGGGCATTTCAGATTTTAGCCTGTAATAAATGTTTTTCAACTATGTGCTATGTCCATATTTTGTGTGCCTTTTTTTAACTTTTTGTTACATTTTTTGTACAAACAGAAGTAGACAGCAGCCATAAGAGTGATGAGGTAAGGAATTCACTTAGTACATGTTTACAGTCCCAGGTGTTTAGTCCTCAGGGTGCAAGCCTGAATACTTTGGCTATTATTTTTCATCAGGGTTCTGGTATCTTGCTGTGGTTTTGCTGTTTGCCATAATTTTTACAAATCATCATAACAAAAAAACAGGCACAATTGATGTTGGCCATAGTATCGGACATTGTTGGGGCTTATCCTGATTTTTGTACCATGAAGTGACTAGGGATATTTCTACTTAGCCCCCTTGGATGGGATGTTAGTCTCCCCAGTGCCAACTTTGTAAGTACCGTTTTATAGACCTGGCTGGGGAAAGGCACAGTGAGAGTAAAAGTGTCATGTCCAAGAACACAAGAAAGTGATCTCTAGCAATGGACCAAACCTGGACCACTTGATCCAGAGTCTAGCATGATAACCATTAGGGTATTTCATATTGCCGACCTCGAGAGAAGGATCCAAATATTTTTGCAGTTCTTACACAGAGCATTTGTTATTTAATTACTAACACAGTGCATAATAGAGAGGCATGGTGACCACTTGGTTAGTGCACTTGTCTCCAGATTGAGCAATGTGGGTTTGAGTCCTGGCCTGGGACATTGTGTTATGTTCTTGAGCAAGACACTTAACTCACACAGTGCCTCTCTCCACAATGGACTAGCGTCCCATCCAAGGGGGAGTAGAAATACTCCTAGTCACTTCACTGAAACTGGAGATAAGTGCCAGCCTGATGGGCCACTTGGCTTGTCTACAGACTTAGCCTTTACCTTACAGTGCATAATATCTGCAGTGTGTATTCTGTTGACTTAAAGCTCAGCTTATATGCTCAAAGCTAATGAACCCATCCTTTTTCAGGACACAAATGGAGGATCGTTATCAAATGAAAATAGTTTGGGCGAGAAAAATAATTGTTTCTGTCCGCATACCAATTCTTCTCAAGGAAGGAAGAGACCAGAAATTCAGGATTCAAGTTTTTTCAACTCCAGATTAAAGCGAAAAGCTGATTTTGATGGAAACAGGTATTGATTTTCTATTTCTTGTTTGACTAGATTAAGGAAAGTTATGTAAGTGTTTTCATAGCCTGTGAGTGAGTGATTATTTTTAGTCTCTCAGACTCGCTTAATTGTTTTCATGATAACATAAAGCAACCATTATAGAATGTATGGCTAAACTCGGACTTAAAGTTCATAGTTTGACAGTTTTTACAGTGCTGCATGCTGCACTGTACCATTGGCACTTAAGATGACGTTTTGGATTGAGATTATGATAACAAAAACATTTCAAACATATTTTTTGGGTTATGTTTTAATTTGTCAATAAATTGCAAAACATGAGGGAGGCAGAGTGAACTGCCACCTCTAACAGTCCTTGCACATGGATTAGCCAGTTCAAATAGAGGCCATACGAATTTCATCAAAAAGATGTCAAAGTGTCAAACATTTAATCAAAACTATTTCAAGTGGGAACATTGTGGCATGCAGCACTTTAACCTTTCATAGCAACATAAATGAAATAATCAGTTAGCAATATTGAACTCATCAAGCACCAAATTCTTAAGTTATTCTCAAAAGCAATGTGCCACAGTTAGGAGAATGAACATTTCCAGCTTGTGTTATTTTTTCACTCATAACAGGACAATGTCAGCTTGCTCATCAGTTAGTTACTCTAGTGATAGTGATGAAGATATCGACATTGAAGCAGATTCACCAAAAAGAACAAAGGTAATGACCAAAAAAAAGATGTTAAAAAACAGTTTTGGTGCCCATCATGTGACCCTTACTTTACAGTGAAATAACCCCAACTGGTATTTCATTTTGCTTCAAGTGTTACTGAGCTTGTGGAGCCTTGTGGATGGATTCTAGAGATGTTATGATCCATTAGAAAGTGTAACAGCTGGCTATATTTTTACAGATAGTTTAATTGAACAAGGTTTTATTCTTATATTCTTATATTTTTATTATTCTTAGTCTTTTATTCTGATTTTTACAGATTAGTTATTTTATTAGTTAGTTTATTTTACTCATGCTTTACATATTTCTATGTTTCTTTATTAATTTTTATTTGTGAGATCTTTTAAAACTCATTGTAAAGCACTATTGGATAGTAATAGAAATAGCGCTATATAAATAAAGTATTAAAATTATTATTATAACAATAATTATGTCACAAACTATTAAATCAGTCCATCCAGCTGTCTGTCTGTCTGTCTATCTGTCTGCCTGTCTGCCTGCCTGCCTGTCAGTCAGTCAGTCTGTCAGTCAGTCAGTCAGTCAGTCAGTCAGTCAAGAAGTACAACATCCATTAAAACAATTTTAACTCTTCTTCGAGTACTTAGTTGAATTGTTCCATTCGGTGTTTTAATTTCAGCTTTCTCCAAGTGAAATTTCTGAGAAACGAAGTCCACTTGCAGTAGATGAGAGATTGAATAATTCTGATGGTACACCAAATTGTGTTTCACAAAGGTGAGTTGTTAGGTGTGCACTATTTATTCTAATGGTGGTATATAATTCTCTGGTGTACTTCCTTGTATAAGAATAAGAGCTACGTAGTTCAAGTAGTCTAGTTGTGTTTGAAGTGGCAGTAAGAAAAAGAAAGCCAAGAAAGGGAAATGAAATGTCTAGAGCATTTATCCATTAACTTTGCACATTGTTTGTATCATTTCAGAGTACGTTGTGCCTTGTGTAACTGTGTGAATAACAGTGTGTTAGGACAGGGAGACCTGATATGTTTCGGCAGAATATCATCTGGCTTTCAAAGACACTCTAGAAGTCCACAACGACAACAACAGAATGTTACCTCAGCTTACCGACACTCTCATTACCCCACTGCTGGTGGTTCACATCCTTCCCAGGGAAGGAAAAGCCCCCGTGATGGAGAGTTTCAAGATCACAGGCAATATTCCTGGACATACAGGGCTGAGGCTGCTAACTCAACAGTGCACCTGAGCCCTCAGATCCACGGGGAAGCACCTGGCAGGTACTGACACTTACTACAACATTTCAGCTCCCACTTTCATGCTTTACACATGAACTAAAGCCTTTTCCATCCCTGCAAATAAATAGTACAGTCTGAGCTGAACCTTTAAAGTCCAGATTCCATGGCAATGTGGAACATTTCTGCCTCTTGCTGAGGAATGGGGTGCAAACATTCAGACTAAGGGGAGGGGAGGACTCCCATGTGAAAGGTCAGGGATGCTGGTCAGGCAGCTGGTCCTTCCTAGTGTAGAAATGAGTACTGGCAGATTAGTGGGGAAAAAAATTGGCCCAAATGTTGGGAAGTAATCTGTGATGGAAGAGGGTTTCATTGCTTTGATACTAGTTGTAATTTACATTAACTTACAAATGCATTTTGTTGGCTGACCCCCAATAAATTGTTCATCACACTTGTTGACCTGTAGTTTGTAGAAAAGCTCCTGAAAAACTTAAAATGTGATTATGCTTCATTGACTCTCTTAATTCATCTCTTTACATCTTAATTGCACACTAGAATCCCTGATGGAAAATCCAGCACAATAAACAATTCTACCAACAGCAGGCAGTCACCAGCTCCCCATGAAGATCTTTCCAGTGTTGGGTTTGAAGAGGAGCCAGATCTGGTTGATTTGTGCGACATGTCTGGTTATGTATGGGTGCATGATAGGTGTGCGGCATGGACACTGGCCTCCTTAGCAACCAAGTCATCAGTAGAGTTTACAATAGACTTAACAAGTCAGATTCTATCAAAGGTTTGTTGATGTTACTTGTAGGTTATCTCTAGCTTCAGTTGTGAGTTTCCTTACTCTTTGTACAGCATCATTGTACAGACAGTACCTATTAGTTTGTGTTTCTGTTTATTCTCATCATCTATCTGCTTTAAACTGTATTGACTTAGTATCTGGAATTAGATGAAGATAAAAAAAGCTTTATGGTTGAAATGACTTGCCACAAGCATGGGACAAAGAAAAAAAATCTGAGTCTCCAATAGGATTCAAACCCACGACCTCCCAGATACTGGTTGGGCACTCTAACCACTGAGCTACAGAGAGACTCTTGGTCTGCCAGGCCATTTCATTAGGGGCGCGATCCATTCAACCAAAATTTCCAGAAATTTTGGTCTAAAACTGAATGGATTGGTTCGGTCCAACTGAAAAAGTTTTGAAAAAGTTGGCCTACCCTTTGGGGTGGACCACTTTTCTTCGTTGGACTGATCCGATTGAAATTGACTGTTCCGTTTGACCTTTCTGATCCATTCTCAGTCTCAGTACCTCGCTGTTCAGTACTTTCGATGTTCAACATTGAAGAAAACAATTATCATTGCAGCTTTTATGGATTGTTAACAGCGGATTTATCGGTGTTACTCGTACATCCATGTGCAGTAACAACAGTTGCATAGCTATGTTATGCAGTGTATGTTGTGGCTGTTAAAAATCATGAATGGTCTATTTCCCGAGAGAATTTCATTATTGGAAAATAGTTTTTGAAGATCTTTGAACTCAACCGGCAAAAACATGGGAACAGTCTGCTCAAAATAACCTCTTATGTGGGTTAAATTTCTATGCATGAAATGGCTTACACAATATCATTGAAAAAGTTGAAATAGTCATCTAAACTCTAACACAAGCAACAGTGATCCAACATCTGCCATTTTAAATGAGTGTGAAACTCTTTTTGTGAGTGGAATGAAATGAGCCCTTCCGGACCCGTTGCGATCCATTTGTCCCCAAGAAATTTTTGAACCTCAATTTGGTTGAATGGATTGTGCCCTAGGTTCATCTGGGAAACATATCCTGCAACTGCTAGGATCAGCATTGTCAAAAGTGTAGCATGTGATGAGTGAAAGATTCTTTAAGGCTTTTTTTCTTTTTCCTAATGACTGTACTAGTGTCCCACATAAAAAGTCACACAACTTCTCATTACCGGTATTCTTTTTTGCAGAAGTGTTCTTTTTGTGGTCGTTTTGGTGCTAGTGTTGTATGTGAGATGTCAGATTGTGGAAGAATATACCACTACCCTTGTGCAATGGCTGCTAGGACGTATCAGGTCAGCACTACATCTTGGCCTAATGATAAGTTAGTCAGATTCAGAATAAAAAGATCCTGTTTTTTTTTGTAACAAAAACTAAAAACCAAAACAAACAAGTAAAAAACAAAACACAAAAAAGTTCCCATCATCATACCATGTGACACACCCATGGTAGATAGTTTGGGATATTTTATTTCAGTTTTTTTTGTAGAGCATTTTCTTTCTTATAGTTTTTCCTTGCCACCAGGCTTTTAGCCAGAATTTTAGCCAGGGTTTGAAAAGTGGGCATCCAAAATATGCTGTAGGGACTTCCCAAAGGAACAAATTATAAAGCAAAATCTGAAAAATAAAACAATTTTTTTTACTAAATGGTTGTCCCCAGGATGGCTGGACACCCATTTGGCTAAAAGCCTGTTTGCCACCAACCTGTCCAGAAGTTTGCAACATTTGAGAGGTGAAGTGACAGAGAAGCTTATTCTCTCTCTTTTCTCTCATAGTAAGAATTAGGTTTTGTCATTTGAAGGATCCATCTGGTGTTTTGTTTGTATTGCAGGATATGAAAACTATGAAACTGTACTGTTTGAATCATGAAGATGTTATCAGAAGAATAGGTGAGCTGATGAATTACATTCTATCATTGGTGTATCAAAGATAGGAAATGGAGTACATATAAATGGGTGAAAGATTAAAGAGAAAGAGATCTTAGTTTGTAATTTTACAAACTCTCTGCCAATGTTCTCATTCAAATCCAAATGGTGGAGCTGGAAAATTACAATTAATTTTCTTATGCTGTGTTTGACTTCCAGCATTCTGTGACAAATGTCATCAAGGTGGTGAATTATCACAACTGCTACTCTGCACAAAATGTACCTGCCATTATCACAGTTACTGCTGTTCACCTCCTGTTCGTGCTACAGAGTCTGTCAGGGTGGGCTGGGAATGTGCTCAGTG
>Ga0126339_10001919_pt1 | contig 14607 bp, 22 predicted proteins | sample OrbTmetagenome_2_FD_92532 | JGI IMG/M metagenome (GOLD analysis project Ga0126339, IMG submission 92532) | Coral microbial communities from Petempiche,Puerto Morelos, Mexico - Orbicella T R C metagenome | ecosystem: Host-associated > Invertebrates > Cnidaria > Coral | place: Petempiche,Puerto... | reverse complement strand
GTGCACTTGCTTTTCGATGATGTCATTTGTTTTCGCCCCTGCTGCGAAAAACAAGCCTAACCTGCAAAATGTGTTTACTTCAATGACTCTTTCAATGAACCCCCCCACCCCCTTGACTTTTGTTTTTTGTTTGTTTGTTTGTTTTTTGCTGGGATTTAGTAAACGGTTACACGGGATTTTGCCAAGGTAACAAATATGGCACATGGAGGAAAAACATTTTTCCTTTTCGGTTATATATTAATGACAAACAGAGAAACGTAATTTGCTCATAATACCTTAGACATCAAAACACCAAAGCAAATGACCACATTAAATGTCAAGGGCGCTGCATGTGATCTTTTTGATGTATCCATGGGTATTAACTACGGGAAATTTACCTCCGGAAATATTGGTCATACTCACTGGTAAAAGGGTCATTTACCACGGTAAAGAGTTCCGTGTTACTAATCGTTAAAGGAGCGAATTTCCTGGAAACTAAAGTCTAAACATGTTTCTCCCGTAACCGTTTTTTCATCTGCAGCCCGGGGTCTTATAATCAGGAATTTACGGTATCTTTACTCATTGTTCATCACTACAACACGACAAAAAGTATAAATATTTACAGTAAAGCTACAATTTCTCTGATTTATCCATAAAGTATCAACTTTTATTTGACCGAAATCCCACACAAGTTCGCATTGCGGACCTATTTTTTTGAAATACTTGTATGTCATCTTGAATAGCCAGTATTTTTTATGATAGTATTTGTACAAAGCTTTCAACTCTGATATCTCAGCTTCGGTTAAATTGTTATCGATATGATTGAATATGAAAATAGTTTTGGATGCTTTCATATATATGGTTTAGATATTATTTAACCCGTGAAGTAAGTACCTAATTTTTTTCATTAATGAACATATTCTTCCATTCTGTACTACCTGGTAAATCGTAAACATTGGTTGTTAATCCTGCTCTTGATAAATAAGCATTATTAGATACACATAATCCAGCTCTATTCCCTCTAATTGTGCCAGGTAATGTTAAGGTCATATCTTCATGATCATGACCTCCTATATTCATTTTGAGACTATTACCGTTTTTCACAATTCAAATCATAGTTTGTTTTAGATTCAAATCGCTGTAAGAAACAGTTTGTAATTGGAAAGAATCAGGTGAACTAGACGTAAGTGGCCCTTTACCATAAGTTGCATTTACGTATACTGATCCATTTCTTTCGTGTAATGATGATGTAATAAATTTGTCGTTTTCTTGGTGGGAAGTAGGATGAACACCGAATGTGACGTGGAAATCTCCTACTATTGACCTCGGATTCAACTTTAATAATTTTACAACAGCAAAAAATGTCCAATTTCCATTGAAATCAATACCAGAACCGATATCGCCATTCAAATTTTTAAAACCATATGTCAAGCTCCATTCAATACCGAATCGTTAAACGAAGTAATATTATTCCCACTTCGTCCAAATTCATCAGCATCTAGTGTGCTAGCATAAAACTCAAATATTTGTTTATAATAATATGTTTGTGAATTCAATACTCTTGCAATTTGTCTTTCAAGAGCGTCTACTTTTGTTATCACTTCAGTAATTTTATCATTCAGAAGTCCGATTTTGGTTTGCATTTCTCTTCTAAAAAATTTTACGAGACTATCTTCACTTTCATTCAACTGTTTCATATTTACAGCGTCATTATTTTCAACACCATCTTGAATATTTTTTATCTGATAATTATTCATGTTCATGTGTTCATTGAAGTTGGTGGATTTCATAAAATCAACAGCAGTTTTGAATGTCAATTGTCCATTTTCTAAATAATTCAGCTCATCAAAGACATCTGAGCTCACATCGTTCTGTTTTCCCTCGATTCTATAAATAACCAAATGGTCACGCCCCTGAGACGGACTGTTTGCAATACCTTGGCATTTCAGGTCAACATAGGTGTATTCAGGCGGAGTAACGTCGTACTTATGTAGGTGAATGATGGATCTACTGTATTTTGAAAACAGCCTGGTTGCTTGTTGACCGATATTCAAGGAAGTAGAAACAACTGACACTGTCACCTGATCCATAGCTGGTGGGAAGACTTCAATCACCAAAGTGAATTCACCCTCAGGAAGTAGATACATGTTGAAACCCAGTCGAGATGCATACCAGTTTTGTGCTCCTTTTCCCATTCTGAAATTGTAAGCTTTTTACTGATATCATGAGGTGAATCAGAAAAGTCTGCGATCCCATCAACAATAATGTTATTTTCACTTGTTGATTGATTTACACCATTCATAAGGTATTGGAAAACACTTTTTTTTTTACCAGTTGAGCCGCTGATATGTGGCTCATTTATTTTTTGGTAAAACTATTTTAATCAGTCAGCGTTGTAATCATAGTCCCGTTGACCTCGTTTACGTACCTGATATTGGTGGCTGACAGCACGTTGTGGGAGTCAGTGGATAAGTTGATGATTTTGTTGTTACTCATGTCTAAATCAGCAGCCATTTTATTTGAACCGTCAAGTAAAAGCGCTTCATTTTCATTTGCTTCGGTTGTTAACTGTTGATAATTGTTGGTGCTACTGCCAGGTGCAATGTTTATTATTTTGTTGTTACCCATATCCAAATCAACAGTCATGGAATTTCCACCATGAATGCTTAATTTTTTGTCCAAACCTTGATCCAATTTTACGGATACTTTTCATAGAGCTTCTTTTGTTCCAATAATATTTTTTAGAAGAGCCGTATCAGCGTTGTCAACATAAGCCTTGTTGGTTTTATCAGCAATAGCAATGTTTTGCTTACCGTTTTTTGTATCAACATAAGCCTTGCTGGTTTTATCAGCATTAGCAATATCTTACTGTTTTCTGCATCAACATAGGCCTTGCTGACTAAGGTATTATCATCGTATAACCCATCATAATATGGTTCTGTATTTTTGATAACCTGTTGTTTGAAATTAAAATAATTACCAATTTTATCCTTTTTTCAGAAATTTGTCGTTCAAATATTCTTTGTTAACAGCACTCTTGAGATCTCTGATTCTTGTGTTGTAATATCATCATCAACTTTATGATCATCAGGAATGTCCAGATTGAATACTTTCTTATTTTGCAAGTCATAATTGCCATCAGAAGTTAGTTTAAAACCTATTTCAGGCTCTCCATTCTCACCCTTCACTATTACTGTTTCAGATGAGGCAACTTCACCTGACCAGCCTAATATTCCGTTTGAATAAGACATTATACCCCAATTGTTTTAGATTAGAAATTACAATCGCTAATTGAAATTTTTAGCGGTAAATTTTCGTGGTTTGTCAATATACAGGAAGCTGTATGGATCATTAGTAGCTTTTTCATACAGTTTTTTATCAACATTGTTTTCACGACATAAAAGTGATTTTTCGTTAGCACTTGGGAATTCATAAATACAAAAGTGAGAGCAGTTTAGTCTAATATCCATTGGAGTTTTATAATAGCCCTGACTTAGATATATCGCACTACAATTTTTACGTCTTCCTCTTATAAAATAATTGATTAATGGTGCTTGGTTCTTTTCACAAACAAAGTCATCAAATATGACTAGTTTTCGATGACCACCATTCATTTCTGAAACTGGTTGTATTTCATCATTAATAACTTCCAATATATCATAACCAGCTTCTTTACTAATTGGTTTGAAAGTCTTCATCAGGTATTCATATTTTGATTGTTCGAGATTTTTCGCATGTAGATAACATTTATCGAAATACAGTAAATTCATTATCATATGAAGCAAACTATTGTTTTTCCTGATCCACTAGGCCCGCATATTAACATTCTGAAACAACGGTCAGGCATAAATTGGTATAATTGTTTATGATTACCAACATCCTCTTTGATATCATAATTTGGTATTTTCATATTATACTAGTACATGATTTTAGTACTACACGGTGTAGCGCATGATGTTGTACATGATGTTTTATCTAATTCAATATTATAATGAGTTTACTAAAGTGGAAAGAACTTGCAAAAAAGAAATCTGAATTGGGTAATAAAATCAATTATGTTCATAATACAATAACGCAAAGTGATATTGATAAACAGACAAGTCATGAATCTTTCAAAAAGATGTTCAACCCGATTACAACTAAATTGGATGATGTTGTGGCTAGTAATTTGAATATACCACCAATGAGAAGAAGGACAAAGAAGAAGGAAGCAGCAAATGGTGGTATTGATTATGCGCCTGAAGTTGATCCGTATGAAGATATGGATGTCGAGGGATTAATAGACTTTGGGGATTATGTACCTCCTGGGCAAGAGAAACAAATAGTACCAAAACCACCACCTTACGAAGAATCGTTGAAGGATGTTTTGGAGGGTAAAAAAGAGATTTATGTTGATCCTCAATATTTGCCTCAAGAACCACAAGAAATGCCTCCACAATATGACGATGATGAAGTACCTGATTGTGAGAGAGCTGATAAAGACATGGCTAACAAGACGCTAGATGATATTGGTGCAACAAATTATGATGATGTAGAAATGCGATTGAATCAACCTGAAATGACGCCACAAAAGAATAACGTTATGGTTTTCAACGATCCAAAACAGTTTCTCAAAAAATTAGAAATCATAATAGGAGAGATTATGGCTGGTAATACATCAATAAAGATGAGAAACACGGGAGTTGCTTTTCTAGACACATTGTTACGCATATCAGCAATCAATAAATCACAATACAATAAATTGCACAAAAGCTATTTTGCAATATAATTTATGAATTATTTCATATAAACTTCACATAATATAACTGTATATGGAACGAGAAATTGTATTATCAAGTTATTTGAATAAAAGTAGTGCAAACAATACACCAGCCAATTTTGTGACCAATTTTGATAGACCAATTATTTTGGATAGTAATCATGAGTACATGATTGCATTAAACAGAATAATAAACATGTCATTTACCTGGTTCAACGTCAATCCTGGTTATAATAATCAGAAAATAAAATGCAGCTCAGATAATGATTCAACTTGGAAAGAACTTACATTTCCAGCTGGAGTTTATAATTATGCTAATCTCAACACGTTTGAAAGATAAAACCAGTCTGAAAAAAGATGATGATGATGATATGATGATGATCTTGATAAACATCCAATAATTTTAAAATTTCAATACTTCACTTTCAGAGTATTAATAAAATTGAAAACAGGTTACCAACTTGACTTGACTGGATCAAATTTTCACGAGCTTATTGGCTTTGACAAAGTGATTATCAAAGATGCTGAAAATTATGGGTCACGAATGCCTAATTTAAGTCAAGATACAGAAATACTAAACATTCACGATGATTTGGTTAATAGCGGCCTTGTTGATGGAGTAGATACAAATATAATATACAGTTTTTTACACATCCATCTTGAAACCGTCATATAGTTTCACTATAGCACCACGAAGAGTTACATTTAATCTTGAGAATAAGAACACCATTTCGGGAATAAGAATATATATAACCGATGGTAAAAGAAGACAGATAAATCTTAATGGCGCAGATACAGCTTTTAGCTTACTGTTGAAAAGAATTATGTAATCCATTTATATGAAACCATATGAATTCAAAAGGTTTTACCATCCTAAAAGGGGTAAATTTGTGTATAAGCACAAAGGAAACGGTTTGATTGTTGACAATATATTCAAACCGATAAGAAGTATAGCATCATCTGTATTCCAAAATGTTGCCAAACCAATCGCAAAAAAAAGCAATAAAATCTGGAGTAGAACACGCTGGTGAGCGTTTGGGTAAAAAAAAAAGCAGCAGAAAAATCAGGTGATCTGATAATGAAGAGATTGGGAAATATGAGACAAAAAAACACCTGCTAAAAAAGCAGCACTTCCAACGAAGGAGAAAGTGCTGATGTGATATTGAATCGTTTAATATCAGGAGAAGGTGTAAGAAAAAGAAAAGGAAAGGGACTACTATTGGGAAAAAAACAGTCCATTCAACTCAATTCCAATACTTGGACAAATATTATAAAAATAAAACACTAATTTTTATCTAAACTATCATTATAATGGCTTTTAGATCAAGTGAAATGTTACAACGAGATGAGTTGGTAAGATACCAGTTAGATGACGCAATCAGAGCACGGGTTAGTGGTCAACACCAAAATAAAAATGGTTACAAATTTACAATCAATGACAGATCAGCGTTTTGCGATTGGTATAATGCCTATTTTGAAATTCAGTTTCAAGTACAAAAGCTCGCTGATGGAACAGCTTATGGTGGAGGTGATAGAATTAGGGTCATTAATGGTTCACATTCTTTCATAAATCATCTGATGATCAAATGTGCTGGTAAAATCGTCTGATACAGATAATCTCCACAAGGTTACTTTTGTCAAGAATCTGTTGGAATATTCTCATGATTTCAGCAGATCAGTTGGAAAAAACAGTCTTTGGTATTTGGATACTACCCATCAGATTGCTAATGCTAATCAGAATGCAGGATTTGAAGCAAGACGAACGTTAACAGTGGGAAATGCAGTTGTCAAAGTTATTATTCCTGTCAGTAGATGTTCATTCTTCGAAGTGTTAGAAGATAAGATGCTTATACCAATGCAGCTACAATTTAATTGAACACTTGAGAATGATGATGAGCTCATTCAACAAGCAGATGCTGCCGATGATGGAAGAGTCGTCCTTAATAGATTTCTCTTATGGGTGCCAAAATTAATTCCGAAGGATAGTCTATATGATAATTTTGTTAGCTCATTTTTGAAAGAAACTAAATGGTCCTATCTGAGAGCGATGTATCAAATGTCTGCTCCCTCAAAAGCAAGTGGTGTTTATCAAATATCAGCAAGTGTGGATAATGTTAAACACATATTTGTATATCTCCAAAGAAATAAAACAAATGTCGTAGCAGAAAATCCTTACTTATTTGATACATATAAATTGAATGCCGCTGATGCTAATAGTTTTCTGACAACATGTAGACTTGAACACGGTAACGGAATATTTTATCCAGAAACTGAGTATGATACAGAAGGTAAGGTGAGAATTTTTAACGATTTGATGTCTTATGCCGTAAGAAGAAATGATTATATTACTGGTACACAACTGAATCTTGCAAATTTTAATAGTCTTTATGGTATGATATATTTTGATTTAACAAATCAAACAGAAAAAGTTACAAGAAATCCCAAACAATTGATATTTAGATACAAAATAAAAGCTGCTCCAGCAGCTGCATTTAACGTTCACGCAATTGTCTTTTACGAAGAGACGGTTGTGATTAACAAAGTGGGTAATGAGTTAGTTATTGTATAAAAAGTTGTCATTTCAATTTTATATAACATATATAACATATGACAAAACTTTATGAAATAAGGGTGAAATTAACGCCAAATCGGAAAAAGAATCTTGCTAGTGCTTTTCATAAACGAGAAACAGTTGTTTTCAGGCTTTCAAAAGATGCTCTGTCAGGTAATGACATTTTATACGTTCCACAAAATGTTGCCAAAAGATTGCAAAGGAATAAACAGCTGAATAAAGGAATTGACATCAAACTGGCTAAGACCAATATAAGAAATCAAGTTGGAGGTAGTCTGTTGACAAGCATCCTTAGTCTTGGTGGTACTTTTGCACCCACAATAGCAAAAACACTTGGATTATCTGCATTATCAGGTTTGGCTTCAGAAGGAGCTTCTCAACTTGTAAAAAAGATAACGGGAAGAGGTCAAACACGTGGTCTTTTGATTCCACAAAACAAAATCAATCAGTTGATAGCTTATAAACATCTTTTAACTGCAAAACAGAAACAAGATATTTTGAATGCTCTACAAACAGGTGGAAGTCTTACAATAAGACCAACAAGAGTTCAATCAGGTGGATTTTTGGCTAGCTTACTTGCTTCAATTGGTGTCCCAAAAGCTGTTGATTTAGTTAGCAAACTTTTAAAAAAAGGTAGTGGGGCTCCACAAATTGGAGCACCCTCATTACCATAATCAAAAGGTGGTTCAGCTCCACAAATAGGACAACCACCTCCTTTTATCGCTACTTGGGATAAAACAATGGGTTATGGAACAACAACAAAAAAAGATCTTGATAAGGAAAAGGACTACTATTAGGAAAAAACAGCCCATTCAATTCAATTCCTTTGATAGGAGCAATATTATAAAACCCAAATTTCACAAAAATATTCCAATGAGCAACCATTATTTAGTAGAGTGGTGCAAGTATCTCAGAATACCGATCAATGATTATATGATTGTTTTATCGAGAGATCAATCAGTACCTCATAATCATATGCAAGCATTATTTATTTACAATCTTGAACCTTCATAGATGAGTGGATCTCATTGGGCTAAAACATATGTCAAGGATGATAAAATAAATTATTTTGATATTTTTGGAATGCCGCCCTTTCAAGAACTTGCAAATCATGCCAAAAGAAAAAACCTAACTTTATTGCATCAAAATAATCAAATTCAAAATCTTCTAACAGCAACTTGCGGTTACGTTTGTTTGTACTTTCTGAACGAGATGAATAAAGGGAAATCATATTTGGATTTGTTAAAAGTGTTTGACATACACGATACAATGAAGAATGAAAAATTCATTGAGAGATATTTCAAAAATGTTATGTAATATATATTATATATGAAGTCTTATTGCGTAAAACAGAAAAAGGTCACAGAATGTGTTCCAGGTAGTGAAAAATATGTCAGTTAAAAATGGAAGACTAATGTTAAAATGTAAATGTGTAGAATGTGGAATAACTAAAACCAAGTTTGTGAAAAACAATCAAATTGGAGGAGCTCGAACAAGATATAAGGGTCCAAGGCTCCAAGGCTCCAAGTTTTGCAGCTCTTGGTAGAGTGTTAGCTGGTCAAGCTTTCAAAGGTGTGAAGGACAATATTGATTATTACAGAGGTGGCAATTTAAACTAAATTCGCCCTCGCAACATGACGGGGCAATATATTTCAACCAATGGACTTGGGTTACGAACTTGCAAAACTGACCGAACAAGCTGAAAAAAGAACGAGAGGAAAAGGATTTACGAAAAAGGAATGGGATAAATATTACCCAGATTACCCAAAAGGTTATAAAACTGTAAAGACCAGAAAAGAATTGGACAAACATTTTCCAGGTTATTTAGAATCATTGGTGAAAAGTTCTTATGAGAAAGACATGAAAAAGGAAAAAAATGCTGCAAAACAATATATCAAAGATTATTACAGAGACGTTTGGAATAAACATATAAATGAAGGCATAAAAAATGGCGATTATGAATACAAGCCAAGGCTGAAATCCTCTCAAAGCGGATCAGGTATATTGAGTTCTGTTGGAGATACAGCTGCTGAATTATTTATCAGCAAAGGAATTCCTTATTTAGCCAAGAAAGGTACAGAAGCTGGAAGATATTATGCCTCTGAATTCATGAGAAATCCAAAATTGCAGAACAAAGCAATTGATTGGGGAATAAAGAAAGCAACTCCTGTCATTCAAAAAGTTGGATCTGAAGCATTGGATCAATTATCAACCAAAGTGAGACCAAATTATAAGTATAAAACTGACAGAATGGATCTTGATGCAGATATGTACATCAGTGTAAGTTGATTGGAAAGGTGCAAAGAAAGTTTTGACTGATCCCACTTTATTCCAAGGACCTAATGTGTCCGAGAAAAAAGGAAAAGAAATGGTTGCTGAATATAAGAGACAGTACAAAGAGTATAGAGAAAAAGGAGGAAGAAAGACTTTAGGTAAATGGGCCATTGACCAAGGTTACGCAAGTAAACCAACATGGAGTCCATGCCAGTTGGTGGTGCAATTGATATCCACAAAGCTATTGGTAAAATACCAAAACCAAAGGCTGGATGGACACCAGGAAAGTACAAATATATGGGACCATATAATCCATTGGATAAACAACTGGAATATGATAAAATATAAGGGTCAAATTACAAAATGGCATGTACAACCATATAACAAAGTGGATGAAATAGTAGCCCATCATGATATTTGAAATCATGAAAATTCATCATGAAATTCCATGTGGTGAAATGCCAAAATGGGGATCAACGGCACGATTCTTGATTGATAAAAAAAAAAAAAACTAGGTCTTGGGGTATCAAAAAACGGAAAAAGCCATCGAGTGAAGTAAACTGGCAAGACAAATTAGCTGATGAATTACAGAAACCGATAAAACGTAACTTTGCTCGACGACGTGTAATAGTCAATCATATAAAATTGTTCTTTTGAAGGTAATTCTGTTTCATTAAACGTTTCAAATGAATCCATATGATCATAAGGATAAACACCTTTCTTTGACATAAGATCAAGTGCTTTTCCTTAAAAATCTCAGATGTATATTTAAGAGATTCTTTTGGTAAATTACTCACTAGTTTATCAAGACTGGAGCTCATGAATTGGAAACTATCAATAAATACAAGATTATTACCTAGCATAAAAGCCATATATTTTTCCATATTATTTGGAATTGCATTTATCAATATTTCTTTTTCCTCTCCATTTTTATTCATATATTTATGATTTTTAGCTATTTCACCTATTTGTCGCATAATGAAATGACTATCATAACCTCGTAAATTATGAAATATAACTGGTATTTTATCAGTAAATTTAGAATTAAGATTACAACTCTCATGAGTAGAACCTCTGTCAGTTTCCAGTAACATGACAATGATCACGAACTCTTTTATCTGTGTTATTATATTTTTTGTTGCAAATATTACATTCTTTTGCTTGTTTAAAATTCTTTTCATCTTCATCTGTCATCTTCAGAGGTTTATTGAATTTGTATTTATGTTTCTGCAATATCTAACTTCATCGAGCATTTTCTCCAAGCATTTATGAACTGCATTTTCACCTCCATGAGATTGAACTGGTTTTGTATATTTATCGTCATAGCAACATACCACTTTTTAGCTGTAACTACAATCTGTGTGTTTTTGATATGCTTCAGTATAGGATTCATTATCATTTGGTTTGCATGAATCCACTTTTTCTGTGATAGCTTCGAAATCAGCATATAAAACAAACGGCACCTTTAATTGCCTATGATGATTTTTAAGCATTATTTTTTCACCTTTTTGAGGCATTTTAATGGCTTGTTCACCATTAATTACCATACAATTTTCTTTGTGTTCATTAAGAATATCTTCTCATGAAAAATGTTGAAGACAATACATGCAAAAATGTTGTTTATGTTGATGTTTAGTTGGATCAAACATAAATCTGTTGAAGTCTTTGATTAACACATGTTGTTTTTCTTCATTACTTATTAACAGTAAATTCAAATGATCATTAAACTTTTCTTTGGAAATATAAATTGGAAATTTTTGTTTATTTTCATATCCAAAGACATTAATGTTGATATTATTTTGTTTTTCAATTTTATTATAATAATTGACTTTAACTGGAAATTCAACATTAGAATAATCTAAATGTTTAATAAATTCTCTGTCAAATTTCTTTATTCTATCTGGATGAACATCTTGTGGATTTAAGGTCATTCCCCAGTATTGCGTTGCGCATCCCTACTGCGCATAATTTAACGCGTGATTAGCGCGCGCGGATTAAAAAACGGCGGCTTTTTCTTTACGGCTGGTCCTCGCCATAAAGGTAAATCGTCATTTTCTCGCAAACGAGTATGGTGACCCATCATTTTTTTCGGTTGTTTTGAATTGAGTATTAAATTTCTCTGTGTAAAACAAATATGGACCAATTCTCAGTGTAGAACAAAAAAACAATCGTCGGAAACGTGAATTTGGCAAGCAATCGTGACTACAATCATGGTACTATTATAAGGATTTATTGGGTATAAACAAGGTGCTGTTGCTCCTAGACGAACATGGGGACCCCTCATTTTTATTTCAAAATTTAAGTTTCTATAATATAAACAATCAATAGGCAAAGTTTCACAAAAATCTCAGTGCAGACTCTATTTCAGTGGAATGACCTTAAATGTCTGATATGACACCATCTGAAACATTCATTATCCTTACTTTGTAAGTTTATAAGGCCTTTCATATGATGTCTTAATTCTTTTGGAAGTTGGATGTATGATTTTCCCTTCATTGGCTTATATTTAACAATATTCAAATAATGATCATTAATTTTATCGATTATCCAGCCAGAACCCTCAGATAACCACTGACCAATCTTTTTTAGAATCTGTTCTTGAGCAATTTTCAATTATTTATTTGAGCAGAAGCATATCACCTCGAAGCGTCTAAATTCTCCTTATATGTTCGGAACAGTGCTGAGGTTTTTTAGCCGACCAATCAGAACCACGGAATTTTCTTTCCCCAAATATGGAATTAGCGGATTGAGGTACGTTTGTTTACATAATGGGGGCTTTTTGCAGAGAGGCTGTTTTCAAAACCACTTAAGAACGAAAATTCAAGCCATAAACCCTCTCGAGAAAGCGCTGTCGGAAGTTGATATTGTCAACAGGGTCTGCAGAAAGGATCAGGGAACTTTTTTGATTACTTTGAGTCAAACGTTGTAGATGCTTGAATCGAGTGTGTTGTTTCGTGCCTTTCGTGGACTCGTAAAACACTACAGTGACACCTTTTTTGATTTATTTTCCGAGAAGGGTAAAGGTAAATCATATGATAAATCTGTTGTACTTCACGTAAAATGTTAGTAGTTTGTTCGTCAGATGTTAGCCAGCCAGGATGAGTGTGAAATCGTGAAGGAGATGCCGTTGCAGGGTAAGGATGTTGTATGTTTAGAGAGTTTGACAACAGAGAAAATGAACATTGTGGAGGACAATGTTTCGGTTTTAAAGCTGGTTTCTGGGCCGGTGTTGAATATAAAAAACGTTTACAGCCCCCAGAGAAAATGGAGGATCCCGAAAAGAGGAATATGTCTTGCTTTTTACGAAACGTAGATAAAGGAAATCTGTTTGTGCTTAAAGTGGAATTAATTCCCTTCTTGCGGACATTTGCATGTTTGGAAACGTTGCAAACCATAATTTGGATTTCAGTTGTTTAATTTGGTGGAAAACTCCTCAAGATTTATGGTTCTAGAACTTAGCAAGGCAGTACTCATCCCAGATGGTGTTTTGGCTACAAATGCATGATTGTAATCTCCAATCAGAAATTCAAAGTTATTTCAACCCATACACTTACATCCGTTGACATGATGTTGACATTCTTCTAGCTATGCATGAACACATGAATTATATAAATCAAAATAGCTTTGAAAACTTGAGCACACTGATGACCTTACCTTATTATAGCACTGAGTTGCAAGGATGTTTCTTTTAACTGAATTGCCAAGTGCTATTAGCACTAAAACAGCAAAACAACACCATATTTCGGAGGCATTGTAGGACAAAATCACAGGGAATAACCGAAGGAGCCTTAGCCTGATGATGGTGAAATCACAGATGCCATTATAAGTAAATTTTTCATCTTAAAATGTTCTATTTTAAATTGTCTTGCTCCTCAAAAATTGCTATAATCAATTGCATTGATATCAGAAATCCATTGCCTTGTTACATTCGCCATTTATTTCACTTGTAATATTTAGTTCCCAATGATATGTCGTTAGTAATTGGATGATTATCTTCAGTGGGTACAGTGAATTAGCCACGAAAGCATGGCTCATGGTTTCATTGCTAGTCCTCGTGTTATACCTCTCCTCATAATGAAATCAAGCCAGCGCAACTGTAGAAGTAAGATGTCAATAAATCGTTTCTGTCGTTAAATCATTTCTTTTGTTTGTGTCCTCTAGGCCTCACTATCGAGCTGAATTTTAATATTTGAAAGTGGACTATTGAAACTGAATTCAGTTTGACCAAGTTTAGTTGTATATCATCTATACTGAGATGTTTTGACTAAAATAACCAAATTGTAACAAAATTTGGAAATAAAAGCAGAACTGATGCAAGTCTAGTCTTGAATACTTGCAGTAGCTCTTAAAATTGGTGATCACTACACAGTATGCCCTTTTGTTAGTCAGTTGCAAGGTAATTAAGTACTCTCTTTTGGTCAATTACATACAGTAGGTTCTAAATTTGATATTGTAGACATGCTGCCGCTTTCCACATTTGATAACTACAGTGTAGATGGAAAAAGTAATGTTATTTCTTGAGAAGTACAGCCAACATGTTAATCCCAATCCCATAGTCTTTTAAAATACCAACTGGTAATTTAGCATCTGCTTCAAATATTTTGGCTGGTTTAGAGTCAGACTTGGTGGGGAAGGGCTGGATTGAGTGGCTAGCCACTCCTTTATGGAGAAGGAAAAAATAAAAATAGTGACTAGGGTATCTAAAAGATAGTAATGCTGCGGCACATTCTGTTGATAGTGACATATTTAACGCCGTGATTCATTTATCTGCGCGTTCCACGACTTACATTTACTGTTATTTCTCAAAGTAGTGTCAAATCGTGGTGTCACTTAAAATCTGTCGTTGTATGCATCAACTTCATGCATGATGACGCATCGATGGCGAGGTGTGACAAAGGACCGAGACAAAAAAGCACATTGTGATCTGAAGTATGTTTGGACATAAAACGATACACATCAGCCTCCCCTTTACCAGATCGCGAAAATCGAAAGATGTGGAAATTGTAGGAGCAGAAATCTAACT
>Ga0126339_10001918_pt1 | contig 14614 bp, 9 predicted proteins | sample OrbTmetagenome_2_FD_92532 | JGI IMG/M metagenome (GOLD analysis project Ga0126339, IMG submission 92532) | Coral microbial communities from Petempiche,Puerto Morelos, Mexico - Orbicella T R C metagenome | ecosystem: Host-associated > Invertebrates > Cnidaria > Coral | place: Petempiche,Puerto... | reverse complement strand
TTTTAGTTCTAAACAAAACAAAATTGGATTAATAAAAAACATAAAAAAAAAAAAAAAAAAAAAAAAATCAACAAAAAAAAAAGAGGGGGGGGGGGGGGGGGGGGGGGGGGGGAGGAGGGGAAACAACCCAACCGTTGAAAGATTATTTGGAGGTAATCGATGTAAAGTGGTGATGAGTTTGAGATAAAAAAAACAACGCGGGGACAATATCAGAAAATTGATCACGATCGGAAGAAGCAATGAGAATCATCAACAAAAGCGTCAGTAGTGAAAAATGAGGAAAGGCCTTAATTGTCCACACTACTCAGTGTTTCCTGTTTTAAAAAAGAATCTTGGTAAACGCTCCATCCACATTATCGGATCGTTTTTTCCTGTACACGCTGAACAAAAGCGTGAAAACGATGCACAAACGCCCCATGTCTGCCGATTGAGCACGCAAAGAGTACTTGAAGCCATAATTGACTGGGTCAAAGATTACATGCATGATCCTCGTGTCATTAATTTCATCGTCCTCCCTCGTAACCACTCTGGAGCAAGGCCCCGTCAACACTACGCTGGAGAAATTTGAAAGCGAAGGTTTCACTCTGAAAACGCATCAACTAATTTCCGTCCGCACTACGCCGGAGGAATTTAAAACGCAACAATCACCGGTCATTTCGGATTTCTGTTTGAAGGAACAATGTCAGGGAAATCACATGATTCTCGTTACATCATCATTTTCGAAAAGCACAGTTTTCAAAATGTGTTCCGTCCACTCGAAAACGAGGAGTCGGCGTTTTTAAATTCCTCCGGTTCGAAGAGCGTTTTCGAAAATCTCCGTTTTCGTGACAGATTAGCGTGGATGGTCGGTCTAGCCGTAGAAATAAAGCTGCATTTTAAAATTTCCCCAGCGTAGTGTGGACGCTGCCCAAACTGCGTTCCTCATGCTCAGCGGTGTTCCTCATGCTCAAGCGCGGCGAAGGGCCAAACATAAAGCATGCTTTTTTCAAACGCGGCGCATAAGTGCGTTAGAACAGAAATCGAAATATTTCCATGATAAGGTGCGCAAAGTTCTCAAGTGTCCTCTGGTCTCAACAAAATATCTGTGCATGCAGCAAACTTTATTGGAATTAAAGGACCAGAAGTGAATTCCGACTTTGCCGCAGGACATTTCGTGCTTTTTCAGCTGTATTCGACTGTTCTACTCTGCCCTGCCCGGCGCATCCTAATAAAAATGACATAATATGTAGATGATTGATACAGCTAGTAATTTTGGATGCCAGGAGGAACGCTGAAAAGTAGGCGACCACGTCGTCGTCGGAAATTCAAACCAGAATTTTTCATCTAATGGAAAGCACCCTACATCTTTTTCAGAGTTTTTACTTTCGGCGCCTGCCTCAAACGAAACATTTAAAACTTGCTTCCGAGAAGAAGGGAATACTAATGTTACACGTTTAAATGTGGTTTTCGAGATTTTGACCACAATCTCTCCAGTCTCCAATTGACGACCAGAAATAGGTATCTTTAGCATTTTATTGCGTCTTTTGTAGACAACTCCTGTTAGTCTAGCTGTTCGAGTTAACTGGTAGGAGGTACCACCTGCACCACCTCATCGTATTCACCAACTTTCTCTTCTAAAACGAAGAAACCTGATCAAAAATTGCAACATCGTGAGTGGAATTTTTATCTTTTTCAATAATTAAGACCATGACCAAGTGATCAGTGTTTAGTGTGCGTTCATTTATTTATACACGCACGTGCCGTGCAGCTGATAAAAACACACACAGCTGAGCATTTATTTCCAATTTCATTGTCAAAGTAATTCTCTAATACAGAGTAATGGTCAGGGCTTGGAAAAGTTGTATTTTAAAACACATAGCGGGTTTCCTAGCTAAGAGCTTCCTGTTGAAGGTTACCGCAAAGCCGTGGTATTGAATACTTTTCACTACACCTACGTGTGTGATGGACTACCTTTTGAAAACTAAAACGTTCGTCTTTCGCTGTCATCTAGAAAATTGTTTCATTATAAAAATAGCGAACAGAAATTAAGTTCTACTTTTACCTGTCCTCCTACGGTACGATAAAGAGAATTTTCCATTGCTCATTAATCGTGCTGACGATTTATTGATGATACGTAGGCGTGCAGCGATTGTACAGCGATAGTACGCCCACTATTAGTTTAGCGAAAGCTGACTCACACATACTTTGGCCTCTTTATTTCCTGTTTGGTTAACTGTGGAAGACGCGCTGATAAATAAATATTAAACTGCACCCAATAGTTGAGGAGAATTTGATTCTGAAGATGAGGACATTATGCTTTCAACCTTATCCTTACGCCTTCAAGGTGGCGGCAGCAGGGAAAGTTTGAGACATTTCAACGTTCCTCTCGCAAACCATGAAAACGCATCACAACAACGTCGCTGTGTTTTAATTCACTTATTTTAATGTTCATTTCATTTTGATATCCAGATACTTCCGTATAATGGTCAGACTACCTGCCAAACAAAATGCAGACATCTTTCTTACTTTGCGGTTCATTTAAATTTCATGCGCTCCGCTTCCTAAATTCTTTATTACTGACGCTATTATCAGTTTAACCAATATTTTTATTTCAACAGGGATCCAAACAGTACTTCAGGCTTCACGGAGAAACAAAACACGCTGGTGTTTGAATAAAACAATTTTAACCAACTGAATTCATTTGTTCCCTACAATTTATTGCGTGATTACTGACGTAGTTTAAAAGTAGCATGATTGTAATTTTGCCACTAACTGTAATTTTAATTTGGCGCAATCACATTCTGCTCAGTCAAATGGCGGCCACAACATACATATTTATTAAGCTTGAAAAGCTTCAAGTGGCCGTAAGGAACATATGATAGTTAGTCTCCATAAGACTTTCGACGCAAATTCACGTATTGAAATGATTTTTAGTTCCTGCTTTCATAGTCCTGGTGTTATTGGCATTTCGACAAAAATACAGTGATATTTTTAACATATTGTTCGTGCTATCTCTGAAATCAAATAAAACACGCAATCGCGACTTGTTTATAATTCATCAATCAGTTTATTTTCTCCCCAAGACGAAATTATCGCACAGAAAGGCGGGTTTGATTGAATATCAACGCAATGTTTGCTTTTTTTTTAACTGACAAGTTCTTCGTAACCTCAAATTAGTAGCTTTTTTCTGCCGCTGTCGTGATGAGATCACGGTTATTCGTCTGATCACAGAGCACAGGTCCTCGCCCATTCTTAGCCATTGAAGAAGAGGACTTCCAATAGGGTAATTTCCTTGCAGACTATGTTCTTATTCGTTTTTATTTAATATCCCATTCGGGTAATATTGGATTTTAAGGCATTTTAATCAGAGTTTGGAGTTTACAGTATCATCCAGTATTAAGTTATTCAGTGACGTGGGCCAAGAAGTTTCCTTTAGTTCATTTACCTCGCATCTTGCTCCAATCATTTCTGACTGGAAACATCATATATAATAATCCCTTTACTTCTTCCTTCCTCTGTGTTTATGCCATTCATCACCTGCAAACTTTACAAATATAACTGATCAAAAACTATTTGTAATATAACAGTTTACTGAACAGGGGAAAATTCCACAAGGAAACAATTGTTAATACTATTATACGTGGTTTGCTGAGTAGTCTCAAAATTAAACTGGCTCGCAAACTTCAACGATCGAAATCTAATGCAATATTTCAATGTAAGACACTGGTAATATGGAAATTTGGGAAATTTGGGAATTTCAATTGCATTTAAAAATTAAATGGAAATTTTCTCAATGAACTATTCTGAAGTTGCTATATAGCTACCTATTCTGTAATACACAAATCTCTGTGAAATTTCTGGTAATAAAAATTAGCTAATTTTCTGATTGAGTCTACAAGGGCCGGCAATAACTGAGAACCGGTGATTGAAAACAAACTTGGATTGTTTTAAATTATGTTGTACGTTTGTTTCCTCAGCAACCCTAAGTGAAATAACTGACAATGGTTCACTCCAGAGTAGTTGTTCTTCTAGTCGCCCTTATTTGTATTGGAATTGCCACCGCAACGTTTAATGATGACAACCTTAATCAAGAAGACAGGGATCTTACAAAAAGAGAGTTTCTGAAAGGTAAGCAACCCATGGAAATAACAAAAGACTGAGATTCTTTTGAATCTTTAACTCATATCAGGATTGTAAACCAGAATGACAACTCAGATAGAAAAGATCGGTTTAAAGTTGATCGCTATGATGCCTCGATGTAACAATACAGCTTGATATGTACACACGCAGTATATAGATTTAACTAACAAATAGTGCAGACAACTTGCAATGTCATGACAAGTCAACAAGTCAACAAGTCAATGATAAAAATGTTTAAACAATTTCATATCATAAGAAAGATTTTAAAACGAGTCATTAATTAAATGTGACTCAACTTCTAAAATTACATTTCCTATCTTTTTGTGCATGCTGTCGATACGTATCAGGTGTGCAGTGAGTAATGCTTTTTATGTCCACGCTGTCATTATTGTCAGTAGTGATTTGCATTTTAATGTTGATAGTTTGCATTGGAAAATTACCGAGGGTAACTTTCGGTTTGAATTTTCAGAGCGAAAAAACGTACTGCGCAGCTTACTGCGCATCCCTGCTTGCGGGCTCGGGCGATGCTGGCTGCAATGGTGGAGAGACTGTAATAAGGACCGCGAGGATGTCGCTCGGTTGATTTATTTATACTTGGGCAAGCTCCCCCTACCTGCTGGAGGCTCTCTTACTTATATATTCAGTGGTGTGGATATATGGATGCATTATGTAAATGGGGTTGGTGGGAAAAATGTGGCTTCGCACCGAAATGTCTTGTATGCCGCTTGGAATAATGGGTTCGAAAACCTTGTTGATGTTGTTGACGTCCAAAAAAATTGATACCCTTTGAAACATTACACCAGCTTTCCATAAGGGGCGAGAAAATGTTGCTACATACTGGGAAAATTGGGAAAGCAGATAAAGTTCGTAACTTTTTTGTTTAGATGATCGACGAAATTCCCGCCATTTTTTCAAACTTGGAGCCTGGCGCGCGGCCAAAACTACGTTTTTTTTTTTTCCGTTCTGAAGTTTGAATTCAAGTTAGCTAATTAAAAAAAAAATAAATTGTTATATAAGTTAATCCATGTTTTAAACGGATCGTTCAAAATTGCGAGGGTGACTGTCCTGGCTATTTCTCTCTCTTTACACCAAAGAGGTTTTTCTTTATAATTATTACTCGGTTCTCGAATGCGCTTTCTACAGCGTAGTGAGACTGGGGAGGTTAATCGTACGTGAATACCTCCAGCGGCCACCATTTCATTATGTTGTTACGAAAAAGACCGCGACGTGAAGAGCGAGTGACGTCATTATTATCCCTGATTATTCCGAGTATCCTGCTGCACTAAGGTTTCACTGAATTGTATTGCGAATCCTTGTAGCGCATAAGTATCGCGTCACCAGCATTGTAGAATTTCCTTCGACAGATGCACGAGTCAGTAGGGCGAGTGTAATTTGTAGTCTCTGAAAAATTCACGAATGCTTATTTATTCCTAATTGCACGTGAAAAACCATTTGACCACTTCTTAATAATATAGATGCAATTTTTAAAATTTCAACTTTCTGCACTCCACTTTAACTTTTTGCACTCAATTTCAACTTTCTGCACTATTTTGGATTAATTGACTTGCTCTCAGCCAATCAGCATGCTGAAGTTTTTGCATGTGTATTATTAGGCATATTACAAGAATAAAGCAACGTATATCGTGTACATTTGACAGATCTGGTGATATCCAGAAGAAAGCAGGGTACTCGTTCTGACCACCCCTTTTTAATTTTCTAGATGTCTTAGCAGTTATGAACGACAAGGAGAAGCGTGGACGATGCGTGGATCGTAAGAGTCGAAGGAAGTGTAAAAACTACGAGCTGTTCTTCTATAGCTGCCAACACAAAATGATGAAAAAGTATTGCCGAGCAACCTGCAGAAATTGTAAGATGCTGCTAATAGAAAAAGTCTGCTCATTTTTTAGCAGTTTTTAAAGATGGACCATGGGCTAGCCTGTAGCTGTCGTATGGTTTTACAATAACTTTCATCAGCCGTAGCTGAACTATTAGCATAAGAGAATACTCTCTCATCAAAAGATAATCGTTGATTAAAAATCAAAACAAGCGACCAGCTATCATAATGATGTTATTAAAAAAAAGGCTCATTATGCATACATTACGTCCCCATCACTCCAGTATTGAGCGCTTTATGTAATTATGACATGATTTCATGACTGCATACGTGCCAAATTCCATCATGGAAGCCTGGAGTGATTTCTTCGGAAACTTTCCATGTGCCTTGTATAAATATTGAAATTAAAATACAACTACAAAGAGCATCACAAATAAAAACCAACCCTGAAAGGTAAAAAGAATATACTTTATATTGCTAATTATGTTTTTGTACACGTTATTTTTTTCAGGTTAAACTACATGAAGTGCTCAGCTCGCATCACCATTGGCATGTAGCAAGCTCAAAGTGATTTGTTACATGTATTGAGTAGGCTGAAAAATAAATAGATATAATATACTGAGAGAGAGCGTGGTGTTTCCAAGTAACATAGAAAGGTTGTGTAGTTATTAGTAACTTAGTAATTTAAGTAATTACTCCTGAAAAGCCCCATTGGGGAGGTAACAATAAAGTATGTATGTAAAGGTTATGGGTCATGATATTGTCGTCGTTTCGTTTTGTTTCATTGTTTGGTTTACTTGTTCACACGTAAAACTATGCAAACACATGTTACTCCTTCGTCTGCACGAGTACGGCGCTCATTTAGTCCACACCTAAACGGTAAACAGTTGAACAGGAGCTTTATTTTATAGCCTTATCTCGCCATAACGGCCACATATTTACAATGGCTACTTGCATGTGTCTCTGTGGTGGCAGTTTGGCGAGGTTCGAATAGACCAAAGAGAATGCTCATTGAGCGATATATAAAACCTTCGTTTTGTGAGTGTGGTCAAAAAAGTGAATAGGCCAAATTCATATTCCCGGTATTCGGACTGGAACTAGCTAATGTGCGGGGAATCTTTTCAAATGCAAATGACATAAATGTCGTTTTAATGATATTTTCCTGCATGAGCCTCCATTGCAAGCTAGTTCCAGTCCAATACCGAGAATACGAATATGGCCTGGGTACACTAATTTTAATTCAAAACATAACTAATTCTATCGGTGGCTACTTCTACGGAAAGTTCAAACACATAAAATTCAATCTGTGCTTCCTTTGTACATCAACTTCCTCAGTCTCAGTCTCTGTTGCCGGTAGAAACGTGACAATGCTTCAAGAAGCAGTCCGGCTTGAAATGGAAAGCAGCGTCGTCAGAGCATTCTGTAAAGTGCTGCGATAAGAGCTGTTGGTAAAGCCATCATAACGCTGGAACTGACGTCACGTCCACTAGCACTCTGCTCGTGTTCGAATTCGAATTCGTTGTGAATTTTACGAACACAGGGACCATTGCCAGGCTGGTACAAATAAACGATCTTGGGTTTTGAATGACTACCGCCGTCCTGAAAGCACGGAGATCAAGGAGAAGTATAATAATAATAAAACAAAATCTTTAAAAGGAGGTAAATTCTAATTACTATTATTTTTTAACGCTTGTCACAACATGGCTGTCATTAAAAACTCACGTTCTGTGAACAATAAAATATCATATCAAATTCCGTCCTCTTGGCACCCGGTACCCGACACCCGGCACCCGGCACCCGGCACCCGGCATCCGGCACCCGGCACCCGTCACCTGGCACTCGGCATCCTGCACCCTGCACCCGATACGGCTGGTTAAATGCAGAAGAACTTCAACACCTTTGTTTTGTGATATCTTGTAGAACAATTATTACAATTCAAAGATTCCTTGCTGATACATCAAAGAATCTCCCCACTTTTCAATGAAAAGTATTTAATGAAGTTTACGAAACTCACCAGGATTTGTTGGTTGTTATATCCCTGGCAATTAACATTTATTCTAGTGTTTTCGTCCTTGTAAGCTTGTCGAAGGTCCTCTGTCACCCTGTCACTCCATGTTTCCGGCGTGATGTTAAGAAAATTAGCTCCGCCCTTCCTGAAACGCGAAATGAAATAAATTATCTTAACAACAGCTCTGTCTGTTCAGTCCAAACGAGAAATGACATAAATTATCTTAACAACAGTTCTGTCAGTTCAATCCAAACGGGAAATGACATAAATTATCTTAACAACAGCTCTGTTTGTTCAGTCCAAACGAGAAATGGCATAAATTATCTTAACAACAGCTCTGTCTGTTCAGTCCAAACAAGAGATGGCATAAATTATCTTAACAACAGCTCTGCCTGTTCAGTCCAAACGAGAAATGGCATAAATTATCTTAACAACAGCTCTGTCTGTTCAGTCCAAACGAGAAATGGCATAAATTATCTTAATAACAGCTCTGTCTGTTCAGTGCAAGTGGGCCTACTACCAAAGTAACATGCCAGACTCTTTTCTATTCATACCACTGATTCTAGTTCCCTTCAAACTATAAATAAATACTTGGGCCCAGTTTCTCACAAGAGGGTCAAATCCTTCTGACCCTGGGTTAAATTTATTTGACGCGGGGTTCAAATTCAATCGCGCGTCAATTCTGTTGTTAGAAGCTGCAGGTTAGAGCTGACCAGAGGACTGCTTAACCCACTGCGCGACGTAAGAAAATCCTAAAGTAACGGTGGATCGAAAACTTTTATATCATCAAAATCAGGAACTATTAGGCGAGTTAACCAATAGTATTTCAAACCAAAACGAAAACGAAGTCTAAGGCCAAACAGCTGGGCAGTGAACCTTCCACATCTGTTTCAAGCTCTTCATTTTGTTTAAATTGTCCTTCATTTAAGCAGAGGTGAGTGCGTTAATCCACGTTGCGAGTATACGTACATTTAACTCTCTGTCCTGACCCTAGGTGAGCCGTAAGCGACTTAGCGCCCAACAACTAATGTGCGTGTTAAAAAAATTTCATCTGAGATTAGAAACTAACCCTCTTTTGAACAACCAAGCCCAGATAAGCTTTTTTGAACAACTGAGCACAGTGGTATACAGTTTTAATTGTAAGTATAACGTATAACAACCAGTTAGCATTATACCCGTGACCGAATCCCTGAATCTTGAGTTACGCTGCTGAGAAGTTTGAAAAGTTATCTTTCAGACCAAGATCCAGGATTAAGAGGTAGTGAGTGGAAGCAAGAAATTATCAATCTCTTGTGAAAGTGACAATAAACCGTTGTTCTTAAATAGGAGGGGTAGCGCGAAGTTGTACCTAACATTAATTTTAGGCCCTTTGTGAGCCTGACTTAAATGCCTAAATGAATATGTGAGCGAACGTGTATAATTTCTCTTTCATAATTCTAATATAATGATTTTCCGTCTGGAATAAGAGAAAAGAAAATAATGTCACATACAACCCAGACGGAATACATATGTCCAAATTAATGCAACCATTATTATTTACCAGAAATGTTTCAAGTAAACGCTTGCAAATGCCACTTGATCCCTGCTGGAGCATTTTTTCAAATTTACTCGAGGATAGTACATCAGAAAAACCAAGCACATCTCATCTCTTGTTCCAAAACCGCCCTGAAAGAACGACAAACAATTAATGTCCTCTTATACCTCAGATACCAAACTTGCCGTAATGAATGGTTTGAGGCCTAGACTATCAGCATAGTTCAACGACGAGGAAGTATCAGAGGTAGAATCAAGAATCGGAAGAAATCGAAGACTGACTGACCGACTGATTGACTATACCTGACTGACCGACCAACTGACTGACTGACTGACTGATCGAGAGATGACTGCCTGTATGATTGATAGCCAACAGGGGGTGACTTACCTAAATCTGATAAAAAAAAAAAGCAGACTGCCTAGCTGACTGCCTGCCTGACTGACTGATTAACTACCTGACTGACTGACCGACCGACCTACCGACCGATCGGCCGCCTGACTGACTGACTGACTGACTGACTGACTGACTGACTGAACGACTGACTGACTGACTGACTGACTGACTGACTAATTGAATGACTGACCGAGAGCTGACTGCCTGAATGATTGATAGCCAACAGGGGGTGACTTACCTAAGTGTGCATTAAGACAGCAGACTAACTGGTTGACTGACTGACTGACTGATTGACTGACTGATTGACTACCTGACTGACTGCATGTCTGCTGGCTGACTGACTGACTGACTGACGCACTGCATGTCTGACAGCTGACTGCATGACTGACTCCCTGAATGACTGCATAGGTGACAGCTGACTGAATCACCACCCGGCTTATATTAACGACCAATTAGTGACTCGCTGAATGACTGATTGATCGACCGACCGATCGACTGTTTGACGTACTGACTGTTTGACTTACTGACTGACTGACTGACTGACTGACTGGCTGACTGACTGAATGTCATTTCACTGATTTACCAACCGACTAGCCGACGTACCGTCGAGTGTTTTTAGTCTATATTGTTCAGACGTGATCTAAGGTTGCTTGATTCCGAGGGATCAATGAAACTAGACGCTCTAAGAGCGTTTACTCGGGCTTCGTACCACAGCATCAAACCGTACTTTACGAAAATGCGTATTGGACACAATAAAAGCAAATTAACGAATCAGGATATTTTAGCACAAGAGTTCCGCTTAGATATTTACAATTCAAGTTGTTTCGTTGAGTATCCAGGGCTCTTCATCCTATCGCAAGTTTTGAGTTTAAACCATTTTGGTTCAAGAATGAAGCACAGCTGTCTACGCATTGATGGAGAAGTTGTATGCAAAATAACCCGGTCCCAGAGGTTTTTCTTGATTTTTCTTCGTTTCGCGAAGCGGCGAACACAAGTCGCGCTTCGCGGTTCTCTTGTAGCTCTCTCATGTGGAGAAAAATCAAGAAAAACCTCTGGGACCAGGGTATTTGCAAAGAATCTTCGAGGTCTTTTTATAACTTATGGCGATTACTTTGTACATGCTAGCAGAAATTGTACGAAGTTTGTTTGCTTGTCGTGGCGATCCGAGTAAATTGTGTAGCTGAACATCTTTGCCGTGTTGCGATCTTAAACCCTTTTCAAGAGTCATATGTCCTTTGAAGAGCGAATAATCCCTTTCGAGAGAGCCAAAACGAATCATGATAAACTCCTTCGCGAAAACAACACTCCTGTGACTAGGCTCAAATTGCATTGCACATAATTTGCGTAAACTTTCAAGTTGTGTATTTTGCGGGTAACTTCCAAGAATTTGCGACCCTTAACGCAGTTTATGAAGAAGTATTCAAGCTACATATTTTTATTGAATCAAGGCAGGAGTATTTTTAAAAGGATTCTCATTTATCGGGGAAGATGCGGCATTCTGTTTTGCCATTTATTTTGGTTTCATGCTCGTCTAGTTTATGTCACGCACAAAGATTTTCTTTTGTAGTCAGCCACAGTTTTCTAAAAGAATTGGCGATTGCTAAGACTGCTAAATATATTTGAACTACTAGTGAAATAACTGGCTGAACTATCGTCAATGCAGATTTTCCTTAGGACTTGGCAAGAACATTGGTTCGTCGATAATCCCGCACAATTTCCCGCACAATCGAAGGTTTAATTCTCCCGCACAATGTGCCTCCAAATTCACAGGTTTTTTTTTCCTGCACCCTACTAGAAAGCCAACTAACTTGGAGGTAAGATATTTAATTCAATTTACCGAAAATGTTATCTTTACAACTTTGGAGATCGACATATTTTGCGCAGTGCAAGAAACAAGTCGCATGTTTTTAATGAGCTACGAGTCCAAAAACGTTTTCGTATTTCGCTCGTTTTATTGCAATATGATTTGTTTTACTGCAGTGTTCTAAATAATGACAGCAGTAGCCACATACCGTCATTGACCGCCTATTTTTTGCCAGTGTTTTTGTAGATTGAACTCATACCGTAATCGGCTCGGTTGTTATCTCACGAGAACGTTTCGAGCGTGAACTTTGCTTACTTGGCTGGCTTTCAAGCAATATAATTTGTGGACCGACCTTTTCTGAAAACGATCGACATCTTTGTATGTGAGATGAATGAATAAGGCGCGATTATTGCCAAAACACCGCATTCTGTCACGAAGAGCGAGCAAATGTCGCGTTTCTCGTCCCCAGTTTCCATGGTCTACGCATGGAACGCCTGGGACCATGACCCCCTTTTGGCGACCAAAACGCTTGCATTTTAAGACTCGGGCTTTCCTACGGAAGCCCGAGTAACAAGCTAGAGATACTAAGTGTATAATGAACATGCTTAGTGTAACCGTCATTACTTACAAAAGTCAAATCCTTTAAAGTTTCCGTGTTATATGTGCAAGAGACCATCAGTTCATCTCGCTGGAAAAAAATATTAACAAGCTAAGTGTGTATATCAAAGACGAACAACAAATAACATTTGAAAAGTCAGTGTTCCTTTGTGTTCTGAAAATGTTGATATATTTGGCTAACAATTTTTTTATCATTACTTTGATGCGTTAGATCTAGATGAATAGATAAACTTGTATAAACTCTACTTACAGGCCACAACTCGATCTCCTCCTTTAGCATTTGATATTCCTAAGAAGGACAAACGGACCGTTATAAGAGACAAAGAGTTGAGAAGCGACAAATAGTTTGCAACGGAATTCCTATTTTCGAACCTCAAAGGGAAATCAAAAACTGACTAGAGAAATGAACATATCAAAGGTGTCAGCGAATTAACGCTAAATTGCATGGGAACTATTACGCTCGAACCAAAAGTGGTGACCTTTATAAGCAGAACGTAATCAGGTGATTATTCCAAACTCTCAGCATGTTTCAATTCAAATTCTACGGTAGGTTCTTTAGGTCACCGCGTTTAACCAAAGGAAATTAGGTAAAACTATGACCGTGTTGTGAGATGCATGTATTTTTTTGTTAGATACTTTATTCCTCCAGTTACTCCTTTTTATCTGGTATCGATTGAAGAGATATATCAAAATATTTGATTTTGCGTTTCAAATTGCTAATTAAGCACCTCGAATTTTGACGTTGGCTACCCTCCCACTAAATCCACGAAGGTCACCGAAGCGTTTCAAAGTTTTAAAAAGCGAATGACCATCCACCCAGGGTCACCCAAGCAAACTTTGATTTCCCGTGTGAACGGTTCGCAGCTATTTAAAAAGATAAAATTTATGTGTGAAAGATTTCCTTGCCCAGCGTGACTGGATATGGAGGGTGACCATTCTACCAGAGCTAACAATTTTGTAGAAAGCAGACTTTAAATGCTTCGACAGAGTTCATCGATGGACGTGCTGATCATCTACTAGCTAGCCTATGCATCTACTAGTTAGCCTATGCGTCATGCGAAAAAGGGACTTGAGCTAATCATGTACAATAGGGCTGAATACCGAAAAGGTGGATTTCGTAAACAGAGACTGCCTCAATCCGGGGCTCCATAGCAACAGGCAGAAGAGATGGCAAAGTTAAGTCTTATTGGTCACTATGCAATATTAACCATGTATAAGACAACGCGGGTGGGAGAATAAATTTGCCTCAAGATAAGAAAGTTCATTTCACCGGAGAAAAGGGCTGTGGCTAGAGGCTCGAGAAATCGCGAGGGTATGTCTGTTTTCTCATGTAGGATACTTGACTATGTACAGTCTAGTCTGCGTGGAAAATACAGTTTCGCTAGCCTAAAACTACCAGGGAACTCCCAATAAAGAGATCTGCAACATTCCCAGTAAACAAGGATCTTTCGTTTTTTCTAGTATTTCAGAAGAACACTGGACATTTTAACGTAAAAACAGAAATTTTCATCACTGACCTGGAAGTTAAAATCATAGTGGTTATCGAAGACAATTTCTTTAAGTTCATGTCCGTACCGAATATGCTTCACTCTTACTTGCCTGCCTGAAATCAAATTAGAAAAATGCGATTTAACAAAATTCACCTGCCCGATAAAAAGGTGATTTATTATAGGCTCGATTGATTAAAAAAAAAATCATACACAAAAACTGTATTAGGACTATTAGCGCTCTGAGGATAAACTGTCGTTCATTCCTACAAAAAAATTGTTGTCTATTTCTGCCTTTTATGCCATTAGAATTGTTTCCACAGATCAGCTAACCTGATCTTGGATGCGGTTAGCGAATTTCGTTTCGGATGTTATTTTGCACAAGCCAAATTTATATTATTTTCGTCTGTACCTGCAAGATGTGTATGAAGAAGAGCTGCAAACACTTTCACTTTCTGTCCTTCCAGCGGAGAGTTTTCCAAACCCTGTTTATGGAAAAAAACATTAATGGTATTAGGGAAGTGTGAGGTTTCAACTTTGCTCCCATGAGGAGAGCACAGATAACGCCGTACAACTGCATGTTATAGCTGACATGCAAGGTCTGATTTAGAGCGAAATGGGTATCAAAGCTAATTTTAGTCGCTATGACAAAGTTTCCAAGCTATCTATATCACAGCGGGTGTCCCAAATATTTTCACTCACAGTCAAGAAACCGACCGATTCGGTTATGACCGGGGGGGGGGGGAACTCCCAGAAAAATTGGGCGGGGGGGTGCGGCCCGCTTCCCAAAACCTTTACCCTTTTCATGACCAAAATC
>Ga0126339_10001917_pt1 | contig 14615 bp, 3 predicted proteins | sample OrbTmetagenome_2_FD_92532 | JGI IMG/M metagenome (GOLD analysis project Ga0126339, IMG submission 92532) | Coral microbial communities from Petempiche,Puerto Morelos, Mexico - Orbicella T R C metagenome | ecosystem: Host-associated > Invertebrates > Cnidaria > Coral | place: Petempiche,Puerto... | reverse complement strand
TATTTGCGTTAACTTCGGTTAGAATTCTACCAAAACAATTAGATTATTCGCTCTCGATTTCTATGAGGTGATAGTTGATTCGGCCTTCGGCCTCATCAACTATCACCTCATAGAAATCGAGAGCTCATAACCTAATTTTTAATTAGAATAGGGGCGCTTATTAATAAGAACACATTCGAAGGGGGCGCTTATTCGAAGGAGGGCGCTAAATCGAATCATAACGGTAGTCTAATGTTGGCTTAAATTAGTTAGACTCGGTCTTATCTGATTGTAACTCGCAACGGGCGCTTTCAATTGAGCCAAAAACTCGGTTTGGTCTGACCGGAATATTCGGGACCATCTCTGGACGTGGTCTATTTGATCGGTCGGACCGGTCGGACCGAAATTTGCGGTTCCATTTTGACAAACCGGTTCGTCGCCTACTAGAGTGGAGGATTAGGGAAAGCAATAGAAAAGAGTAAGAGCCATTCCTCTCAGTTGGCGCGGTTTGCCTAGGACGCCAGTCACTCTGGCACAATGGAAAGCACCCAAGGATAGCATACATGAAACAAGAAAAACATACTGTATTTACTCTCTTTTGCACACGTTCCAATGTCTACCACTGTTTACTGGACTGCCCTTGGTGATGCCTACCAGTGCATAGAGAAATCAAGCCAGATTTAAAAACAACGAAAAGTTCACCCGGCAAGTGATCCGTAGCGAATTGAAAAAGCTATATTTTGAGAAGAATTCTTCCGTATTTTCCTTGCACGGATCAATAATTAGTATAATCTGGTCGATGTTTAAGCCTCCCTAGCCGAAAGAAAGAATCATCGGAGAGAGTATCTCTCTGCTACCCCTGATCAACATGTTCAAGGCCACGTGGTTTTTCCCGGAAGCTTAAGGTGTGGAAAACGATCTGATTGGTTCATGTGTCGTTCGCGGTTTGACTAGGAGTAAATCGCTGAACTCAGCGCTTTGCGTTCAATCGGTTGTGCCTACAAATATCTCGAGATTTGGCCGTACAGACCACAATATAAATTTCTAACTCTATGAGTGAGATTTAGATTTAGAGTTAAAAGTTTAAAAACCAAATTAACGGAGATAATCAACATTTTATGGCAACAAAATTATTCCGCGAGTGGTCTGTTTTTGACCTGTGCACTTTCCAAAGTCACTCACGTCTTAAAATCATGTCCCTTTGTTGTCTCTGTGTGTCACATCTCAAGTACTAGCCTGCGAACAGGCTCCCGGCGAGGACAGAAAAAAATTTTGGCGAGCGCGAAACAGAAGAATTCGGAGAGCAAAGTGATCGGGGTCACCAGGAGCCTGTTCGCAGGCTAGGTCCGTGCGTCCTGACCGAGAGCCAATGCAAATATTTTCCCATCAAGGCCGATCTCACTCAGTCAACATTTTATTTATTTGGCCATTTTGCTGTTGGCTACTGATGAAGTTGGGAACTTCTTCATTTGCGAGGAGTGTTGGCTTTCTTTCTGTGCTTTCGGACTAAGTTGGCATCTGAAGTAGTTTTGCGTCGGACAGTTCGCCAGGATAGTAAGATTCGCTGTCAGAATGTTCACTTTCATCAATCGGTTTGAAGAAAACGAAATTTGGCAGCAACAAAGTTCTTTCTCGCATCAATTTTGCGGGGTCGTAGGCGTTTTCTTGGCCCTATCACTTCGACGCGTACGGCCCTCATACGGGACCTTTTTTTTCTTATGGTTTTCCAAGGACATAGCGTGCGGCGCCGTATGGGTCATAATCTTCTTGACGCAGTTTCTCTGAAGCTGCTCAAATTTCTTTACAAAATTGCTTTGAAAGTATGGATGCCTTCAGCTATAGAGAAATGTTAAAGATTTAAAATCAGATCTATCTAAACCACCGGCAACGTATGTAGGAGTGTTTTTGTTTTCATTCGTTCTCCTTTGTGAGACGACGAATATTCCGCCTTTCACGTAGTAGTCTCCCGGGATCTGTGCCACTAGCAGAAAATTATGATGACGCACCGAATTTTTTGGTCTTTTTAGCATTTGTTCAACTTGCAAACACAGCTTGATTCCTCTCCCCTCCGCAGAGGTTCGAACGTCCGTTATATAAATCCGCTGTGCGAAGTGAGTTCCGGCGCAAATCACGTAATCCCGCGCCTGCACTTATATCGTAGTTAAAGAAGCAGCGGAACACAACTTAGTCAGCGATATTAAGCGGGACATACCTAAATTCGACACTGTCTGTCAAAATTCAAACAGACATAAACGTATTGAGTTGTGGGCCAAAAGCATAAAAAATTTCGGGAATAGAACAAATTTCGATATATTAAAATTCAGCCTAAAACAATAGACCTCAGTACGAGGCTCTGGAGAATAACTACCGAGTTAGCCCAAATACTAGAAATGGCGCGCGCTTACGATCTTTGTCCCCGATTATGGCTCCTGTTGACACTAATTTTTCTGCAAACTCAGTTTTCGCCCAAAATTGACGAAGGCTTGACTTAAATCTGTTGCCATGGACACCTGCAAAAATTGATCGGTCCTTAATGGCCGGAATGAGCGGTATGCCCTGACAGGTAAGTTGGCGCGCATTCTCCAAGTTAGCTACATTAAAAGACGCCAGACGGCAATCGACTTTTCAAGAACTGTAACTATCAACATTCAGTACAAAAAACTTATCTTCGCGTACATTTTTTCTTTCTCGCTTGGAGGAAACGTAAAAGAGCCTGCTTTTACATAAAATGTACTAATACACATGCGCATTACACTCTAATGTCAACTCCACCGTAACGGAGCAAGCAGCGGTCAAGCAGCCGGAATCTTCATTTCTATTGACCAGCGATCTCATTTCTCGGCTAGAGGTCAAGGACAACGAAGACTTAGGGTTCAAGATTGAAAAGGAGGCAGCGAATTACTTTATACTAAGCTGGATTCGTAGAGATCCGGGTTACGTAGCATATCCGTCATGCGGCTACCGTTCACTTTGATGGTGCCAATTACAAGCTGTTTTTTCTTGTTTAAGTCATCGTTCGGGGAACTCGGAAACGTCTTTGCCGTATTTCTTGCGCTGTCCGCCGGAGCTGAATCGGAGATTTCCGTCTCGCTTTCATGAATGGGATTCAAGATGTCGATCCTTGCGTTACTCGGATATGTCACGCTTTCCTTACGCTCTTTGCTACCGCCTTCCACTTCGGATTCCACGGAGTGAGTTATAGAATTCAGACTGCCCACGCTTTCAATTCCCGAATCTCCAACAAACATAGCACGTGCGCGCTGACGATTAAACACCGGAACACTTGCAGGCCTGCTTAAACTCTCTCTCTGCTGTAACACTTCATGCCCGTTGTAAATCACCTCCTCGTCTGATCGTTCAAGTCGCGGTGAAGACGCGCTTTTTTCGCGTTCGGCCACCCTACCATCTGTTTGCCCGTGAGATCGTCCATCCGAGGAGGACTGAGCTAGTGTGGACACGAATTCGATCTGCTCCGAGCCGTAGGCCGTAGAAACGTCGTGAAAACTGTTCGGAACCGAATGATCGGGAGTTTGGAGCGCTTGATTGTTTGGATACGACGGGTAACTGGAATTACTAGCACTCACCCCGTTTACTTTTAAGTCAACAGCCTGTCTCCTCCTGTCACTTTGATCCGGAGACTGATGCCAACTGTTGGAAAGATTGGACGAGAGCCGCTCTGGCGCAAAAGAACCGTTCATTGAATGTAAGTCTGGACTAGAAATAGACTCCGTCTTTTGAAAGAAGAAAGGTGACGCAATGTGTTCACAGCTATTTCCCTTCGAGCGCGTCTTGTCATTGCGTGACACTTCTGGTATTCTGTCACGATCGCTAGCCAAGTTCATAGCAGCCACTGACCCACTGATGGGATCAATTGGTGGTACATGCACGTACAGTACTTGCCCTTGGCGCCTCTGAGCCAGATCAGCCGCGTCATGAATTGCCCTCTGTTCTTCAAATGAACTGTAAGTGTTCCGCCGTACCGGGTGACCTCGATGATTTCCTTGGGTAATAGGCGGGGAAGGGAACTGTTGAATTCCTTGGGAGTGTCGAAGACTTCCCATCGAGTTCGCCATCTCCGAGGGAAAGGGATATGCTTCGCTGTGGTGCATATACACGGAGTCACTATGAGGTCGATGCATGACAACAGGCCGCACGAGACTTCCACTCCAGTTAGGCAGGGAATTGGGGCGTGGCAACATAGCTGGTGCCCCTAACCGAGTCACATCTATGCCACGCTGTTTGTGGTTAAACACCACATGTTCTTCACTTATTGACGGTAAGTTTGAATCCGAGCGCGCTGGCACCTGTAAGTGAGGAGGTGCGGCGTACTGGCCAAGAGATTTAGCTTCTGTGTAAAACGGTTGAGCGTGACTCGACGAGGGGACGGATGGGTACCTGTCCCCCGCCACAGCAAAATAAAGCGGAAAAGTTTCACTTCGAGTTCGAGACAACTCTGCATCTTGATATAACGCTTTTGAAGGGTGGTGAGAAATGGTTGGTAACTGTTTCTCGTCCATGACCCTGTCTTCGTCATCATAGTGATACGAGCCATTAACGTATCCATTTGGCAGTAGCCCTTCAGGCTTGCTTCGCTTGCTCGAACTCTTCCGTTCCATTGTTATCGCTGGAATACAAGAGTTTCTCCTCACGTCCGTGTATTTTTTCTGTTCTGTAATCTCGTGTTCGCTGTGCTCGATGAGCGGAGAGAGAGAAAATCCATTCTCCTCCTGTGCACGTGCCGGCGCAGGTTTACGCTTCGCGGTGGCCGGGACGTTACCTCTAGCACTCGGATCTACCTGGACCAGCTGATCGGGGATATCGAAAGTAAATACGGCCTTTTGTCGGACCAGCGGGGAGGATCCGCGGCGCTGTCGGTGTCGATCGTTAATCGTTAACGAGTCGTCGGACATCCTCGCGCTGGAATCGTTGCTCTCTATCGAGACGGATACTACACTTGACTTTCCGTTACGATACTCGTCGCGTAATTTGTTTACCGGCGAAGCTTTGAATCGTGCGTTGTCATCTGATCGACTTCGGAATTTCTTGGACGTTTGAGTGTTCTTTTCATTCCGCTTAACAACTCCATCGCACATCCCGTTGTCACCATTTTCTCTGACGTTCTGACGGGGAGTTGTGGCTTGCGTTCCCCGTGTCTCCGTCGTCGTTTCCGACTCTTTCAAAGCAGTTAGCTGCAAATGTAATTGAGAGGAGACTTTTTCAGGAAAACTTGGCGCACTTGTATCGGCGTCTTTGCTACTGTTTCTTCGAGAACTGCTCGTAGCAGCGCCTTGGGTGGCAGAGCTCCTCCTATCGGCAGAGGTAGCGGAGGCTCTACGCGAACCCGCCTCTGTCTGTGCAGATTGTGTCTTCTTATTCTTCTTCAAAGCCAAATTCTGCCAGTGTTTTGCTGTAAATCCAACTACATAGAGGCTACCACGGCGTCCCATCCTTCCGCGGGAATTTAGCTTGGGTGATCCCTGCGTCGAGTCTATGGACAGGGACTGGGATTGCGTGGAGGAGGTGCTTCGTTGACGACCGGTCGGCGGGGTTTTGATTCCATTTGCAGAGCTCGCGCTCTCGGTTTCGCTTCTTTTCGGACTCAGCGTCGTTGTCACTGAGGACACTTCAGAAGTTTGGTCGGGGGTCCTGAAAATAAAATTAATTCCTGAAGGTGATGACTGCTGGGATACACTCTCTTTGGTAGCCAACTCCGATGAGTTGTCTTCGCTGACTAATACTGTACAAGAAGGGTTCCGTTCTTCCATTTCAATCTCGATTCGTTCCGCCTCCGGCACCGCCAACAAGCTGCTTCGTCTCGGGACATATGCCGATGGTAGCAGTGAGTTTCTTGGCGAAGGAGGGGTGATCATGGTATTCGGGTTTTGAAATCTTGGCCCCGGCATCGGACTCCCACGTGGAGTGGAGCGAAAACTGGTATGAGGCGACCGACGTGCTCTACTAGTAGGGCGCGGGTCGTCCATGTCCGAATCGTTTTGATCCTCTCTCTCCGCCATCCCCGTGGAAATGTTAGGGCTGCTTTGAGTCACAAACGACTGAGCGACCTTGAGCGCGTTAGCCGCACCAATGATCAGCGGTCTTTTCCTCTTCGGCAACTTGAGCCTGGCTTTGGCGTGCGAGTAATACAGTGAGAAGTTGCTAACGATAACCGGAACCGGAAGCGCAATCATGAGAACACCACTGATCGCACAAAATGAACCAACTATCTTTCCTTCCCAAGATTCCGGTGCCATATCTCCGTAGCCGAGCGTAGTCATGGTTACCACGGCCCACCAGAACGAGGCTGGAATTGTCGTGAACTTAGTGTTCACAATGTCTTTCTCAGCGTAATAAATAATACTTGAGAATATCACCACACCTATGCTTAAGAAGAAGGCTAAGAGAAACAGCTCACTACAACTCGACCTTAGAGTGTGTCCCAAGATCTGGAGCCCATAGGAATGCCTGGATAACTTGAAGATGCGAAACACGCGAATGAGTCTGACGACGCGGAGAACAACAATGGTCTTGATGTTGGATGATTTGATTAAGAGATTCACATAAAACGGCAAGATCGCACCGAAATCGATCCAGTTCATGGGTTTCTTCACAAACTGGAGCTTCCTCGGGCAGAAGATAAAGCGAATGACAAACTCGAAGGTAAACCAAGCCACACAGATGATGTCAGTAACATAAAGCACATCATATTGCGTCGACGACTTGTCCTCAAAGTAGGGGACGCTCTCTAGACAAAACGTTATGACGGAGGTCAGAATAAGAATCAACGTCGTGAAAGCAATAACCTACCAATAAAAAGAAAAAAAAATGTCATCAATGGGAGATTTGGCTTTGCAAGAAAAGCAACACTCGCAATATCTCGAACAGTTACTTAGGAACCGACAATTATTAGGGAGTTTAATAGGGAGTTTAAGTAACCACGACAACGACGTCGAGGACAACGTCGATTAAAAAGTGAATTTATATTTTACCTACGACCCTCTCGATACTCTATACTCATTTGGTTTGTTTCTCATTGTCAAGACTATCTCGAAACTGAATATGGAACACAAAGTTAAATTCGAAAGGAAATTATTTCAAAAATAAGCCGTTCTGGTTCACGTTCTCCAGACAACGCAGAATTTTGTAATTTTACGTTGTTGCTTTGCAGAGGATGGCAAAGAAATGTACCAAGAATTATAACGCACGTGCATATCCATTGTACTGCTTGTTATAAACCTTTTGTACATCGACGTTTCCATTAACGTTGCCGATGTGGTTTTCTTAAACTCCCTATGTTACGTGAAGAAACGCTCAAATAAACTTCTGCACAACCTCTCAAAACAAAGCTATCATGAAAGTTAGCAAAAACTAAAGCATATTGACACACAAGTTTGGGCATTTCATGTGTTAGTTACAATGGAATTTACTGACTAGCGACTTCTTGAGCTTACACAATTATTCCTAAATGACGTCGTTTGGAGTTGTAGTGTTGTAAAACTGGTGACCCATTCGTTATAGAAATGAGAGTAACCAAAAGCATCGCCCGTGTTTAGCAAATTTGGGAGGGTGGGGGAGGGGAAGGGGGGGGGGGGGGAGACCCCCAGCCCCTGCTTGGGATCAGCAACTCGGCTAGACGTACAGTGAAACCCCGCCCTTACGTTTACCTCGTTAATACGGTCAGCTCGTCATTACGGCCAGCCTTTTCTCTCACGGCGAAACGCACATACATTTGTTGTAAGAAAACTCCGTTAATCCGGTCATCCCATTAATACGGCTAACGGCCACTTTCTGAAATCCCGACCAGTATAATCCTTTGTAATTTTACCCCGTTGATACGGCCACTCGAACCAGTTATGTTCATCTTTCCATTGTTAATATTGTATGTACTTGTAACATATTGGCACGTGAGAATTAGCACCTATTGTATGTTATATTTTGTGTACGCATATTTAAGTAGGCTAGCACATTATGCAAATCTAGAAGGCACACACATCCACGGGGTGTGTATGAACAAGCAGAATAAACTTCTTCGACAACACACTGCAGTACTGATTGAAGTTTCAACTTTTTTAAAAATTATACCTGCATTTCAAATGCTTATTTAGAAAGAACAGTTGTTTAGAAGTGCAATTGTGATATCCGTCAAGACGTCACTAAAATAGACCAGTCATGAAAATTGACCCTAACCGGTTAATACAGTCACCCTCTTAATAGGATCAAATTTCATGGCCCGTTGGTGACCGTATGAACAGGGTTCCACTGTATAGGAATAGTTTCCGGACAGCCGCACATCTCTCCCCATTTTACCCACGACAGTTCCTCTTTCAAACGACGTATTTTATTCTTTTAAACTGATGTCACGATTTCCCTAAATATTGTTCCGAACTTACGACATTAAAGATAAAGCACGTGTAATTCCCGGAAGTATATGTTCATTCTACGATCAGGGAGCGATGCGCATGACAAGTAGGACTGTAAAAAACCTGTCAGACCGGTCTTATCGAGTGCGAATGTCATGGGTTATTTTTAGTTGTTTGCAGGTTAGCTGTGCTTATCTGAAGGGAGATGTGTATAGAGTTAGACAATGAATGTCATAATAAATTCATATCGGACAATTGTTTAGGGTCAATAGCCACTATGCGATGTTGTGAGTAAAAGCCATGCAAAGACCGACTCGCGGCAAGTGTCATCGCATAAAGGGAATTCTTTCCCCTTTTTCAGAGCTCGGTTTTGGATTTAAGCCATATGGACGCGCTAGTTTGGGCATTTTACGGGTGTTGGATTAAAAATAAAATCAGTCCGTTACAATAGAATTTACTAACTAACTAGCAGATTTTTAAGCTTACATAATGACTCCTAAATGAAGTATTTTTGAACTGCACAGTTGGAAAAATCAGCTATGATTCTAAAACAGATCACGCACCCCATGTACTCATTAAATAAATGAAAAAAGTAAATAAAGGCTAAATCCTTAATGAGCAAAATTTTGCCTCTCCGGCCAAACTGCACACTAAGCCTTTACTTCCGAGTGCTTGGGTTAGACTTTGCAACCACTTTTCTTAGGTATAATTAGACCCAAAGTTTTAATTTCTCTATGGCTTAAATCTAATTGTAAACAATTAGCGGTGGAGAAAATCTGCGGGACATGAAGCCATTTCTACTTTGACTAGCTAGTGCTTTGCATAATGAAATCGATCATTATTAACAGGCTGTTATTGAAGGGTCTTATAAACGAGACGTGACGAGCGCCTGAAGGAATCAACGACATAATTTAACCTTTCCATCTTGTCTAGGTGAGATGAAAAAAACAAAAATGCACTTAACAACGAAGACTATTAAAAAATTGTAACGAATCAATGTGGCAATCTTTTCTTGAATACGTATAATTTCAAATGATGAGGTTTTGCTGCGTGTTACTGCGCGTTATGTTCACCTCAACATATTATATTTCTTTTCTCGATGTCTATTGTGGAAGATATTTCATAATCTTTCAATTTTTTTATAACAACAAGGTTCGCGAAATTATGGTGTGGTTTGCTTCCGCCATTTAGCTTAACCTAGTGAGATTTAAGAGATAATAAATGAAAAATTTCACACTTTACTACACGACGTTTTGGAATAAAATGGTAACATCCACAACTTTAATTACATGCGTAAGAGAAAGAGTAGATACATCTGTTCACTGCTTATTTCGCTGCTTAGATTTTATAATTTATTTTATTTAAGTGCAGTTTTTATTAAGCAACGGAACTCAACCTTCATTTTTCTTTTAGAAAATTAAAATCGCGTAGGCCGAAGCAGGTGCTGATAGTTTTCTATTTTGTTACAGCAACGCTACCCTAATACTAAGCAATTTATTCTATACAAGCTCTGTGTGTTTATGACTTGAAAACGATCAAAAACTGACTCAGATTAAATTTCATTCAACCCATTTTGATGACCGACCTAACACGCATGCGTGATCAAGCGGTTTTAAATCGTGTTTATAACTATAGTTAATGTTAGAGCGAAATTGATTTTCAAAATAGATTGAACTAAAGATCTTTAAGTATCGGTAATTTCGCGGTCACTTTGCCAAGCACAGAAAACGATTTTTCTTTAGAAATGAAGGGGTTTAAAAGGAAAAATTCAAGAAAATGTCGACCACCGAATGAAGAACGCGATAGCGGTTTATTTACTACAGTGCAAATTCACTATTGTGTCAAAAAATCACCAATTTACCATAAATTTTCATTAATTTTTCCATTTAAACATAAAACACTGTCAGAGAAGCTTTCATTTTGGAAAACTTCACGATAAAACTTCATGCAAAACTTCAATTCGAATTAATTTCCTTTTTTCGTGTTCGCCAGCCACCTGCCGCAAACCTTGGTTGAAATTCAGGTTTCAGTTTCACTCTGTGGTCGCAAACTCATATTGTTTATTAATATGACTTCTTCGTCAGAGTGACTGATCCGTAAATCCTCGTAAAAGCAGAGGAAATATCAACGGGATAATTCCGCAGAAGTGTCCGCGTTTAAGATTGTTTGTTTGAGAGCGATTAACTATAAACACTACCACGTCGCCTTTGAGCGTTTACGATCGCTTTCTCCTTTATGCGGATTGCATAATGACAAAGCGGCAACGCGTCGCTTATATGGATAAATTGGCGAAAATTTCTTCGTAGAAAATATACCACAGTTTTGTATCACATTCAGATTAATGAGAAAATGAAAAAGAAACTGTGCAGTACCGGGTTGTTAATCAGACGCCGTGTTCTGTCGCTACCGAGTGTACACACGTAAAATACTTAGTGGTAAATCATGCGCCTTCCGAAGAGTTTATCGCTAGCGTCACTTGGAAACCAAAATAACACTGACCTTGGTCGAAATATTTTTCACACAATACTAAACGACTCTAATTCTAGCTATAAGATTCAAATAAATAAAATGGTCAAAGCCTAATACGTATCACATAGGTGCGTCAAGCAGAGTTCTGCAGTTCTTGAGCGATTCGTGTAAAATTGAACAATATTGACAATACGTAAGCAAAATGAAGCGCAAATTAGAATCATGTTTTTCTTTTATACAGATCTTTGTCACTAACCTGAGCCAGGCGAGATGAATAAGGCTCCTCAAATGTGGTCCAAATTTTAGGCTGATATTTTCTCCATAAAGAGCGATTTCTATTCCTGATACCTTCGGCGACCAGGCCGTACACGGTCATGTCCATGTCGGAAAGGCTATCTCTGTCAGAATCATGCCCGTCCAACGTGTCCAAATTCGCTTGCGCCTCGCGATGTTTTTTGTAATTCAACCAGCAGCATGATTCGACTTGAAGCTCATCAATTCCCCAGAACGCCAGCTCCTCTTCAAATAACGGGCCACACACATCATTGGGGCAATGAAGCTTACCCGTGCGGTAGAAATTCAAAATTTGCGCGAACACGGTCGGATGGCGGTCGAAGAAATACTCGTTCGTATTAGGGTCGTATTCCGGCAGCTGTGTTTTGTTCTCTGTGATCCAGTACAATCTTGTATCAGGGATATTTTTAAGAGTACCTGTGTAAGTCTCGTGCCGTATACCACCAACATTAATCACGACCTTTTCATTGGCACGCGGGTCCTCTGGAGAAGATAGCCGAATGTCCTTCAGCGACATAGCCGAAGCATACGCTACTATAGTCTTGCTCTTTTCATCTTAATTGCGTCTGGAAGAGCACCAAATTTCCTCTTCTTTTCTCTGGAATATTAAACCACGCGAATAAGAAATAAAACTGAATTATACGGCACAAAGACCTATTTACCACATAGCCATTCGCCCGCGCTGCATTATAGCTTGTTAAAGAGTTCAACAGCGCGACTCTTTAATACTTTGTAAGTTCTCAGACAATTTGCCCAGGTCTCACAATTTTCTCGTGCTCGAACTTCTAGTGCGAACCGTCAATAACATACACCATTAATTGCGGTCCAGCCTTGCGAAAAAGTAAATCTTGCACTCGGTACCCAAAGTGTGAAAGCCTGTTTCGATTTCTTGGGAGCAAAACTGTGAAATATAGTGAGTCTCGACGGATCGTAAGTGCAATCCAACTGGTTCGAAGCGAGCGAGAAAATCACCCTTGGCAATCTCCTTTAAGCTCAATGATTCCCCCTGAGGTTTTTAAAAAAATATATTTCTCGTTATTCAGAATCCGTAAGATGCTATAAACAATGCCGCGATTGAATGCGCACGCGCTGTTGAAAGAGTGCCACCTGCCCTCAGTGAACAGGAAAGCATTTGAATGCACTTCATAGCTCCTGGGTCATCAATAAAAATAAGCTTGCTGGCGCATTTTCACATTTTAGTTCATTTTAATGATAACACTATGTGCGGAACTAGCGAAACAATGAGTCCTTCACGGGTAAAACAGAGAGACAATATCTGAAGGAAGGAAAAGGAACAATTTATTTTCCGCTTATCGAGGACGATGCCTAAGGGTTGAAACGAGTCGGCAAAGGCAGGACATGATTACACGGCTTTTGTTAAAGAACGTGTTTTTTTTTTTTTCACGAATGATGACAGCCACGTACTGACACGTTCAATGAGACAGCGTTTCCGAGCTCTGACGCACATGCGTCGAGTGGGCTGATCATTGCGCATGCTCTCTTGCGGAGCCATCTGGTTGCTCATCTGTCGTCAGAGAGACGAAATCTCTCAGAACCGCGACGCCAACCTCTCACTCATCTTTCCCTTAACAGGGAAGAAAATAAGTAGATCTGTTTTGTTGAACAAAGCTAACCACAGCTTGACCATGACAAAGGGGCAATTCTCCACCTCCCAGTTGGCTCGGGAATCATCAAACAAATGAAGTAATTATGCAATTTAGTTGGCGCTTTTTCTGATTAAGCTACCACGCCACGGGTGATTCCAAATTAGAAATTGAAACGAGCGCAAATAAATTTAATTCCCCTCAGCGAAGACAGCGAATCGGGGGTAGCAGTGCAGCCAAACCGCAGCTAAAACTGTTTATTGTTATTTAGTACCAGAAACTAAATCAGGAAATGATTACAGAAGACAAAAATTGGGAAATAGGTGATCAGGTAATTGATCAGTCGTTTACTCGCCTGACGTCAGCTTTTCGTACAATCGTTACCCTGAATTAAAAAGCTCTCTCTTGTGTTCACCTTCAATAACATCGTTACACTGGCGGTCAGATCTTTTAATATTCATAAAAGATTGTAATAATTTCTTTTGAATTGACGTAAAATGCTAAAAATTCACACCAAAACAGCCATAGCCATTTATATTTTAACTTGTGATTTTAGTTTAGGTTTTTCCTCTTCATCATTGCGCCAGATGTGTTCGATATTTGAAGTAAGAGATTTTTCGCATTATGTCCGCGCAAGAGCTCTTTTTCCAATTCTTAAGGAGGCTTAAAGTGGGTTTACAATAGGCAGGGCAATGTGAAACAAGGCGGCCGACAGAAGTCTCGCCCCTTAATAGTCGATCGGCAAAAAGCGTTTGGAAGAAATTTAATTGCTCATGAAATTTTGCGCCATTTACTCCATGTCTTCAACTGTCATTTACGAGCGATGACGCACGTGTCTGCGAGGAACAATCAATTTCTAATGGTAAAAGCCATTAGGGAAGATGCAAGCGCTTTGTATCTGATATAACGTTGCTTATCGCTTCACGCTTGTCTTAAGATCACACGTTTATGCCCTGCAAATTCAGGCGTGCGATAGGCAAGCCGCAGAAAATCATCAAATGGTCGCAGGAGATCGTGTCGTTTGACCATACTTAACGCACTTTTAATCCTAGCTAATAACTCATGAATTAAATGCAGAATTGTTAACTGAGCCCAAATTTCTTGCAGCTGATTTCCTATTTATCCAAAACCAATCGTTTTGAAAAAAAGTTTATCTTTGCTAATTCTTTTTTCTTCTTACATGAAAACTTCTCACGCTTGTCACTCAAAAACATTGTAAATGTTAAAATAGTACATATAAAATAAAGTAAACAAATTCATGGACTGACTTTCAGTTCTAAAAAAACAGCTTGTTAGTATTTGTAGTGCGGAAAGCTTTTTTAATGGTTCGTGTTAAGCTGGTTGAAGAAATGATTTAGCCGATCTGCGCCGAGATCTGTAGTTTACTCCACCAATCAGAGATGTTTTCTTCTCGGCCAATTGGGCGCTAAATCACAAAATCAAGAGTCAATCGCGTCGTAAGATGTGGTGAACGGCTCGTCTTTTCGCGCCCTTTTTTACATGATTTTCCCGCGCTTAATGACGTTCCTGCGAATAGTTCCCACGGAGTTTTGAAATTACTAACAAGCTCAAAGTCAGTACACAAGGTCAATGATGGTTTACTAGAATATTAATTTAGAGCTATTGTTCACTTCTTAGGAAACTTTTAGCAGCTAGAGTTTTAATCGTGAACTGAAATTTTCAATGGTTGACCCAAGGAAGATTAGCCAAATTTTCGTCCAAATTTTCGGCCGCAAAGAAGGACGATTGCGCAAAGCAAATATTGGGGCAGCTGATCTCGAGAACACGGCCTTGAGAAGACCACATTCTCAGTGTCATCCAAAGCAATTGTGTTGTGAATGTCCGAAGTTTAAGACTTGGAATATCGAAAGTTAAAGATCTGGTTTAAGAGGAAGGTGGAATCACTAGGATT
>Ga0126339_10001915_pt1 | contig 14620 bp, 4 predicted proteins | sample OrbTmetagenome_2_FD_92532 | JGI IMG/M metagenome (GOLD analysis project Ga0126339, IMG submission 92532) | Coral microbial communities from Petempiche,Puerto Morelos, Mexico - Orbicella T R C metagenome | ecosystem: Host-associated > Invertebrates > Cnidaria > Coral | place: Petempiche,Puerto... | reverse complement strand
GAAATATGTAACGTATTTTATTTGCTGTTTAGGCCACAGTGGAAAAAATTTACAACGTTCTTCTATTCCCTGATGGAGGCTGGATGGTAGATCACAGAGCGGTAAGAGTATGCTGTTTATGTTCGCACTATGGGGTTTGACTGATAACGCTTGCTTCATTTTTTTCATTTCTGATTTTCACCAAATCTGAACTTTCGTAGTATTTTGGGTATACTGAGATAAACTGTCTCGGTTTATATGTTAATCCCGGGTTGATTGCAATGACGAACAAGGCAATTCTCCTTTCATTTTTAAGAGAACTAATGATCTGATGTCGACCTAATGATTGAAAGAATTAGCATTAGTGGAGATCAGACTTGTGTACGAGTACGACTTTTCAATTCTACTTTGAAGGCTCTACATTATCACGTCACATACCCATCTCATGCCATGAGCTACCCTCTCTACCTAAAACCAACATGAAGAGCGAGGGTTCTGGAAACTTCACTGGTTTGAAATTCAAAAATCGTTCTGAACTAAAGGTGCCTATTTTGTTTGGTTTTAGGACGACGAGGAAGATTCAAACCGCACTCATCAACTAGAGTTGCTAAGACAGCTTTGCATTCCACTCGTCTGTTACCTGCTTCATAACGTGCTTCACTCAACACGACAGTACAAACAGGTTAGCGACAAATCCTGCGTGTTAAATACTCGCTCTTGGTTTATTTTTTCTTAGAGATACTTGAGCTGCAAGCTGAAAAGGACGGTTAGCTCCGATAAAGGAGATTAGTGTTTTTTACAGTCCAGTACTCTGAGTTGTGTGAGGGTTTTTGAGATAACTTTTGACTGTGATTTCTGTTGCAGTGTTTGCAACTCGCTGATGTTATTACCTCAGAACAATACCAGCTTTATGAGGTAAGATCATCCCTCCTGTGACCCTCATAAAAACTCCAGAATGGTTTCTGGTTGTTGACCTGTCAGAAAATTGTGCGAGTATTTACGAACATACCAAAGCTGTCTCCTCGCGTTATAATGTTAATAAGATCGCGGGCTCAGTCGGTCATTACTCCGAAAAATAGTATCAGTGAGGATGATGACGTAACATCTTAAATGCAGTCTGAGTTTTATTTACAGCTTATGTGATGTTGGGTAAGTGGGTTTATCACCCATATAAAGACATTATTCTCAAGGTAATCCCTCTCAAGCTATTTTTAGTCACTCCAGGGTTCGGAAATCCCAGCAGGGTCCAGAAATAACCATTCGTATGACCCAAAGTTTTCTCATGTGGACAGTTCGATTGGCTTTACACGCATTTTCATCCCCCGCGAAAACATCCACGCAACGTGGGTGATAACAGTGTCCGCGGATGAACTGGGTACCATGTCTTAATATAGCTTGAGAGGGATTACGTTAGGTATAAGATCTGTATCTCTTCATGCTCTCTTTAACCTTTTCATCCATGTATGTGCTATTGGGCTCAATTATACATTTATTTTTTTGCCAGGTATTCAGGAAAGACGAGCTACAGAAGATGCTATCGCTATTCAGGGAAACATCGTTAGCATTGCTGGGAAATAATCTGGATCCTCTCGGCTATGAAATGCCGGCACAAAGTAACAAGTGAACAAATAGACTGTCGTGTATTGTAAAGGAACACTGAGAAAGTAAACATTCGATGACGAGTAGAGAGTGACAATGCACTATGAAGCTGTAGTGGTTACAGATTTCCTGGGTATGTCGACTCGTACTTATTTTGTACAAAAAAATGTTGAGGAATTACTTTTGTTCTGAACGTTCCTCTTAACGTTGTCATATGTGACTAAGATGGACGATCTGATTTATAGAAACTTATTCCACTTAATTTAGTGAAGTTCTCTATTTTCTCTCAAATTTCAAATTTGAAGACGCTAAAATCAATGGTGTTTGCCTGGCATGATGTGACTGTTCCTTGTGGTTTTTAGCATAAGGTGCATAGCTTACCATTTCAATAGTGTTATTTTTCTTCGTGAATCAGACCGATATACAGGCCCCGTGTCGGAGCACTGAAGAAACATTCGGCGAGGCTAACGACCTGAGTGCGGTCTGGGGAGAAAGATCTCGCTTCGAGAACCTTCTCCCCAGTCCGCGCTCGGCTAGCTCCTCGTGCATGCCGAAGTTTTTTTGTTTTTTTTTGTCGCTCTTTGCGGCCAAAGTAAGAAGCCTGTTTACGGGTACCTTACCTTATTTGATACCAAAATATTATTTTTGCTGATCATTTTCAAATCTTAATATGTCTTTGATTGCGCTGCACCAATTCATTGACTTTCTGATAATTTCTAGTTCTCTGCTTTCGTGACCCATATTGTCCAAAGAGACAAATATGTAAAACATGCAATGATGGTGTTATCTTTTTTTTATGACTCGTAAACAGGCAAGCTCTGTTTGAGGCAACAGGAACGTAGCCAACATTCCCCGTCAGCTTGGGTAGGCGTATTTCTATGTTGCCCTCGCGCCCTCCATCCGTCATTACCATTTATGGGTTTCGGCATGCCACAAAGCAAGCAGCGAAGCGCGTCAAACCCTGCTGAGTGCCACAGGCTATGAACTGAACGGAAAATATACATATAAACAAACGCTCTGGTTATGACGGGGAAATATATGAAGTTATTAATCACAGTTTGACAAGGTGTCGAGGTCAACTGATTAGAACAAGTAACGTGTGATCCTCTAGGAAGAAACGGCTGTCTCATGTTTTAATTCTCCTTTCTTGTTCAGTCAGTGAAAGTAGAGGCTGTGCTTGCTTATATTTGAGTACAATTTGAACATTCCACACGTCCGTGCTAAATAGCTCTGTAGTTTTGCTTGTTATCTTGAATTTTCATGGACGATCTAAAAAATCTGTTGTAATAGTTGATCACAGGGTCCTTTTTCTGGTATTTACCTTGCCTGTTTTGGCGAATTAAGTTATGAAGTTATGAAGTGATAAATCTGCCAGTAAACTTGGCCACTATTATCAACAGTTGAAATCACTCGAGAAATTTCTATTCATCCCTGCTAACTCACCACTTACTGAACTGTTTATCGAATCTTTGTCATCAGGGTCGAAAATGTCACCTAGTTTAAAAATCCGCTTATTCCAGTACGACCTTGTGATCGTTCATTTAACATTGCATTAACTGTTTTAGTGTAGTTTCTGTGAAATCTTTTGAATGCTATGCAATTCAATTTGGCTGAGAACTTGGGTAAACAAATACAACTGCGTTTTAATGTGCCCATAATGTGCCCATAATGATAGAGGAACAAAAAAAAATTGAATTCAGTCAACTTATGAGATAAGAAAGTGTATCAACCGAACTTACTTTCATTCCGTTTTAGGGTTTTTAAGCTGTAAATTATATCAGTATGTGCAATTGAACACGTCTTTCTTTTCCCTTATAAGTCTTTGCTAATTTGAACACGTCTAAGTTACACATGAACTTTAATTTGTTTGTAGATTAAGTTTTAATTTGGATGATCTGTCATATTTTTGTCCTATTTATAGTTCAATCTTTCTGTTCCATGCAGCCGGCTTTCTCCACCAAGCATTTCAAACCAGTCATACTAACTCTTTAATGATACACATGTTTCTGAAATTTAGGCATGTCTTAAAAATTCTACAAATACTTTGAGTTTACACTTAACTTTGTTTACCCTGGAGGTATTTACGAATATCGAACGATAAACATTACTTTATAGTTCAAAATATTTGACTGACTTTTTCCGACATCTTTATTATTCTCCGCCGTCAAAAGGTCATGACTCTTTAATAAATTTGTTCAAAGCTCTCGACCGAACTATGCTGAATTCTTTTTGTTTTCAACCGTTTCTGGATAAGGTGTTGTAATATTTGTTATTTGAAGCACACTTTCATACTTTCCTTATTTCTGTTTTGTTTTCATTATTTGTCTCTTAGAGTCTTGACGTCGCTTAAGTTTCCTTTTAACTGATGGATGTTACTCGGATCATAGTCTTGTACATGATACTTTAAAAATGCAGAGTTTCTAGGGGCTGAATGGGTCTAGTACATTGTTTTATTTGTTACAGTTTGTCAGCACTTTTGAATCGGTGAGGTTTTCTTTGAGTGGAATGTTTTCATTTAGGTCCTCGTGGCCCTCATGGTTTGGGCTTTTAGGCCCGTTTTGAGTATATAAGCTTTCGCGTTCCTCAGGTGTCATCGGCGCTTTTGTCTCGCCCATTGTCAGCAAGGTATTGCCGCTTGAGTGTTCTCTGTGATCTCTTTTGATTTTTGAGCGGCAGCGGCGAAACAGTTTTTTAAACGCGTTTCTGTAAGTTCGGTTTAAACAAGTGTAAATAACAGGGTTCAGACAGCTGTTTAAGTATTCTAGCCACTTGGCTACGTTAAGAAAAGTGAGCCCAAAGTTCACTCGATTTGCGAACGACAGAACGACTATGAAGAACGGGAGCCAACAGATTACAAATCCTCCGATCACAACTGCTATTGTCTTTGCGGCTTTAATATCTGTTGCGTAGTTTCTTCCGATGCGCCTAGCCTGGTACCGTGCCACAAGGTAAATCCGAGCGTACATAACCAGCATTATAACTAAAGGTAGAAAGAAACTCGCAATGGATACGAACCATAGATAACTGGGATATGGCCAGTTGTGTCTAGGGCTTTGGATTAGCACCGAGGATGAAATGGCTGCAGCGTAGCACCATACGAAGCATATGATACAAATAGCGCGCCGAGTTGTCAGGATTTTAACATATGTGAACGGCGACGTGATCGCCAACTGGCGGTCAAAACTCACCGCCGTCAGGTTCATGATGGACGCAGTTCCACACAGAATATCCATACAATCCCAAAATTGTTTGAGTCTCGTGTCGTAAATCCATTTATTCTGGGTCAGCTGGAGGGTTAACCAGAACGGCATGGCGATCAAGGCCACCAGAATATCGCTGATTGCTAGAGAGATAATGAAGAAGTTGCATTTTGTGCGAAGATCTCTGAATGTGTAAAAGCTTGCAATGACGATGAAATTTCCGCCAAGAGCAACTACAATCTGCAGTGCGACGAACAAAGCTGCCACGATATTTGTTGGTCCCGGGTTTATGTTGCTGGTGGATGATGGCCCAGCTTCTGTCAATACACTTGACGTCGCGTTTGTAAGGTTCACCATTGTATCCATTCCTGATTGAACGCAACAAGATACAGTCCAAATGTTAACAAATGTAAATCCGAGGCGATAAACAAACAATATCTTTGTGTTTTTAAAGCTTATAACTTTTCTAGGATACGGAACTGTTCTTCTTTGTTAGAATATTGCTCCAAATATACTCGTCGAATCTCGAAATTTGAGGAAATGCGCGCAATTCTGCAAAGCTCAAATGGCGCAAGTCTGAAATCTAGAGAGCATGTCGGTTCACTGGTGAAAAAGAGCGCATCGATGTGAAACTAATGAAACCGGTAACTTAACAACATTGCAACATAGATTCGCTCTAAATTTGCATGATTGTGCCAAACTGCATCCACGGGTAATTTACGCGCGAACAAAGCTTCCTAATGTGCGATAAACGATGCACAAAAGATTTCAACTAAGGTGGCTAAACGGACGCCTTTGTGGAATCTACGTTCGCGAAATAAGTTTTCATAGATTTTGACCCTTGAAATTACTACTCTCAAGTACACAAAAAGGCATTAAGATATTGGGTCCTGGTGTGCCAATAGCACCTTTATTTAATAAAGGTGAACATATTCAGTTTCTCGAATGCTTAACAGCTGATTCATGTACAATGTGCGCTGTTTCATTTTCTTGCACTTAATATTCTCATGCGAATTGGTTGGGAAGGGATTATTATCTTGCCAAATTTTCCAGGTGGTTTTGAAAGATCGGTCAACTTCAATCAATGTTTTTATTCATTCACTCATTCATTTGTCCTAGGTGTTCTTATTTCGGGTTTTCTAAAGAGATACTTTTCACGTAATCATTTAGCAACACTGCTTAAACTAAAAAACAAAGGATTTTGAATAATGAAATAAACTAGGATTGCTCGGGGCAAAAGAAGCGGCGAATGAAGTTCATTGAGAAAGTGTGATGTTGATACGGAAATGTCACTTTTCTTTCCAATCCAAGTTAAATAAGAACCACGAGTTTGGAGCACAACATTATCTACTGACTGTAACTAATAGTGTTTTTATTAAACGGGTAAGTTTGCGTGAAGCTAGCGTAACTTTCAGTTTAATTTTGATGAATTATTCATCAATACTTCGTGAAGCACAATTTTGATTAATTATACCCAACAGCTTTATCTCCGGAGGCAAATTTACTTTTTTTAACCACTAGGAAGACTTGAAGATTCAGAATAATGAACATGTGGACCACAAATTTTCCGTGCTGTCGATTGCGACGCGTGCTTTCAGTACTGCTCCGTTGCTGCAAGTCGCTGATGCAGGTCACCTCCATAACGGTGTGAAATGAGCAAACGTTCGATGATGTAAGTCGCAGGAAGATAAGAACTTGTAAGATAAGAAGTTGTAAGGTTAATAGTAGGTCTTCTATCTATGACACTGGTATTTGCATAACCTTTGTGTTTATTGAACAGCGGCCAAAAAAATAAAATAAGTTCCGTCTCCTAACCGCTGACCAAGGGGACAGCTGTGTTGCAGCTACTGTCTTCTAAACTGATTTCTGTTCTGTAGTAAAGGAGAATTGTTTTTCTGCATACACGATTCTTATGGTGGACGTTTTTTGAATGTATATGGGAGAAACATGAGCCCATCAAAATTTAGACCGATTAATTAATTAAATTTCACTTCACAAAATGATAGGTTGATAAAATATTAATAAAGTAATAATACTTGTTAAATAAAAACGATCCTGTTAATTAGAAAAAGGGTGTATGTATATTTACACATGAGTACAAACACCATTTTTTTTAAAAGATAAGCATGACCACGTTGTGTTAATTGGACCATAATTCAGAGTGGCAAATGTTTAAATTGGTTCAGCAAATGTAAAATCTTTGTGTCACTTCTTTGTTTACGTTTGTATCTTATGCTACTAGACATAAAAATTTGCTTGAGATTAAACTTGTCATTTTATGCCAAAACTGTGTCTTGGGTAAATCTTTTTTTTCATTATAACACAAGTGACGACAAATAAGGAGCCACATTTACGTTTTTTCTAGAGAAAACGTGCCAAACAAGGCTCTGAAATCATAAAGTGCAATATTGTTTACTTATTATTATGTCTCGCGTAGTATTGTGGTTTTCACATATTTACTTTTCATTTATTTTCGCACGGTGTGATTTACTAAGATATTTCCATAGGCCTTTAGAATCTCATTTTGAATAGTAATGTGAAAAAATTCTCATTCTACGATCCCTTCAGTAGGAAGGAAATTTTGAACAGTGTCTATTCAGAATAGCACGGTCAAAGCTCAGGTTATTGCAACAGTTTCACAAGCCCTTTCTGTTGCCCTTGATTAAATCCAACTTTAGTTTACAAGTGAAATGGAAAATTCATTAAAGGCAACAATTGGCGAAGAATTAGCCACAAACTTAAAATCTTATCTTGGCTGGTGGAAATGGTGCTGAAAACATAACAAGTCATGATAATTGAAAATTCTCAAGTTTTATGCGCGCACACCGTCATTGTTGTTTTCTGTAAACATTGTTTAAAGGTAGAAACGTGCACAGCTGGTGCAGTAATGTTTTTTTTTTTTTACACCAGGCAAAACCAATACAAGTGAGTAGGGCTAAATTACAAAACCACCTACCGAAGAGAAGCGAAAGCAGATATTTCTTCAATCTTCCTCCTTGTTCGCTACTTGCTTGATATCCAGAGGCAGCTGCAACGTAAAAGCATCCGATAATTGATGAAAACACTAATACACTTTGTTGACATTTAAAAGCGAAAAAACCTCCATACGATATTCACAAACTAAATAAAGTCAGACACTCCAATCAGAACAGCCCTATTGTTGTTAATGTCTGCAATTTCAGAAAACCAAAACTCCTTAAATCACTATAAACTTCTTAAAAGCAATGATGAGCTGTTTTGTCATTGGTTAGCAGTGTTGTGTAGCACGCTGCGTGCGATGGCACACTGTGGGTATTATCAGTTACTCTCGACAGTGCTGATTTTCCGTTTCCAATTCCTTCTCGAAAAGTGAGTATCTCAATGTTTTTCTACATGTACACAATAATGTGAGTCGATTTTACAACCTCGACAGCAAGGTCCGTTTGACGCAGAACAGGAACAAACTATTTCTATTTTCTCTAAAAATGACCTCTCCAGACAAGTAATTAACGAATTTCACGAAATGGACTTGTGTTTGACAAGTGAAGAATATGTAACTATGGTAACATGGTCACGAACAGAGAAAATCCGATCGAGAAGATAATTCCTTCCTGCTCAGTTTTCAATGAAAAGATCTCTAGACAGATTTGCTTCTAAAATCTTAGTGAAAGTTTTGTTTTTGAATACGGACGAAAGCTTTTTTTGTACCGGCCTTAAAAAACCCTTACTTTCTGCCGATCTTTAATATATTTTAGGAATTTTTGCTTTTCTCTCTAATTTTTTAACCAAGCGTTTTCGCCTGGACTGTTAAAGAATGAAAGTCCTAGAGTAAAGAATCAGTCATTTTGGTTTTATCAGCTCACAACTGAAAACAAAAACATCTATTTTGATCAAAAGCTAAACCCCTCCGTAGTCTTGATTAATTCCTCTTATAATTCAAATGTCACTCTTTTTTTAGGGAAAATAATCCTAAGCTGTAATAATTGTCTCGGCTAAAAGTTGTTTCCGAGCAATAGTAAAACCAAAGAGAAAGTGGAAAAAAGTTCTAAATTTGTCCCGTGCGGAAGATTCGTTGAAACATTTTACCGACAAATACAAATGTTGATGGGTTTTTTTTTTGCACATTTATGAGACAAACTCCATTTTCAAAGAATTACAATCGCATTGTCATTTTACTAGATCTCATTTTAACAGCATAAATGAATAATGGACATTTCCTTTTTGCACTTAAACATAACACGGCAAACAGATAAATGGCAGCGGTTTCTTATATATGTGTATCTTGCCCTCTTTAGGAAAGAATAAATTAAGGACACTTTTCCAAAATAAATATAAAACGATCATCACCACAAGACTCACCGCAAGGTTTATGGCAACAGGAGGTTTAGGAGTGGTGAATTTGTGCGATAATGCTGATCTGTTTTGCCTCTTTTGATCTAGTTTTGTGTGCTGTTCTCACGCCGACAGCGGCAGTATATAATGTTAACAGTCGTTTGTTCTGTGGTTCATTAGCAAACTTTAATCATCCTTTTCAGTGACAGTAGACAAGAGATGCTAACACCGGCCGCGTTTGTCGCGAAACATATGGCCAATAAAGCTCACGCTAAACAAACAAGAGACTTATTTCGCCTAAATTTTGTTCCGCTAAGGTCTTTTTTTTTCAGTAATCGGCATCGTTAACCATTGAGCTAAAATTAGGGGGAGTTTCAATATTTATATGTTAAATAACATTGGTTTCCAGGGCAACTCAATATAACATTGTTTGTTTTCATGCTGTTTTTTCTCTCCAATGTAAAGTCTGTCTAGTCAGCCATCAATATGTCCTTATTAACGGAAGTTTTTGCAATATGTATTTTATGTCTTTTAGTAGGGATAACTGAAGAGGGATTTTGTTGATCAAGTTAGTGTATTTCCCTGCAATAATTCGTTTGGGATGGAGCTCTGTACTTAGTCCTTGTGGAGAGAAGTAAAAAGGATAATTCGCCATTTCCACATCCCCATAATACACCTTGCTTGACCCCCAAAATTTTGCATAAGCATTGTCTTCAGTTTCTTTTGGGACGACTTTAATACCCAGGAGAAATGGGAAACAAAGGTTATGCAGAATTTTGGGGGCAAACAAGGTGTATTATGGGGGATGTTGAAATGGCGAATGCGACCTAATAATTGTTCACGTAAGACATTTACAGTGGCAATAAGTCGAAATGCTTCACGCTGATGTCAATCAAAAGGCAACAACGACAGCAGTAAAACAACACCTGCCGCAAGACAGCAAAAACAACAACATTCTGTTCGAGTAACCACAGCTAAATAAATAAGGGTCATGCTGGCATACGACCGAAGCGATAGCGATGGGGGATTTTCCTTCAGGTCAAATAGTACTTTTATTAAGAATTCGTCATTAATTTGCTTTTACGAGACAAATTGTAGTCTATGGCTCGGCAGTGGGCTAGAAGCTGGGGTATGTAGAACAAAAGGTAAAAAATACAGATTGACGAGTGAGAAAAGCAAAATACTAACGATTGTGCTACGATCGTGAAAGTTAAGGCTTGTGAATTGTCAATCAAGTGGCTTAGGAGTATTGCTTTTGTGGAAAGCATTGAAGAAATTCTGTTAGTGAATTACAGAGGAATTTAAAATTTAAATTAAGCTCATTTTATCTTCAGGAACTATCTTGTAAGTCCTTCAAGAAAACGTTTTCACTGTGAATAAAACGACCGAGGGCTAGAGGGCTTCTAATTTTCTGGTCTAAAGAAGAATTCTGTGAGCTGTCTTCTTAATGTTGACGCCCGGAAGTCCATAAGTATTCTTATGAACTTTGTTTGGTAGACACTTCCTTGTTAGAGACTTAATATCATGTTCATCATCATCATCATTATCATCCAGGCAACATTTTCGAAATGTTGATTGTGTGAAATTGAAATTGGAAATCAAAAATTAATTTTAGTGTTCTTAATGGATATGACAATCAAGAATGAATATGCTGACGATTAATACAAACGTTGTCTGGATTCTTGGGTCGTGTGCTGTTACTCTCACAGTACGTTGTGGTGCTCGGTGGTAAGATAAATCGAAACTGATATGAGTACAGAAGCAATTTAATATGGTGCCAAATTAAGATATCATGACGGTGAAAAATCTACTATCAACATACATCAGCCATACTCATACCCATTCCAATGATCTATGATGGTTGCATTTTGGTTGTAGGGCGAATTCATCAGGAGGGGTGGTTTTATTTCTTATTTCATTCTGACAAAGATTCAATTTTTGTCAGTTTCAATAAAAAATTAAGACCACCCGTCCTCCCCCCCCCCCCCGTATTTCAATGATGGAAAAAATGGTTTTTGCGCGAGCTCATTATTGATTCGAGAGGGTGGTGGTGGTGGGGGACGGGGGGCGGGGGGGCGGGGAAGGTTTGATTGTATTTCTCATTTTATTTTGACCAAGGTTGTAGCCTGTCCCAGGCGTTCGGTAAGTTGGTAGCAGCTTGGGCTTTTATGCCACCACGTGTTTCAAATCTTAACCATTATCAAACTAACTTGGTCATTAACCAAAACTATTTTGAGACCTGGCTGTTTGTCTTTCTCAAGTAGAAAATCTCGCTTAATATCGTAGTTTTAGTCATCTGTCTGGTTGTCTTTTTTGTTTGAAAGTGAAAAGGAGCCGGCCCCAGAAAGATAAAATTCTGTTTATACGCTATTGAAATTACCAAGAACCAAACCAATTTTCAGACCAAAACTGTTTTACGACCACAATCTTCGGGTTGCACATATGCAGATGGCATTTGGTTTTTAAAGCATCTCCATGTAGTTTTACTGCAACCGGAGTTGATAAATAACTGTTCTTACCTTAAACGAACATATATATTATAGGGGAACATGACAACTGCCTCCGTCAAAGAATTTGAAGAACTTTCTTTTCTTTCGTCTGAGTCACTTGAGCATGAACTATAAATCACTCTTTCATCGTCCGCCATTTTGGAAATTAAATAACCGCTGCCTGTGACTTATGTAGTTTACTTGGCAGCTTAAACCACAGGCATACCAAACGGCTGTGAAACAACTCCAGCCCAAGCTTTGGAAATTGACGACGTTTCCAATACCTGTAAGCATTGTGATTTGTGAAACGTGCTTTAAGATCAATTTGAACATAAAAAAGTCCTCCGCTTTCTAGAAATAGGTAGAAATCGCTTAGAAATCATAAAGTTACCTGAAAGCAAAAACGTTGCTCCGGCGAAATGTGAGTAGTTGCCAAAAGTTGCCGAGCAACTTCTGGACAGCCCAAAGTTTGGTGATGAACAAAGTTATTAGTTTCTAAGTAAACTGCTGGGTTTCGTCGGCGATAAAAAACGTAGTTATTTATCAAGTTGAAGCTGATCAAGGTAAATTAACCGCGGGCCCGAGTGAGTTTGTGAGGCTGATGTTTCAAGGAGCGTTAGCCCTTCGTAAACGAACACCCGAAACGGCTGAGAATGACGCTTATTTACCTTTATCAGCAGCCTGGATGATGGTTCTCTACCGACTTTAATCTCGAGATTTACTAACAACTCTGGAATTTTATACTTTTGAAACGGCTTCAGGCACTGCTTGCATGTATGGTTAATATAAGCGAGGTACTGAAGAGTGCGGAATATCAATTTGAAGTGCTTGTCAGTCTAAATTAATGGACCACAATTAGTTACATTGTAATTAAGAACCAGAATATGAGTTTAAAACAAAAATGTTTTGGTTTTGTTGTGGCAAAACTTATGTTTGCAATGGCAAAAATGATAAGCAGCTGGAGAACTGAAAAACAAGGAAAGCGAATACAATATGACTATGAATACAGAGAAGTGTTTGTATTGTAATTCACAAGAAAACTTGGCCTAAAACACACTTAGCGCATAAGCAACTGTTAATCATATTTTAAACAAAGGTTTATCGCTTTGTGGCACTGAAAAAATTTTAAGCATACAAAAATCATTTTCACTCACTCCTCACTTGAGTTGTTATTAACTGGCTTGTTATTTCCGTCGCTGGCCTCGTTCAATCTGTAAATTAAGAACTCCTATTTCTGAGTCAAGGTTATATATTTAATTATTAATATGTGTAAAAGCGACTATAAAAATTGTACTCCTCACTTTAAATTCCGAATTATTTCCATGTGATTGTCAAACAAACTAGCAAGAATCGCTAAGCCATTGGTTGAAATTGAATGCTTGCTAACAACCTACATGAGTGTGAAGGATACACATTAACTTGTCTCCGCATGTTAATTGCTTCCTTTATTCAAACTTTCTGCAAGTCGACTGATTAACTCTCTTCTAAATGTTTACAGACAGAATTATGCCGGTCCCGTTTCTTTTGACTCTTCATAATATCTTTATGCCTCAGATCTTAAATGGTTAAGATTGACATAAAGTTATTTGAAAAACACTGAGATAAGCAACATTTGTGAGATATGGAATTATATCTTGAAACTGAACAATGTATATCTCGAAACTGAACATCGTCATCGTTTTCTGCATCGGCTAATTTAAGCGCTCTCACCAGATTTCCTTCCCAGTACTCTAAGATTTAAAACAAACAATTAGTAGAAAGCTTAGAATGATAAGAAGTCGTACCATAGCGTTTCTTTTATCGAGTGCAGTCTGTACGTTTCTACTCTTCAGTCTTTTCACGGAATGGGCATATCAAGATTCAGCTTCTTCGGCTCCTGCCATATAACAAGAGGTTCACCGCATAGCTGCATTGAGTTTGTCTGCTCTATGCGTCACTTCGCTTCGATTTTTTTTTTTTTTTTTTGATTGTTTTATTCAAATGGTATATCGGTGAGGATGTTTTGGCTTTAAATTCCGCGTCAGATGTTGGATAAAATGAAGGCTGGCTTACTCCCCGCGGGGTCACAGCCCTACCAACTGCTGCTTGCTTATTGTGTTTCAATCAATTTTCGGTAGAATTTGCTTCGCTAATATGAAATGACTCTTTCGCCGCGGGAGTTTCACTATACAAATAATTTCAATAACGAACTTAGGAATTTCACAGTTTTCTGTATCACAAAACAGCAAATACACCCATGAAAACTGCAGGAAGGGCACTTTTAAGATCTTCGTAAGCTGTCTCAAAAAAAGATTTCCTTTGATTCTAAAACCTGTGTATGTTCACTGAGCAAGTAAAAAACTTGACATCCTTACAGCTTGTGTTTACCCACAAAACACGGTGTGAACAATATTCGACAATCGTCAAGATTAACGTCCAGGCTGGATGTGACTCATTGTAAATAAAGCAAAAATATAAATGAGTTATCCAATAAGTTAGTCTAATCGATCTTAATCTGTAAATTACAAGCAGTAAAGATTCGCTTGGAGACTTTTTAAAAAAGCAGTTTTGATGGAGGATAACTATAAAGATCTTTTAATTGAGACGGAAGTAAAATTTGGAAGTGCTAAATCTATACTTCTCTTTGTACACTTATAAAATCAACTCTCTTTAGCTGATTTTTTCACTCACAGATATTTGACTAGAAGCCTGAAGCTTGTTTTTTTAATGTTGCAGTCGTAAAACACATTTGCTCAAATTGATGTCAGTAAACTTTAGAAAAGAAAAATTCGGTTTCGAAAATTATCTTTCAGTAAGATGAATAGAAATACACTGCAGAAATTGATTTGCCGGAAATATGTCTGAAAGGAATATTAACAACAACTTTTTAAGCAGACAGTCCTGTAACCGTAAACACTATTAATAATGACCATTTACGCTTATTGTAACTGTGCAAAACTGATCTTAGATCTTTCAATAGTAAGATAACGACGCCTTCATGCCATGTTACAAAATGCGATGAAATGAAATAAAATCATTTTTGCTGGCGTTTTATCTAAATTT
>Ga0126339_10001914_pt1 | contig 14621 bp, 6 predicted proteins | sample OrbTmetagenome_2_FD_92532 | JGI IMG/M metagenome (GOLD analysis project Ga0126339, IMG submission 92532) | Coral microbial communities from Petempiche,Puerto Morelos, Mexico - Orbicella T R C metagenome | ecosystem: Host-associated > Invertebrates > Cnidaria > Coral | place: Petempiche,Puerto... | reverse complement strand
TCAAGTTGTGCGGTGCTTGCTGTGTTTTGCTATACTCTTGACGTATCCACTACAAATCTTTCCTGTTATAGAAATAATTGAAGGATGGCTATTTAGTTCAGAGTGTAACCCAGTGGAGAAGTCCGATGGTGGATCAAGCTCAGAAGTTGATGATAATGTGCCTTGTCAAATGTCTCAAGAGGCTATGCTTGGTTCAGCCAGTGAGACTTCAAGGTTACTTGCACCAGAAATACCAAAACAGAAAAGCATTGTAAGTAAAAGATTAAATAATAAAAATTAAAAGTACAGTATTGTTCAAAAGTAACGCAAGCGAAATGCATGAGTTTCGTTCTTTGTTCCCGTGACTTTTTGACGAAAGTTCGCACAAGAGTTCGAGTGAAATTTCATGGCGTATCGAGTGATAATTCACTTGAAGAAAGGGTGATTTTTCTTTGAAGTTTCTTTAAGCTAAAGAAAATTCGTGAGCACAAACGATAATTTGCCAGGCAGTACACGAAATTTCACATTGAACGACAGTCCGGCAGCGTTTGTGTAATTTTCTTTTAGCGACTGATACGAATAAACTGTTGTGTAACTTACAAGCGATAAATTTGTAAATACGTGCTGATAAGCTGTTTGTAAATACGTGCCGGTTTGCAGTCATGGTCACCGATTAAGGGGATAGCAATCTTACTCACCTAAAATTTGCAAAAGGCTTTCAACCAGCTTTGCTTGCTCAAGTTCAGCGTGGGCCCAGTTTCATACGCAAGGAATTAGAATACACTGTCAAACCACCTTATGAAGACAATGAGCTCAGTTCATTCCATGAGGGTTTTTCAATCTGAACACTTGTGCACGCTCGCGAATCCATTTGGTTGTTGTTTATTTCCATCTCATGCCCCGATCAGCCCCCTCGCGGTTGTCTGTTAAAGTTTCGGGCCTGCAAAGCTATTTTTAGATAATCTGTACCTAAAAACCGAGAGGTGTATACTCCTGAAACGTCTTGTATGAAGAGAACCTCTGTTCATATTAAGAATATGCCAATAAAACAGCGCTGTAATCATAGGGTTTGAGGTTTTGCTACAGCTTTCTGGGTGTGAAAACTTTTCGGGACCTTCAAGAAACAGGCCCCTGGCCCAAGTTGTTCGAAGGCTGGATAACGTTATCCACCTTTCTAACAACCCGGGACGAGGTCACTGGGTGTTGCTTTAAGTCTTTGAAGTGTTTACAATTATTTCGCTCCGTTTACGTTGCCGTAATAATAATCATTGGGACTCTAACTTACAGGGATAAACAGATATGGATGATTGCAAGAACGATCTGTTTCCAAAATTTATAACGAGTTTTTGCTTTAATATGAAAATTCTTATATTACGGCGTAACGAGAATATTACATATATCACAGAAAAACTAGAGAACTGATGTGTGACCTTCTAATATTGCGAGATCTTGGATGAGCTGACAATAAGCAGTCCGCTGCAGAGTCCAGCCTTGCTGTTGGCGAGATCTTTGTATGGTGGACAAACTCATGGCAATCCCACATTTTGCAAGCTTCTTCTGAATCTGTTCGGTTGTAGTCTCATCATTTTTTGCATCTGTTGATCTATAAATGCTTTTGCATCTACAGACAACTTTGTTGGTCTTCCCAAGCATGGTAGATTCACCACGGAGCCAGTAATTTGACCAATTTGTAGTTTCTTGATGATTTGAGAGATGCTAGCGAGGCTTACTAGTAAACCTTCGTTCTTCAATGACCTGAATATTCCAGCTGGGTGGAGATCTTGCTTGTGAAGGAGCTCGATTCGAATTCTCTTATAATTTGAAAACATGATGACTGACCATCAAGGTGCTTTAAATGTAAAGCGAATGAGCGAATGATTTCTGGTCTAAGTAGTAAACACAAACGGTCGCTATGACACCAAACTGGTGCGGAGACTGGGGTCTGGCGCAAGAAGAATCGTGTGGTTCTACATGCTGTGAAAATGGCATTTTGCCAAGTGTATAACATAGTGATTAAGTACAATTGCATTTATTTGTCGAAACTGTGGTGTTTTGGGATTTTGGATCAAGTCAACAATTTAGCATTCTGAAATAACCAGGTGAGTTTCAATTAACATTTTGTTGAGCTGTGATGCTATTTCAGCAGATTAATGGCTTCTTTCGTGTGCAATGATTGGAAAGGTCACATATATTTCACTCAGCGAACTGTGTTCTAAAAACGCTCTTGGCCTATTGATGAACAATAGATCGAATTTTCGGGAAGAGCAAATTATCCTTCAAAAAATCGCAGCGACTTTTCGGGAGAAGTGAATTATCGCTTGAAAATTTGCAGTGAATCATCATGTAAAGTGAATTATCGTTTGAAAAATTTCATGGATCAAAACAACAGGTGTCATGAAAATGCGAGGAAATTTCATGGAAATATCGTTTCAAGCGAAATTTCTTCAAAAAGCCACGAATTTCGTCAAAATTCGTTTGCGTTACTTTTGCACAATACTGTATATGAATCTGCACAGGTTGTTAAGTGTAGAAATGATCATTACATGTGTTCCAGAAAAACCATAAGCCTCCCACAGAAGTTTTTTTCTTGTTTGGAACCCCTCCCTCCACTTTCTCGAGCTTTGATTCATTTACTCTCCTGTTCAAAAATAGGCTTTTGAGACCCCCCACCCCCACCCCCTCCCCCTTGGAATTTCCAATACCCCTCCTTTGGGTGGGTATGGATACATTCTGGAACCACACATTGTAGAACTTTGTGTTTGCAATTCAATTGCAATATATATATATTTTTTTAACAAGAATGAGTGCAAATAAAGATTGATTGAAGTATATATGAAATAATTCATATTTGAACTGCGGTAGTAGATGAAAGTAAAGTATGATCATCGCAGTAAATTTTCCAATTTAAGCAACTGGAAAGAAGAAGCCCCACCCCGTTGAAGCCCTGATTTTTTTCAGGCTTCTTCTTTCCAGTTGCTTAAATTGGAAAATTTACTGCGATGATCATACTTCACTTTCAAAGATTGATTGAATTGGATAGAACCCTGCATTGTTTAAAAAGAAAAGTTTTGGTGGCACACAGTTATAACAGTCAATAGTTGGGGAGGTTCTCATTTGAGTGTCAAAAAGTAGTTGGTTGTGCATTTTAATTACTAAACAGCATGATTGGCTTAAAAAACTCAAGCCACTTTTTCATCCTTTCAGATGTAAAATCATACTCATCAGCTACATGTTATAACTTCGAATTTTGATTGGTTCACTATATTGTCTGTGTCTTGTGATTGCCAAGAGTGATTTCTTCAGTTTTGGTTTTATGACACTCAATTGAAAACTGCTCCAATATTGGCACACTTAAGGAATTGAAAAAAAATTTAAAAGAAGGTTGATCTATGATTGCTCTTAGCATCGATCCACAAACTGGTCTACTGTTAAATGATGTAAGATGTGATTTTTACTTTTATCCCACCTGTCCTGTGACAGGAACGGGAGTTGAGCACTGCAGGCCTAATAAACCACAGGGCAGGGGATGATCATTTGAAATTTAATTATGTTCCATGTGTTATTTTCAATCAGTTAAGTAGTCCTATTTTATCCAGTTAATCCATTAAAATGTTTCGTACCTGCAATGCAATGTAGGTTACTTACTTTAGGTCATTACCCACTGAGTGAGTCTTTTTCACTAAGAGAATATGCATGCACATTTTTTCTTTTTTTTTTTGCGACCAAACTTTAAATATTGTTCATTTACCACAGGCAAGGAAATGGAAGAAAAATCTACTGAGGACCTTTCTAGTGTTAACTACTGCTGGGATTGCTATTGCCTTGAAAGATGATTTTGCTTATGTCAGTGCTATTGTTGGTTCTATTGGAAGTTCCACTCTTGGTTTCATTTTACCTTGCATATTTCATCTTGTACTTTGCAAAGATTCTAGTACAACACTGACCAGAGTGAAGGACTGCTTATTTATTGCTTTTGGAATCCTTGGAGGAGTGATAGGTGTGGCAGTCACCATACAGCAGATTGTTGAACAGTTCTCGAAGAGTTGAACCATCATATTATTGTAAAATTAAAGACAAAAGATTTCATATGTATGTTAAATAATTAGTTTCTAAAACATTCATGTTTGGTGTTGTTGGCTAAGTAAGCTCTGTATGGTATTTTAGTCGAACCCCCCTCCCTCTTTCTCTCCCAAAAAGGTTAGACCAATCCATCAATCATCACTTATAAAATCAAGTTAGATCATTATTTATTTAGGGTAAAAAATTGATCAGATTATAAAAATTTATTTCTAAGCCAACTGCAAAACCCTTAGAAAGTTATGTAAGGCCACAGCTTAGAACCAGAGTTTAACGTAATCTAATACCTGGATGTCAAGACATTAGCGCTAGTTTTAGGTTTTTTTATGAAAGTTCATGCCAGTGGCTTTTTTACTAAATTGAGAACAGCTGGCAGAATGAGGTGCTACTATTTGGAGCCACAGATCAGATAATGCATGCTCTAAAATGAAGCACAAATTTTAATTTCAAGTTTGTCAGCGGTAACACAATTTTATCTCATTAGAATTTTTTACTTACCTTTTGCTTTCATATTTTCCTCGATTTGAAAGTAACTTAGTACAGTCGAACCTCTGGTTGCGACCACCTCTCCTCAGTGACCAGCTTTCCAAAGTACCAAAAGTTTCCAAGTCCGATCACTATATTTGGAATCTCTTGTAAGTGAGCACCTCTCGTAAGCAACTGTGACCACTTTTAGAGCATAAAGTTTGAAATTTTCTTTTGTTTTTAACCTCCTGTAAGCGACCACTTGACAGATAATAGAGCATAAATTGGATAATGAGGTGCTGTAACGCTATCGTATTCCTGAGTAGTACAAGAGATGGAAATTTCCTCAATGTGAAGAACCGGATTTTTTCTCGAAATTGACTTTTCACATGAATAAAACATTTAAACATGCAGTTACCATATACTAATGAGGCAAAATTTTGACCCGATGTGGTCTAAGCTCTCGTAAGTGACCACCTTCCGTAAGTGACCATCTAGGCTTGATGTTTTTGGTGGTCACTTACAGGAGGTTCGACTGTTCTTCTAAAAGTATTAGTGTCCAAGGGAGTAATAGTTTAACCAGGAGAATATTTATTTTCTAATCAGGGGAACAGGTTAGGAATTTTCATCATTTGTAACTGGATGGCAGTGGTACACACAGAGAGACTTGTAGAAATTTAAGTTTAAATCTTAAGTCTGTTAATGTTAAGTGTATTCCTTTAAAATGCCAGTGTACTACAGTTGAAGTTCTAGTAGGTGACCGCTTCAGGCTCATAACTATAGCTGTAAAGCTTGTCCCTTAAGAGAATGAGTTCCCATAAGTGACATTTACCAGTTAGAGGTATTTTTAGCATAAGAGTTTTCTACCTCAGTCTCATGAAATTAAAAATCTTCATCATTATTAGGCATTGTTGTAGGTACACAGTAAAAAAAGTGGAAAGTTTTATTGAATTGTCCACTTATACCAAACTAAGTGGTTACTTACAGCACGCTAATGGGAGCGGTCATTTGCATGAGTTTGAGAGACAGTTCAAACAGGCTTTCACAATGGTAGTAGCAATTCCAGCTGGTTGCTTAGTAAACCTTCTTAAACTCATTTGTATTTGTAGGTAGTCTGGCTGCTGAATTTGTAACTCAAGTTTTGAATGTCAAAGACAGTTTTTGATTTTCCAAGCTTGGCTTTTGCAGCTGGACTTGTGGGGTAGCCTGTGAATGCAGACGCTTGTCTCCACCAAAAATAACATCATTATTTACAGCGAAGACAAGCAACACTTGGAAATAGTGTGTGTTAGCAGGCTACTTGTGGGCAAGTCTGGTTGCTTAATTATTAGTCAGAGGGGGTGCAAGAACAGTTTGGCCTGTATTCAATTTTAAATTGGGGCAATGGTTAAAATTTGCTTGGTGTGTTGATTCATTCAAAACCCAAGGTATTTATGGGACAATGTACCAAATGTTATTTTAATACTACAATGGTTGTCCTATACAGAGTATATTTTATTATTTAGGGAAATGCAAATATAATAATAAATTTTATGGAAATGTTCTGCTCAATAGTAGTGCCATTTGGACTTGTATCAAGTTACCTTTCCAATGATGGGGCCCATGAAGTGCTGGAAGAGCCCTAAAAATTCCGTGTAGCAGGGTAAGAGGTAGCAGCTCTTACAACATCTTGAGGAATGGCCCAATACTCTGACAGAACAACAGAACATAGTCTCAAAGGCTATGCTGGCAAGCAAAATTACGGTAATGATTCGATTTAGTGCCTGAGGCAGTTATTTACTTTGGTACCTCAAGGGAGGGCGCTTATTTGAGACACTGGGCGCAGAGATCATTTGTTGGGACTTATGCACGATGATAGAGATGATAGTTCAATAATCAAATTGCAACTCAATTCAAAACTTGCAACGCTTATGACAATCATTAAAGATGCGTAGTGTAATAATAATTGAGTTACATCTGCATTGATCATTTTCTTTACCATCTTGTTCAAAATGTACGTAGCTCCAAGATGGTTTGTTGGAGGTCAAAGGGATAAGTTTTCAATTTGCTGTCAGAAAGAAAAGATGGGATTTTATTTGAAGGTACTCTGGGAGATGTTCATGTACTAACTGGGTCATCTACTGGAGAATGTAGGTATTAGATGTATCCCAGGACAAGAAGCAAGTCCCTGACACATGTTAATTACAACAATTGGTATTATTAGTGTAAAATCAATCATGTTCATTTAAAACTTTTTTGGTACGCTCTATAACAATTTTTATTTGCTGTCATTATAAATAAGAAATTAAATCTTACTGACCCATAATGTCACCTTGGGTTTCCTTCAGATAGATATTAATTAAAATGTATTGGACAGATGAAGAAAACCATGGACCAGTTGATCCAATAATAATTATAAAATTTAATATTGTAATAAAAACATCTTGTTTCGTGGAACTGTACTTGAAAATGGAAGTAAAATCCCTCCCTTTCCATAAGGCTTTACTATGGTAAACCAGGGGTTTCACTGACGTTTTCAGCAGGAGGACAACTGGTTTTCACAGGCGGACAAAACTATTTGAACTGAACTTCTTTATAAGAACTTTCTGCTAGATGGTCAAACCAGGTGGGCAAAATCATCTTTAGAGCCAGTCAATTTTCCCAGTGCGCGGACCTTAATGAAACCCTTGACTAAACCTATTTGCGTTCGGAGAACGCAAACCTAATTTTGACCTGTGGCTTTCTTGAGTTGGTTTCCCTGCGCACAATTATATGCATAAAAAAATCCACATTCCTGTAAGGGCACCAAAATGGCCACCCCGCTTGATTTTTGCAGGAGCACATCACAGCCAGTAAACTGGTACCGTTACTAAGACGTGACGAGACATGCGGCGCACAGGTATGCCGTGTGAGCTCGTCTTTGCGCTGGATCTGTTCGCTATTTTGTGCTCTCAGCATTGGATTTTGGTGAATTTGAACGCTTCGACGGCAGCATTTATCGAAATCTGAGGGAATTGTCCTTGTCTATTTTATGTCTTAACAAACACGACTTTGAATCACCATGGCTTTCAGGATGATAACCGTGGGAACAGCTATATTTTGATTGCATTTGTTGATTTCGTTCCAGTCGCAACAGATACATATAGCTCAGTCTTTATCCCGGGGAGGGCGGGGGGTACTCCCTTATATGAGCTATATAGGTATGTGTGGCCCCAAATGGTATGGTTTCTCAGCCGTTCTGGTCATAAATAGGGTATCAATTTTAGCCTATTTTAGCCATTTTGGTCAGAAATAGGGTATGATTTTTGCACTCTAGCCTTGATATGGGTATATATTTTTAAGAAGAATCACTTTTTCATCATTATTGAAAAGAAAATTAACAAAAGCTCTGCACAAGTTATGTTTACGGTAATTTAACATTGGTCTGAACTAGGGAACTTATTACAACGCAGGTCTGAAACAGGGTTTTGATATAATAGTCAGGTCATAAATAGGGTATCGAATATTTGGTCAGGTCATAAATAGGGTAGGGAATATCGCAGATTTTGGTCATAAATGGTAAGGGTTTTGGGAAGCGGGCTGCACACCCCCACCCAACTTTTCCGGGAGCCCCCCTCCCCAGGGTCTTTATCCAATTGAATAAATGCTGTTTGGAATCCACAGAAAAGTACTCTGAAGGCAAGATCCATAAGAGTGAGCCTGAACCAAGGAACGGCAAATTATCTGAATACTGTCTACTAGTCATCAGGGGAAATACTCGAATCAGTTTGTGCTGAAGACAAACGAGCACACGATTGTAAATGTTTGGTACCTCTTAAAATGGAATGGACTTTGACACTATGATATATCTGTCTGTAAAACCCATGGTTGCTGATGAAAAACGTTGATTTTAGCAATAGAGGTTGAAAGTCAGCTAGTGAAATCATTTAAAGTATATATATTAAAGAGACAGCGTCGAACGCACTCTCATAATCGTTGATTACTACTAGTTACAGTAATAGTGTTGTTGACTTGTTTGGAGTTGCCTTGCCTCCAAAAGTATGGCTATAATAGCAATGTGGTATTGAAATAAAGCCTCCAGTATTTACATAGTCCAGTCCCTGACCCCTCCTTTTTCCCAGGAAAAACCCAGGCAGTGAAAAGAGAGTCCAGGCTAACTTGCATGGGCATGATTAGAATGGCACCATCCCCGTCTCCCCAAAAGAAAATGGGGGAAAAAAACCATATATGGCAGAACTTTTGGAACTGCATGCACATCTAGTGGCCATCTATTAACTACAAGCAGGAATATCAGAACATTCTTTAAAAAAACTTAACCTATCCTTCATCTGCTAACAACAAATGGCCAAAATTCTAGTCATCTGCAGAGTGCACAATTGAAGATCAAAAACTAGATACTTGTATTTACTCACTCACTAAAGTTCAAATCACTCTCGCATTACACCATCTACTATGGTGAGCACTTGATAGTACATTTATTTATTTTCAGTTATTAATGTGTGGTTAGGGTTAAATTCCTAACATTGTCTTGCAACATTCTGGCATTCCTGGTTTTAGTAAATTTAATAGAGATTTGGGCAATATTTGAGACAAAATTTCTTGCTGTTAAGTTGTGTGTTTGGTTGCATTTGAGCAAACAATTAAATCCTAGTGCACGTCAACACCACAATCTTAGACTAGTTCATTCTGAGCATGCTCTTGCAAGTTATACAAATATCATTCTTGTCCCCAGAGACCGTGCTCCCTTTAGTCAACACCAAGAATTGCTACATTTGGCTGGATCAGATTTTCTGGGCATGTGCAGAGACACTGGAAGTCTGTGATTCATGGACTTCCTGTCAAATCTGGCAAATCTGATTGGATAAGAATATGAAACAAATACTCTGCACATGTTCAGGAAATCAGGTACAGCCAGAGGTTGTAATTCTTGGTGCTGACCAAAAGGAGTGCGGCTCTGGGGATGAGAATGAAGTAAATAATAAAAGATCATATATACTGCAGAGAAAGATATAAAGACATGATTGATCATTGCAGTCATATATGCTGCTTAAGCAGCTGTGAATTATCCTGGACTCTCCTTTTGCCTGTCTAGGTTCAACTCCCATATAGGGCAGGGAAAGGCAATGTTCAGGGACTGGACTAGTGTTTATGGTGATGGGGATCAGAAGATTACGACATTTTAGAACGTGTTGACCTTGGGCAGAGTTAAAAATAGCATTTTTTCTCTAAAGGCTGGTTTTCACTAGCAACAGAGTCAGAGTCAGAGAGACATAATCAGAAGAGTAGAACAATACGATCTAGTGAAAATCAAACCGACAGAGTTGGAAGCAGGATACCCATTCCACTTTACACTCCATTGCTTATAAATGATCTAGAGAAAACTACATTGTTGGAGTTGGAAGCAGAAGCAGAAGAATAAACCAATCACAATGCTCAATTCTAGGCCTTGTGATTGGTTGGTTCTTCCATTTCCGCTTCCAACTACAACAATCTAGTTTTCACTGGATCATAAGCAATGGAGTCATAAATGGAATCGGAAGAAATGGAAACGTTCTGATTCTTCCAACTCCAATTCCATCAAGCTGATGATGCTTCTTGATTTTCACTACGTTGTAAGCGCTCTTATGACTCCAACTATGACTCCAGCTCCAACTCAGTCACTAGTGAAAACTTGGGCCTTAAAAAAGTGGGCCTACCACTGACATATTTTTTTCAACAAGAGGAAGGCCAGTCCCAATAGAGTTGCTACTAAGTCAGGCTAGAAATGCTGAAGCCAAAACAAAAAAAAGTAAATAAAAACTTTCCTCCTTCAATATTAGGCAATGCATACTGATACAATGATTAATGTGCTAATTATTCAACAGGCACTGATCAGTGGCTTCTTTCCAAGTTTTTGATAATCACATTCTGTTGCTGATTTCTTAGCCTGAATTGTCCCCGTTCCCCAAGTCCTACTATCCCAGTTCTCCACTTTTATGTAGGAGATATCAGATCACTCCCTCTTGGCAACAACCAGTGGGCATTACCTTCACATAATCATCAGTATTATATTTTTCAACTTGAGTGCCAGCTGTCACTTTGGCAAGGAAAGTAACAGATGTGCAACTAGAGCTGTCTGCTTGCTGTTGAGAGCTAAGAAAAGAGGGTTAAAAACTTGAATTACCCAAGGATTCAGAGGAATTTCCTGATTGACTTTGCTGATGTCCACATAAAATAGTGCTTGTTCCAGTTATACCTGAGTGGGCAAAGTTCTCCAGATTTGCTACTGAGCTTTCCAATTTTCCATTTACTTCTTTAGCTTGTTCCTGAAACCAATTATTATAGTTTCCCTTCATTTCTTGACATAGGGCTTTTAATATCTCCACTTCGCCTTGAATTTGCTTCCAGTGTTCCTCTAGCTTGCCCACCCTTATGTAAACCTCCTGTCGTTTTGCTTTTTCTTCTATAAGACATCCCTCCACAAAAAGTCGCAAGTCCTTTTCTTGAACCAGCTGTTTCTGGAGTTTCTGCACTTCAGATGTTGCAAGGTAAAGCTGTGCCTCTGTTTGACTAACCTGCCATTGATGCTTCTCCAGACATTGACTGTTAAATGTAGTATTTGAGCGTTCCTTTTGTTCCTTCCAACGAGAAAGTGCTGTTAGTATTTTCTTTCTTGGTCCAAGCAATGAAATTCCAATTTCTTTAAGGTCACTATCAGTCAGAGTCAGTAGTGTGCCAAAATCCACATCTTGCTTGTCAAACATAGGAATATATTTTGTCAATTTCAATTCCTGCAGAAAGCTAGCAACAGTTAGTTTGTTTGGCAGAATTCCATTGGTTTGGACTTGCGAGCTTCTGTTGTTCTCATTGTCAAAGCTGTTCACTTTCTGTAACTGTTTATGCAAACTGGCACTTTCAACTGTTCTGCCGCAGTTGATAAAGAAGTGCTCTTCAAAACTACCAACATTGCCTTCAGGAGTTCCTGGGGTGTTTGAGTGAAGATGTGGGCTTCCTACAATATGGCTCATCCTTTCCTGTTTTCCCATTATAGTGGGAATGCTTACTGGCTTGCCACCTTTGTTTTGACTGCTCATCAACTTTTTAAAGGCTTCTGGACCATCACGGATCCCGGTGTTCAGGAATGCATTTTTACCCTGAAGCCAGCCATGAACTTTCTCCTCAGCAAGTTCATTGACATCAGGAAGAAGACCAGGTTCACTTCGCAGCAAATAGTTTGGCAGATTGTGGAATGCTTGCTGGTCAATTATGTTTACAACTGCCATGTTTCCTTGCTGCCAAGCCACAGACCGAATGTCTTCACCAAGATTTGTACGAGCCTTCATGTTAGCACCACATCTGACAAGCTCTTCAAATATGACTTCATGACCCTCTCTTGCAGCCACCAAAAGTGGAGTCAGGCCCAGTCTATGTTCTCTACAATGATCAGTAAAAAGTATATAATATATATTAAGTGACTGTTGAGAGTGCAATGGCATTGCTTACACTACTGTATAATTATGTGGTCAACATTATGCTGTTGGGGAAAGGTGGCAGTCTCAACAACTGCCACCTTTCCCCAACAGCAATGGTCACTAAAGAGCGTCCCAACTGCCAAAATAACCTCTCCACAATGGTCAGTTAATTGACGACCAATGTACATTGAATTCAAAACCTCATTTTTGTAACAGAGTACAAAACATGATCTGTCTCACACATCATTGGTCTCTGTTTCTGCTTGATTTCTGTATTATTGATATTTTTGATTGTCTTATGCCCGGTTCAAACGCCGTACTTTACATGAGCCAAATTGAATGCTAATGAGGGAGAACAAAGGATTTTTCTCATTTGCATTCAATTCGGCTCATGTGAAGTACGGCGTCTGAACTTGGCCTTATACATTATTTTATATGCTACAATAAACATAATTATAATCCATGAAATATTTTCGCTTGTGCAGTTGATCTAAACGCATCACGTGACTGAATATTCCCCGGCAAAAATTGGGGAATATCCGAGTTATATTCCCCACTTTTGAAAACTACGTGTGTTACAAAAAATATTTGAAGGATAATAAAGACAATAGCCTTCATTTGGGGCGAAAATATGTTGGCATACTTGTCCTTGGACATCATCTATTCCTCAAAGCTCACAGTTTTCCTCGGGCTAAGCTTTTTGAAAACTGTTCGCTTCTTGGAACAGATAATGTCTGTGGACAAATACCTGTACACATTTTCTTGCCAAATGGAGGCTATTGCTTTTATATAGCTGTTAGTACAGTTGAGCCTGTGGTCCCATATTCTTTTGTTTAAAAAGGCATACAAATGAGGCAAACAGGTCAATACAAAGTAAAATTGACCCTTTCGCCCCATTTATATGTCAAACCACTGAAAACTGTAATAACAGCTATTGCAATGCCTGAATGAAAAAAAGGTGTCATATTACACCCCAACTTTCCTATAAGAGGTTCGACTGTAGCTCAATATATAATAAATATTATTATTATTATTAATATTAATATTAATATAACCAATGTTAGGTTATGTGTCTGTATATATCAGTTTTAAAAGTGCTACATATCTAATTTGTGACTATAGTTGACGTTACCTTCTACTTATTATTGAACAACTTTTGTCGATGTTCTTTTGGTATAAAATTTACGATTTTGGCAGTACTTGGTCATAGGATCCCACCTTATCTCCTTCTCAGCACCATTCTCTAATAACAACTTCACAACATTGTGATGTCCTTGGTAAGTTGCATAGAACAGACAAGTCCATCCCCTCTTGTCCTGGATATCGATCTTAGCGCCACTTTGCAACAGAAAGTACACGATAGATTCGTTCCCACAGCTTGCCGCAAGCATCAGCGCTGTCGCTCCATGTCTCGTCGTTGTGAGAGCGTTCACGTCGACATGATGGTCGAGGAGCAGATTAACGATGGTGTCGTGCCCAACATAAGCAGCGTACATGAGAGGCGTCCATCCGCCAATGTTAGGTCTATCGAGATCGGCAAGTTCCATTCCGTCTGCTAGATATTGCTGTAGGCAATTGTACTCGCCGATAGAACAAGCAGTAAAGATGTCCATTTTGACCACTTCATCTTCGTTCCAAAGATTGCTACAATCGTTCACATCAGAGAAACTCGATGATCGCTCCGATCGGACATCGTTATGGTTCGGTGGCTCTTCCATTATACTCTTGGCTTACGGTATAACAAGTGTTTGAACGAGGAATATGACAACTTCCTATCTATGTCATCTATGCTAACTGAGAAGAACTGAGCAGAAAACAATCTCGTTCCCAGAGTCTTCGTTCCTCTTGACCAGCGGTCGGAAAATTGCGCGCACTAGTGTTATGTTTTGAATGCCGTTTTTGCATTCGTATTTACACCAGTCCTCTCAAACTAATTACACGTAATAAGCAATGATTAAATAGTGTTTTACTATCACCTCTGTTAAAATTACTGGTTTTAGTCTTGAGTTAGAAATGCCCAAACAAATATGTTTTTCACTTTTTTATGGTTTTACTTGCGATTTTCTTGAATTTCCTTCGGTGAAATCTTCCAAAATTTTCACAGCATATCGTTTCCTGTGGGACACGAATTTTAAACACAAAAAAAGTAGGGTTTGCAAAGGCAGGTTTTTCGATTGTTGCAAATTTACGTCTTTTACCGCTGCGAAAAAACTGGTCTTATAGATTTCCCTAAAAAACGAGCTCCGACTAAAGTAACATATTTACTACCAATCTGCCAAGTTTTACGAAATTTCACCGAAGGAAACGCGAGAAAATTCACTGTCAGTTTTGTTTGTTGTGCTCGTGTTGACGTAATAAGATACTGTATCGAAAAACACTGACGTTTTCCTTCGAGCGCGCGCAGATTACTCGAGCTTTCGTCCTATGCGCGTGTGCGATCGTAAAACTATAGAGAGCCACCTTAAGCAAGCAACCGGAACGATGATCCTGCTGGTATACGTTGGATCAGAAGCATATCACCCAGTTCTAGGTGATATGCTTCTGGTTGGATCAATAGTCATCTAATCGGCTTTACATATAAAATGAAGAATGCAAAAGCAAAAACCGACACAACGTAGGATGATTTTTTGAAGGTGTACTATATTTCGGCTGGCCAAACCAGCCTTCTTC
>Ga0126339_10001913_pt1 | contig 14630 bp, 5 predicted proteins | sample OrbTmetagenome_2_FD_92532 | JGI IMG/M metagenome (GOLD analysis project Ga0126339, IMG submission 92532) | Coral microbial communities from Petempiche,Puerto Morelos, Mexico - Orbicella T R C metagenome | ecosystem: Host-associated > Invertebrates > Cnidaria > Coral | place: Petempiche,Puerto... | reverse complement strand
TCTGTCTGTCTGTCTGTCTGGTTGGTTTGTCGGCTGGTTAGCTAGCTCACTAGGTTGACCTAGTTCATTTGCCTGATTGGCTGGTTGGCACAGCTTTTGTCTGGACACGAGTCCGTTGGTGGGAGCGTCTGTTTCTCTATCTGTCTTTTTACTCATCGGTTTTGGTTTCTTTTTCAGTTTCCCTGGCCCCTTCTAATCCGACTTCTATACTCTGATAGAATATTTGTTTTAGCCAGTGAAAGCGCGCGCAGAATCCAATCAATTTTGTCGTTTTATTTTTGTTATATTTCAGATGCTGAAGTCAGGTACATAAATTGCCCTGATGGATCTACCTGTATGGATTACGAGACATGTTGTGAACTCCCCGGCGGGGGATTCGGCTGCTGTCCTATGCCACACGCTGTGTGCTGTTCAGACCACGAGCACTGCTGTCCTTGTGGATATAGGTAAAACAACATCCCAGCTCTGCTGTTACTTAAATTTCATGTTGGCGGAATGCGGCTTCCTTTCACCACGATTCTATGACCTGTTTGCTGTGCAATGACCTGTACTTGGTTAGGAAACAGGCGACATTTTTTCGTTGTTTGCATCTTCAGCCCATAGAAATAAAGTCACCAAACGTTCAAACTTCGAGTGGAACCGTGAGTGGCTTCACTGCAGTGTTATGGAGAATTTATCGCGATATTTGTGTAGAATGTAGGCGGTTTAAGTTGTCTCATACAATAACGTAAAATGTTCCTCGGTAACAAAGGACTGGATTTCGGCATGGTCATACTTCCTTACATCTGTTGCCATTTTTTTGCAGATGTGACCTGGCCGCGGAGATGTGCGTTACTGGAAACGTCCGTCTTCCGATGATGAAAAAAATGAAATCTGCTCGCCGACCAAAGACTGAGCATGTAAACATCGACGGAAAAATCCACTTCATTCCTGGACGCACGCAGGCTGGGGACGATGATACAGTACTGTGGCTGGAGCGTCCTTGAAAGGCGAAGCGTCTCTGAAATGGACAAATTGACACGGACCGAGAAACTTTCTACAGAATAAGTTTAAAACAGCTTCTTCAAATGGTTTGATTTATTTTCTTTAGTTTGTTTGTTTGTTTTTAATTTTGGTGACGCTGATTCGATGCTGGGTGATTGTTCGATTTCTTGTATGACTTGCTCGAACTTGGTGATTTCCTTTTATTTTTCTTGGTAACTTTTAGTGCGTCAATAATTTTTCACTTTTAGAGGACCGCGCTTAACCAGTGTGCTTTGCGAACGGACTCTACATTTGCGCAATCTCCCTTATCGCAGAATCTACCTGTTTCAGAAAACTGTGTGGGATTTTTTGGAAACATGGTACAGACAGGCTGATCTTCCGCGGAATGCATTCAGTTAGTCAAAGAAAGAAAATGTGCAATATTAGGGAAATTTCGATTTGTAGAAAAAAATCAGTTATGTTATGGTAATTCCACGGGAGGTTATGCATGGGTGACTGAGAGAAACAACGCGCAAAGCACGCTGAATGAACGTTGCTCTTTTAGAAGACCACATCTCATCGCGTTATTCCTGTTTTAACGTCATCCAAGGATGTGGTATGGGAGAAAAATTATTGTTCAGCAAGTTAGAATAGGACGGAGAGCTTCTGAAGAGAATAATAAGATACGGCAGACTAGTTGATTCGCCGTTAAAGATCAACTACGGCTTTACAAATGATATGTTGTGCTTAGTTACCAATTGTCTCAGGGGACATTTAAGCCCTGGTTTGAAAATCCCAAAATTTAATTGTTCATTTTGCAAAGCTTTTCTTCCAGTTGTTTTGTTGTTTTTTTTTATGGTTATTTTTTTGTTTGTTTGTTTGCTTTTTCCAAATTGTGATTGATACTGTTTGTTTGTTTTTTGTAATTATTATTACCATTTTTGTACGGATGTGTGACGTAGTTTTTTCGAAGTAATTTCCTTTGTAACGATTTTTTTTACTTAACTGAATGCGAAAATGTTTTTGCATCTGTTGCCGCTTGATGTTTCGTTTCAAATTGGAAGGCCTCTTTGGATATTACACGGCTTCACTTAATTTTTTTTGTTTTTTTTTTATTTTTGGAGCTTGACAAAGAAGAAATAAAGCAAATGAAATAAAACGCATTCCGAGAAATCGTTTACGAAGTACCAAATCTTCGGCCACTTAGTGATCGGAGATTTCTTCAGCCGTCTACGAAGGCTTATCGAGTATGTCAGCCAAAGTGAATTCCGTAAGCGATACTAGTTCTTTAATTACATGATAGAAAAGGGTGTTTTGAACACAAGTTAAGAGCGTCGTGGTGTTGAGTGGTTCGAGCCTAGCTAATGACCTTAACATTAGTAGAACTTATAGTCTTACTAGTGAATTGTAAGTAATTACTGACGATCTGTTTTGAGTTGCACTGTAGGTTAGAAACGCCAGATAAAAACACTAGGATTTACTGCTTTTTTTTATTATTTGTTTGTGAGCTGCCCGTCGAGTTATTCTTTGTAGAAGCCTGAGAATTAGTTATCCCCGATCGTGCCCGGGTTAGCTCGTAGACTATTTTTCGATCGACTTTTCGTAAACGAGACGCTTAGCGGTTTCAGTCAGCGTCCTAATTGTCAGCGTGTCTTGATAGTTCTTTTTTGCACGGGCAAAGCCTGTTTTTCATCTTGTAAGGAAACAAAGTCTTAGTTAATTAATGAAATGTTAAACGTAATAAAGTTAATTTGTTTGAATGCACTCTTCCTTGTCGCACTTGTTAAGATATTTTAAATCTTATTTTAACAAGCTTTAGAAAATAGCGTAAGAAAAAACGCGCGCTGATTGGTTAAAAATTGTTTCTGTGTTTAAAACAATTAGATTATGAGCTCGAGACGATAGTTGACGAGGGCACAGCTGGAGTCAACTATCAAGCATAGAAATCGAGAGCGAATAATCAAATTGTTTTCACTACAGATCACATTTTCTCTCAGTAACGGGACTGAAAAAATGGAAATTGAGGATTTTTGAAAAATATTCACTTCTTACTTCAGGCTATTAGGGAGCCTACGAGGTCATTGTAAATAACAAAGGACTTGTTCCTGCTATATTTTGTGCTTCGCAAGAGTTGCCACGATTAGAGCTGGACCCAGCGAGAAACACGTTCCGTTTAGTATTCGACCCAGATCCCTTGGAGCCACACGACTGTTTGTTCAATGGTAACCGTTGTCCTTGTAAGATTGTACCCTTCAAGGGCAAGCAGTGAATCAAAGGGCCTTTTTCTTCTGGTGGGAAGGTGTATCTCTGGGTGCGTTCCTTTGGGATGATCTGGATCAGGATCAGTGATCCAAGATCACTCTGATCATGGTGCATCAAAGGAACCGAAGAATCCGTGACTACAGTGGATTCGTCGGTTCCTTTGATGCACCATCCCACGGATCACCCCAAAGGAACGCACCCTGTATCATTGAATAAACCAGATTTACTGAGTGACGTGGAACTAACATATAATTATGTATTATCAAATCGCAATGATACTGACAACTCGAGGCTATTTCGAAAGTGTAAGTATAATGTTTATTCACTGAATAAGCCCCACATCAATGCCCTGGGATTTTTTCAACTTTTCCGATCTTAAGATCTGCCACGTTAACACTGGTTCTTGCTTTAAAAAGCGTTCAAAACAAACAATTTTTACATCACCGTGCACCCGCAACTTTGTTTGAAAATCGTTTCTACTAGCTAGCTATCTTACTTAAATCTAATTTTATCATTGCGTTCAACGACTTTCTTCAACTATTCCTTAAAAGCCATGGTATTGATGTCAATGAATTTATTTTATTGTTGATTTAGGATGTCCATTGATACATATTGATAGCCGGACAAGTCAATATTGTTTTCGTAAATATTAACTACTTATAACTTCAGGTAGCTGCCAGAATAAGGCGTTACATGATAAAACAAACGAACAGGTAGTTGGCACACTTGGCAGCCGGTTTTCCTGTAAGTTAACGATGTCAAAGCAACGTCACCGTCTCACTTTTCATAAAAGACCCCATCTATCGGACAGCAAGCACAAGTGTGAGAAATTTCCTTTACGAAGATCTGAGGTGAGTAGCATGAATTCCCTACATGATCGCAATATGACATAATTATGACATAATTTTATGTGATAAACTGAGTTATTCTTTTTGTAGAAAACTTCATCCGTTACAGACAGTTTGTTTTAGAAGTATTTGTCTTTCTATACGTACAAAACGCATACATGTTGTATAGGAAGTTTTTTCTTTTTTCAGAAACTGCGTAGTTGTCAGTGAGTTATAAAGTGAAAAAATGTCTGACATAATCTGTTTTATTTTTGTCAGTTTTCATCTTCGGAGGGCTTACTTTAGCTGTTCCGGGGTTGTGTTGGCAATTTTGTTTCTTTTGTTTTCTTTGGCTAAAGAACACAACACCAACGCGCTTTGATGTTCTGTACACAGCACCCATTAAGATGTTTGGCAAACAAATAAATTAACAGAGTTGATAATCACACCGCGCTTTTTTGTACGAAGGTGTATCTTGTCGCGCAATGAACAAGTCAACATATAGGGAGGCTTTATTTTGGCTCACTTGTTATTCTGATTGTATTGTTCAGGGTGCGTTCTACGGTTGAAGTTTTCACTGCATTTTTTTACCCTTACTGTTAAATTATAGTTAGCCAGTATTATCAGAAGGATAATTTTTTTCCAAAAAATGAGAATATCTCAAAAAATTTATCTCATAAATTTTTCATTAAATGAAAGTACTTTAAGCTAAAGGATTTCTTTTTTCTTTTTTTTCTTTTTTATGGCTTTTTTAAATGCGTGGCGGAAGGAAGGATACAAACGGGCATACACATATTTTCACACTAGAAGCAGTCAAAGCAAAGAAGAGCAATGTATAGCTGACTATATTCCTAGAGAATTCTCATGCCAAGCCGGTCGAGTAAACGTTTCAATTTTTCATCAGGCCCCAAAAGAGGAGAACAGTTTTGGCCCGGTTCGAGCCACCTGAATGACACCAGTCGATTAACAGCAGTAAAGACTATAACGACTTTGTGATAAAGAACCTTTCATCAATCCAAGCCAATCAACAACACGTTGCACTGACGATTAGATTAGTTCTCAATTCGCGTGCAAGCCTAAATGATACTTTCGCCAGTAGAAACATAAGCATTTCGTCCTGAATCGAACACTCTAACTTCTAGTGATACCAAAGTCCTCGAGCCCAATTTACTTGTACGCTCCTACATCAGACTCTTGTCCTCCCTCCTGGAACCGGGAAGATGACTTCGCACAGTTCTCATCTAACTTGAAGATTTCTCTTTTTCAGATGAAGTGGTACGTGGGTCTGCTTTCAGCACTATTGTGTGTCTTCATGGTGCTCTCTTGCGCTACAGGAAACCCTAAGAAGGGCAAGACAGTACACCAGACGGCGATCAGGGCTGCACTTATAACAAGCAAAGTTTGTCCACGATTTCTCTGTGTATAGGGTCTGGGCTTGCAATATTTATATCTGGAGAGAGAGGGAGGGGAGTGGGGGTAACTCAATAAACGTAAAAATTGGGGGCTCCCCAACGAGGTCCAACAACAAAAATACGACCCTATTGGGAGGCTCCCTTCACCGTGGTGGATTGCTCCCCGTGCCATTTCTCCTCCCCACTTTCGTTAATCCCTAGATCTTCATTCTCCTGATATTTCCGTAACGTGCGAGCTCTTAAGTTCAAGAAGCAAATAAATTACTTCTGCCGGTTCAAATGTTTACGTCCGTGAGTTGTGATTAGAAAATTTTGATACATTCCTCAGTCCCCTTGTAAGGAGTCCGTTGGTCGTTGTTGTAGTCATTTTTGTTAAATTTTGTTCGTTGTTATAATTATGATCTACGGCAGTCTAAACGTGATGAAGAAATAGTTGTATTTTGTACTTTTGTTTCTTCAACCGTACAAACAAACTCAAATGCAGCCCCACCATCGTAAATCAAGGAGGGACAGTAGTGGGTGGGGTGCGTGGGGTAGATGGAGCACACTTCCCCAGCCTGCTGCCATCTTGGATCTCACTATTTCCTCAGAAAGTCAGAAATAACGTGAATTGACGGGAACTGATCAAAATTGATACTACAATGTAAAAGGGACAAAAGGCACTGGGTATGCAATGTTACTTGAGAAAACTGGAAAATAATTATACAGAACCCAGTCAAACGTTTCGGTTTACCTGCATGTCAAAATGCAGTTGCTATGGCAATGTCAAACGACGTGGAAAGACAGTTGAAATATGTCGAAATCTTTGCGAGAAATGAATGAACAGCTACTGAAAGTTACAGCCTCGCAGAGTAAATCTCCCTACAAGTCCGAGGTTTATTGTTTACCGAGAGAAAAACCTGAGGATTATATGTGAAACTTTATCCACACTGCATTACATTACATAAAAAAAACCAAGCTGACGCTACAAGTGAGATTATACAGGGGTGGGATTAGGGAGGAGGGATGGATTCGGTACCTACAGTCACTCCTTGCAGGAGCAACAAAATAAAAAAAAAAATGTGAATATTATGGCAGACATTAAGGCAAACACTCTGGACAGATACATGTACGTCACCCTGATCTCTACTTTGTGGCATTGGTAGTATTTCCGGTGTAGCAGTTTTCATTTAGGTTCCAGTTATCAATTTGCCACATTTTAGAGGCATGCGCCATTGTTTCTGCAACCCCAAGATACCCGCCACCCCCCCCCCCTTGAAAAATCCTGGATCCCCATGGAAAAAGTATAAATTGTATTATGCAAATACGGCGTGAGATAAAATACTCAGCCATAAACTAAATTCGATTCTGCAACCCCAAGATACCAGCTCCCCCATTTCCCTCCCCTGCCCCATTGAAATATCCCGGATTCGCCCACGGAAAAAGCAAAAATTGCATTATGTATATACGACGTGGGATAAAATAAAAAATATAAATTCGATGTACATGATCATATTGGAAACAAAACTCTCTTTTCTGATTGGTTCTACCTCCTCCCCTTCCTAATACTTCTCACGTCATTCACAGCATGGGTCTGGCAGCGGCAAGAATGCAAAACTGTCAAAACGTGCAAATTATTGTATGGATGGCAAATCAGAGTGCCCGGATGATTTCACCTGTTGTAAACGCCTTGGTCAAGATTATCAACAAGGTGAAGGCCAAGATCAACGCTATGGCTGTTGTCCTGTGAAGAATGCTATCTGCTGCAGTGATGGAAAGCATTGCTGTCCTCATGGATACACTTGTCAAACAAATGGGGAATGTTCCAAGTAAAAGCAAATCCGAGGACAGCCGTGGAAAGCAAGCTTTGGCTCTTTATGGAGGTGTACTATTATTAATGCAAAATAAAACAACATCTTGTAATTTCGTATTTTGTGTGAGACACTTCGTTACATGTGAAGGGCTGGGCGTGGTTGAAAAACAACGTTACACTTCTTTAACCCTCGACCTCGATTATTGATAAATAAAAATTATGATTACATTAATCCCTTTCACGGCATTACTGAGCCTTGCAGTTAGCTGGCCGTATGCCACATAACTTTGTTTACTGATCGACCTTGCTCACCAAAAGTCTACTACAGCTCATAGCGTCCAACCAGTGTGTGAGCCCGCGAGCAGGCTCCCAGGCGATGCGGAACGAGCAAAGGCGTAGCCGCAAGAAACGGGTGCGCAGCTTGGCCTTTGCTTATGCCGCACTGTACGAGAGCCTGCTTGCAGGCTACTATCTGGAAGGTCATGGGCCAGACTTCTTTTTTTGGCCACGAAAAATTTTGAGCCTAAAAAGAGTATTTACGGTGTAATAGACATTAGCCCGCCAGTAGGCTCTTGTGCTTTGGGCTGGAGACTCGAGCGGCGAAGCCACGAGAGAGACACCCGAGACGAGCCGGCGCGCGAATCATGTCGGCGAGTCTTTCTAAGCGTCCATCCCTCAACTTTGTTTCGTTCCGCAACGCGCGACGTTCATAAACGGCCTAGCGCGCCAAAGCGAAGTGCTTAAGTGCGAAACTCAAACACCGGAGCCTGTTCGCAGGTTAAATAGACAAATGATAGGGTTACAAAGTTCTCCATGGAGAGACTCCGCCCCGAGGCCCAACCCCATACCCTTTAGTATACCACTTTGACAGAAAAGGCATTCCTTTCGTATACCTTTTATTAAAAAAAGGTACTTCTTTCACGTACCTTCTTAAGAATACTGCATCCCTTTTCTAAACCCTTGGAATGAAGTTAATGAGCGACACTTTGGGAGAACATGAAACATTACCACAAGAGATGTCAACCGAAAAAGACGTTTCGGGCTCCTGGTTTCATATATTCAATTCCCGTTCACGTTCTACCGAAAGGACAGATTTCCCTACCTTTCCATATGCCTCAACTTGTGAAAGCCTTACCCTTTTATATACCTGAAGCCTAAGAAAGATACCCCTTTTTGGCTGAGCATCCCCTTACAGGGCGTTGTAAAGAGTACCCCGGCCCGGGGCTTAAGCAGAATGATTTCTTTTGTGAAGAGAAGAAAAAAAAAAGAAAATAAATAAAAGATTTGTGTCGCCCGTTCGATCTCAACAACCAGCATAGCATGCAGGCGTGATTGACGCAAATCGGAAATCTGCATCAATAAAGGAGACGAGGAGCCATTCTTTTTTTAAAAAAAGAAAACAAACAAAAACGAAAGCAAACAAATAGTAAAACTGATGAACGAGGGAGAAAAAAATGTTCCTTTGCAGCCTTTACTGCAAGAGACTGAGAAGATGGTCAGCGGCCTTATAATTCAACACCGCAAAGACTTCTGGTATAGATCATCCAATATGGCGGCTCGATTTCTTGGTTGTGCGTGGTTGATTGCAGTTCTCTTCCGTTTCATTTGGGTTTGCCTGCCACAAACAGGCTATATTCACCCAGATGAGTTTTTTCAGGCCACAGAAATCACTGCCGGTGATATATTTGGATTTAAACACATAAGGACATGGGAATTCAACGAGGCTTTTCCCGTGCGTGCTGTAACCTTCCCGTATGTTTTCGCTGGATTTCCATTGTACACCTTGAAAAAGGTCCTTGGTGAAGGAGCTATCACATCAAGAACTCTCACTGTAGCTCCAAGACTTTTCATTTCTGCTGCTTCGTTGATCATCGATCTGTCAGTTTATAAAATTTGCCCTCACCTTCGTATCGACCCAGCACCATCGCTCTGTCTTCTTGGAACATCTTTCGTCACGCTGGTTTTCTTCACACGTACTTTTTCCAATACTGCTGAGGCCATCTTATTTGCCTTGCTAATCCAGTTGGTAGTATCTGCTATATCAAACGGCAACACATTACGCACGAAAAAGGACCGTCTGCGGTACTTTTCAATGGGTGTCATTATAGGTACAGGGATTTGGATCCGCCCAACCTTTGTGGCTTTTGCTAGTGTCCCCTTGGCTTTTTTGTTACTGGATATTTGTGCTCTGAAGTGGACATCTGATAAGAGGAGTATAAAATTCATTACACATATTTTTAGATACTGCACTTGTCTGGGAGTCGGTAGCATTCTGACAATGCTTGTTCTGATCATTGCAGACTCTCACTACTTTGGTTATTTGCAGAAAAGACAATTTGTTGTTACTCCAGTAAACTTCATTTTGTACAACCTGGACACAACTTCACTGAAAGAACATGGGCTCCATCCGAGGATGACTCACTTTTTAATCAACATGTCACTCTTGTATGGGCCTTTGGCTGTAGCTTTATATGCTTTCATTGTTCACGCTGTGATAAAGAGGAAATTTGTAGACTGTGCAAGAATATTGCTAAGCAGAGGAAAGGAAAAGGTCAACGGCAGCGATGATCACAAAGCATATCTTATATGGAATATGCTTCTGTGCAGTTGTTTAGTTCCTGTTGTATTGTTGTCATTTATACCACATCAAGAACCTAGGTTCATTAGTCCAGTTCTCATACCACTCATCATCCTTTTTTCTCAAAGCTTATTTAGACCATCTTTCACCCCCCTGAGACTGTTATCCTGGTGTCTATGGAACATACTTGGATGTGCCTTGTTTGGAATACTGCATCAGGGGGGTGTGTACCCTTGCTTAGCACATCTTCAGCAGTACCTTTACAATGCAAAGAGTCAAACCCTTAACACCACATACCATGTGACTTTTTATCGCACCTATATGCCACCACAACATCTTCTAGCATGGCCCATGCATGGGCATGACAATGAAGGAGGATTTCATCACAACTTAGTATTGTATGACTTGAAAGGCAGCTCAGAAGATGCATTAAAGAAACATTTGGAAATGATATCAAGGCTGAGCAATGAGGAGCTTGAAACCCATGGAACAAAAAGTGAGGTAAGAAATTGGCACAGAGTTTTTTTAAGGTCCTAATGCAAGTTAAATGAACTAAATATTGCCTTTCTTGGTTAAAAGTTACTATTGAGGTCATAGCTTTTGCATTGTTAGGGAAACAGCTACACAAGTTTTAATGGTGTCTACCCTTTTAAATGTGTTAGAATTTCACCATAATGAGCTATTTGACATTTGAGTACTTCTTGAAAGGAAAAATTTTGGGTTGAAATTCGTTTAAGTTGTCTTTATTTACATAAGGTTTCAAAAAGATATTTCACGGTACTCACATGTTCACCGACTGGCTTGAGTTTGCTTCAGATTTCTCGAGGTTTCTTTAAAATGCAATATCTCACATAACAAGAGAAACCAAGCATTAAAGTTCCTCGAAATTAGTAAAACAGGTTATTTAGCGTTGACAGAGCAGAGGAAACCAAAACGAAAACTCACGTTTTCAGACAACGCGAAATGAGCTTCACTCACGTCGGGCCCGAACGCAGAACATCAACCTGTTTCCCGCCAGTCATGCGCAGTGGGCCTTTTGGGTTTTCCCTGATCTTATGGGGTTCCCGTTGCCATCCGTGTTGTCGTTGCTTAAAGTCCCTGTTGCCTGCTCAGAAACTTTTGGCAGGAAACAGTTTTATTGTTAAATACCATGTGACCTCAAAGTAGCTGATTAGAGCTTATGTTGCTGGGGAAAAGTTCCAGCTCTATTTAACAATGCGAGCTGACAACCCTTACATTAAAAATACTGTAGTTGCAACCTTCTTTGGGACAATTGTAGTTGCAAGAACTTTGAGACAGTTCGACGTAAATGTTGCTCATAAACCCGTCAAGACGGTTGGTTTGATCCTGAAGAAACCGAAGGACAAATTCGATCAACACCTGTCAACTGGTGTTGTGTATAAAATCAATTGTGAAAACTGTGAAAAACTTTAAATCGGTCAAACATCCAGAGCACTGAGATCCAGAACAAAAGAACATAAAAGAGCCATCCTCACATGTGACAAGAACTCTCTTTTGGCGCAACACTGTATGAAAAACAACCACGAATTTGATTTTAACAATGTCAAGGTCATAGACTGCTGTCCCTTGTGGTCACGTAGATTGTTCTTGGAAGTGTGGCATTCCATTCGCGAACCGAACTCAATTAATGACCATGCGCATATTCCAGACATTTACAAAATGCTAAATTAATCTCTAGCAAGTTCCTCACATTCTTATAAACATCTCATTTACATTTAGACGCCATTAACATTCATTTCATCACTGAAGGTTATAGTATTTTAGCCAAAACATCTATTTTAAGATTTTTAAGTCAGTGACAACAACTTTTAAGATTTTTTTTTTTACCCTGTACATTACATTAGTTTCACTTGTTTTTGTTTGTTTCCAACACACAGTTTTCGTTTCTTTTTGTTTAAACAGGTTTTTCTGATTTGTCCTTCCACAGTGGAATTTCATCATCCAACTTTTAAAATCTTGAAACAATTTCAGCCTCACCTTAGCATGGAAGACCCCCCTGACTTGAGCAGTCTTTTTAGCTCAGACCAAAAGAAAACTGTTACATGCACAAGCAGTCGTTATGGGGGTAGATACCAAGATCCAGCATCTCACCATGAACACTGTAGAAAAGAGACTGAGGTAACCAAAGACACCAAATGGCCTACCTGGGAGAATGTCAGTAGCTGGATTAAATCTGAACTTGCCCTGAATCTTTACCAATATGTCCATACTAATACTTAACCAACTGTACCCAGAAGCAAATATATAACTTCTGCTGCAAGCAAATCCCATTACAGTGCTTGTATGAATAATCTTTGTAATTATCACTTGTCTAACAATAATTCATACCAGTGGTAAGATTTGGTTACAATATTTGAACCTTCCTGAGAGTGGCCACCCAGGAATAGAATTTACACTTGTTTTTTAAAATACAGAATAATTCTCAAAGGTTCTCCATCACTGTGAATGTGCCCTGTTCAGCTTTATTGCCCATCTGTGAAAAATTCTACTGAGAACCCAATACATACATGTACATGTAAGCAGAAACAACTTGGCAAATTGACAAGTTTATTAGAACAGTACAGGGTGTTTAATACCCAAAGACAATAAATTAATAAATATTTTGTAAACACTGTTTGCACTATTTACAGAGTTCAAATTTACAAACAGTACTTCACCTGAGACACTCTTACTTTTTATTTAGTTTCCTTTGCAACCATGGTTTAGTCTTGTCAAGCACACGTGAAAAGTATATTCACTTAAAAAGGGTGTTGCATGATGAAGGATGAATGCAAGAGAAGATACATAAGTGTTACTTTTCTACAGTTTGCAACTTGTCAGCACAATAAATCAATGTATCAGTGGAAAATAACTGAAAGTTAACCTGCAAAACTCGATGAATATCGTCTTGTAACACTCCACTGCTGTGACATGACTGATGAGAATAATACTATGTAAGGGCATAAAGGAGACTAAGAAGAAGTTATTCTGAATTTAGTCTGTGAAAAATTCTAGTCTGTAATAAAACAAAAGTAACAATTGAAAATAACAAAGAAAAGCAAAATTACAACTCAACGAAAATATCTGCATGCCTTTTTTTCGTGAAAGTCTTTAGAATGTTACTAACAAGCTGAATATTAATTTTTACCCATTTGAGTTAAAAAAATGCCAAACAAATTCATTGCTAAAAACACCCAAAAGAAGTGCTTTGCACGATAGCCATCTCACTTCTTGCAGCACAGAGTGACCATGTTAAGACACAATAGACTTTTCTACTGAAATCCCACTTAACTTGCAGCAGTAGGCCACAATAGGCCTCTAGCTACATGTACATGCAGCTCATAACATTGAATGTGCACACAAAGTGAAGTGTCTAAACTTTGTTAAATGGATTAAAGGGGCGAGTAAGGGTCACCATCTTTGACATTGGTCCTTTATGTCTGAATGGGGATAGCTGAACTTTTGTTGGCACTTTGAGTTCTCTGCAAGAAATAACCAAGAAATTTAAAATAAAATTGGGTTACAGGATTTTTGATTTATTAATAACTTAATTTGGCTGTATTGCTACAATAATTGTAGCTACACAAGCACAAGAAAATAGACAGAGGGTATCACTCCTGAATCAGAATAATTACAAACTACTGTAGTTCCTGTATTGCAAACAAAGTAAGATTTTCCCTTAGACCTTCAATCTGAAGCACCTCCTTGGTATCGCAATCACCAATCACAAGGAAGAGATGATTGAAAACAAAATAAACACCCAGAACAAAGCATAATTATACTTTCTGTTGAAAAAAAAGTTGTACGCTTGTTTTGGAATGCCTGAATAACTAGAGAAAAGATTTACTTTGACCAATTTCCTTGTACATCATCCTCAAAATGATCTGACAACCTTACACAAGAACCATACTTTCTTTTTATACCTGCCAAACATCTCATGTATGTGTTAACAAATGTTATTTTGCAATGCACAACCAAATTTTACAGTGTCGAACCTAAGTGAACCATATGGTCACAGTAGGTGAATCGTGTACCAAATAGTCTCTGACGCCAATTCAGAACTGCTAGAAAAATTCACTGAAAAACAGAAAGATAAAATTGAATACATAAAGTTTTCTAATTACTTAGTAATTAGAAAACTTTATGTATTCAATTTTATCTTTCTTTTTTTCAGTGACTTTTTCTAGTCAAATATTATGAATTTTCAATCCTTGAACAAATGTGAATCCCATTTAACAATACCTGTGTATTCTAGCAGTTGTACATGCTTTAGGCTGTGGCTCTTTACTGTGGCTAGGATGATGAGCTGAGAACAACACACAGCCAGCGTATCCGGGAATATTACCACGCCTAAAAATATACAGTAATAATAAATATAGCAGGCGACTCTGCAAATAGATACAAGTTAACTGAATAGAATCCTACACAGTCTACACAACGAGATTTAATTGCCAACTGCTGCAACTTCTGAAACTAGTTTACATGTCTGACTTGTCTGTTGTATGCAACACACTGAGAAATAATTGCTACACTAACTTGGACCTGTTTGATAAATTATCAGTTTCTAAGATTTGGACATCTAGCATTAAGTTTTCATCAAAGATTCCTAGAAGTAAAAGGCCACTCAGATTTCTTTTACAGGCGTGCACATTCAAGCACTGAACATACTTTGCCGTGTCTGTATATCTAGGCTGTGAAGTCCGCACAACAGCAATTGGAGTAAATGTTTTTCTTGGGTGGTCTCTCTCTCCAAAGCCAGGAGCATGCCCACTAGAGAGATCAGACAACACATTTTT
>Ga0126339_10001912_pt1 | contig 14630 bp, 13 predicted proteins | sample OrbTmetagenome_2_FD_92532 | JGI IMG/M metagenome (GOLD analysis project Ga0126339, IMG submission 92532) | Coral microbial communities from Petempiche,Puerto Morelos, Mexico - Orbicella T R C metagenome | ecosystem: Host-associated > Invertebrates > Cnidaria > Coral | place: Petempiche,Puerto... | reverse complement strand
TTAAACCCTGGATCATTGGATAATGCAATTCAAGAGCTTTCATTGGCTTAGCCATCATGGGTTATAAGCCATTATGCCATGCGCCACAAATATGGTAGGTGTACACATGATTTTTGGGGGCATTTTTATTTTTATTTTAGTCTAGCTTTCTTTATTTTGGAGATAATTTTTATTCCACTCACGCTTGTTTGACATGAGATGAATAAAGCCATCTACAATTTTATATCCAATACATGCTTGAGGAATAATTGTTGATTATATTAACATACTGAGGTTCAAAGAACTCAAATTACCATATTCTTCCCTGTCTTTGTTCCCATTAACCCTCCAAATGTAATGATTGGTGTGAGACAAGCAAAGTAGATAAAGATGATCGACGCAATGCACTGAGGGTTGAGGGCATCCTTAAAATCACTCCAGTACCAAGGAGCTCGGCGCCTGATATCAGCAAGAAGACCTCCACACAACCTATCGGGTAGTTATTAATAATTATTTGTACTGCACCATTACTTTGGGCAAGGCTTATGTACCCCATGGTGTAACAAGAAGGAATGATGACAATTACTTTGGATAACAGCTAGATGACTAGTCACAGTTATTGTTTGAGCCATCCTCAACACTTTTCTCCACAAAGGGAGAATTTCTTTTCAGCAGTTAACTAATTGGAAGACATCGTAAGACAAAGTTTTAGCCAAATAAAACACAACTGATGTAAAAAACACTGTAAAAATTTCCATCATACAAAGTCATGTAAGTACAACAAGCCTGCGAGTTCAAGGAACCTAAGAGCTTCTTGGCAAACTGTAACTGTCAGAACATTTCATTCCGTCATTATGCACTCATATTACTATCTAACTTTTTTTTTTCCTCTAACCTTCCTGTCTTCTGAAGCTGTTCTTCTCTGTCGCCCGCAGGGTCATGCTCTTCTTCATCTCCATTACCTGCAGATTTAGCTGACTCAAGCCGTTTACCCTGTTCAGGTATCACATCAGGGGGTTCAATACGGATAGAGGGATCCCATTCACCAGGCGGCAACACCGTCACCTGAAAAACAATTTAAATAAAATTGTAAGAGTATAAAAGTCAAACCCTTTTACATGAAGAATTTTCCAGAACTTGCTCAGACCTTCAGTAGATTTCCTAATTTTAAATGCCTAAGCTGCCTTGCAAGTGTAAGAACAATATTATTGCTCTTCAATAAATTCTTTGACACATTTTGCAAATATTATTAAATTTTCAAACTAAATGCAAAATAAGAAAAAACAAACAAACAAACAAACAAACAACCAACAAACAGTCCAAAGTCCTACGCTCTTACAAGTTGAGTTAGATCGATTAAGACTACAAAGGGCAAAAAACATACCTGCATTAGGAACTCATCGATTCCAGCCAACAAGTCTTCACGGCAGTGAGCCTTGTAAGCAACTTGATGAAAAACCTATCACATAAACAACATGTCAGTTACCGTACTTAAGCAATATTAAAACAAAAGAATTGAACTGAATACCTCTCAGAAGAGGACTTCTCCTTTAAACAGTAGGTCATGTCATACCAAATGGCAAAATAATGTACAATGCTTGCAACAAAATACATTATTTTTATCACTCTTCTAAGCATTACCCTAACATGTAAGCCTTGAATGTTGACCTGTGTTCTGTAAACAGGATGATCTACCAACATGAATTTAACAAACACTTACCTCATCAGACATCAGTGTTGCTATGGCACGTCCGACTTCATAGTACCGTCCTGGAGTGCCAGGAGGTCCTAACATGAAAAAGATAAACCGTGTGGGTACTGGCACTTCAGTAAGGTCACCCAGAAGAGAAGCATTCTCCAGACGCACAAATGCAGTCACTGGTTTCTTCAAGAAATCTAACTCTCCAACAAGGACATTGGATGCTTCTGCTCCAGCAGGAATCTTCTTCATGAAGTTGGCATCAAACTGAAATGAGAATCTTGCATTTAGATCAAATGCAAAATGAAGTTATTGTACTTTTAGTATCACCATAATTTAAAAACTTCATTCAATAGGAACTTCATGCAACATTCAGAACACAAAATATTCAATGTTTTCAATTGCTTGCATGGTGGTTAAAAGTTTTAAGTAAAGAGATAAATTTGCAAGAAATGCTACAAATAGAAACCATCGTAGATGACAGAAAAAGGCATTAGATATAGCACAAACAGGGTGGTAAATTATCCCAGTTGGCAGTTTTTAATAAAACCAGGATTTCACGGTTAATGATATACCAGAACATCTTTCAAGATAATTCTTGTTTTAGGTTTCATTCTGTGTGCACATTCTCAATGCTAAAATTTTAGTTCACTAGTAGATTTATGTTTCTTACTGAAATTCATTGGGTGGAGAGTATACATGCCCACAATAATTAACCACTCAGTCATAAGCAAAGAAAAGCAAATGGCAAAATTTTGCTAATATTAATCACAGCCTGATCAAAGCATCAAGGCAACCACAAGCTGTTTTGCACCAGCTGTTCTCTTCTGTTTTGAACATTTTGAATTTTAATTAGTACAAGCTGAGCAACAATCAATGAAGTATGATAATGAGGGATAAGACTGCAGCTTGAGTTACCGTTTCTAGGCCAGTATCTGATTCTGATTGCTTCACATCACCATTCTGTCCACTCTCCTTCTCTTTTCCCACTAAATCTGCAGCTGATGGCAAATGAGGGAATTCTCCACCATTGTGATCTTCTGCCACTACCTCCAAGGTTTTAGGAGCTGTTGTCTTTTGCGAGGAGTCTGAACGTTTTAACATTTCACTAAGACCTGCTGACGAGGCTTTCTTTGCAAATGATCCAAAGCTGCTCATGGTAGAACTTTTCTTTTTCGAGGATTTCACCCCCTGGTGACGATGCTTCTTCAAGAGTACTTCGCGAGCTCTCTGTCTGTTATCTTGTTCCAAGTAATTTTTATTCACCATGTCATCAAGGACAAGATCTTAGAGAAGAAGAAGAGTCATTACAAATACATTAGACCCTAAAGAGGCTCAATCATGGCATTTTGAGTTATTTTTGCTATGTACAGAATTACCTTCAAAGTGATGGAAACCCTCCAGCGTGAAAATAATAGTATACTAAGATAGGGAAACATTACAAAGATACTAATAAACCATAAAGAAACAAGGATGATCAAGGATGTAGAAGACTGACATGGATTACAAGCGATGAACTTGAAAAATTTAAGATATACTTTTCGAGACACAGGAACTGTGATGTAGCTCCTTTAATCACTCTTTGAAATCAAAAGTTTCAAATAACTCAAATGGAAAATAACACGCAAGTTGCTTCAATCCATTATGAGAATGGGTAAAAGGTTATTCTATCAGATACTAACCTGCAATCTGAGGTAAATTGCTTGCGTTCATGTCCAACAGAACTGTTCCACGTAGAAGGGCACTTCTCAGCTCAAACAGGCTATAGAGAGACAGAGTACCGACATGCGGCTTACTCCAGCGATCTCCACCTTCTTCGACAGCCTCTTCAAATTTCAGCCACCGTGCCATTTCCCTCCACTCCTCATTTCCATCTTTGTCGCATTGATATGTTGCCAACTCCGTGAACATCTTGTGTTGTTCCTGTTCATTTTCTTCACCACCAAGAATAAAGCGTACTTTGTCTATCGGCAATGAGGATGTTGCGGTATCTGGAAAACAAGCATATTGAATTATTTGGTACAGTGGAACCCCATTAATCTAGTCGTCAACAGGCCACAAAAGTCTGGTTATATTCAAGGAGTTCTTTAAACAAGAAAATGACTGACAAAGCTTTTGTTCAGGCCACAATAAAGTGGCCGCATAACGGTGTGACCACAATACATGGTTCCACTGTCCCACAATAATAATGGAAAGGAAAGACTTTTTGGAGCCTAGTTGTTAGACAGGTTCACGCATGACTCTGGGTTATTTAGCATGAAGCAGTTAAGTTTTGCCTCTCCCATAAAAATTTGGATCAGATACATGAACTTTTCCATTGCCGGTCATATCCCTCTTAGTTGCTGCAGCACCAATGTATACCCCTGTATGAAGGTCAAGAGTCTTTCTTGAAAGCATAACATAAACACAATGACCCTGGTCAGAATTTTGACCCAGACACCTCAATCTAGAGACCACAATGCTGACCATCAAATAACCACTGATATATTTGGTCCATGTTCACCCAAAATACACCTATATTGCAGGCTAAAATCAAAAACGTCCTGTCTTTTCCTCAGTCCTCCAAAGATCTGGATTGTGATCCAGAATTGATGTCTATGAGATATTTGAACTGATCATCACTGCCTTTTATTAACAGTTATTAACAATTAAAAGCTGAACACCAGAAGCAATTATTATTAATTATAAAGTGGTTTTTAATCAAATAAAGGGAAACAGGGTATTTACAAGCAGGATGGTTGGCTTAAATTAACACAGTCGGTTTGTACATTTTAACGAAAATTACAAGCAAATTTAAGAATAAACCCCATGTAGAGATCTACAAAAACAAACTAAGAAAATACCAGTATCTAGTTGTAGAAGTCATTCAACTAGTTTCCAACACATTGTAAGAACAACCCAGAAAATATAAGGTAGGTAAGATTGCCTCAAAACTGCATTATTATGCCTTCTTTCAGGCAGAGTTAATTGTTAATTGAAAACAACGCGTTAATTATTCCAATCAATTAACTATAGCCCCTGGAGAAAATTTTTCGTGCTACAATTTGTAGCAACAAGATAGGTACATTTTAGATTGGTTATTGTGTAATTACAGTGAAACAGCAATTATTTGGTCATAGAACGGAAAAGCACAATCAGTTTCAAGGAAAGAATTCTCAAACAATGATAGATTGTGCCTAATGGCCTGCTGTGAGGTTGAACACCGGGAAAAACAAAACTCGATTACAACAACTACCCTTTGAGTAGAGCAACTCAACCATATATTTAAACTGCGTGCTCCAAAAATTCATTCAGAGCTGTACAAGTACATGTACTGTTTACCAAACGACAGGTTACCTTGAAAGCAAATTCAGCATGTACAAAATATATGCAATTTTATTAAAAACCTCAGGTGAAGAAATTCTTGAAAGAAGTTGTTCAAAGAAAAACTAACGTGCCCACAAAACAAAATTTATTATCGCACGTTTTTGCTGCACATATACGAGAGCAATTTTGTGCGTGGTTGATACTTGTGAACATTGGCCACTTCACAATACAAAAATAATTTTCAGTATTTGAGTTTCCACATGGTAGATAAAAGTTCTTCAAACGTCAGACGCACTTGATTGAGGTGAATCGTATATAAGTTAACAACAACGATGTAATGGGGACTTTATATTACGCACATGCTTCACTTAATGAAACTTCAAGATGATAACGAAATCATTGCTAGTCAATGCGATTGATATTTTGGACTTCAAAAAAATCTACAATATGAGACTGAAGCGTTTTAACCAAAGAGCACAGAAATCAGCTTCTTTCCCTCAGCAATATAAGTTGTAACATGTGACATAAAGAAATGTGAAACCTGAAGAAATCAAGTCAGTTTCGTAATGTTCGATGAACAAGTTACCGGTATTGAAGAGGATTATTGACAAGTAACACGAGATAAAAAAGCTTGTGACAATGGAAAGATTCTAATTTATTCGTACAACACTTTAAAGGTTTAGTCATGTCGATCCATACAGTTTAATAAAAGTTCCACGCTCCGCGTTACAGCGGTAGAAGCAAATTCGCCCGGCCTTGCTACTCACATTTACTCTATAATATAAACACACTTCGCTTAAAAGAATTTTCATTTCTCCCAAACCTTCCTCCTTCAACCACAAAGGAAACGAAAAATCCCCCATGAGATAAAAAAAAACATAATGTATGTCTTATATACATAACCTTTACAGAAATAACCAGCAAGTGTAAACACAATTTCTCACCTGACTCGGTAGAATCGAGTGTGAGGGATCTATGTCTTCGCCGGTGATGGTGATGTCGTTGATGGTGATGGTGTTTTCTCGGTCGCAGAGGAATATGAACTCCTACATAAAACTGCCGATGATCTAGAAGAAGAAAGCAAAATAAACGGGCATGACTTTGTTGAAAATCAACACGTGATGACAAAGAAAACCTCGTCGATATAAAGTGTGCTGTACGTCGCGCGCGCCGGTTCCGGGCAAAACACTACTGTTCGTATTCATGCGTACTTTGATAGTCGAGTTCTCCAAAGTAACCCTTTGTGATAGACACTCCTTTATCCAGGGGCCCAGGGATTTCATCGTAGCTCTAGAAGAAATAACGAAAGTTATAATTTTTCACCCAAACAGCTTGATCACAAATTTTTTTTTTGCTATTCACCGGTTGTCTGATCTCCATGTTTCGCCCTCACGCTTTTCTGTGTGGACCTCGGTTGCGTGCGCGTCGTGTTTTTATTCAGCGCTCAGGTAGACTGGCACTAGCACTTCGATATTTGTATCAAGGGTTTATATCCAATTTACTCTTGCAAATAATTGTAGATTTTGGCATTTGAAAGCGGAAATCTTGCAGCGAAAGCCCATTGGTGCATTCAGTGAAGGTATATCGATGTTCTACGCCGTTTCCTCTTTTAACTGACAGAAAATTTGAGCCAAATTCTACTGTTGACGAAACTGTTGCACGTGAACATCAAGTGTTGTCGCTATATACGCGTCTGTGACTCGCAGGTGGCACGAAACAAACGCATTACCTTCGACCCCATCAATTTCCAAAGTTTTACATACGATATACACCCTCTCTAAATCAACCATACAAAACATTGTGTTTTTCTAGGAATCTAAGATATAAGGAGTGACGAAAGAAAAGATTTGCTCTCCGACCCAAATGTATTAAAGAAAGTTTTCTGTGGAATGTCACGCCATGAAATAAACTATATGCTATTGAATATTCAAAACTCTCAAAACTTTAACAAACTTTAAATTATCCCTTGAAATTAGCAGCACATATAATATAATGCGAATGTACTTTGTACAGATGACTATTTTTTTTTTTGTAGCTAATTTGGAATATAAAATACTATTAAGACAGGAAAAATATTTGGAAGTTTTATTAAATTTTCGAGCTGTACTTTGTTTTTAAAAAAATTGCCCTGCCTAGCTTGAAGTGTTAGATAATAGAATTATACTTTTGAAGAATGTCATAAGATTAAAACGAACTTAACAGAAAACACCGGCTGTTTGCAACCACAATATTCCATACTAAAATGAAATATCAATTATATGACAACCAAGTCATAAATAAATGTTCAAAACAATGTAATTAGTTCAAATGGCTAGTGCAGTGCCATTTGATGAGAGAGAACAAAGGATCTCTCCTGTATCGAGATGTCTTGTGATGTTTTAAGCTTATATAGGTAAGGTATAAAAACTCATGGCAGTTTATATAGATGACCCTTGGTTGAAAACTTGACGTCACGAATTTTATGTACAATACTGGAGTACAGCTGCGAAATATCTCGTTTATCACTCGGCTATAAAATACAGGACCAATATTAACCCGGCTCCTCAATGCCCGGGAACCGGCTCAAAACTTGAGTTTACTTCGACGGTTTTAATAACAAGGTTTGTGGGAAAGGCAGGGAGGTCATTAAGATCTTTCTAAAGAACCTGATGGGAAATCAAACTTCATCCAACATGCTCCAGATTATATCCGTGCCGATCGACGATTCGACATGTCTCAGTTCTCAATCACTATCAGGCTTAACGACCTTGAAGACTCTTGGCTCAGAAGGCAGTCGCCACAAGATTTAAGAGTGTTCAGAGAGAGGTTGTGCGATAGAAATTCGTGTACCTTGTCATGCAATGAACGGGATTACACAACAATGAATTTCTTTAGCGGTCGCTTTTCGTTGTTTGTAATTTTACAACATCAATATCGATAGTTTCTCGCTTTGTAGTCGTGCTTATTTCTTAAATCGGCTTACCGAAAAACAAAAATAATGTTGTAAGCTTATATTTGCCGCAGTGATCAATGGGAATCTTACAAAAGGGGGTTTTGACCAACCTACTCGAACAAGTCCCTATATTAGCCGGCAGAGCGATGTCAACAATATTCCCACTCGCAGACGACATCGCTTCAAAGTGATTCTCAAAGTCTAAAAGCTGCTGTTGTGTACGTAGGTTACCTTGAATATCTATATCTTCAGTTTGCGATTGATAAAAATCCATCGTATGAGGGTCGACGGCCACATCTTCACTCTTTGTGCCCTGAAACGAAAACGGCATACAACAGAATACACGTCTGTTAGCTGAAGAGCACAATCAACTAAATCTGACTAACTGCAGAAACCGGCAACAGAACGTCGTAGCAATATAACCTTCGGAAAGCTTTTATTAGATCTCTTAAGTAATATCTTTCAACCTAATGTAAAAAGCGAGGGATAGGAAAGCTTGGAAACAACTGTTAGGCTCCTATCCAGGCAGATCAAAGATCACAACGTGGGAATCGAAGAAGAATCAGTGAAACCAACATTCCTGGCCGAGTCACAGTTGGAAATCTGATAAACAACTTACCATTCGGGGCCTATATTCTGTCGCCATAGCACTACAGAATATGACACGAACCTCTCAGAAAGACGGTTTGGTTCATTAAATTCAAGAAGCAATAAAACCTCCAAACAAGCGCTTCCCTAATTCTGGGACCTCCGCCATTAACGTTTTCGCCTTTTCGGCAAAGTCCTGTAAAGCTGCCCACCTTTGTAGATGTCATTCAAGAAGTTAAACCAATCAGATCTCAGTGTCACGCAAAAAATATGTAATTGTCTCTTTGTCCTTTGGGTAATTTGTGTAAACTAAACAACAGTGTGTTTTTGCATACGAAAAATTTGCGTAAGAAATGAAATGCATGAACGACAGATTAAATATTCATTGTTTAGAAATGTAACATTGAAGTTTAAACATGTTTGTCAGGCGAGCCTCTTGAAGACACTTACAGGTCTTTGGGAATGCTGTACTTTTAACATGAGTTCTCTGGTTTTAGATTTTGAGGCACAGGTATTTGGGTCGTATTTGATTTTGTGCTTTTTAATTAACGCCGTATTATTGCCGTTGATATTAATCTAGTCCAGCGTTTTTGGTCAATAAATATATTTTCTTTATTTTTTCTTCAATACTCATGATACTGTCCTGAAATTATACTTATCTGAAGGAAATCTACAATTATGGACAATTTCTTTTCTGGTTTGTTTGTATTTTAAGCCAAGCTAGTTCAAATCTATGCAAAATATCAGCGGATCGTTCCATGAAAGATAACCATTTCATTACATTTGGCATTTTGTTAGCTTTTCAGTGATATATTTCATTTTCACCTGTATGTTTACGGATCTAAAACTGATGTCTTATCGAATCTTTTTAGATATATTTTTTTCAGCGTTTACTTCTTATTTCTTCTGGATACTTAAAATAGCTCAGTTGAATTTGCATCTGAATGAATATTTTTTGCTACTTGAACTGTGAAATCATTTCTTGCCTCTACTAAATTTCTTTCATGTTATAATTTAGAAATTCCCGTTGTTTAGTTAAGAGGAAGAAAAACGACGTCTTCTCTAACAATTGGAGTTCTTTGGATAATAACGTCATAGTTTAAGGCGAAACGGATGAAACCACGGCAACACATCATCCTGTGTTTTGATTTAAAGGGAAATTGTTGCTTCTGCAAGGACCGTACGTCACAATGCCACCACGGTGATTAAAATGAAAAGTCACTTCCTTAACTTGACGGGAAAAAAACGTGTACTGTGTCATTCGGCTCTGGTCAGTATAGTATAATGGTCACGCAATCTTTTAAAAGTCTCAATACATCGACACGGTCATTGACAGGCATAACTAACTGCGCTGAATAGACTTTCGCTGAGTCATGGCCAAGAAACTGAAAATGTTGCGTGCAATAAGCGTAGCGTGACCTGAGGAAACTGACGTCAATTAATTACGTTCCCGCGAAGCTTGAGTGACTCAACAATACACGGCCCTTAACAACCACTCTACATTCATTAGCTCAGGCCGGTTACTTTTTACAAATCAAAAACCTGTACCTTAAGTTTAATTAAACTACATATGCTCAGCAATCCCTATAGCTTCAATGAAACTTATTAACTCCAAAGGGGCCCGTCTAACTTGCAAGGTCCTCAAATTTGCTCGGTAATTTTTAATTCGGTGGATTTAAGGGAGTCTCGCATAATCCGGGTTAGAGGCCAATACAAGTTGACGTGCTAATGACGAAGAGGTTTTTTCAAGCAGATCGCATCCTTTAGACCTTAGGACCGGGAGTATTTTATTCCGCTTTTATTAAACCGTGACAGGATCTGAGAGAATTCATCATTCCCCGCTTCCCCCCGCAGAGAGAGTGAAACAGAGAACAGAAACAGACGAGAAGAGAAGAGAAATGCACGTTTGTATTTTCCATATAACAGGCACTCTGATTGGATTATATAACGCTCGCTCCGATTGGTAGTCCAATCGCTCTAAAATGGGCTATAAACACGGTCAAGGTTATGAAGGGGCTATGATGGGTACATGCATCACTGCATTTTATTGGGTCGCTTTATTTTATCAAAAAAGAAATGTATACAAGCGTAAAATAATCGAGAAACTGTGGAAGAATTCGAAAGTGCTTATGGTAACCCCTTGCCTGCATCCCAAATAAAATTCACATAAGTTTCGAATTTTCCAATTTTCCCAAATACTTGCCTCAAACTTTCCAGGTTGTAAACACGAGTGCCATGTTAATTTTTTTAATTACAAACAAGTATCAATGACTAAAAGAGCGAATAATCATCACAATACAGTGAACAGGTCAATCGCTTGTGCGATTGATTTTATTTTTTTATCGTCACTTTTTTCAATGAAATGTTTTCACTTACATATAAAGTCCACGCCAAAATAATACGCCAGAAGATTTCCTACTGTACAAATAACTTACTCTGCTAGTCTGACGTGAAAAGGACTGATATATATTACATCTGTGATAAATTAAACGGCTACAAAAGTACCACGAAAAAACAAAAACCAGCAAACTGAATTCAACAGCATTCGGAAACTGCCTTCATGACAAACGATCATATTTGCAGGTTTTAGGCGACCTAAAAACGCAGTGATTCGTACAGAAAAATCGAAAAGAAAAATCAAGGGCAGTGTCACACTATTCACACTTAGAAATTTTCTTGTATGTTCGTGATGAACATGCAATAAAGATGTTAATGACCATGGCGATTTTAGCAACTGTATAGTTGCCATCTCGAGGAGAACTATATTTTAGTTCCGAAATTATTCTTCTCTAGGTAACCGAAACAAGAGTTACCATAATATTTATTCCAAATGTGTTACTTAATTAATTGTCAGCAAAGCTTCACTCATCAACACTCCAACGACACGGATATGTTTCGTGCCCAGTTCCTTCACGCGTGCACGCTTTCTCTGTCCCAGTCTCCCGTCTTTACATAAGGTCGTAATCGTAGCCTTCCAGTTTAGGCAGGCGCATGCGTTGCTCGTCAAACTTTCTTTGTCTTTCTTCAATTTTCTTCTCTTGGCGTATCTCCTGTATGGTGATTTCACGTCCTCGTATAAGTTCACTGCGAGTGTGAGAAGAGACATATCGTTAGAAACAGCTGAGAACTAGGGTCGCAACAAGAATTCGTGGCCTTTTCAGCCGTTGGAATAAGTCCATTTTCGGCTAAATTTACGTTCTTTGCAAAAAGTATGACACAATGTTTCAGTTATGACTGGCAGTTTGCCGGAGCAACTTGTAAATTCAATTCAAATTTTCTCGGCCAAGTTCCGATTGAGCGTTGACAAGTTTTGTTGTCATTTTTCTGGCATAAACTGAGACAATACCACTTCTGTGCAAGAGAGGGAGAGAAAAACAAACTCCATTAAAGCCGACTATCATAGCAGGTGTAGAGAACTTTCACCTTGCCAAATTGAAAACCACACTTTCAAATTGAAAAAGGACACCTTAACTTGCAGAACAAATTTGAATTTTGAAGCGGGGTTTCAAGTTTGGCGATGAGAATTCAACAAGTCGCTAGCATGTCGCAAAGCCTTGACTTAAGTTTTTGGTTGCATCTTTTAAAAAACTAAAACCTTTACCTGAATTCTATTTCGCCATCGTCATTGATGTCTATGAAGTCCATTAAACGATCAAGTTGACGCTGAATTGAAAAAGGAAAAGAAACGGTCATGAATGAAGAAACAGCACCATCAACGACATCCACGACAACAACAAAAACAACAACAAAATCCAAAGGAAATAGCAAATGTAGTAATATACATGTACCTGTGTCATTACAAGCCCGGTTTCTTTAAGACCCGTTTTGAATTCCTCGCGGGATATCCCGCCACTGTGATCCTTGTCAAACTGGTTGAACCAGTCAACCAGGCGAAGCCGGTTATCCTGGATGAAAGTGAGCAGTATTCGCATGCCTGGAGGCATTTCCTGAAACGAGAAAAAACGTAAAAATCATGAATTGAGCACGTGTATGATGACGTCAGGGGCATCCTAAAAGTGCGAGCACTCAAGCAGAATCCTTTTACAGAATGTAAAGGACATGTTAAAATTATTGTCACCGCAACATTTTAACACTTTCGGAGCAAAATTGAGGGGGTGATCTGAGAGCATTTTTAATCGCGAAATTCAAGATGTTGGTTTTGGGGGCTCTTGCCAACCCTTAAATTTGACGATTTAAAACTATACCCATATATTACTCTCAATATTTTACTTAGCGTACTGAAACTTAACAGTCTTTTTATCCTGGAAGTACATTCCCAGTTGTTCGTCGTGCAAGAAATCTCGACACAACGATTATAAATCAACGACACATTAAATTTCATTGTCTGAAAGTTACCATATGTGATGTTGTTCACTAGAACCACTCTCATTTAATAAGAAAAAGTTGAAGGCGGAGAAATTTAGACTTTCAAGGCAGAAATCCTATGAAAAATAGTAAAATATATTAACTGAGTGTCACTCCGGCACCACGGGGAAATATAACGGCAAAACGTATAACTGCCGACAAGTTTTATCAGTTAACAATACAGAAAATTGACGGATATTCACTTTACGTTTATACTTTGGAAAAATAGCATCTGCTCAAGCCTTAAATATATAGCACCTGCCATTTCCGTGCTATTAGAGAAGTAATATTTAGTAAATTGCAGTTCACATTATGCCAACGCCATGTTTAAAACGACCGGCATGTTACGTAACACACAGCTGAGGGAAAGACAATGTTTCCAGTAACATCATCACTTTTATCTTTCGAGCGACGTTTTTTCCTACCATTTCAAAGTTACTTTCGTATTTGAGAGATTAAAAATAGACGTATGGCTGAAAATAAAGAGTTGTCGAAATTTCTTAAACCTTATCTCCAAAGCAAATCCTTGTATTGGCGCTAAAGCTTGTAGGAAGCACTTCTTTGTGGGAGGAAGCTTTATAATGACGCACAATGGAAAGCACCAGTTGCTTTACATTTGTTACGGTTTTAATACGGTTTAATATCCAGATATTAGAATGTCGGTTTGAAAAAGAACTCATACTGGGTTTTAGAAGAAAATAATCAGCTACCATTGCTTTGGTTTTAACGAACACTTTCAAGTTTGCCCTCAGCTCGGACCGTGAAGCTGACAGAGCTGAAAATGAAGGGCTGACGCAAAAGACGTAAGCCTTCAAAAAACTCTTAAGTTATATTGAACGTTTCCAGCTGATATCAAATTATTTCAATATAGGTTTGTTACAAGTTTTATATCAGAAGGGTACTTAGAATGCACACGCCATTTGCGCAAGTAGTTAGTGACGCGAGTGGCGACGAAAAAAATACTTTCTATCTTTCAATTGGTTTCTTAAACACGCAAAGCTCATTTACGTCTTTTACTACGCAGATGATATTCATACATCGTATTTACGTGATATTGTTTCATTTACTAGCTCCTGAGCCTATCTGCAAATCTCTGAGCTTAGAGCTCTAAAGCGCAAGTCAAAATGTTCAAAAATCGAGGTTAGACCATTGTTTTGATGTTGTTTACATATTTTGACACAGATTAAGAACGAGGCTACACTGGGATCCAGGCTCCCCGTGCTCTTGGTCATAGTTTCCCGCAGTTAACACATGTTTTGAACGTTCATTCGGTAGTGACATCACTAGTTAAGCAACCACTTGGTTTTTTTCACGGGGAGTTCAGCAATTACCAAAAAAATTCCTGCAAGCAAGCAAGCAAGCAAGGGAAGCCATGGAGAAAACAAAATCGAGCAAGTGCTGCCTCCTATCCAAGTTCGTTTTTTGATGTTAAAAGAATTCTTGCACAAGCTATTACCCACCGAAAAACAACTATGCAAAACTTAAAGGTGCGAAAAAGTTCCCAGAAAATTGCCCAGCTCCCCCCACACCCCCCTTTAAAAAAATGGTCCATCTATTTGTTCTTGCAAGTGATTTTCTTTACTTGGTAGACGTTTATTGAGGAAAAACACTCACCTTTGGTCTCTTATAGCCACCAATTCCACCTGTTACTATGGTGACACCTTTTTCCTTCTCAATCTCCTTGATTTCATCAAATATCTTAGGAGATACAGTAATGTCCTACAAAGGAAATCAAAAAAAGGGATGATGCCAATTTATTAT
>Ga0126339_10001911_pt1 | contig 14630 bp, 10 predicted proteins | sample OrbTmetagenome_2_FD_92532 | JGI IMG/M metagenome (GOLD analysis project Ga0126339, IMG submission 92532) | Coral microbial communities from Petempiche,Puerto Morelos, Mexico - Orbicella T R C metagenome | ecosystem: Host-associated > Invertebrates > Cnidaria > Coral | place: Petempiche,Puerto... | reverse complement strand
TTTTAAAATTTTTTTTTTTCCTTAAAATAAAACCTTTTTAAAAAAAAAAGGGTCCGGTAAAAAATAAAAAAAAAAAAAAAAAAAAATAGTCAAGCATACAGATTGTTTCAGGAACAAAAAGTGATGTTATAAAGTTCACCAAGTGGATTGACATGAGCAAACTAAGGTAAATGCATTATAGCTATGATATCTTATGCACGTCATAATGCTACGTGCACTTAGGTTCATAGGTACTCAATGCGTGCAGATGGGGAATACATACAGAGGGGCTTATTGTTCAGCTGCAGCTTTTTCCACACTTAACAGGTCTGCGATACCAATTAAATGAAAGTGGATGTTGTTAGTTTTCTAATAATATAATCTTGTCAACAGCCACTTGCCAATCTACCAATACCATTATGGAGAAATAAAGATCACTGCTTTTACTTTTGTAAATTACAATGCTACTACAATACACTACATTTTGAGAAACTGACACAGCATATAATAACTTGTCAGAAATGAGTGGCCATAAACTACATCTTTTACTTACCCAAACCACATTCACCAACAGCTACAACTTTTCCTTTATTTTCCTGTGCAATAGCAATTAGTTGACAAAGATAGTCATTTGGATCTTGGCCATCTTGTTCAAATTCACTGCAGCGAGTGGGATGGTACCCAACAGTGCTGTGAAAAGATTCTACAGGAAGCAAAGGGTTTTATAATTGTAGATAATAAAATATATTTATTAAAAGAGAAGGATAATTAAAAGTTATGGTTAACTGGAGGGATATCAGGGAAACTCTGAGAACTGACATTCAACCTCACTGATATTTGACTCCTTTTTTGTAGCATGAAGAAACAACTTACAGTATTTCAATTTCCCCTTACAATCAATAGGTGGCCAATCTGTCAGAGGGGACAGTATTTTATCACATTGCCTTGAGCAACCATTTACCAGTACCCAGAAAGTTAGAGTCCCTGATAACTCAAGTCTTGCACTAACTCAAACCAAAATAGATTTCCCCTAGATTTGCTTTTAACATTAACTGTATGCTTGACTATTTTTTTAACATTAACATTAACTGTGATTTTACCCTTGGTAATCTGAACATTCAATGACTTGAACCCTTTGCTGACTCAAAGCCCACATCATTTTATTCTCTTCTCTAGTCTTTCTGTCAAAGGTGGTTTTTTTCTGTTTTTTTTTTTTTGTTGTTGAGCATGCTGCCCCCTTGCATTTTGGTTTGTTCATAGCCCACACAAATTTCATAATTAAAAATGTCTTTTGAGAAGTTCTTTTGAGTGAAAACGTCTGCAGCACATTTCATAAGTTTTGAAAACTGTAGGAAACATTGCAAAGAAAGCCATTAAAGCATGTGCAATTGACATGCAAATCACGTGGCTATCCAATTACAGGTGTCCAATTACAAAAAGTTCAAATTGGATACCTGTAATTGGACACCCACGTGATTGTGCGTTGATTACGTGGCAAATAGGCACGCGGAAAACCAATCACGATCAAGAATTTTGTTATAAATACGATTAGTTTGCTAACTGAACTCAAGAAAAAAATAGCGGGTCTGTGGACAGATGATCTCCTATTTTTAAATAATAATTTGTTCCCATCTCGACCCAATAAACTGAACTCCTAAAAACTCTATCCTGATTTCCCTTGAATGATTGAGTTATCGTGAGTCAAAGCTGTACATGTGTAACTATATATTATACATTCACAAACTATCTAACTGACAATGCAACAGTCACAGCTAGAGCTCAAACCTGACTCCTTGATAGAGTACTGTCCTACACATATTAACCCATAATGCTACTCATATTTTTAAATTTCAGGTACAATAGACGAAGAAGACCAATTTCTTAAGATTGTTCTCACAATGACAGCATTAAAAGTCTATTTCATTATGTTTAAATGTCCCCTCCCCCCCAAAAAAGGAACAAGATGTTTTACATCTTGAAAATGGTTGCTGAGTTTGTCATGATTACATAAAAGTTGAAGATCCAACTACAATAAAATATTCTGCTTACCATCTGTTCTTGCAAGATCCAATGCATTTCGACTCTCAGATAAATTTCCTGCTGTAATAATCATCTACACGTACAACAGAGGCAAATACAAATATAAACTTATGCATGCAAATTTTTAAGGGCATGACTTTAGGACCAGGGGGTTGATGCAAAAAATAACTTATCTTTTTCTTCAAATTGGTAATTTTTAGGTATTAAAAAAGATTTTGATTTATCGATTGACGGATCGCATGACTGACTGATGCATTGATTAATAAATGACCATTTAACTGACACCTTCCATGGGCTTTCTTTTTTGCTGAAGATGGCTTATTTCTCACTCTTTTGAAAGTGGAAGTTTACTTATTAAATATGTTTTACAACTTTTCATCACCTGTTGAACACCAGTATCAGATGCTCTCTTTAAAACCTGTGTGAAGTCATCTGCAAACAAAATTTTACAGAATCACTAGTTAACCCACTGACTTGGAGCTTTTTGCCAAAAATGCATTTTTTGGACATTTTGGAGATTTTCAGCCAGAATATGGGCCACTTAACTCAAAAAGGCATTTGCAAGATGACAGCATGCCTTTCTTTCCACCAGCATCGCGTTTTACAACATTTTTGCTCGGGCATGCGCAGAAATTAAATTATTGCGAGATAGGTTTTGGACGAGAAAGTGACCTACACCTGTAGGTACATCTTTAGGCTTTTTGGTTTTTTAAAATTTTTTGGCCTTCCCTTTTTCTCCTTTTCTTATCTCTTTTCTGCAATGATTGACCTTCTACTGGGCTTGCTTCCAGTTTAAATGAGAAAGCATCACCAAGACAGGCAATTTTTACCATAGAGCAGATAAACAGTGTTGTCACAGGAAATTTTGCTGCCAGTTTTTCCCTCAGATTTCTGAGTATTTTTGTGCATGTTTCAGGCTCCATTGAGTCAATCACTGTGATCTGGGTATTGTTGGAAAGATCTTTTCCTTCTGCAGAACTTGAGTATAGATGATGCCAATTTTGGTCAAAGGTGATGACGTCAGAAGTGGAACAAAGGCCAATGCTTATCACAGCCAGTTAGGGGTGGCATGGGACCAGAGTCAATGGATTAATGAATTAAACATACTGGGGACAAGTCACCATACAGTAAAGTTTTGTTACAGCCTAGCCAGTACTGTATTAAAAAATATATGTATTTTAAACAAACACATCTTGTTGGAGGTCAATTCCCTTGAGAAGACACTAGTCTTAATAATGGTCGCGGTCAAGTACAAATGTCACAATTTCAAGCTCCCATATAATTAGACATATCAAGGTGAACATGTTTTAGTTAACAGAGGTTTGACTGTACCAGTTGGACAATTTTGACATTACTGATCCTAGCAGTATGTACATAGAGAGATCAACCTCAAAAAGTCAAAATCTGGGATTAGTGATTTGTCTCTCGTTAACACCCCAAAACCCGCAAAACATGATTATCATAGTAAATAACAGAGCACATCAAATATCAAAAGAATCTTCCAGCATTGGCACTACTACTGACTTGCCTTTATGAACTTTTTTTCCATGATAGATTCCCTTGAACATAGAATCTAGGAGAAAATATAGCGTTATTATACTGCACAAGACAATACGAAATCTTTCAATGTGCTCATCCATTTACCTTACCTGTTAAATTCACCCCGATATCTTTTTTTGTGAATAAAAAAATTAAGTGATTATTAATTATTTCACAGTTGTCATAACTGAAAACTTGTGAAAAATAACTCTCAGTACAAATAATCAAAAAGCTAACGATTTAAACAAAAATCGAGTAAACTTCACCAATAAAACGAAGTGAGCTGGCCGCCATCTTGCGAATCATGGATTCTGATACACTTCATGTCATCCTACATGACGAAAAACTGTTTCCGCCGCTGATTTTATGTTGCGTAAAGACTAAGACAAAACGCCCAGGGACGGGTCCCTGCGGATACCGGCTGTTTAGACCGAGCTGTTCGGCTGGGAGAACACATTGGAATCGTACGGTAAGATTTTTTTCTGTTATCTGTATTTTGATGATGGAATTCTAGTCGCTTTTCCCCCGTAATGCAGAGATTAATTAGTCTAGAAAAGGTATATCGCAGAACGCATGGCTAGCTATGTTTGTTTTCACAACAACGAGCGGCAAAATGAAGTTCCTAATTCCGGCTGTCACAGATCGCTCACTCAGTATAACCTAGGTTTTTTCCGTTCGCTGCTCGAGCATTCGAGTGGGTTTGACTCTGTTTATAATCAAGTAAAGTTTGGTTTTTTGTGCTTTTCGTCGGGTGAGGGATTTGTGATTTTGATATCGTGACGGATGGCAGATGCCATTTGGACGAGAAGTATTATTTTACACAAGCTTTAATCAACATTCTCAGCGCTGTACAGAACGAGCCAGCTGCGTGGTCATGCAAGGAGAAGTAAAATTATGTGTGCCTCTGTAGTTTAGCCTCCGGGCTTTAGCCCAGTTTTTGCTAACAAAATTGTAGTTTCGATAGGCTGATGAAAGCTTAATTCAAGGAATTTAATATGACGTGCAGACTTCGCATATTGCTCATGTAATTGTCGACCAATAAGTGGACTACTGCTTGCTAATATTTAGTGAATTTGTTTTCACGTAATTCAGTTCAGTTGCATAGCACCGAACCTGCTGACGGTGACGACATTTTCCAGAAATACAGTAAGTCTTCATTTCTGTTGTTTTGATCGGCGCCATGAAGTGTTCGTCTCTTCTGCTCGTTTTCGGAGTTCTTCTTCCAAGTTTTCATCTTCATTGTGCAGGTAAGACGTTACTTAACTTATTTAAAGTTCTCTAAAAAGTACGTAAGCTTAACTACGTAAGCTTGCTTTTAGAATATTTTCACGAGAATATCGGTTACGAGTTATTAGTGTACAAAGCTGCGAAAATATTTCCCGTTATGTTTTCGGGAGGTTATATATGGAATGACTAAGCTTTTTTTTTGAAATTAGCAACTTCCTTCTAGCTTTTCGGCTTGTAAAGCACTTAAAATAACGTTCTGTTTTTAAGAGCAAGTCATTTTGTGTTTCTTGATGTTTAAGGTGGGTTCATTTAAGCTCACACGGAAATATTAGTCAAGATCCGTTCCTTAACGGGCTCTCTAGAAAGTATGCTAAGTAAAATTACGTAATTTTGTTTAACTGCTGTAAATAAATTTGCCTACTTGTTGGTGTTTGTTTGTCGAGTCAACCACAACCTGATGTAACAATTTGCCGGATATTTTTGACTGTTTTTGATTGCTGCATCATTGCTTTATCTGACAATTACTTGACATTTCGTAAATTACACGTATAGTAATTGTTTTCATTTTCTTATTTTGTCTGTTCATAGCCTTCAAATATCGTGACTCGCGTCACCATGGCAGATCTTTGTTGGAGGCCGAAAACACGATAGACGAAGTTCGTCACCACCGATATAGAAGAAATGTTCCTATTATAAATAACACCGAATGTCAGAATGAAAGCTTGTCTTGTAACGATACGACAACTCAGGTCAGTTTCATTCATTTGACGTTTGTAATCTCTATTTAGACATCAATTATTGTTAACTAAAGTACGCAAAGGAGTAATTAATAAAACAATTTGTAAAATACGTTTACTTACTTAATTGTTCTAGATATTTGAGGATTTGACCTTGAAGAAAGATTATTATCAAGTAGCAATACTTTGGTAATTGTCAAAATCTACGTAGCTCATAGATCCAAAATTATTTTTTAAGGTGACTCAAAACAGTTTCCAGCGTTTAGATTCTGAGCGGTCATTATTACCACTCTTTATCACTTAAGGCTACAATCATGGTATTAAACAAACTGCCCAATCATCAGTGAACATGATGTTATCATTTTTGTGATGTAATAGGTTACCATAGCAACAGTATGACTTGCTAAATACACCCTCAAATACAGCTTTAGGGGCTTATAATTCAAAAACGGCACAGTGAATTTTTTTTATATTATTAACTTTTGATAAGTATGATAAGACATAACTTTTGGCAAAATTTAAAAAAATTCTATAGGTAAGGTTCAGAGACCTCTTAAATTTTCGAATTTAACGTGGCTTTTGTATTTTGGATTTTCTGCCCTCTTCATCTCTGAAGCAAAGGTAGTGACCCTCAAGCTTTCTTTCATTTCTGACACAATACCCAATATCTGATCACAGTATTGTGAAAAAATCCACACATACAAAGTAATATTTTGCATGAATGTCCTGAAGGGGGACTTCCTTGAAAAAAATTGTAAGTTAAAAATAGTATGCAGGGTATGCACTGTGCATACCATGCGCATTAAGCTTTTTAACTTTTATCGCCTATTGTACACGTTTCCATACACATATTTTAGTGGTTTTAACCATATATTTATGCATGTAATTATATTCTTCCCCCGAACTTGAAAATGACTGTTGATTGGCCAAAATGTTGTTCGTTTATAGTGCCAGCTAATTTTTATCATGAAAAATTAAGTTATTAAGTTAATTAAAAGTCCCAGTTTGAGTCAGGGAAATCTTCTAAAGAAAATTTTTGTTAGTGTCTGTTACTAGTAATTTTTTTAATTAACTGACTAATACCACGTTCTTGTAGATAAATATAGTTTTCATTTTGCACTTTTCAGCCACTTCAAATCTTCTTTATTTCCTATTTCAGGAAGACCATAAATATTATGTATCCCACATTATCAAAAATGGTCAAGAGTATTGGATAAATGTTCGAGGAAATAAAAATCACAAAGTTCATCCTTACCTTTCGGACAGTTATCTTCTTAGGCAGGTATGTTGGCATGAAATTATTAATTTTTTTCCTAGAGCTAAAAATTGCATTGAAACTATTTCTGTGAGAACTTTATTAAGTCCACATTGAAATTGTAGAAATGTCAGGGTTTACTGTGCATGTGTGAAGAAATTGTAAATGACTGAATTTTCTGAAATCAGAATTAAAATTCACTTTTATTTGTAACAGGTTAGGTTTCCATGGTGGTGCTAAGATTATATGAAGATTATATCTTCAGTCAATTTAAAGTACATGTAGTTATAAATTGTCATAAAATGGCATCTGACATGTTTTGTTGTTTTGAGTAAGCCTAGACTAAACAGTTCTGAGACTTGCAGATTAACAGTATCTAGTTAACTTATTAACAGATCAATAGTTTTATTAATAAGCAGATCAGTGAATAAACCTATTAACCATAGTTCATTTTTGGTAGACGCACAAGTTGAGTTTTCAGTTTCCCTACTATGGTCACTTGCTTAATGAAGTAATGCTTACAACAGGAGGTAGGAACAGTGTAAAACATTCTATGACAATATCAAACAAATTCAAGGCTTCCATCTGGTTGTTGTGTGCATATGGAGAAAAAAGGTTAAGTCTGCATAAGCGCCAAGTGGCCCATTAGGCCAGAGCTAATATCTCAGTTCTGGAGTAATAGTAGTATTAAGTCCATTGCATGGTTACCCCCAGCATTAAGTTCACTGATTTATAACACCTGCGTGGAAAGAGACACTGTAGGAGTAAAGTGTCTTGCCCAAGAACACAACACAATGTCCCCAGCCAGGGCTTGAACCTCAGGACCGCTTGATCCACACTCACCATGAGGCCACCACACCTCCCATGTATGCATATTTAAGAAACAAAAGATATCACTCATTTCCATGTAGGGGTAGTGGAGATGCATCTAATATTAATTCATGCGTATTTTTGTTTATTAAGGACATGGTAGCACAGCAAAAACTACTCAAGGGTGTGCAATTTTAATAGTCAGTCACGCTTACAGTACTTGCATTTTAATGAGATGTCATTTCTATCCTTATTGTGGGTTTACCATCAATCTTTTTTAAGGTTTCCTGTACATGGATGTACATGACACTAAGCTCATGACACAGGTTCAGTATCTAGCACCACTAATGGCGTACTTTAATCCTCATTTGAGCAAGGACTCAAAGGTTTACACACTTGATGATGGTAATTAAGTTAATTTTTGTGTGTACATATTACTTTGAATGATGCTATATTTTTGCCAGGGCCTTAGCTAATTTCATGCACCTGTTAATTATGATATTAAATAAATATTAATTAGTGTATTCTTAAGTTTATTCAAAAAGTGAAAATTCATATTTATTATTAAAAGTTCTTGACTTATTCTGTTTATCTCTGATCGTAGAATCAAAGTTGACTGTAGAGTGGTATAACGTTCGTCTACATGTACATGAGAACGCTACTGGTAAATTTATATAACAAGACATTTTTATCTTATTATGCATTTCCAATCAACAGGTTGGGGCAAATTTATTTAGACGTAAGCAGCCCTGTCAAAATGTACTGGCAGCTGGCAATTTTGTAGCTAACAGGAAATCAAATTTGTACTTCAGAGTGAGGTTCACAGATCCTGACTGATAGCAAAAATGCTTCTACTTCTGTTAAGTCCTGTTTTATAATTACTTCTGGTTATAAGCAGATTGGTCTTAAATAGGGAGGGTTTTGGGAATCGGGCTGCATGCCCCCACCCAATTTTTCTGGGAGTTACCCCCTCTAGGGATTTTAATGTATACAAACAGTAAGTACTGTCTTTACCCGTGTTAGTGAATGATTGGACCCTGATTAAATATAAATTAACTGGCTGAGGGATGAATTATACAGTGTAAGCATCTGTAGATTTAAATCAATTATGTCAAACTATATGCAATAGTGTTCAGCAAAAGGTTCCTGTATTAAATTTTTTTGAATTTCTCTGGAGCTGACAAATTGCAAGTAACAGATATTGTTTTGCTTTATTCTTCCACACATAGATAAACCATTCACCTTTCAGTGCACCCTACATAAAGATGGCAGAATCTGGTTTGCATACAAACAGGTACATGTACAGCCTTATCAAATGAATGTGACATCAATAATTATTGTAATTATAATAATAATTAATTATTATAATTATGGTGGCTTCTGTCGGCCTTCATCAGAGTACAGAAAGGTATTCAATATATAGATTTAGGTACTTTTATTAATGACCATGGATGTTCCACCTTTAAAGTCTCAATCTGAAGTAAAACTCTTCATGAATACCAAACATCAGTGAGCAAACATAGACTTCAAGATTTATGTTGAAAGGTTACAAATTTGAACAGGGACCTGAACAATTCTGTCTCTCGGTAATACTTACTATTTTTTCATTAGTAAGGTATTACTTACATGTACTATGGTAGGTTGACCCACATCTGCTATACTGTCACCATAGTTTTACCTAAGTGTGAAATTAAGTATGTATGAATTTATGTATGATCCATCAAAGCAGTAGCCTGCTAGTTCCTGTACAAAGAGCTTTTCCGCATTCTGACCGCGCATAAATTGGAGCAAGAGCAAAAATTTGACGCAGCAGGGAGTGGTTGGGTGAGAGAGGGAATGCTGCCTGCAAACCCCTTGGTTTCGAAAAACCTGTTTTCCCACGAACGGGGCTCCCGATTGGTGCAGCGTGGTCATCTTGATTGACAAGTGTATCAAGTTCGATTGAATGATTCCAGGAATAACTTGAGCGTGACTTACACAGTGTCATGGAGGAGGGTTTGTGAAATTGTGCTAGCCTCAGCGAAGATTTGTTAGACTTGATGTGGATGGTACATATACGATTTTGCTCAGAAGACACTATCTTTTAGAGGGTATGTACTTGGTGGCTCTATTACTGGCTGGATTCAGTTCAAAAGCTTTTAAAATTTTTCAGCTGCTGTTTTAGTTATCGATCGTGTGCCAAACAGGAACCAGTGAAGGAGTACTAATGTTTGATAGTCTTATTTGGCAACCTCGCTTAGCTTTACTGAGTCATTTTTTGTGTCCAGATAATGAAAGACCAAATTTTAGAAGCTAATGACTGGTTGTTGTTTTCCCTGCAAAAGCAAATTTACCAATGTATGTGTGGCCAGAATGCGGAAAAGCTCTTTGTACAGGAATGCTTGCTATGCAGGCTATCAATTTAGATGTACTGAAACTGCTGTACTGTGTCTATGCAGTCTCCACAGGACTTTAATCTCTTTTGAGGCTAATGCAGTCTTATGTTTCAGATCCCAATTGAAGTAGGAAAGATTCCTTCCTTGCCATACCACCCAGTGAAAGTTGGCATAGCAGATGCTTTTGTCATCAGGCATCTAGACACCCGAAGGAACATTCTCTTCCGATATTTCTACATATATAGCGCAATTAACATCTCCAAGGACAGTGTTGTTAACAATGCAGCAGTGATATTTCAACCTCTGCTAAGTTAGTAAATGTTAAATGTGTAGAACTTTCCAGAAAATATCCATACCTCCCTCATGGAAGGGCTTTTTTTTCTAAGGCCCCCCCTCTCTCTCTAGCCCTTTGGAAATTTCGATTGAGCTTCATACACTTCTTTATTTATTTTTTTGGTCTTACAGAGCCCCCCAGCCCTGAGGAAATTCCAATCCCTTCTGTGGGGGAAGTATGGAGCTTTTCTGGAACAACACAATATTGATTGAATGTTTAGTTACAGTGAAGTGCCAGACCAAACACCAAGTCATTTCCACTTTGACAAATCTCTGATTAATTAATTTTTATTCAGTTTTATTCCCCTTGGAAAGCATTTTTGGTGAGGGTTGTCAGTTGTGTTCAGCCCCTAATATTCTGCGATACAATTTCAGATCAAAATGGCAAAATGTATGATCCACCCTTTGTGGCACACTTAACTATATTACTTTTATACTGTTGGGACTTCCCTCCCTTGGGAGTGGTGGTGGTGGTGGTGTGTGAGGGGGGCGGGGGTAGGGATGATTGTGGCAAAGATTGGAGTGACTTTTGTATCTGACCAGGGAATGAAGATCAAGAATCAATCAATTTCTTTCCAAGGTCAGAGAATTTTGGCAGAGCTGTGGTAGCCTGAACTGATTTACAAAGTAACTGAACTAACCACTAGTTTTATAGTAAGTAAATTTTTTCTCAGTCAGGGAAAATTTGGAGAAGTTTGGAAGTATGTTTTACGCTTGGAAAGTCTGAGACTAATTGTAGACTACCCCAAAGTTTGATTTCACACTCTGTAATTAGTCAAGCATGCATGTTTAACATCATTTACAAAATGACTTTTGTGTCTGTCTGTTATTGTGTCACAGGTTGTGTGGGTGCCCAAACATGTACTGAGTGTATCGAGCGAACTGCAGCAACAAATTTTTCCTGCCAGTGGTGTACTAAGACAGAGAAGTTAGTACATTGTAACTCTTTTTAGTACATTGCAACGTATGCAACACATGTTGTGTTGTAAATCTAAGAGAATTACAAATTGCTAAATGATCCTTGCTGGCTGGGAGGTCCTTAGAGTGAAAAACTATGATGAAGGTTTTGAAATACATTTTCAAGACCAAGGTCACAGTTTTATTTTTCATCACTATATGGACTGACCCTAAGCTGGTAAACTACAACTTATTTCATTCACCTCCCCCTCCACACCCCCTCTCGCTCGAGTAAAAAAGAAATCCGGTATAGAAAAAAAATGAAAGCGTTACCATGACCGTGGCTAGAGATAGGAAAATCTGGACCAAGTTAACAATAAATCAGATAGCATTCGTTACTTTGAATAAAAATAGTTTATTGCTATATGGCTAGCTCTGTGAGCAGGCAAGATGAACCAAACCCTGCACTGTGATTGGCTACCTGAGTGGGCAAGATGCCACTGTGCCCCGCAAGAAAAATTTATCCCAAGCCAAAGTAGAAGCCATATAGTAATTCCTTTATTGACCAAGTGTTTGGTCAAGATGGATGGATATTGGCCTGGTTCATTTTTGCATGTTTATGAACCTCAACATCTTGACCTCATGCTTGATCAATGACCCATATTTATTACCAGTATATGACTTGTTTTTTTAGCTGGTATAACGCACGTTCTGATTCGCTAATTCTAGTGCATTTTTCTGCTGTAATGCCCGTGGGTGCATTCCGGGCTTGCAAAACCAAATGAGAAAGCCATATGATAACAACTTATTAACCTGGAACGTTCGGTCTTTACAGAAAAATCTTAAAACTCAGTCTTGTCGTATTGACCTTACTATCGCTCTGTCAATACTGCAAAGTCTCGGTTTGAGATTTTCCAATAAAGACCTCACTCTCGGTTAATAAGTAGTTATTATCACCACTGAGACACTCGTGACTCTCATGTGACCTTGGTTTTCAAGGTGTCATAACAGCAGAGGAGAGACTTGGAATGAGATCGAAACTCTCTAAACCAGTTTCAGAACTGGTTGGTGCAAAGTGTAATAATGGCCAAAAGAACACTACTATGCATATCCGAGTAATGCCTAAAAACTATATGGTGGAACACCTATTAAGCAGCCACCTATTGAACGGCCACCCCTATTAGGTGGCCAGTAATCAAAGTCCCGATGAGGGCTTTTCTATTGTATTTTACCCTATTTTATACTGTATTTAATATTACCCTTTTAAGTTGAACTGTTGTTTATTATCATAACCGCGTTGTTCTCGTTTAAGATGCTCTGATGGAGCAGATCGACATCGCCAGGAATGGGAGGACAATGAATGCAGCGACAATTCCATCAAAGAGGTAAATATCTTCTGCCAGCTACCAAGTTACAGATAATAAAGGATGTATGTAATTTTAATTGTACCTGTGATACGATGAAAAGTCAATCGTCCAAGTCAGTGTTTTGTTAATTTTGTTTTTCCTTTGACTCCAAACTGCGATCACCCTGTTCTTTTCTGTGAAACTACATCAACTAGTACTCTCCTAGTTAAAAATTGTTATTATAAGTTCTTAACAAACAAAGTGGAAGCCTTTTTTTACCTGGTACCCACCCCTCAGTGACATTGTTACGCTAAAGATTGGGATCTGTGTAGCTGCACCCATCCACCCCCCAAGGGAGGGAGGATTTGGCTAAACGTTGACTAGGTGCTGCATTGCAGAAGCGATATCCAATTCTGTTTTGCAGCAACGATCTCAATGTTTCATCCTGTCTGCAACATCACACACACACACACAATCATAAGGAACTCTCAGCATGCTCTTTATTACTGGAAGCCTCATGCCTCGAGCCTGGAGGCTGTCTCTGGAAACATGATAATGTTCCTGCGACTCTGTAACCTGAAATCTGAACATCATTCTTTTGACCCTCCTGTAAAAACAGTGTTAAAGCTTGGCTAATTGTATCTTTAATTACAGCTCAACGAAGTGTGTGTTTTTGGCCCTAAGAAAGAAGAACAAAAAATCAAAGAGAAAAAGGGACTAGGAGGTGGAGCCATCTTTGGGATTGTCCTTTTACTCCTCTTTGTTATTGGTATCGCCGCTTGGTGTGTGTATGCTTACAGGCATCCCACCTCCAAATCAGGCTTATTCTTCATTGAGGTAAAGTTTTTCTCTCTCATGCTTCTGAAAAAGAATTCTCTGTTGGATCACCTCGCGGGGGGTGGAGCTGGGGGGGGGGGTCTCTCTCTTATATGGGCTATATAGGTATGTGCGGCCCCAAAGGGCATGGGTTTTCAGTCGTTTTGGTCATAAAGAGGGCATCGATTTTGGCCATAAGCAGGGATGGTTTTTGCGCTCGTCTTGAAATGGGTTTGTGTGTGTGTGTGTTTTTTTTAAGAGAAGCTACTTTTTTATCATTGTCGATAAGATCATCAACAAAAGGCCTTCACAATGCCTTGGTCTGAACTAGATGACTAATCATAAGGAAGGTCTAAAACAGGGTATTGATTAAAGGATCACGTCATGAAAAGGGTATCGAAATTTTGGTCAGGTCATAAACAGGGTAGGGAAAATCCCAGATTTTGGTCATAAATAGGGTAAGGATTTTGGGAAGTGGACCACTCACCCCCAATTTTTCTGGTAGTACCCCTTCCCCCCTCAGTTTTAGGCAAACTTATTCGTGACAGTGGCCCTTTAATAAGTTTAAGAAACCAGCTTTTGAACAAGTTTTTGATATTTGCGGTATGTACTTTTTGATCAGCAAGTAAACCGAACATGTCAAGGTAATGTTCATAATTAGTTTAGGACTGGATCCAACGTTCACGGAGGGAATCTCAAGATGAGTACATGAAGTGTTTTTTAGAACACTTGAACAACTAATGAATCACGTCATCCCATTTCTTAACAGGCTACCCGCCGTCCAAGGGAGTTTTTCAGGCGCAGTCCTGGTACGAGTGGGACCACGGCTGATCCTTCAGACATAAAGCCCCAGGTGCTGTAAGGCAATACAGCATAATGCACCCGTCCCTCTCGGCTCTAAAGGGATCATATTGATCCTGTTTGAAGAGGGAGGGTGATTGCAAATTTCAACGCCAGCACAACAGTCTGATATCATAGCTAATACTTGCACACTATTTTTTTTAATTAAGTGACTAACCCTTGTTTCTATATGCTAACTGGCAATTTCAGAATAATTGGCCAACTGTGGGTGATAGCGTATGTGGTGAAGCAATTTAAGCAGTCAGAACAGATCTAGATCAACTGTAACCCCGGAGATCAGAATCGTTCGTGGTCTTCAACGCCATCTTGGCTGGGGTTTGAGACGGTGATCCCCGGGGTGGGGGGGGGGGGGGACTCCCATTAAAAAGGGACGGGGGTCTCGGCGGACCATCCCAGGGTTAAAAAGACGGGTTTT
>Ga0126339_10001910_pt1 | contig 14632 bp, 10 predicted proteins | sample OrbTmetagenome_2_FD_92532 | JGI IMG/M metagenome (GOLD analysis project Ga0126339, IMG submission 92532) | Coral microbial communities from Petempiche,Puerto Morelos, Mexico - Orbicella T R C metagenome | ecosystem: Host-associated > Invertebrates > Cnidaria > Coral | place: Petempiche,Puerto... | reverse complement strand
TTACAGAGATACCTGAAACTAAAAAAAAAATTGTTCACTTCAAAACCTCATAAACAAACTAATACCGGTAATTAATGTTTGATTAATAAACATTAATTCTGTCATCTCATGACTTTGAGTTCTTTATTACCGGGTGGCATACTGGCAGCATACATGTACAGGAAAAATCTTAGTTAACTAATGAAGTATTTCTGCTCTTATAAGAACCAGTTTTGTATGTGGAAACATGATGCTTGTAGTTTGAAAAGCATGTTTTAGACTTTTTTAAACTAAATAGCGTTATAATTTTGTTGTTCTGAGAGTTATAACTTGTTTGTTGACTCCTTGCAATTTCGTTAATGCTCATGTTTGTATCACATCCATAGATTGAATTCTTTGATGAGGATGCACCAGTATTCAAAGGAGAAGCAGGAATCCTTATGGTCAGAAACAGTTTTGGAAAAGCTACAGGAGATGCATTTGTTCTTTTTGAAACAGAAGAGCATGGATGTGCAGCATTAAGAAAGCACAGATGCACACTGGGCTCCCGATATGTTGAGCTGTTCCGTAGTTCCCAAAGTGAGGTTCAGCAAGTTCTGAATTCTTACAGCAACTTCTTGCACAACTTTCCACCTATCATGTTGCCACCCCTTCCTCAACAACCACCATTTCACCCTCCTTTCTTACTTCCCGGGCCATGCATTAATGGCATGAACACCAAAGACTGTCTGCGCCTAAGGGGTCTGCCATTCTCGGCAACAGTGCAAGATGTGTTAGACTTTCTTAAGGAGCATGCTGCATTCGTCATTCCTGGTGGGGTTCACATGGTTTTTAACACCCAGGTGAGTTTTATCAAGAGTACATCTATTTCTATGAGTTGTTTTCTGTATAAGATGCCAGACATGGGGTATGTCTTGCAGAAGTCCTGACACTTCTGAAAGTTTGGGATAACTTTAAACAGCTTTAGAACAGGCTTTTGCCCAGGATTTGAAAAGGAGAAACCCCAAAATGCCAAAATTTGCTTTGAGGTCATCCCAAGTCAACAATAATTTTATAAAGCAGAATGCGAGAACATTATAAAATAATTTGTTTTCAAAGTGATTATCCACAAATCACCTAAAATGGCCATCTGGTTAAAAGCCTTTGAAGAAACCAACGTCTCGCATAGCTACTCTCGAAATGCAAAAATTAGTTCTATTTTAGTCTTTAAACACTAGTCTGAAATGTTAGATGCCTTTTCACCCCAATCACTGTACAAATAATAAAGCTGTAGTACTATTTGTGATACTCTGAGCATTCAAGGCTTCTCAGGTTGAGCCTTACTTGAATAGTTGGGAAAGAATTCTTGGAAAAGACATGTTTCTGATGCAGAGCCTCTTTCCACCTTAAGATGGAGTTGCCTGATAGTAAGTGTGTGGAACTCTAGTTGAGAGGTCACTTGGTGTAAGTTTTACTCTCACAGTGCATCTCTTCATTCAGCAGTATGAATGGGTTACGGGCAAACTGTAAGGCAAGCTAAGAGGATGCTGGGGTTAACTTGTGATGGATTAGCATACCATCCAGGGTAGTAGCAATAATGGCTGTCGTGGTCCAGGCAGAGACATTTTACAATGACTGAAATTTTGCTTCTTTATACTAAGGGTCGACCCTCTGGAGATGCCTATGTACAGTTGGTATCTGCAGAATGTGCTAAAACAGCCACCACTGATCTTCACAGACAGCACATGGGAGAGAGATACATTGAAGTGTTTCCATGCTCAGGAGTCGACATTGCTTCAATCATTACAAGCAGCACAATCAATCAAACTAAGATGACATCAGTCAACAATACTCCCTACAGTCATCCATGTTCGTACCCTGTGACCAATGGCATGGTCACCAGTCCAAATGGGACACATATGAATGGACACACAGACAATATAACTGCTACATCTGCTTGTCGCAGTCCAACAGGCATGTATGTACCTCACTCACCGACATACTTCAACTGTGTCATGCCTACAAGTGGTATTGGAGGAGGCAGTGTGAGTTATTATCCACCAGCCAGTACGAATGTTAGGATGAGAATGTCACCATACTTGCCGCAACCTTACGAAATGATACCCTTCTTTCAAGGATACCAGGTAATCCAACAACTTGGCCAGAATTAACTTTCACTTAGGGTGAAGAACTTGTTTTTTCAAGAAGAAAAAATTGCCTTGTCATTAAGGTGTGCCAATGTTAAGTTTCATCCCAGATATTGATATTTAATTCACCACTGTAAGTTCTGTTTGTGCAAACAATTCCTCTGACTACCAAATAATGCTAAAAGCGGTTACCATTAATCATCCTAATCAAAAGCTAATAAACCAAATGCGTACTGTTTACTTGCAGATTGCAGACTATGGAAGGTAGTTGAAATAAAGCAACACTGAGTTACAGAACAAAATCAACTCCAAGTAGTCCTTAATAGACAATAATTATTAATAGTCATAGTACATGACAAAATCACTTTAGAAATGATAAATCAAGATGAGCTCATAGAGTCTAGAGCTTACGTAGCTAATGCTGCCTGCTTAACAACAGCTCAAAGTAGCCAGAGGTCTCCTCTATCTTTTCTGGTCACAGAGGAAAAAAAATCAATAAATTAGTGCAAGTTTTGGTGAAAACAAAATATCAATGCAGCAGTTTTAAGTATGTAACCACACTACCAAAATTCTCAGTAAAACTTTCAAAAATTGTGAAAGATCTTGCACAAAAAAGACACTAATGAAAGGTGTTTCAGAAATGCTTCACTTTCTGTGTACCTTCCACAATGAAGATAGAAGATAACAGATAATTTGAATGAGAAAAGTTTAGTTTTAACAAAAACTCAACAGTGTGAAAAGTTCTGAAAATAACATTGCAATGGAACAAAAATATTTAAAAGTGAAAAATAGTGGAAGAATTGAGATTAAAACGAGAGCAAAAGTTTGTGACACAAAATTGATATCAATTAAGATTTATGTTTTGAATTAATTTGATGAAAAATGACAAATTTTAACATTCTACTTGATAAAGTAGCCATGAATTTAGTAACTACTGATAATCAATTATTTCATGCAAAGGCATCTCTAGATTTTAGGAAAACCAACAAACAAACTAATGTGCAGTAAATCAATTATCAGAATGATAATGTATAATAATTACTATGAATTGTAGAAATGTTTTCAAAATACAGATTTTATTTATTTTATTCAAGCTGGAACCCAAGACACCAGTTCAACATGCAATCTTTTCAGCCTCAATAAAAATGAACATTCAATTTTCTCTTGTTGGTGGTTTAGAAGAGTACAATGAATCATAGCAAGAACATGATTTAAAAACAATATAGCCTTTGACCAGGCTGTCATATGCTGTGGCACAAGCAAAGGCGAAGCTGCAAGAGATAAGTTGGCAAATGCCACTTTTTTTCATGCCAAGTCCCTCTGGCTTGCTTTGCTCTCCAACACATCTCATGGCTTGGCCTTTGCCACAATGCAAAATAGCTTGCTGTTGTCTATATAATAACTATTAACAGCTTCTCGCCGTTTGTACATTGAGACATAGAAAGATCTGTCAACTGAATTAAGCCTTGTGAGGCTGAAAAGGTTCATTTGGCTGTCAGCTGTAAATTAGAGCATAAACGTACATTGTACAGTTATGTAATTAGTATCAATTTATGTTTGATAGTCAGATTCAAACTAGTTTTTAGAACTTTTGTATTAGTTGCTAGTCATGCAGGAACAAAGCCATTGTTGGCTTAAGCATTATATAACAAAGCTGTACATTGCAATCAAAAGAGTTTGAATTACTGATTATAATAAATGCCGCAGTCTATCTTGTTAAGAAGTTAACCCTTTGAGCCCTGATTTCTACAGACGAACTCTTCTTCCTGGTGTCCATATGTTTTGCACAGTGTCATTTAGGATAATTTGATTATGTGAAGTCTTTGATTGATCTGTTACTGTTTTGCTCTCTGTGGCATACATGTTTCAATTGAGTTTGATTTTGTTTGTTTGTTTTTTTTTACAAGAAACAAGAGACTGATCAATTAAGGGCTAAAATGGTTACATCCTAACAGTGGCATGACTTTGCCAAGAGACTTGATTGATAATTATGTTAGAGTGGATAAGATTATTTTTCAGGATTAGAGGAACAATGTTCAGTCAAGACTGGATCATATTCATAGACCAACAAATAATTTCTCCAACATTTATTTGTCTCTAAACATTGCAATATTTATGGGCAAAGTTTTTGAACTGGCCATATTGTTTTTATTTACTTACAACTAATTATATGTTTGACAAATAACTGTGTATTACCAGTCATTGCAAGGGCCAGAATGACAATCTGTTCAATCACAGTCAAAATACAGTTTTACTACAAGCTGAACATGTCTGCAGTGAAAATGAATGTGAAATATAAGCTATATGTTAAATTGACAGAGAAAAGAGAAACATTATTTTAACAAAAAGAAGCAGAAACATGACAATACATAAAAGCCAGGAAAACCAAATAAAAATTACATGTTTTAAGCATTCAGGCAAAGCCAGTGTAATTTAATTGCCATTAATAAAATTGCACTAATTATATTTTCAAAATGTGCTGGTGGTGAATATGTGCCACCTTCAATGTTTCCTGAATGCGGATCAATCATTGTGATATTGTTACCAAGAATGTCTTGTTATTTCAATCCAGTTTTATTAACTACAAGTAGAAGAAATACAATTTCATGATAATAATTATAGCTATTCCAGGATGTGATCAAAATAACAGTCTATGTTCAGTTATGGAATAACTACCCTTCATGACAGAGTCAGTATCTTTCACGGCAGTGCCATGATTGAGTGCGAGACACTTTATGATATAATCTCCAACCATTTTACAAATCGTAAAGTTTGCATTGTGATATTCAAGGTAACAAAGAGACTTAAGTACAAATAATTATTTTAGCTATATTTTTAAACCTACTAAAATGAGTAAACAATCTCCATTGTAAAATAGAAACAAACTTGTGACATGTCTTACAAACTTTAATACCTGCATAGATATACATTTCTTTGCTATGATTTTTACCTCAAAGCAAAAATCTGTAGCTATCTATATCATACTTAGCTGGAAATGACTGGACTTTCTTGGAAATAAAAATAAAATGAATAGATTGTGAGTTTATTTTATTTACTTTTTTTTTAACTTCCCCTAAACAACAAGAAGTTCTGTTATAGAAGGGACCTGGCAGGGTCTGACCATTCTGACGCCCGATTGTCAGTTGCCATCAAACTGTAAATAGCTGGTAAAGAACCTCTGTATTTTCTACAAGAGTTGCTGAATTGTGTTTAATTTTACCAAGAATACTTATCTAATCATACCTTTTTGGTACACTTTGGCAGCATAACAAGCAAGTTTGGTCAAGTGAGAGTTCATATGTTGGCTCAACTGCACTGCCCAAGTGTACCCAAAAAGCTATGCTTAGGTGTTCACCATAACCAAATTTGGCCAAGAACTTGCCTTATTAGGCTGGTCAGCCAGTCTTCTGATTGGCTAATTGCGTATTTGGGCATGGTAAAATTATATCATATTTTTGGCATTGGTTCTGTCCTGAAGCTGAATTATTCAGTTTGCAGGACACTTGACTCCACGTTTCATGACTGCTAAAGTAATCATTTGCATTTTCTGCTCAAAAGGTTTAAAACACATGAGGTACCATCCCTTTTATAGCCAAACTTTGTTGTGCAAGGTGACACATAGGGATGACCAGTAGCGTAAACTAGCCTGTCAGTCATCTCCTGACCTCGGCCTTATCCCCGCGCGAGAGGCACCTAAATTCTCAGCATTATAATAAAGTGACATCACCAGATGGAATTATAACACACAGAACTTAGGTGTTGCTCATGCAGGGATTAGGCTGAGGGCAGAAGATGACTGACATCCTTTATTATTATTATCCTTTATTATCTTTCCTCATGGGGGCTTTTCATTTCAGGCTAGATAACCAATGGCAGATCTAGGAAATGGTTGGGGAGCCTGGACCTCTTCTTTTGTCACCACTATTTTGGCATCCCCACTGTATGAACAGGCCTAGATTTGCTAGTGATGAAATTCTCACTTCCCCTGTGCTAGCCATCACTCCTTACTGATTTCAACAAAACCCTTGTAGAAAATGTGCATAGTGCAAGTGATCTCCCTGATTTTGGTGGTCCTCAGTTTGTTGCTAATAAGACCATGTTATGTGTTAAATAACGACCATCCTACCCATCCTGGGATGGAGAAATCAAGTTTGTCAAAGAAGGTCCATTTAGACTGATTTTTCATTAAGTAATGGGGGCAGAGTCTCACCAGCTGGACCCTGGAAATGAAACCTGTACAAATACAAGAAGTGTGAATTGTTAGTTCATCATATTCTTGAGAGCTATTGAACCGGATATACTTAAGTTAAATGAGGGTTTTTTGTATTTGTGAAACCTCTGGTTGTCCCGGGTTGGGGCGGGGAGGGACTCCCATACAAAAATGACAGGGGTGCTCATCATACCTTTTAGAGTTTACAAATGCAGTTTTGGTACCTGTTGGGGTGTTCAGCCTCAAAAGGTCCACAGATGGAGCTCTTGCGGTACCTTTTAGGGTACTGAGCCAAAAAGATATGACAGGAGATATTGTGTTATGTAAGAATCGGTACCTCTTAGGGTAGAAAAAAATTTCAAGCCACCCTCACAAAACCGGATCTTGTTACCTCATCATTTGTCTCCATTGGCCTGGGGAGTGGTCAATTATGATTTTATTTAGATTCATTTCATGCCAGATCTGTAGGGGAAAAAAGATTTTATTGAACAATGAAGCTGATACTGCATCTACATGTACGTACATGCCTCAGGTGTCACTTGTCATGAAGGATAAGTGAAGCTGAACCCATCTTGACAATTCTGCCATTTCATTTTATCTTTCCATTATGTTAGACAAAAAAGCTAGCACTGTTTATGTGTACCTGAACTCTCCAGTGCATGGAGTTTCTTCCATGTTAAACTCTGCAACTGGGACGCCTTTCATAGCCAGCATTGGAGCAAACCCTGCTGCAGGGTACACCACAGATGATGTGCCAACCTGTAGGTGTACATGCATGTTCATAATTAACAATTAGATTATGCGCTCTCGATTTCTATGAGGTGATAGTTGATGAGGCCAAAGGCCAAATCAACTATCACCTCAAAGAAATTGAGAGCACATAATCTAATTGTTTTTAATTAGTAGAATTCTTACTAAAATTTACTTCAAATAACAATTTCCCATTATTTCTTGACGTATTATTAAGCTTTGCACCTGAAAAAGGTCGCTCGGATTGAATTGTCATTTAAAATTGAAGTTGTGTGTATGCGCATCAGTTTTTTCAATAATTTCAACTTTTTAAAATGTCAAGAAACCGTAAATGTCCTTCATTTTGACTTCTCAGGAATTTAATTATCCATGCTCATCAAAATGTTCCTTCAAAACTTTGGAAAAATGAAAAAAATGTCGCCATTTCCTAGATGACGTGCAATGGCTCAGCCAATTAGATTACAGCATTTGCATTAGTATACTAGTAGAATTGTACTACTACACTTTAGAAGAGAATTCTATTGGCATTTTAATGCGCAAGCTTTAGCCAATGATTAGCTGAGGTGATGTAAACTTGGCCATTACTGTGCTGTGGCTAGTGGTTGTCAAAAAAAAAATGGCAATGAGAGATTTCAAAAGGCTACAGGATGATCAAATTCCAAAAAAAGACAAAAAGTGTAGTCAAATACATGTACATGAGTGCATGTACACAGCTGCAAGTTTCAAATGACAATCAGTGTGTAATTTCCACCTCAAATGTAAAGAAATAATTAAAAACAATAATTATTATTGTTTGTGGGAAACTGAGTTAGACCCTACTGAAACAACAAGATTATTTACTAATAAACTATGGAAAAAATGATTATTTCTTTACCAAAAGACACATGTCACACTTATCTAAAGCTGCATTAGTAGCATTCAGTACACCATGGTCAAGGCTTTCTCCAAACCACACCACATGGGGACGGGCTAAGCTCCCACAGTTGGGCTGCTCACACCTGACAAAAGTAATGCCCTTTGTTACCTGTCTTGACAGGGTAAATTTGTTCAGATTGGGCCAATAACTAAAAGTGACCAATCAGACTGCTCTTTTGCTGATACAACATAATCTTACATGTAGTATTGTCCCAAATGATCCCATTCACTTTTCTTGTAGTTTTATGGCTACCATTTCCAGAGAAGATTCTCTACCATTTCTTCTAAACAATTTTTGTTAACATGTAATAAATCTCTCATTAACCAAAGAGTTTGTGCCAGACCCTCTTAGGAGGATACTGGAAATTTTACCCTGAGAATATACCTTGCTCTTTATTCTTACCGAACTCACTATGTTTGGCCCATACTGTCAAGACCTGCATGGGTCCAATATTCCCCCTAGTACAGCTCCCGTGCTTCGTTTACTGTTAATAAAAGTGAAAAAGTGTCCTTCAAGCAAATTTATTTCCTTTGTAGCCGGGAGATTTGGTGACCTGTAAAGGGACCGCGAGCTTCAGTCTGTAACCTGGAGACTTTCTGACAATCCAGGAGAGTTGGCATCCATGGGTGGATTTTACAAGTGCATGGGCTTCAGTGGCATTCTTGCATCTGAGACTATTTTAGGGGTGAGGAGGCTAATTATTCTTACCTAGGCAAATCTTCCTCTGGAATCTCAGCATCTTGAGCATCGGGATCTGGGGCACTGGATACCAAAATTGAAATAACTAGGTTTTTCTACCATCTTCAAAAGATGACAAAGTTATGGTTCATAACTGACAATCAATCAGTGATGTTTTAGAAGTCTAGAAATGTTGGGATTTTAATGCAATTAAATGCAATTTGATGGGTTCAACAAAAAAAGACGCAAAGACATGAATGATCATTGCAGTTATGTACACACAACTTAAGCAGCTGTTAGGAATTGAATTTGATGAACAAGTCATCGAAACGCCATTCAAAATTATTATCGCTGATTTTTTATTCTTAATTGTTTGTCGAAAGCCACCATTATTAGAAAACAAAGCTTGAATAAAAAATTGCTCTGCTGCAATCTTTCTCTGCATGTAAGTTCAAATATGTGGTCTTTCTTATATTCACTGGCACAAAAAGAAAGGCTGCCATTCATCAGGTAGACAGCAGTTCCTGTATGTTAGTGCAGGCATAGATAGAGTACCCATGATAGTTGTACATGTTTACAGCAAAGTAATTTTGAGTGTAAAATTTTAGAACTCAGGCTTTCTAAGAAGAAATTATTTCATGACAGAAAAAATACAACAAAGAAACAAATTTAACAAATACACAAAGACGGATTGAATGAACAAACAAAATAGTAAATAAATTAAAGAGATTAGACCATTAAACTACTGATGACAGAAGAACAAGTGGAAATGTCAGTTCTGGTAATCAAGGCAAACAAAAGTGTACTGAAAAAAATGCTCATTCTCTTACAAGCCTGCAAATAATTTTTGTCGATAGGCAGGTCAGGACAAAGACAAGTTTTGACCTGACAAAAAGCCAGTCTGGTTGGACAAAAAAAACTGTTTGTCGTTAGACATTAAAAAGAGACATTTGAGGCATTTTGGTATTTCAGTGTAGACTCTTCGCCAAAATATTGGTTGCAAATTCAAATAGCTTAAAAGTCAACTGAGTGTAAAATCATTACTAGCACCAGCAAGGGGACCTTTACATTACATCTGGTATTATTTTACCTGTTGAAAATTGACAAATTTACAAACATTTATACCCCTAGTCACACAAGTGTTTCCAATGTAACAAGTTTCCCACAACATCCAGGGAAAACAGGAAAAGGGATGAAACAATCTCCTGTGTGGACAGCTTGTCAGTATAAAACCTCACAATAACATTCAGAGACTTGAAAATTGACTGAAATGAATTCTTTGACTTTTTCTGAAAGCAAGTTTCCTCTGAAAGCTTTTGGGGTCAATTGAATAAAAAATTTGTGTAATTATTTAAAATGTGGGATTGGAGGCGGTCGTGACTATAAAGCGTGACCAATTTGTACATTCACGCTTTTCACAAAAACATGTCTGTGGCACGGAAACTATATTTCGACCACACTGACAGATGTAAAACAACTATAAAGGGTTAAAAATTAAACTGAGTTTTGATCATATGGACTAGAAAAACATTTGGTTACCTTTTAGAGGTTTTAAAGTTTTTGAAAGCGCTTGCATTCAGATAAACGAAACGTGAGTATTTGGGCCGAGTATTCAGTTTCCATAATATCTTAATCAGGTCAATGTATCACAACTGAAAATTAATTCCACAACACTTGGTGGTAACAAACAACAAGTTAATAGATAAGACCTCAGTTCTAAGTAGTTTTTCAGACAAATGTAATTCAGACTAAATGGGGCTTCATGATCTTTCACAATGCCACCGCAAAATGCATAAATTAACACGCAGGAATAGTGGCGCTGATGTGATGTGTCTACGATTCGACATAACATTCGAGACGGCGCACTGTGCATGATAAAATTATCAGAATTAGAATAAAACAAAACCGATAACAATGCTTTTATGCGTAGTATTGTGTGGCAGTATAACAAAATAACTTGTCCCATATCTGGCCACAAATTTCCAGTTAAAATATTTTTCATTTTAGCAGAAATGCCCGGTCAGAGTGTCCGACCAGGCTAAGCTTTTACCTGTCAAAACCTCAAATTTACCAGACAATTGCCCGAATCATGACTGACTGTTATTTGCAGGCTTGCTCTTAGGATCTAAAATCACAGATTGGTCAGAAAACGCGATGGTAATACAGAGGGTTTTGCATTACAGCTGCTGCAGTTTTATCATAAAAATGCATAATGAAATATCACCTACAATCAGTGACAAAATTGTTGACACATTCACCCTTTTCACCCCCTATTTCCTCACTGTGATCCCTTTTTGCCTTCCTAGCTTGTCCTTTCAGCCCCCCTCACCCCCAAACAATGTTGTTTGGCAATTGCTGTGATTGTGAGGTACAAACAAACAAGATTGAATGGGGGAGCGGGGTCTTTTCCACAGTTTACTGCGCGATAAAAATTATTCCGTACACTAAAAGTACTACTGAAAGACAATGTGTCAACTAATTATGTTGCCAATTGTAGCTTGCAATATGGCTGTACCCTCACCCCTTTCCCTCCAATGCTGGGACAATTGGGCTGTTCCTGTTTTCTGCTACATGTTCACATATAATGCATCTTGTCTTGAACAGTGTACCTGAAAATGAACAGGCTCCAGCTCCAGTACCATGGCATAAAACTCGAGGAAGCAAAGCGACTGCAACTTGCAATATTTTTAAGCTTTATGATAACCCCTCCCTCTGCTCAAATACACCCATTAAATAAAAGTGCCTCCCTGCCACTATACATGATGACCATATTCTTGACTTTAAACCCCACCCCTTGACTAACTCCCCTGGGGTTCTAGTAAACCTCAAAGAACTGAACATCTATAGATATAACCAGCAGAGGGGGGTACTACTGGAGATGTGTCAATGGATGGGGTTGCATTTTCGATAAAGTTATTAGAATGGGGTTGCACAATTCAGGATTTTGAGGGTAGGAAAATTCTGGTAAGTAGCGATTTAAAAATGGGAAGATTCAAAGCAAAAAAGTTGCTACTGTTGTTTTATTACTTAGCAATTGGCTCGCATTACATTCCGTTCTTGAAACACAACTTTAACAAGGTCCACTGAAACATCTGTGCTAAGGTACTTAGTGACTCAGATGAGGTCTATAATTTATTGGCCACAGAAATATAGATTATGATAGGGTAGGGGTTCTAAGAGGCCAGTGGCATACACCCAGCAAAAATTGGCCTATTAGTGCGTCCCCCCTCACCCCTGGCCACCCCCCCCCCCCCTTGGGATATATATATCGTGGACTTCTTGGGGGCTGTTGACATAACAAGTGAATATGTTGATGGCCCCTTAGCTTATGAGAAGAGTTTTACAATTGAGTATATTGGCTTCTTTATATCAGCACGCATACCAACTACATTAGGACTACCTTAGAAAATATTGACGGCCTTATGCGCCTACTGGCGCTTCGAGAACGGATGATGATGACGATAAAATATTGTAAGATCTAGTCAACGAAACGGTCACTCACCATGAAGTTCTATTACATCTTCCGTCCCAGCTCTTTGATGTAATTCATCAATATTCTGTGTGATGACAGTCACACTTTTCCCTTCATTTCTCAACTTCTTTTGAAACTCTGCAATCGCATAATGCGCCTTGTTTGGCTCTTTCGTTAAAACCACCTCCCGCCTGTAACTGTAAAACTCCCATACTAATGACGGGTCCCTGTGAAAGGCTTTAAGGGTCGCTAAATCTTGAGCTCTAAAAGTTCTCCAAAGGCCGCCAGAGCCGCGAAATGTGGGAATCCCACTCTCAGCGCTTGCACCGGCGCCTGTAAGAACAACCACGTTTTTTGCTTTGTGCAGCAGGTCACGGAATTCTGCCTTGTTATCACTGGTCGTGTGAAAAGAGCTTTTAGCCATGATGATGTTTCGAGGGGTTTCAACCGCTCTTGACCACTGCCTAAACTTCCGCAATGCAATCATTGCACTGATCTGGACTTTGTTTATAACATGACGAAATGCAAAAAACGACAGGCATTCATTTTACTTGTGTTGTCAACGTAGAGACTGGCACTACTATTTCCAGTTTCACTCGTGTATCGTTGCTCGAATCAAAATGGCGGGCCACTTTTCAGGTAAGTAAATCAAAGAAATTTTCAGTAACAATTCTGTTCCTCAGTTTGCTCATGGCTTTTAGACCAAAAAAACTTAAAGCTGTTCTTCCGAAAACCATTGTGACTTCGTTTGAAGCTAGTATTCCAGGACTTTTGATGCCGTTTCTTACTGTTTTTGGAGCACGTGTAAGCTTTAGCTTATTAAAAACAAGAAAATCCCTATTGGGTTCCGCTTGCCCATGGTTGGAAATTTTCAACAAAGCTTCGAAAGTGATTCGGCTTACTATATCGTCGTGTGCCACTAGCTTGCTGAATTATTTTGGAAAGGGATGGTTATTGTGTAAAATTCTTTGCTTGGACGTCCCATACTGCTGAGCCCTATTAAATTTAATGAAGGGTACAGTCTATAAGCTTAATCCCCTCCAGGATCCTGTGAAACAAAGCAGTTTCAGTCTCATACACTTCCCTTACTTCTTCCAGTGAAAATAAGATTTTCTTGTGTTTGGTTGGCCCAGAGGATAAATATGCATGTAGGTATGGTGGGGGAGGGGAGGTTTAGAGGGGTGAGGGTGTCAAGCTGTAGCAAATCGGCCTCAGCTCAAACAGTAACATAATTTTTATATGTAATTTATTTATTGTAGCAGGGGCAGATCTAGGGGAGGATGCAGGGGGTGCACACACCACCTCCCCCCTCCCCTGAGATGAAGCCTTCTTCTTCGTACTGGCTTTTAAAATTTGTTTACCTCACCAATCAGTTACGCAATTCCTTAGTGGTACACCCCCTTCTGAGAAAAATCCTGGATCCGCCCCTATGTAGTCATGTAATTTTTAGAGTCATAAATATGCAACACTGCTCTTCATGTAAACTTGACATGCAGTTATGGAAGGTACTTAGGAAGGTACCTCTCTCTTAACTGCAACAATGCCTACACAGCGCGTAATAGACTATCAGACAAACGTGGCCCTTAGATGGTAGATGATTTACTTTTTTTGTCTCTGTTTTCATTTTAAGAGTTTGGCCTTCTACCAGAAATGTGCAAGGGGGTTGAGGAAATGGGATGGCTGTAAGTATCCAGAAAGATGTTAGAATATGTTATTTCTCAAAAGTGAAATGCAAATCAACAAAAACAATTATGCAACGATGCTTTTCATGTCAAAACAAGTCAGTCTGTCAAAAATTAGTTTGATCCTGCAAAAAATAAAAATCGGCCCAAAATGCTATATACGCCCTTTTTGCACGAAAGCCTTCAATTATAAACTGCATCATAATAAACCTTCATATCAAGGTTCTCCTTGGTTTTATTTATAATTTTTTTTTTACAATATACCTTTATGAAAGTTGTGTGTGAAACTAAGACCATTAGACATCCCTGCAAAAAATCTTTGAAGATCCTTGAAGTATTTTCATAGCAAGGAATTAAACACTAATGTGTTAGCTGTTATCTATCTCTTTTGTGACTAGGGGTCGCATAAGGGACCGTTCATTTTTTATGAGGGAGGGGGTGCTGGTGGGATTTGGGAAGTACCATTTAAAAATCGCATGACCCCCCCTCAGCTTACCAATTTTTTCACATGCCCCCCCCCCTTATAGCGATCATTTTTTGGGATGACCCCCCCCCCCAAATTGAACAAACTATTTAGATTTCAACTTTTTTAAAATTTGTCTATTATCCCCCTACTTCACGTTATTGTGCTCACTATGAAGACAATATTTACAATCCCTATCCTACAGAGAGCTGTTGCTTAAAAAACAAATCAAAAGAAAGAGAAGTCAATTTCGGCTCTCCTAGTTATGGCTCGCTCTGAGCGTGTGGCATTTGGCCTCTCATTGGCATCTTCCTCATCTGAATTGATGAATGCAAGAATGACGTCACTTGAGTCAT
>Ga0126339_10001908_pt1:2500-14638 | contig 14638 bp, 8 predicted proteins | sample OrbTmetagenome_2_FD_92532 | JGI IMG/M metagenome (GOLD analysis project Ga0126339, IMG submission 92532) | Coral microbial communities from Petempiche,Puerto Morelos, Mexico - Orbicella T R C metagenome | ecosystem: Host-associated > Invertebrates > Cnidaria > Coral | place... | reverse complement strand
GATTGTAAATATTGTCTTCATAGTGAGCACAATAACGTGAAGTAGGGGGATAATAGAGAAATATTAAAAAAGTTGAAATCTAAATATTGTTTGTTCAATTTTTTTTGGGGGGGGGGTCATCCCAAAAAATGACCGCTATAAGGGGGGCCGTGTGAAAAAATTGGTAAGCTGAGGGGGGGTCATGCGATTTTTAAATGGTGCTTCCCAAATCCCACCAGCCCCCCCTCCCTCATAAAAAATGAACGGTCCCTAATGTTGTATTGAGTACTGTTTGCTCTCAATGGTATCCTTAAAATGCAGTACATGAGGAAACATGTCAAAGCTTAACGGTAACCTGGACTTGATCCTCTTGCACAGGAGAGAATTACTGATCAAAAACTAATTCTCTTCAAAGAAAAATTACAGAAATGTTCTGAAAACAGTAGGGAGAATCTTGGTGCTGATCTTGGGAGGTATAGGTTTGTTCAGTTAACTTACTTTGTGCATCCAAATGCTATCAATCTGTATCTATGGTTAATAGCAACACAAGTTGCTGAGCTCAAATCTCTTGCCCATAAACCAATGATATCCTAAGTAAGAAAAAAGCAACTTACAATAAATTAGCCGGTATGGAAAAAATTAACCTTGATATTCTAAATTAAAACAGCATGATCAAAGTACTGAGACACTGCAATGGTTCCGTCCTGAAAATAAAAGCTGGGATTTCATTGATGTTTTCAGCAAAAGGGCAACTGGTTTTCACAGGTGGGCAAAACATTTTGAACTGAACTTCTTTAAGAGACAAACTTTCCTCTTGATGGTCAAACCAGGTGGGCAAAATCATCCTCACAGCTGGTCAATTTGCCTGGTTCCTGGCCCTTAATGAAACCCTGTGAAAGGTACTGTACAAAATTGAGAAAATCATAAAAAATGGCAGAATTTATGCAAACTTTGACATTCAAATCATACTTACAGAGCACTCAAAGTTGGCTGTGTCCGCCGACAAAAAGCCTCCTCTGCCATCTGCTAACACAACAGCAAACCCTCCAAGTAAAGGACTGTACTCCATCACGCGGAAACTCACCCCTTCAGTCTTTAAAGGAATTGCTGTGAGGAACAAGTAAATATTAAGTGAATAACTAAAATTCCATAGTCAGCAAACGTCTGTACAGTAGAACCTTTTATTGGATAATCCATAACACAGACACCCTTATATTATGGACAGTTCAGTTAGTCTTAGAGAAACCAGAAATAATATTTATCTCTACATCTATAAAACAGTGTATGGCCACCTCCAAAATACAGGCAGTTGAGTCTGCGTGAGCAAACTCTCGAAACGTAACCTGAACTGGGATTGAATGAATTTTCTTGAATGCAGAAGAAACTTTCAATTAAAAGTTAATCACTTGGCTGATATTTCTACTGAAATTTCAATGTACTGATGACATACATGTACTCAACTATGAAAATTTTGTATGGCTTTTCTGATCATGCAGTTTATAATACAAAATTATATTTATAAGCATGCAAATCAGATAATGCACAGTCATTGGTCATACATCGAAAGCCCTAAGATTCAGGACTAGAGAACACAAGAGAACGATTTTCACAGGAGACAGGAATTCTTTATTAGCCCAACAATGCATACAAAACAATCATGAATTTGACCTTGACAACATCAAGATCATTGACCGCTGTTCCCAATGGTCAAAAAGATTATTTTTAGAAGAATGGCACTCAATTCACGAACCAAATGCCATTAATGAACACATTTACATTCTTGACATTTACAAGGTCCTTGGCAATCGCAAGTGACGTTTCTGCGGCTCTTTTAAACACTCATTTGCATTCGTAGCCATTTATGCTGAAGAAGGTTATAGTATTTTAACCAAAACATCCACACAAAAAGTTTTTCAGTCAGTGACAACAAAATTTTAATTCTTATTTTTATCATGCCTGACTACAACTATGGTACTCCTTATAGTATTAATGTCAGGGAAATAAATACTATCTTTAAATGTTAATATGCAAGTGGCTTCTTTCTTATAGTGGATGGGAATAAATCAGTACGTATACATGAAGAAGAAATCAGATAATTTACTCAAGACATGTTACTTTGATTTACATGTACCTCTTGCATTTTCCAAGTCGTTTGTAAATGGTATGGAGTGTATAGACATGGTCATGTCTCCTTCAAGCAAGCCATGCCAGTTGACTCGCTGAAGGAGACCACTACCAGTCGATACAAATAACTCATCATGCCTTGGAGCCACACTGGTAGAAAAGAAAAAGAAAAACATTAATATGTAGTTAATGTCGACTAAAATGTGCTTTACATAAAAAGTAAGAATAAGTTTTAAGAATTTGATCCTGGTATCTACCTGGGCCGGATTGTTCAAAGCCCAATTAAGCCAACCCAGGATTAGCCAAAATTTTGATTTCAGTTTTGTAACTTTTCGATGAGGTTTTCTGTTTATATTGTTTGTCCTTCAGTTTGGAGCTTGCATTATCTCAAATTACACAAATCTAATCCTGGGTTAGGGTTAACTGGCTTTTGAACAACCCAGCCCTGGATGACTAATCTATCTGTGATAGAGTTCCACCTGAAGGAACACACTGAATGATGTATCTTAGAGAGGTATTTTAAGCTAGTGGAAACAAAGGTATTGGTTTCTAAGTAAACTGTTGGGCTGGGTAAGTAGGCAAGCGCAACACTTACAAAAGCTACTAATCTACTTGAAGTTGATAATGGTAAATTAACCGTAGTAAGATTGCGAAGCTGACTTTGGAGTGATAGCCCTTTGCCAGAGCAAAGTGTTCTGATGTGCTCTTTAACGTGTACATCAAGCAGATTTGGGAAAGTTAAATGTGCCCAGTATGATTTTGGAACACATCTTCTCAAACTCATTTATATTTCATCAAGTTAAAACAAAGAAAATCACAGCAGTGAAGGAGGATTGGATACCCGGTCTTAATAAGCATAGATTTTGACAATTTTACTTCAGTCTCTGTTTACTCCTTACTTTTTGTTTTGATTGAGAAGATATACCAAACACTCGAGACAATGTTTCATCGGCTATCCAAACACATCAAATTTTGTCAAAAATGTTCCCCTGTACATCATATTTTCAACTCTATTCTCAGTGTTTGGATATCCCGATGAAACACTGTCTCTCATGGTAGATATGCTACTCATAATTCAGTACACAATCAACCATGATTGAGGTACATAATTATACTGTCTTGTCGGGTGGCAGTTAGGTACGTTAATGTTGTCTTGAATGCAATAATATACTTAATACAACATGTACCTTGTAACACCACCTGAGATGGGCACAATGGCAATTTCTACAAGTTTCAGAGCAGGCACACCTGCCTGAGAACTCACAGAAGAGTGTCGCCAAGAGTAACTGAAATATCAAAATTAAAACAGTTTTCACCAAATTGTAGCAAGTGTAAATATTGTTTGTGGGTCAAAAGTTTGTCATCTTAGAAGATTGAATGGATGTATATGAACGAATGTAGCTCACAGTGGTAAATAACAGCCAAAAGAGCACAGGAAAGAGTCAGTCTAAAAGGAGATTCTATAGCTGTTGTGGAAATCTGACCATAACTATTTTTAAGAACTATTTACATGTAGATACAATTTGTTGTGTCTGTAATTCAGGAGTTTAACTGCTTGCAGTTTACATGTCTTTGATCATTTCATGTCCAGATATGATCATTTGACTATGTTATCTCACCTTGAAAATCTTGGAACATAAAGTTGAACCCCATTACTTCTCTGTAACTCTAAGAATACAACTTTTCCTTCAGAAGTCTGTGCATATAATATGAAAAGAAGTTACAAAACTGGAAAGAAGAAATACTTTCAACACAATGCAACATTTTGCAGTTTAGAATAAAATATTTCTCTTAGCATGCATGTAACTATGACCCATACCATTTTCTGTTAACAGCATTTGTAAATGTATATGATATTTCTGTTCTGGAAACTTAAATAAAAAGATGCAAATTCAAATCTAATGAATGGTGTAATTGATGATAGCATAGGTTTGGCAGAGACATTTTAAAAGCTAAAAATATATATTTTCACTTTTTCAGTATGTTGTTACAGTTGTGTATGTGAAAATATAGAATGTCTTAACTTGGCAATATTTCATTTTAGTTAGGGACAAATATCTAACTACAGTTCACTTACAGTAATGGCCAAAGCAGTGGAATCTGGTTTCCAGGCAACAGTAACATTCCTTCCAACATCTTTAATAGCATCATATGATCGCCGATAGGCAACCACCAGCACTCTTGGCTTAAGAGATATTATAAAATAAACAAGAAAACCTTAGAATATTTATCAATCAAGATGCTTAAATACTGATCAAACTGTGAAATCAACATAATATCCTCAAAAAGATAATCCAGAAGAAATGCAAACATTCCTAAGAAACTTCATAAAATGAAGTATTTTTATTTCCCTGGGATGAAATCTTTTTTATGATTGACAAGGTTATAATAACGGAATGATGAGATTTAGAACTGGAGGTTACTGATGACTGTGAGACTGCAAAAACCCCTGGGGAAAGTTTGAGAACCAACACTAAACTCACACCATGAATGACACCAGATCTGGGATTCGAGCTGATTCGAGGTAATTGAAGCAGAGGTATTCAAATTCTGATTCGAACCTAGGTCACATTTATTCCCAGGGTGTCCAATCGATGGAAATCGATAATCGGGAAAGCAATAAATCAATCGACATCAGTCAATGAAATTAGGTAATGGGTATAGATTGGTGTCGGTCAATCAATGATCAGTCGATAGTCACAAAAGGCCTTCATCTAAAACTAGACAAACATGCTTGTTATCTACACCTCATGTTGTCATAATGCAACAAATCGATACCAATTAGACCATCAATTGCCATTGGAAATTGATGACAATTGATAACAGGTCACACAAATCCTCTTCATCAGTAGGTCATCAATTACCACAATCAATCGATTAATTGTTATTGATAATGATTGGAACTGATTAGTATCAATTATCATCGATTATAGATTTCATCGATTAGACACCCTGGGATTTATAGATTTAGCAGGGGATGAGTGTAAAAAGAAGATTGAAGCAAATGCTGTGATTTTCCCCATCTTACGAAAATTTCACAAGACGAGGACCCTCTCACTTACATTTTCTTCACCAAACAGCCCCTCTCAATGGCGATCTGCACCGGTAAAATTTTCAGAAAATCCCAATTTCCACCGATGAGCTAAATCTGAGTCTTATAGTACATGAATGGACAAAAACAACCGCCGATTTTAATTATCCGTTGAAAATTCCCGGAAAATTCGTTGCTCAAGACCCCTTCACGGACATCATACCATCCTGATCCTATAAGGCACAAGCATAAAATTGTAAAAAGCTATAAAGTGTAATCTATACTCACTCGGTTGTTCCAAATGCACACACTATGGTCCGAAACTACGGCCAGCAGCGAGCGATCTCTGTTATATCTTAGGGATTTTAGCTCACCACAATGGACATCCTTTGAACTGAAGTACTTCGGCCAACCAATTGGGAAGTACATTTCAAAAACTGATACGATATTGTGGTTTAGTTTTATTTGCAACACGAAGCGCTCTCTTCCGCCGCCATGTTGTTTTCGAGTGTCAAAAATAACATATGGGGGTGGGGTATATTATCAGTATTCGTTAGGACAGAGCTTTTAGACTTTTTAAAGAAGTTTTTACTTTGTTTTGCCTCGAAACTACAGAAAAAGAAACTTAAATGATTATTTAATGGCTCAAGTATCTTCCAAAAGTCTTTTAATAATATAACTCTACAAATACAGTGAATTCAATTTGTTGGCAAGTCAATCAATTTTATACCTCCCTAGTAAGTGTTATTTTGTCATCATGCATGATGCAGGCATTGTAAGCAGCGGACTAACTCAATCGAAGTAGAAAATCATCCACATCATTTTCTTCAGGCGCAGTGTGTGATCTAAACGTTAGTTCATGTTTCATCTAACCTGTCTTTTAGGAAGGCTTACTTCTTCAGTGCAAAGGGTGATGACTTCAGCTGCTAAGCCGATTGTTATCTTTGTTCTTGGCGGACCGGGCGCCGGGAAAGGAACTCAATGCGAGAGAATAGTAGAGGTATAAATTAAAGCTTACTTGTACGCGCGTTATTTGTATTCTTGATGTGCGGTCTAGTTATGCAAACGTGGCGCTGTAATTGATATTATGAGAGGTCCATTAATTAAACTTTGAATACTATTTATATCTGGGATTCTTTGTGATCATTAAAACAAAGCCATCGAAACATTATTTTCCAAATAAACGCGATTAGGTTTTGTTCAGATTTTTAATAGTAAACCAAGTGTTTTGGTTCCTAACTGTCTGTCCCCAGTAATAATAAGCTTAACATTTCATTCTTTTACCACAAACATTCTATCCTTGCTTCATTACTACTGTCAAAGCTTTTAATGAGTTCTCAAATTAACTCTTTTTAGACTTCATTTTCAATTTTTACCGGTAGATGACTCACTATTTGATTATTAAACAGGAAATTTGATTCCTTAATTATTAAAAGGACTAGGACAGAATGAACATCTTAGAGAAGTTCATATAATATGAGATTCTCTACTCTAGTCCTTTCTTCCCGTGCTTGCTTCTCTTCTTTGCTCTGCTCTGCTCTCTTCGCCTTTCCTTGCCTTGCATCTCTTTTCTACTAGACTAGTTGCGTGCCTTTCCTTTCCTCACAGCACCTCTCTTCTTTGTGCTACCCTTGCACTCTGCTCTCCTCTCAGCCTAACTCCTTTCCTCTATCTCCTCACGTCGTACTTTGCCTCACCCATTCACTCCTTTCCTCAAGACTGTTCTTATGCAACAACAACAAAATCAACTTTTTAAATTTCTATTTATTTTTCTAGGAATTTGGATACATTCATTTATCAGCAGGTGACTTGTTACGAGAGGAAAGAGCTAGTGGGTCAGAGAATGGAGATCTTATAGAGTCTTGTATCAAAGAAGGGAAGATTGTTCCCGTGGAAATTACCATCAGCTTGATTGAGAAGGTACAGAATGGGATAGACAACGATTCATAGTACAGTTACCAGTTCAGGGGTTTTATTAAGAGGAAGTACAGTGGCATCATGGTTAGTATGCTCACTTCTGGATCGAGCAGTCCGGGTTCGAACCCTGCCCGGGAACATTCCATTGTGTTCTTGGGCAAGACACTTCACTGTCACAGTGCCTCTCTCAGCTCAGGCCTATAAATGGGTACTGACAAATTTCATGCAGGCGGGAGGGTAACCATGTGATGGACTAGCATCGCATCCAGGGGGAAGTAGAAATACTCCTAGTTGTGTCATGCTACTGCAACCGCAGATAAGGGCCGGCCTAATGAGCCACTTGGCTCGTATGCAGACTTTACTACAGAATGGGATACACAATGTTTGTTATTTAGTTCAAGGGTTTCATTAAGGGTCGGATACTGGGTTATCTGCACATGAATACCTTGAGTCCAGCCTTATATAAAAATCAGTTAATTAATATACCTAAATGATAGAAATTATTGTTTTTGTTTTCTAGGCAATGAACAAAAATAGTGTCAAAAAATTCCTTATAGATGGATTTCCAAGAAATGAGGATAACCTTCAAGGATGGAAAAGGGTGATGGAAGGAAAAGTTGATGTATCATGTGTTTTATTCTTTGAATGTGCAGAAGATGTAAGTAGATTCACATTAAAGCATTACAAAATGCTATGTGTTGTTCTAGAAAAATCCTTACCCGTCCCATGGTGGTTATAAGTTTGAACACCCTCCCCTCCCTCTGGAAATTCAAGTTTTGGTTCATACTTTCTTTTTAAAATTTCAGCTTTTGACTAGGTGAAAGTTTGAGAGTACATGTAGGAGCTGGTACATAAGAAAACCAATTCAAAAATCTCACAGTTGAATAATATTTTATCATAGGGCTGGTTTTAATTTATCTTCAATTTGCTAGGAGTGCATCAAAAGAATAATGGAACGGGGAAAGTCCAGTGGGCGATCTGACGATAACATTGAAAGTCTTAGGAAGAGGTAGGTGTTAAACAAGAAATCTTCAGGGTCAGGGAACTTCAGATTGCAATGCAAGGAAAAGATCAAGAATGAGTTTGACTTTTGAATTTTAATCCACTTATATTCCAGAGGCCTTACTCTTCCCTGTAATGTTGCTGACCTGTGGAAAAGGAGGCAATTACAGTTAGTTCTAGCCCAATGTCCAACTCTGTTTTCTCAAACTATCTGCTATCTCAAAGTCAGTCATTTGTTATCCACTGACTTGACATCCTGTGTTAAAACTTTTTCATCTTTTTTAGTTATACTGTGTATAGGCCGCACCCCCATTTTGCACAGAAATAAGTGCAGCCCACACACAGTAATAGTCATTGTACTTAAGTCTTGATCATCATCAAACATTTCCAGACTTGCTGAGATCTATAATAAATTAAACTGTATGATATTTCCATTTTCTTTGCTAGATTCCATACATATGAAACACAAACTATGCCAATTATAGAACATTATCAGAAGCTAGGACTTGTTAGAAAGATTCAAGCAATAAAATCTCCAGACGAGGTAAGGCTAAGTAACATGATATTTCAAAATTAATACAGAGTTATCATCGTCGTCGTCGCCGTCGTCGTCATCATCATTGTCATCATGTTTTATATGCCACACCAGAAATAAAAAAAACATCAAACAAAAAGGCAGCAAGGAGACTTCCAAAAAGCTACCAGACTTACATGTATAGCAGAGACCACCTCAGCTGTTGATGTAATGATTACTGTTAGTAAATATATTTGTAAATTTTAGGTTCTGTGGGTGCAGCATGACCAATTTACCATTATTTCATTGAACATTTAATCATTTTTTGCCTTAAAGTTGGAAGATCCATTTGGCAAGTTGGCATGCAGAAAAACTGAGCCACAGGTGCCATAATTATGTCAGCTGAGTTTCTTGGTTCTCATACAATGCTGTGACAGTTTTTTCACGGTTCTTCTCCCTGTTGTAAAGTGAACATTTCCAAATTTCAATTTGACCAGGATAGAGGACTTGCATAAAAACAAACTTGGGTTGATATAGCTTCCCCTCTGAATTATATTTTTGACCTCAAACTCTCCCCACTAGCATTTAATCACAATGATAAGAGACCACTAGAGAGAATCTGCATGTTAATAACTGTTTTTTCTTTTTTTTCTTTTTTTGCTCTCTTTTGAAACATGTAGGTATTTGAGGAAGTTCAAAGTGTACTCAGAAGCCTTGGTGAATGAGGTCTACCCCCTTAGCTCTATTTTTAATTAGCTTATGCAACATCTAATAGTTAAGAATGGTTTTGTTGTGTTATCAACAAGACCTGGTTAATAACACATGTACATCACACATTGTAGTTAATTTATCTTTTTAGTTACTCTAACTTGTAATGTGCAGTAGCGTGGTAGGGGGAGGGGCAGGGGGGCAGGGGGATTAAGCAAAGGGTCAGCCACCCCTTAGAAGTTTTAGTAGTCAAGTTCCATCCTAGTTTATTATTAATATTATCATATATAAAGAAATGTGGCACTTACTACCTAAAGGTACTTCTGAGTGTCATTTTATCTAGAGGAAGATTTGCTCAATTGCTTACATTTTTGCCTCATTGGCATATGACTTTGTCTAAAAAGGAACAGAGCTTGTGAAACTTTGTAATTATCATGAAGTTTTTAGCTTTTTGGGTGTGATTTTGAAGGAGATATTTTGCTTAAGCATAAGTTTTGGGTGGCAAAAGTGCTAATGAGCCCAAACACTTATTGTAAACTTTCATATTTCAAACCTGTCTCACAAAAAATTAATTATTAACTACATTGCACTCAAATTTTCTTGGGACAGTTAACCATGCCATGCCCTCTCAATATTCAGAATCAATATTTTTGTAGTTTAATCAGAGTCTGAATATGTAAATGTGGCCGAATAATGTAAACAAACACTCCCCCACATTTAAATTTTTGGTTGGTTTAAAAGTTTGTAAACCAGTTTGATTCGTAGTGTCCGTTCTTTAGTGAGACGGCTCTAAACTACAGTCAAATAAATTTTAACTGGTGTAAAAAAAATCCTAACAAAAAAAAATTTAAGCCATGGCAGGAACACATACCTACAGTTTTGTCTGTGTGTACTACTTAAAAATTATTATTAATATCACATGTGGGGCATTTCATGGTTGGTTTGTTTTAATTACCAATTATTGATTTAATATAATTCAATGACACAAAATAAACTACACACGATTTTGAATTTCTAAATATTGTTAATAAATTATTCTTTGGTTCACATTTCTTTTCAAACTTTTGCTAGTTGACCATTGGTCTCTATATAAAGTAACAATACTGCACTTAACCCTCTGAACAATAGTTTGTCATGTGTCAATGGGACTTATTAGTCGAGTGATCAGATGGTGTTAACATTTTATTCCTATCAATCATGATGGTTTGGCAGCTTGATGTTGCAATCTTTTGAACCCACGTCGATCTTCTTGAGATAAAAATGACACTTCCCCTGTAGACAAGAATAACAAAAAAACAAAATGTGACATTAGAACCATAGACCGTTATCAGTCTTAAATCACTATTCACATAGCAAACTTTAAAGGAACATGTAATCACAAAGGAACCTACTACAAAAGTGTGACATAAGAGAAGAAAGTTTTGAAAGTGCTCAGATTTTGATCTACAGTACTGTTGTATTTTATTCATCTGGATTCTTCGATGGATAAAAAATGGAATGCAAAATGATAAAATATATGCAAGAAAAGGCAAGATAATAATAAGGAGAACACAAGCAAAGTAAAAATGTGTAAATTAGGTGACTATTTAGGTGGAAATTCCACGCCACGCCTGGCAAGCATAAGCAAACAGTTGGCATATTAGTAAGCATTCCCTTTGGGATCATCAAGTGATCAACGTTGTTAGTATTTAGTGTAAATCTGTAATATTTCTTCCTCTTTCTTCTATTTACCTCCGTGTCACATACGGTCTTAGGCAATGAAGACCCAGTTACCCCCAATTGAGTTGGTGTGTATTAAAACACCAGAACATCATTTGTCGTGAAACTTAGTTGTTAGATTACCTGGGAGTGCTGCACAGTTGCAACTTCTTCTGACTTCCAATGCCTGCCATACAACAACAACAACAAAAATAAATTTTTCATTGAAACCCTTTAACCATAAATATCTTATAATACATGCAAGATGTGTTCCTCCCAGGGGGGTACTCCCTTATATGGGCTATATAGGTATGTGTGGCCCCAATCGATAAGACCATAAACAAAAGCCTGTCAAAAATTATGTTTAGGGCAACTGTGTCAGCCGCAATGGTCATAAATAGGGTATCAAATATTTGGTCTGGTGATAAAAAGGGTAGGGAAAACCACAGATTTTGGTCATAAATAGGGTAAGGGTTTTGGGCAGCAGCCGCACACCCCACCAAATTCTTCGGGGAGTACCCCCCCCCCCCTCCCTGGGTGTTCCTTCTGAATTTAGCAGCTGATCACCTGAAGATTTTCATGCCAGTTGTTCAGGAGCAAAAAGGGTTCATTTAATAATTCACACTATTAGGAGCAATGACTGTACTTGAAAATAGTCGTCACCATTGACAATGGTGATTATGGTGAATGCTTTGGACTCCAAAACATAACCCATGAGTAAGTCATGGCAAATAGTTCATTCAAGATGACTGTACAAGCTTGACTAAATTAAAAACAGAATTTTTAATTAGCTTCGTAAGACTTTATAAGTTAAAATCAGTGGCAGTTGAGTCTCTGATGGGACTTCCTTAAAAACTTTGTTTTTCACTCTACTGAGTTATGGTATGTTACACTCATTGTCTGCCTGCACTCTTGTCTGATCCAGCATGCACAAATGGTGCTGGCTCATTGTATTGGGCAGATATGACCTACTTAGAAGGCTTGAGCAAGTCACCAAGTCCATCACTCTAGCATGATGCTGGCTGGAGGTTTCAGCTTATAGTGCCATGAAAATAGGCTTGCCCGTGTACATCATGTTTTTTTTGTAGATCATGAAACCTTTAACCTGTCTACAGCTTTTCCAGCAGTGCAGTGTGGATCTTCATGCTAGGAAAATAAGGCTTTT
>Ga0126339_10001906_pt1 | contig 14639 bp, 9 predicted proteins | sample OrbTmetagenome_2_FD_92532 | JGI IMG/M metagenome (GOLD analysis project Ga0126339, IMG submission 92532) | Coral microbial communities from Petempiche,Puerto Morelos, Mexico - Orbicella T R C metagenome | ecosystem: Host-associated > Invertebrates > Cnidaria > Coral | place: Petempiche,Puerto... | reverse complement strand
TGGCCAGGGACACTGTGTTGTGATCTTGGGCAAGACATGTTACTCTCATAGTGCCTCTCTCCACCCATGGTGTATAAATGGGTACTGGCAAATTAAATGCTGGGGTACAACCCTGCAATGGACTAGCATCCTATCCAGGGTGGAGGTGAAACAACCTCATTCCCAGGGTCTCTCATCTTACCGCCCCCTGGAGCGAGCGAAGAGAGACCCTGGTTGGGTCTGGTCATGTGCTTATTTGACAATTGAAAACACCAGGGAGGGGTCCTCTCTTATTGAACAATTTGTCATGTTGTGCTTTGTCGAATTCAAAGTGAGGCGTGAGGCTCATAGCATCGCACTGCGACCGATCAGTGACTGCCATTGCCCGCGATCAACCTTGTTCCCAGGGTCTCTCATAGGTGAAATACTTCTAGTTACTTCATGCTACGGAAACTAGGATAAGCTCGAGCCTGATGGACCACTTGGCTTGTATACAGAATTTGCCATTACCTCACCTACAAGTATGCTTGGAGAATTCTTTTTTTAAATCAGCCAACCGCTCCCTCAAAAGTTAAATGGTTTGTCTATCCCTTAATTAACTTATATGGGAGCTGGCTCTTTTCTGGCCAGTGATGTCTTGGAACTAGTTTCCGTCGGTGGTAAATATGAGCTTCAGCCATATCCAATAAAAGGATTCTGGTAGCTCTTAGGGGTCTTTTACATTACTAACACAGTTTTCTTGAAGGAATTTCCGTCATTTTACAGGAGTCTCCCAGGGGACCGATGGGAATAAAATGTTTTAAACATTACAGAGCACTCATATTTTTTACCTGATGTAAATGGATAATTTCCTCTGTTTTTAAACTGTCCCAGTTGAAAGCATTATTTTTCAGCTTCCTCTGTATCTCAAACATTAACTTTACATCCTTTCCTAACTGCTTGCTTCCTGAGACAAATGAGTTAATAACTTTACGAAATTTTTGAATCCGCGAATCGCCGGATCTCGTCCCATTAATTGAAGAGGTTGAAAAGTTTGCTTGACGGCAATCCAGTCGATTATAAACAGTTCCAACAACTCCAACGTGACTGAAAGTTCTTTGGTGAAGTCCATAGAAGTGGCAATTTGTCGAAGAACGATAGTACAAATTGAAACACCGCGTTGCTCGACGAAAACTTTGCATCGCCATATTTATTTTCCGAGTCTATATTTGTTTCCAGGTTGCTCTCTCGCATAGATCCTCATCGGGGTAGGGTGACGGTACAGGGTCAACTGTTCAAAGTCCTGCTTACTAACACAGTGGTTGACATAAAACCTTAGCAAAAGAATCGATTTTCCTCAGAGGAATCTAAAAGCTAAGCCATGGACCTCAAAAACACCTCAGCTAACTTCTCCAAAAGCTTTCTTTCCCACCCTGCCCTACCAAAATTATCCTTTTCTTTCCCAAGCCCCTCTCGGAAAGTGTGGGCAAACATGGCGGCCCGGCGCGTTCTAACCTATCGGGAAGTAAAACACTGAGTATTTCTTTACCATTTTAACGCAAACAAAAAATAATAATGATAATAGTTACTAGAGCACTTCTTCAAAAAAGCTGTTGCTTTCAAAACGGAGCAAGGACTAAGGAATGGCAAATATGGTGCCGCCTGCTTCACGGAACAAAATCTCGTGACCAGAAATTCCCGGGAAAGTGGTTTTCTAGAGCTTCGAATGTCATGTATGTGAAGAGTGAAAACGTACTTCGATACTCTTATGAGAAGCTTGGTGGCTTTGTTCAAGCTTTCGAAGATCTAGTGGGGATTTCCGATGTGCAAGAAGCTCAGACGAGCGTCAAGAAAGCAGAGAACGAATTCATGACAACTCGAGGTCAGGTCCAATCAGCAAGGTCCTCACTAAGCTCTGTTCAGGAGAAGCTAAAAGATGTGCGCCGTAAATTGGACCGAATTCCTCGTGATGACGAACGTTATCTAGCTTTAGCGACAGAGGAGCATCGGATTCTGGTTGAAGAGAAAAGGATTAAGAGCGAATATGAACATTTGGAAGCTTTGGAGAGAGATCAATTTGCGCTTCTGTCTGGAGCTGTTAGGGATTCTCATGAAAGAGAGAGAGCTAGAGCGGAGAGGACTAAGCACTGGTCTGTGATTGGCTCTGTTGGTGGTGCAGCACTTGGTAAGAACTTCAGCCTTAAATTCCCATTTTCTTTGGGAGGTGTGATATTTTTACTTCAGCATCTTTGGACCATGTGCTGCATATGGTCATGCTGTAGAGTGGAACCATGAGAATTTTAGATTTCATACCTGCTAGTTACTAGGTGGGGTGGGGGGGGGGGGCTGGTAGGGGGGATCAGGGGAGCTAGCAAAATGTTTAACCATTCAAATTGTTTCAAAAAATGGTTAAACAAAATGCTAAAAGGTCATTTATTAATTTCACTAATTTTTGTGTTGAAAATATTCCCTCAAACCTTACGTATTTGCATAATATTCAACCAGGGGTGGATCTAGGATTTTTCTTAGGAGGGGATGCACCACTAAGGAATGACACAACTGAGGTTTTTTGCAGAATACCAGTTATATTAGAAAGCCAAATGTCATCTCAGGGAGGGGCATGGACCTCCTGCACCCTCCCCCTAGATCTGCCCCTGATATTATTACAATATGGTAGGAATGCTTCAAAGTGGAGGGGTTGTTTTTTTGTGACTGTGTGCAGTCATCTAAAGTAAGGTGTGAAATCCAATCAATGCAAATATTATTGCTTTCAATTGTCTTTTCCAGGAATCCTAGGTTCCTCCATAGTGAACTACATCCGCTTGAAGCAGATCAAAAACTCCATTAAGGAAACAGGAATCACATTAATGCAAAAGACTGATGAGCTTACAGATCTAGTAAAAGCACAAGATAATCAAATGGGTTCACAAGCTAGTGAGCTTAAGGAATCTTTCTCTACACAAAGTAAATTACTGGAACAAAAGCTTGAAGAATTGGGAAGTGTCTTGAACTTTGTTACTCTGAATTCAGCCTCTGATCCTCTCAAGGAGTTTGGAATCCATATTCAGCCTCCTGTATATGCTAAGAGCTTTGCAAGTGGACAATCTTCGGTAACTCAAAACCAAGGACCAAACCAACACCAAGGAAACATTGCTGACATGACAAAAAGCCTTACATCAAGAATTGACTCAGTCATCGAGGTTATGAAAATCAATCAGTACAAAACACAAGGAGATTTTCAGACACTAAAGCAGTACCTGGAGAAACTTGACAGCTCTGTTCTTCAACATGAAGAAAGAACTGCAGAGGAGTTAGAGAAATTAGCCATGTGCATCAGGGACAAATCTGATCTCAGCAGTGGTGTTGAAGATGCTTTAATGCCCAAGAAATTTGCAGAAAGTGATCCGTGGTGGTCAAAAGCAAGCACAATGACCTCAATTCTTTGCACCATTTTGACAGCTACTGTTCTTCTGCATGAGTTTCTTAAGTAAATAATGAAAAGGTTATTTATTAGTAAGATGTGCCTGACTTGTGTTGGTGCCATGGTTGCCAGTGAACACAACCCCCACCTGAAGGGGTGATATAGGTGACAGAGGTACAGGTGGGCAATGTATAAGGGTGACAAATGGTGTCTAGAAAATAGTGGATCGCAGAAACCTTTGGTGCATACATACACAAACTTTATTTTAATTTGCTCTTATTTTTGGGGTAGCCAGACAGAGCTAATATCTTCAAGGAAAAATAAAGGTATCAATGAAAAAATATCAAAATCAAAATCATAGAGTATGTAATAATATTAATTCATTAATCTAATTCTTACCTAATGATATAATAAAAAAATAAGTACATGTAACTACAAATACTGTTGATCTCAAAATCTTGAAATCCCTTTTGAAGTGAGTCACATAGTCCTTGTTTATCTACTAAATTTGCAAAGATAAATAATAATTATTGATCTTCAGTGGTGTTTTGTATATGTGTTTTTTTAAAAAAAGTGATATTGTGTGACATCGTTAAAGTGGTCCAATTTGAAACAAGTGTCTTGGTGCCTTAATGAGTCTCAGACTTAAACATTCATTACCGCAAGCTTATCAGCCCTAAAAATTTAGAAATTTCAATGTTTTTCAGTTTTAGTCCCGATTTTTCTCTTCGTTCTATATCTAGCCTCCTACGCAGGTAGGCTTTGGGCTCGTCACGCAATCTTCCTTCCCCACAAACATGGAAGGAAGATTGTGTGACAATCCCACAGAGCATCTGTATAACAGGCTACCCCATATCATGCAGAGAATGACTTATTACTTGGAAGAGCTGAAATAATAGTTGTGGGGGTGGGGGAAGATATTTTGAACAGGGCAGGCATATAAATTCAAATGTTAACTCTCACTTTGAGTCCACAATAAATGTACAGTAGAACGTCTGAGAATATAGTAAATTAAATTTCTTGTTGAGTATGTATTCAGTCTCACATCTTGAACTACGTGGCAAAAATCTTTTGCAAGCTACCTGGAGTTTTACGAAATTATACTCTGGTTTCAAGAAAAACTCAAAGGTCAGGGATACTTGTCAGGGGTGTAAATGATGGGGGTAGGGGTGTAAAATCTTGGATTTTTGTCTCAGTTGCGATGTTTGTGACAAAACGACAGGTATCTTTTAGGGTTGCACTAAAAAAAAACACAAACAAGAAAAAACACTGTCATATTCGTTTTAAAGTGGTTTCTTTTTATAGGGGTCAAATAAAGCTCCAGTTGCGCCCAAATTGGTCTCCATTAGGGGATTGCTTCAAAGTTTCCGACTTGCAACCCCCACCTTTTCACATGGGATCGCTTCCGGTTTTTTTTTTTTCTTGCCCCACCCCGTTCGTTTTGGCTTGTTTCCCGTCCTCGTTGGCTCATTCCCCATACCCCGAATTGCGATTTCGACAAATTCAAGACAAAATAGGTCTCAGGACAGACTAAAAAACCCTTCACTGCGTCAAGATCTAACCTGCGTAGAAGTCGTAAAGCTGGGCAAACGGGAAGGGATTTTCGTGTCGGAGTCACGCAACGCTCCACATCCCGTTGCGTGACTTCGGCGCGAGACTTGTGTTTTAAACTATCTTTCGGCTCGAGCGAGGTGTGCAGGCTAACCAAATACTTCTACATCTGATTGAAAAAGAAGTGCTATTTATTTATTTATTTTTATTTTATTTTAGTATTATTTTTTGCTTTTTTTCTTCGATTGATTATTTTCTGGCACACTGTACTGCAGTTCCCATCACCAATTTGGTACAGGATAATCGCATCTACAACAGTCACTACCAGCATGATGGAGTCAAAGGTCATACGACCGGATATCGTTTGTTTCAGTAATGACGGAGTTATCACATTTTACGTCACAGACAGACGAGAGCTCCAGCTGGAGCATCTGTGAGTCGATCGGTCGAGCTAAGTTCGTTTATTTTCCTCATCAAAATGCGCACTAGTTCGCAGTTTACAAAGATTGGAATACCACTGATTGTGGTGAGTTTTCTGGTAGCAGTTGCAATTATTTTAGCCATCGTTCTCTCCAAGGAAGGGAAGGGACTGACAACAAAAGGTAAGCTTATCTCTTCCCGGGGAAGGGATTTGATTTGGAAGGATTTCTCTGGGTCCATCAAACTCATATGCCCGCTGTAGCAGGCCAAAAGAATGTTGATTTTCCAGTCTTTGATAATGCAGCTAACACAGCAAAGACATCCGAACATGCTCAACAGCAGCGCATGTTAACCAAAGAAACCCCTTGCCACCCAGGAGCCCACTTCATGGGCTTTTCGTTCCCCCGAATCTCGCCTGTGATACTTTCTTTTCAGGGGGAGTAAGGTCTAACCCTCGCGACCAGCAGACGTTTGTGCATGTGAATCAAAATTTAACCAGGGTTCTTTCCTGGTGATCTTTGCTTGTGCTTACGAAGACCTTTCCTTAGACATTCTAAGTAGACTTGCTGTAAGAGGCTTATGAATGGCGAAAATTTTAGCCTAAGATATGATTCAAATTTCTGATGTATTTGAAGTCAATTATCACGATCATTCTCTGTTCACCTCATTATTTGGTAGTTTCAAAAAAAGAACAAAGGCGTCAGTTGCTTAAAATGAAAATAATAAGCACAATAGGCATGGTATTAAAAATACAAAGAGTTTCTGACAAAAGCTAGACAACAGTGACGTCAAAAGGTCAATTTGCATAATAGTGTAACAGTTTTCAGTCTTTTTTGAGTGGCCGCAACCAATGGCTCTTTCGCGCCTCTCGGCTACATTCTTGCGTAGTGTATTTACATTTTACGAACGATTTCCTTTGTCAAGTAGGTTAAATATAATAAATAAACGAAAGCAAGCGCTCTGTGCCATACTAAAGCGCCTCTTAAGTAAACAGCGTATCACATGTACCGCTCAATGGCTTATCTTCAGCCGAATCTTGCTTTATGTATAATCCCAGAAGTTTGCATTCTTCTTTTGGCTACGAAAGTGAACGACTCTTTTTCTCCACTTCGTGGTTCACATAAAACTGAGAACTTTTGGAGCCAAAGCACTCTAACACATATGCGCACTTTTCGCAGAAACGTAACGCAAAGCACTGTACACCGCTATATCACTATGTAACAAACATTTCAATGGGCCGCTTTACCCTTATGTTTCACGCTTTTTTATTGTACTTCTTTAGTACAAAGGGTTAATCTCAGAAGTTTATAGTTTTCAAACTCGTGCACTAACAACGTGCGACCAAGCTTATTGTATAACCGCGTTTGTTCCGCGGTTGGCTACACTTGCGCATTCCCCGTTCCGCGCCTCACGCAACGGGTACGAGGGCAGGATGCGGTTAATCTGCGATCTTGCTGAGGTCTGAGACGAGAAACACATGTTGAAAATTAAATGAGAACAACTGTTTTGAAAATGAGGGTTTATTGAAATGATGCGTGTGGCCATCTGCAGGTAAACAGGAAACTTCTGGGAAGTTGTACGGATTTGACGACATCTTCAATGGCAAATACTCTTACTCTACTTATTCTGTTCGCTGGATGTCAGGTATGATGAGTTAAACAAGGTAAATATTTACTGTCTGCCGTTTGCCAATTTTACGTGAAAGCGGCGCGTTTGTTGTATACGTGAGAATCTTCTCCAATTTTCCTATGGATTTAATAAATACGATAGAAAAAGCACGACAAACTGGAGCTTGTTTGTAGTAAAACCTAGTTACTTTGTAGGTTAAATAATAAGTACACATTATTGCAAAAATGCGGGGAAGAAATAGTCTTAAACCAAAATGGCTCTTCACGGATGACTTCTGTATTCAAGGGAGTTGACAGTTCACTTCAAGATTTTCTATCATGCATGTTCTTTCTTTAAGCCAATGTAATACGTTACCACGTCCCTTAAGTATTGGCCTCACCCGCTTCCTAGGCTCGATTTTCTCCTCTCATTCGAGTCCAGTCTACGCAGGTTCCTACGTTCGCGGGAGGAGCGCGGGCTCCTTGTTCGAATAGCGGTTGATAATCGAGGCCTCCCGCTTCCAGGCGTTCAGTAAGTTGGGTGCAGCGCGGAAAACTCTCTCTCCCTTTGTTTCGCTCCGCCATTTTTTGGCGCTGCACCCCAACTAACTGAAAGCCTGAAAGAGGCTACCTCAGTACCGTGAACAAACCCAAGATGGCGACATTATCCAGTTAGGCTCTCACAATTGCGATGACGAAATTCCGACACAGAATGAAAGCTTAGAGCTGGAATTGATTACAGTTTATGTCAGAGGCGGTTCTAAGCTCAAGTTTCGAGAAAGCGAGAAACTAAAAGCGTCACGGTTTTGTGAGAGTCTGGAACATGGCCTTTCAGTGGACGCGGCATTGGATTTCGATGGAAACGCAACGTTTTGGTTTTAAAGAAAAACTAACGAGTTTGTCCTTTTTATAAAGTTGATTCGCTTATGTTTGCTTCCACAGATACCGAGTATCTCAGATATTCTAACGGAAACCTTACTGTTACCGATCTTGCCAAGAACACGACCAGGAATTTTCCTGTTTCTCAAGACATCATGGTAACTAATTCATTTCTTCCTTTTCGTCACGCTCCCAATGTAATGACACGAGGGTCATTGGTGATTGCCCGTCTGAGGGTGTAGACAGGCTAGCTAGTGGGCCCAATTTTCAGCCGTTTTGGGAGACATGGAGCGTGGTCACACAAAGCGTTCACGCCTCATAAAATTGTCGCGTATCGCTATGTGTAAAAAATTCAGGTTAACTTCCACCCTGTTAGCCTCGTGTCTCCTCCTCCTATGGCTCGTCACGCAAAGATTGTGTGACGTGCCATAAGGACGTTTGTGTAGAGGGTTAGCGCCGTGTTAGCCCCTGTGTTAATCTCGTTCCCAGATCTCTTGTATATTTACCTAGGCAACAATGCCGCAAGGTACAGACGGGTAATCTCATTCCCAGATCTGGGAACGAGATTACGCGTGTGTGCCTTGTGGCATTGTTGCCTAGGTAAATATAATGAAGAAACTTTATTAACTTCATACCTCCTTGTAGGATGATTTCAATGTGTCTTCCTACTGGATGTCGCCTGACGAAAAATGGGTTCTGTTGGCTTCCAACAAGAAAAAGGTAACACCCTGTAAGATGTCACGCTTCTTTTCTTCATGTCACCGCCCCTTGAACGTGTAGCTGCGATCGAAGGAAATGTTTGGAAAGTAAAGACCGCGTGATTTTCTAGTGTCTCTTGTCACGTTCTCTATTTTTCCTCCTCTCTCAAGAGATGCCTGAGATTCTACAATAAACAGATCTGTGGAGTGCTCCGATTGGTTGTCGCTAGGTTACGATTTTCCACGTGCGAGTGACTACCAATCAGTAACATTAAACGGATTTCTGTAGGGTTACGTCAAGATTGGACGCGGTTAGGATGGTGAAGGACTGACCAGAATCCTCTTATTTCCAAAACAAAAATGATCAACGTCCCATTTCTCTTTTCTATATTCATATAGTATCAAGCAGACAGGTGATAAGAATATAGAAAATCGTCAACAAGAGGAAGTTGAAGTGACCTTTGAAAAGCAGTAATTCGGTAGTAAGAAAATATTATTTCGAGTATTATATTTGAATCGAGCGGGTTAAAATACTGTACTTATCAAATTTTTGTTTACAGTTGTACCGCAGATCATTCTTTGCAGATTATTACGCGCACTACCTGGAAAATGGGTGAGTAAACAAACGTGTTTTTTTAGTTCTTTTTTTGTGCCTCTTTCTTCAAAACAAACAATTTGGGGATGTGCAATTTAGCGTTCAATCTAGTGTAGTTTAAAGCTTTCTAGTCATATATCAAACACGCGAGACAGTGTTGCCTCACATCTCCAAACACCTAGACGTTCATCAAAATACTGAGCCACACATCACATTCTCAGATCTCTTCTCGGTGTTTGGCATGTGATGCAACACTGTCTCTTCTGTTTGATTTATCTGCTCAATCGAAACAAAAATTGAGGAAAACCTTCAGGGTCCTGATTTCTTAGCTTTCACTCGAAAAATCTGTATGCGTTCGAGAAACCAACCAACCTATTCCCATTTGCTTTTTCTTTCCAGAACGACCTTTCGGATCATGCCACCTAATCCAAAGAAGCAGATTCAGCTGGCTTTATGGGGCAACAAAGGCACTTCAATAGTAAGCTTACTGTCATTAAGAACTAAAGGTCATCTTTTGTGATGTGCAAATAACCTTCAAGTCAATAGCAAGTTAACTTGCTTTAAGTTACCCTGCTCTATAACACTTTAATCTCTTCGAGTTCATCCCATTTATAGCAAGGAAACTTGTTTCAACTCCCTCCCGTAGTCTTCTCGGAGAACGCATTCAAAATGGCGGCTGGTTGAGGAAGAGTTTGTAAAGACATTTGTCGACCAGTGACTCCAAAAAAAAAAAAACCACAAGAACGTTCGCGTGGGCTCTCTCTTGTCTGGCTTTACTTACTTTTTGATTTGGTTTTACTGATAGGGATTGGTTCAAGACAATAACATCTATTGGTTGGACAGAATTGAAGGAAGCCTTCACACGATCACTGATAACGGAAAAGAAAACGAGTTATTCAACGGCGTCCCTGATTGGGTCTATGAAGGTACGTAAGTAACACGTGACCTTTTCAGATACGCCCCAGGCCACTGAGTCGAAATTTACACGGCTACCTTACGGCAAAGTCTGGAAGATATTAAAGCATTACAAGGCTCTTCGTTCACGCTGCACGACTTAAGATGGCTTTCACAATCCTCTTCTTTTTCCTGGTAAATGGAACTGTGCGAGGCGCTGTTTACTGTCAGAAAACAGCGTTATTTTCAAATTATTCCCTTACAGTCCAGGCGACCACACAGCTGGGGCAAAACTGAAGTTTTCGTAGCATAACTACTCCCCCCCCCCGGATAAGATGCTACTCCATCACAGCGTTACCACCACCACCCTCCTCCCCCACAGTAGTAAATTCGCTGATACCAAGAGATTATCAAAGTGATCTTGCTGATACCCATTCATATACACCTGAGTGGAGAAAGGCACTCTGAGAGTGTCTTGCCTAGCTATAGGGACACAACATAAAGTCGCGCAAAAGCCTTAAAGAGTTCGACCCACCGTTCAGTGCTTGTTCCATCTTGACTAAAACCAAGTCGAAATCTATTTGCAGAGGACGTGACGCTTACAAATAAAGCCATGTGGTTTTCCCCAGATGGTCGATACCTTGTTTTCGCGCAATCAAACGACACTCAAGTGAAGTGGTTCCCGTACATGTGGTACGGTGAGAACGCCGACATCTACACCACTGTTAAGAAGATAGCTTACCCCAAGCCGGGCTCCCCTAATCCTGTCGTTAAAGTCAAAATGGTGGACTTGGAAAATCTGCCATCGGATACGAACAAGGTTCCACCTACAACAGACCTTAAGCCGCCAGAGGAGTTTAAAGACATGTAAGTGAATTTTTGTGATAAGCTTTACTTAAAAAGTGGGAGGTGAGGTGGCCTCATGGTTTGTGCGCTCGTCTCCGGATCGAGCGGTCCGGGTTCGAGCCCTGGCTGGGAACACTGTGTTGTGTTCTTGGGCAAGACACTTTACTCTCACAGTGCCTCTCTCCACCCAGGTGTATAAATGGGTACCGGTGAACTTAATGCTGGGGGTAACCCTGCGATGGACTAGCACCTTATCCAGGGAGAAGTAGAAATACTCCTAGTCGCTTCATGCTACAGAGACCGGGATAAGCTCCGGCCTGGTGGGCCACTTGGCTCGTATGCAGACTTTACCTTTTACCTTGCCTTTACTTAAAAAGTAAAGCACGTGCTCTCAAGAAATTTTCCCGTGTTTGGTCGAAGTACCATCTTAGGAAGTAAAAAGGACTGTAAAGCAAGAACCAATCGTGGCGTCCGACTCGTTCGCACACGTTTTCCCGCGCTTCGCGTCAGCTACATATATTTACGTACAGTTTTGATTAGTTTATTGGATTGTCTGTGTCCTTTCTGATTGGCTAGAGTGATAACTTTGGTCTTGGTTTTGCGACACTCAATAGAAAACTGCTCCATTAAATTGAACTCTTTTTTTTATAATAACACATGTTTGCATTTCCCTTTCTTTCGCTCCACAGTGAGCATTATTACACTAACGTGGCATGGGCGTCAAACAGTAACGTATTGGTTTGGTGGTTAAACCGGATACAGGATACATCTGTTGCATCCATCTGTGACGCAACATCCGGGAACTGCACTGAGGTAAGAACTTTATCATCAACAGAGCTGGGGGATTGAACCCACGCTCACACATCAGGCTCTAGAGAGCAGCGGACATCGATTGTTTTCTGTGTCCAAAAAGAAATGGAGAACCTCCACTAACAGCCATCTCTCAGTCAGTTATGCTCCATGGTGACCGTTTTAGATATTTAACTGTAACAACAAGTCGTCCTTTCCCTCCAGACTCCAGGAAACTACAGTCAAACGTTTGACTGTGGAGTTTCGAATCGCATGCCCGGCCTTTTTACCCTTGTACTTGTCTGATAGCGTAATAATTATTTTCCGCTCTGTCCTTATTGTTTATTTGTTTCTGTTCTTCTAGAATCAAAAACTGCAGGTCGCAAACGGCTGGGTGAATACTAAGTCGTACTTGGTAAGTCTGTTAGTGAGCCAACCTCCACCCCAGGGTCTTCTCCTCGACGATTTTAAACATGGCGGCTTGTCGCCCGTCCGCCAACATTTTAAAAAGTAAAGAAGACCCAAGAGACGAGGTTATTAGTAAGCTTTTCGACTTTTCCTGCTGTTGTTGTTGTTGTGTTAATGGTTTCTTTTATTCTTTTTTTAATCAATTTAGCGGACTTGTTATGACATTTAACTGACCCTTTTTTGGTGATACCCATAAACCATTAAGCTAGAAATATTCAATGTGATATACCATCAGTCAGAAGTAAGATGAAACGAGAGCACTGAACAGCAGCTAATAAATGTGAAATGTTTTCAGTTCATCAACTAAGAGACATTGTTTTCTTGTACCACTACAATCTCGCCTGAACTAACATTACAAGAACTGTGTGGCAATTAGAAAAGAGAATTGAAATTTCGATCAATGGAGATTAGGACTGGTAAAACTTTTATTTATGTCCACAGCCTCCAAGCCCTTGGTTCGCAAAAGACGGATCGTATTACTTGACTCTTGTACCGTCGTCTCAAGGAGAACAAGGAGATTTTATTCACCTGGCCAAAGTCATGGTCCCTGTAAGTACGAAAGTTTGACTTATTAGGCGCTTACTTGCTGGGATAGTGGGCTCCGTGTCGAGTGAATGACGAAGTCGCGCGAGCCGGCGGATAATGAATAAAAAAGACGAAGGACTTTTCTGAAAGTCTATTATAATACGCATAGGGTTCATTACCGAAATTTAGTGTTTAGTAACGTTTCCTCCATTGTAATTATCTTCACAGTCGCCAGGCAAAGATAGCATCACATTTCTCACTTCTGGTACGTGGGAAGTAGTGCAGATTTTGGCGTTTAAGAGAGAAATTGAGACAGTGTAAGTTATGGCCTTATTCAAATTAAACCTTCTCATTTGTAATTGTACATGATCCCTGATGTTTAGGACTTTTTGTAGACTCGACACAGCATGAAAACCGAGATTCTACGGAACATTAAAGATGGCTTAAATCTCCTTAAAGTTGGCCAACTAACTTTACGTTGTACTTTGAATGTTGTCGAAGGTCTTTGAAGCTGACACAGCCTGAAGCTGACATATTAACGTACGGTACGGCCGTGCGTTAAGCTGAGGTGAAGCTGGCCCAGAAGTAAAGCACCTATCTGCTTCAATATGTCTTGTCATAGGCAACCCAAGAACTTAATTGAGTAATGAAAACATTTTTGAAAGAAAGAAATGAAAGTTGAACACACAGAAATGGGTCTGTACCACCGGCGTAGAAATGGGACTTTCCATAACGTTTTTTGTTTCATCTATCAGGTATTTTCTAAGTACAGAGACGTCACCAAGAGAAAGACATATTTACAGGTGTGGTTGGCCGGTTTGTTTTGCTGTAATTTTAGTCATCACTACATCCCACAGACCTGTTTATGTGCGATGTTTACAGTCCTACCTTGGGTCAGAGGAATCATGTCCCGATCCTCCGTCTACTTACTAGACCTGTAGTAGGCATTTGTCCTTGTTTGAAGAGTAATGACGAGTTTAAGTTAACAGGACTGTTAATGCGAAAAGATGTGGACAGTTCAATATCATTTTTCTGATCCAAAACTCTAGCTTATTTTGTTACATTTGTCTTTCAAAGGGCAACAGAATTCCTCCGAAAGTATTTATATAATATGTCGAATTATTCTTCCACTTTGACTGGTTCTTACACAGACGAAAGATGACGTTATTAACATTACTTTTTTCTTTACTGATGTATAAACAAGTAGATCTCATGTTGCCCTGCGTCTGTTCAGTAATAGATCACAGATGACGTCAAAATGTGGTAAGAACATCAGTGATGCACTCGGCTATCCCCTCGTGTGCCACTTTTTTGTTCTTACCACATTTTGACGTCACCTGCGACCTATTACTGAACAGAAGCACGGCAAAATGGAATCTGTTTGTTAAACAAACAGTATAAAACAAAGTAGCTTGTTTGCCCTATTTTTAACAGAGTAAATGTAAAGACAAAAGAAAAAGAATGCCTCACGTGCTCACTGCCTTGGGCCGAAAGTAAGTGATACGTTCAGTGTGCCTGGATACGACATTTAAAGAATCATGAAATACGTGTAGCGTTTGAACGGCTTATTCTCAAACTGAGGTTGATCGAGCCGAGATTAAATGTCTGTAGTTTTCTGCCATGATCAAAGAAAAGTCTTTTCGTGTGTGGCTTTTGAGAGAATGCACGAAAAATGATACAGTCAGAAGGCACAGAACTGCGATCAAATTAAATGATGAAACATAAGGTAGCTTATTAATCTCATGAGCGAATACAGACAGTCATTGTGCATTTCTTTTCCAGATGGCTATTGCAAATATTTTTCTGCAAGCTTTAGTCATGATGCCAGCTGGTACATTCTGTATTGCAACGGTGAGTAAAGCTTGGCCCTTGGATGACTGAGAGCGCTGACAAATTTAACTCTTGTTAAGACATGTTACAATTCCGTCCAAGGTGATTCTCTTGTTTGTTTGTTTTTCGTGTTTGTTGTTGTTGTTGTTGTTGTTGTT
>Ga0126339_10001905_pt1 | contig 14641 bp, 11 predicted proteins | sample OrbTmetagenome_2_FD_92532 | JGI IMG/M metagenome (GOLD analysis project Ga0126339, IMG submission 92532) | Coral microbial communities from Petempiche,Puerto Morelos, Mexico - Orbicella T R C metagenome | ecosystem: Host-associated > Invertebrates > Cnidaria > Coral | place: Petempiche,Puerto... | reverse complement strand
GCTATCAGGAGATGAACCGGTGTCCCTTTTTCTGTTTAGTTTTGTGTCAACTACAGTGTACGGTCATCTTTTAAACTCTGAACTAAACATAACTGAACTGACCAGAACGGATGATAACACTTTATGCACTAGTATCAAAACAAGGGAAGACTAGGAGGTTCTCCTCAGTCTGTGATCTTTCGACATCGGGTTAAATCCCGCTTGTTTTAGCTGAAAGAGTGCACTGATTACAGTTCGTTTGCAATTCATGATTATTCTTAACTGTCGGTTTTATAGAAAATGCAAGTTTAATGTAAGGTTATTTGCTTTACTCTAAAAATAGCGAGTACCACTGATGTGAAAATATTACTCGACCTTCGCATGATGTATTTATTACCTTTGAGTCCATTTCAAATTCCTAGAAAAGTAAATAATGAAATTCCTCTAATTCTGACTGAGTTTGAGCTTAAAAAGCTATCCTTTATTTTCCGAGTTCGCCTGTCTTAGCAAGACTGTTTGCGTCATTTCCCTATTGATTAATAGTTCATTATTAAAAGTCGAAACATGGACTAAAAGTATTCCAAATTTTTAACTAGGACCGAAACGATGGAACGCATCAGTAGTCGTCATAGTTGGAAATTGTCGTCTTACTGCTTTGATCGCTACAATGCACAGCATCGGAAAAAACCGAATAGACTTCCCTAACTTGGACCTTATTAGAGCGGTGTATTTCCCTGATTACTTAGGTCTGTAGTTATGAATGAGTCTATTTCAAATTCCTAGAAAACTTCCTACTAAATGAAATCCCTCCAGTTCGAACTTTGAGTTTAACAAGCCATCCTCAAGAAGTGTATTTCCCGAGTTTACCTCTCTTGGCGAGCGTGAGGGAGTGTTTGCTCCATTTCTCTATCAATTCATAGTTCATTATTAGAATAAGAGAAAACGCGGATCATGTATTGTAAAAGTTCGTAACTACGACAGAAACGATGGAACGCGTCAGTCAGAAGAAAATGACCGTCAGAGGTTTGATCGCTATACTTCGCTACGCTACACAAGCCTCGGATTAAAACGAATGGATTTCCTTTGACCTGAAGCTTATATGTAGCGATGCTTCTCTGTGATTATTGAGGCCTGTATGTATTAACTGACTTTAGAAATCAAATAACAAACAAAGCATGCAAAGCTGAACACAAAGTGTTTAGAATGTTCATTCCAAGAAACACATTCGATAGCAATCGTACACTACTTTGAAATAACGACATGAAAGGGAACTTGGACATGTTTAACTGTTAAATTATTGTTCACGTCCTAAAGACGTGGATGAGCAAACAAGTAAAGCAGGCCGAAATATATCTTGGGCTTTATAGTGGTTTACTTGTACAGCTGAGTAGGTCAACAAAGTGAAAGTTAACGTTCTTGGAACCATTGCATCTTGTGGTATGCATAAAAAGTGCGGGGTGCTATTGATCTATCGGCTGGATCTGCGGGATCACACAAAACTCACCAGCTCTCTCACCTTTACTCAAGACTGATTCACCAGAACAGGTAACACTGAATGGCAACAATTTGCGAGTTGTTAAGGGCTGACGGCAAAGACTGCGTACAGTTTACTCTGATTCTCTCCTCTAGCTGGGGAAGTCTGTTTGCCAAACTGTTCGAGTTTCACGACACGATTGCGCATATCTCTCAGCCAACACCCATTCTTTCCTCGCCAGTCAATTAAACTAGGATTATCCCGAACATGTCAAGCAGGTTTGGCCACATTGTAAGGGTTCTATCATGTCAAGATGTGTGTTTAAGTGACCTGTCATGTCATTAGTGAAGTAATGATTTTGGCAGGGGTTAAAACTTGTGAAACTTTAGATTATGCAGAGAGTTTCCGAGAAACAACAAGTTGCGAGGGGCAAGCATTCTAAATTTGGGTTAATTAGTCCATTCAGTTGTCACGCTCGATTTGTACACTAGTAACCATATCACTTGTGTATCGGAGATGACGGCCGGTTACGTGCAATATATGATCCACGAAGCCATGAAACTGTCTAAACTTAAAACACATTGATTGAGAGACTTGAGCGTCACCTTGTTAAAGGTTTTCAAAGAGAGAAAGGAATCAACTCATCACGCAACCATGTTGTAAACACGGCTTAAATTACGCAATAGTATTATCTCTCGTTAAGTTTCACCGAGTTAAATTTTATGGTTATGCCGAGTTTAATTTTGGCCTCGCCGGTAAGATCAAGGCCAGCGATGATAGAATAGCCGATGGCATTCTCGAGTTTCTCTCGAGGTTTTATAGTTTATGGACACAATGTCCCACTTTGACCCGGCGCTTGGCAAGGATTGCTCTTAATAATCGTCTGCTAGGAAGTGAAGTACGCTTCAGACAGATAACTACAGATGTCATACAACTCTGAGGAAGCCTACGATCAGTGGGTCGTTTAGTCAACAAAACATTTATTAAACACGAAAAGAATCTCTGATAGCCATCAATTGCTTCCGAGATGTGTAAGAGGTAAAATTAAGTTTCTTGGTGTCCGTTTTTCTTGGGAAATCGCTGTTTAAAAGTCGAAAAGAAAGGGTTTAATTTACCGAAGACGGTACAATTGCGCTGGTGGACACACAAACAAGGCTAAATGCTCAAAGTCCACTGGAAACATTTCATTGCTTGGGCTATCTGCCCGGCTATATACTCACTCGCTTGATAGCATGGATCAAACAAGTTTCATTTACTCCCTGGGGAGGAGTTGGGGGGGGGGGGGGGGGGGGGGGGGGGGGTGGGGGGTCGGAGGAGAGTGGTTTACTTCCAGAAAAATTGAGTTGGGGTGTGTGGTTCGCTTCCCAAAATAATTTCCCTGTCTGTGATTTTTCCTTCCCTATTTATGACCTGACCAACAATTTGATACCCTATATTGAAGACCGTGTCTTGTCCTAGTTCAGATGTATGCCGAAATCAAGACAAGGCTGCAAAAGCCATAACCTATTAGACACCAAAATGGCCAAAATCGATACCCTACTTATGACCAACACGGCTTAAAAAATCATATTCTTTGAGGCCGGACATGCCTATTTAGCCCAGCTAAGGTAGTACCCCTTCCTCCGGGAATTCGCTTGTAACCTTTTTAGAAACACTATGTAGTTAGCGCGTGACATGAAACGTGTACCTCAAGCCGAGAACAAAGCACATTCATTTGTAAATGCACACATCCTCGATACGAGATCCAAAGGGCACTGAAAAATTTCCCGGAATCGAAACTACATTAACCGGCAAGATGTTTTAATAGACAAGAGGAATGTGTTTGTTTCTTAACTGATGTTATGTTATGTAATGTTATGTTATGTAATGTGTTATGTTAAGCGCATCAAAAGATTACGAACTGGATCATAAATGAAATATAAGGCTGAGAAAGCTCTCTAAAGGTCAAATTGTAACGTAACCTAAAGTGGAACGTGAATGGTCTGAAGCGACGGGGAAGTTGTTACTTGCTAAACATCAAACTTTATTACTGCTAGAAAATTAAAAATTTTACTTTGACTGTAGGTATACATTGAAAAAAAAAACAGAAATACGTCGACAATCTTCATTTTAACTGGAGAAGGCCACAACACGCCATTATCATCGTTTTATGAAAAGATTATCACATGTGCCTGGCTTCAACTGGAACTGTTTTTTGAGCGCACCCGATCAAAAGAAGTTCAAATGATTAATCAATCTAATCGCTACCCTGGATAAGATGCATGTTAGTCAATTGCAGGGTACTCCTTAGCATTCTGTCAGGTTGCCTCCATGGATCGCTGTTACCCATTTATACCCCTGGGTGGAGAGAGGCACTGTGAGAGTAAAGTCTCTTATTCAAGAACACAATACAATGAGAACAGGTAAAGCTCAAAGTCGGACCTTCGATGCAGAGTCCAGCGCACTAATCATTAGGTCACGGCTCCTCCAACACTCCCCACGGCCAATAGACGTAAAGCGCAGAAAAGGAAGACATCTAAAACATTATGCTCAACTGAACCTTTCTTTTAATTAAAGCCAAGCATTTTCTTACAAACTAAAAGTAGTTGAAAAACAGGCTATATAGATTACCGTACTGAAGGTTAAAACCTCTAAATATATAACCGCATAACATGATACTAATACAGTATAAATGTTTCTTAATAAATGTCTATATTCTCAGTTAAGCCTTGATACCTTACAATAAGGCTGTTGGTATATTCAGCCTTTCAATACTACGCCCATTCTTTAACTATCTAGTTTTACACTGCCAAGAATTCTTCAACCCTTTCATAGCTTCCTTTTTTTAATCTTAATTCTCACAGTTGATAGCCGAGTCTTTCTTTAGAATTCATTCAGAGACTTTTTCATTCTCGTTACCTTTCTATTTGACAATGTATCGATATCTTAAGGAGAAATGAAACGTAGATTATACTTGGCACTGAAAGGGTTGAACCTGTACATTCTTAATCATGAAATCTAAAATAGATTAACCTTAACAAGAGCTTAAGGTACGAAGAAGAATAGCTCTCAGTTTTAAAACCCACAATTAAATCGTATATCGTAAATGTAATGGAATGAATAATAAGAAAACGCTACTTAAATCCTGTCTTCTACAAATCAATAAAACTCTCACTTTTTGCTACATGAATTAAGCCAATTTTCTGTCCTTAAATGGAGTTCTAACTAATTTTTAAGTAAAGTTCTAAACACAGATTCTTTCCCTTACAAGAGGAAACCTCTTCAATCTTTCGGTTGAAATATCAGGAATTAAACAGGATTGAATCTATTTTAAAAAAACTCAACAAGACATAAAACAACCGACTAACACCAGTCGGAGAAACACATGCAGTTTTTAGCAAACATCACTGAAGTACCCGGCATGTAGCACGCAGTTGATCTCGAGGATGGGATTAGTAACACATACTGTACTGTACTTGTACCCTACTAGGCCAGTCAATTCAAGCATAAGCAAACAATATGTACCAGACATGTTTCTCCCCTCCACATTCTGCGATTTGCAGATTTACAAACTACATATGGTCAAGCTGAACAGTATTGAGTGGAGGAGAAGGATGTACAAGGGAATCTGCGGGAGGAGGCCGAAAGGAAAACCGAAATGGGGAAACCCGGAGTTCCCAAGGTGGCGGGAGAGGTAAGAACTAGGAAAAATTCTCGACTGAGTTGCATTACACTATCTAGGGCGGGAACTGAGAGCAAACGTGACGTGAAGCGGGTATTTAGAGCCCTAGTGCACCCCCTAAACCAGTCAACTGTTCGCAATTGACCGCTTTAATTGTATTGGATGAAACAATTATTTATCTATTCTAGCTGTGACAGCTGTTAACAAGATAACAGAGCGGCTCTCCAATGACTGCCTTAACGAAACGCAAAGCGATCACGAAGTTCATGCTGAGATTGCAAATAGTAGCGTAGCCAAAATACCATGTAATCTACGAAAGGTCGGGGAAAAGTTCAACAAACTGCAGGCGATATTGCAAATCAGTTATGTTTAGGTTAATGATTTTGTGTACGCCTTATCACCAAAACACACGTTGACTGTCTTTTGGAAAGCCTTGGAAAGCCGCGTTATTTAAATATATAATGGCTACACCTGGAATCAGGCTACACCTGGAATCAGATTGAACAGATGGCCAGAGACAGAGGAGGGTGGAGGCGCTTTATCTGTGGCCTATGCTCCGAGACGGAGTAATAAAAGGCATCATCATCATGGGATTCATGGTTTTACACTATCAGATTTTGGAAAGGTATTACCATTTCAAATGACAGCTAAATTGGATTCATTCTACATTCTCTTTCAATTTGGCAGTCAAAGAAAAGTTTTGAATTCACTTAACTATCCAACTATCCAAGGCTATCGAGCACCGCCCCCCTGCGCCCCACCCCCCCGCCCTCGTCCCAGGGCGGTTAACTGAGTTTGCATGCCTCTAGCCTCTGATTTCGATGAAAACAGTGCGCATCAATTGATACCAATTTAAGCAAATTTGTAACGTTTAAATATTGATCACTGGAACAACAACCATCCGGTCACGTTTCTAAATGAAAGCACGTCACTGGACGTCGTATCGAAGAAGTGACTGAGGAATGGCGATGTACAAATCCTTCACAGGATAATGAAGATAGCAACTGCCGAAAATATAGAAGTAACTTGTAAAAGGAAAAAAGAAATACATGGAAAGGAAGTCCGTTTGTACCCATGGAGAGCCTCTCTTTTACTCGTTAACGCATGTTTACTTTTTGTTTTAACCGATTTCATCTCCGAGTAACGGTTTTGACATTGTTAATCTTTATTCTGCATCCGACAAAAGGTGAAAAACAGAAGTTCTGCCTTAGCAGGTAGCTTTTGTTTGTAAAACAGAAAATATTTTTCGTCAGCTGTTTCCAGATTCTGTAGTTTATTCAACTGGAGTGCATGCTCAGGAAACGCTCATTATTTATTGGAGAGGGGAACTGGGTGAGAAAATCATTTTCTCTCTTAGTAAGAGATTCTGAATGTTTTTAGCTAGCTACTATGTGGGGTCTTGAATCTTGAAATCAGTTTTTTAGGGCGCTCGTAGAATGTTTCGCATAGGATTCTGTAAGAGTGTATTTTGTACCTATCAATGCAGTTTCTCCCAACATGAGTGAGAGCGGAATACCCATTGAGACATTTTTTGTTATCTCTTTAGAAAAACGAACTAAAAAGACTACTTAAAGTTGGTTAGGATAGAGAAAACTAAGAAATACTCATTTTAGAAAAACATCTTCAACTTTGGTCATTAACATTGGTGTCAGCGGACAATTAGTAAGTTAGATCGTGTTAGAGAAGTTGACATTCTAACCCTAAGATTTGTATTAATAGAAACTCTTCATACATAGTATGAGAGAATGTTCCCTTGGTACCTATCAAATTCATTCGAATATCCCCATAGAATAGGCAAAATTCAGGAGCGTTTGAATGTTAAACTTGTAAATGAACCTGTTAACTTGAACTTTTGTGGAGAAGATCTTCTGAACAACTGCTATACATCTCAATGTCACATGTATAGCTGTAAAGTAGCAAAATGATGTGGTTTGTGACGACTTTTACCGATATATAGAGTAGAGGCTCCTAAAAATCGGAACCAAATAGGGGTTTCTTAACTTCTCATCCATTCCCCCCTCCGATCGATTAAAAATGAACGGTTCCTGAGAATTAAAACAAGCTAGGCTTAAGTAATGAAGTAACTGACGAAAGTTGAAAAGCATGTTACACTCGACTCCGTGTAAAAGGTTCCATCATTGTGTTTCATATGCGGAAACTGTAATTATGGTATAGGCAGAGCTAAAGTCACTAGCAAAGAAATTTACAGCGAATTTCTTTTAATGTCAGTTTTATGTGGTCACTTTCTTGCATTAAACATGAGTGATTACGAAAACTCAAAAGTAACTTGAAATAATATTTTTTCTCAGGAAACCAACCTCTCCACACCAAGAAGGCGACGGCCAGGGGAGCTGATGCCGCCCCAAATAGCGGGACTATAAAGTAAAGTAATTTCGTAAGAGAAAGAAAGTGAGATTAAAATGAAGACTTTTCAAGTCTATTGTAACAGAATTATATGCACATTTTTTTTTAACATTTACCACTATACGAGTATATAGCATAACTAAAAAGAAAAAACAAAGAGAAATGCAATGTTTTCCCTGATACTGAGATACACATAAACATAAAGTACAAGCGACCACGTACTTTTAAACTCCCTAACTTTCGGTTTGCAAATCCGATCTAATTTTCAGACAGACAGACAGACAGACAGACAGACAGCCCAGCTCCCGAAAACTAAATCCCGCCCGAACTGAACTAAATACTTTTTTTGAAACTTGAAACTCGGGTGCACACTACGTTCAGGTAAACAGATGGTTGTTATTCGGCAAATTAAACTTATTATATAGAAAAACGTTTTGACAACCACGAGGACGTCCTGACGCTTATAACATTAACATGAGGTAGGAAAATTTACCAATATCCAAAGATTATTCGGTGAAATTTTCTCGTTGAATAATCAGGTGCGCTTTACTGTCAACTGTAAAATGAGGTTCTCTATGGGATTCAGCGTCAAAGAATTCAAAGGAATGAGCAAATACTCTGATTGTACGATCGTTCCTACAGTCACTCCTCACTACGACTGAATTAGTGCACGAAACATTCTTATCTTGGAGATAAACGGCCAGCTTCTGTCTAGGATAATACCCTTTCACTGGGAACTACTGAATTCACGAATTTGATTGGCTGAAATCGATATTGACCGCGGTCTAGATTTTCCCATCTAGACCTGCTTCTAGACCGGTTTCATTTTGCGTTGAAAAAGTAGCAAACTAAAATACAAAAATGTTGACCATTTATGGATGTGCCAAAAAGCCTGATGACAAAAAAAAAAGTAAAGAGGACGAGCAAATTTCGGCAGGTTCAAGTTAAGCTCATCGCCGTTCGCATTCAAACCAGTTACATTAAGCGAATTAAAGTTTTCTTCTTTGCCATATAATAAACATCTTATTAACCGAGCTAAATCGGTTTGTATGGGAGAATCTTAACCTCGGTCGTGTGTACAGACCTCACTGCGTTCGGTCTGTACTCACCGTCGACCTCGGTCAAGATTCTCCCATACAGACCTCCTGCTCGGTTAATAAGAGCTAAGTAATGATTCTATATGAAACTATGCGAAGCAGAATACATACTAGTTATGCAACACTTTCGAGTGGTATACCATGGAATATGCCACGAGTCATTTGTATTTTCTCGGTATACACACCAGCCCCTTAAAGAGCGTTGTATAACTATTTTATACCATGCCATAGAAAATACAGTGGCCATCACAATCAATGCGAAATACGCGTAGGGCACGATGGGAAGGTTAGGTGTGATACCGTCGAATATACAACGGCTTTCCTGTATTCTGATTGGCTGTAATTTCTATGGCATGGTATAAATGTATGTATTCTTCACCGTTGTTGGTGTGAATTCAATTTCATAAGATGAAATCTCCCTCCCGTATTGATGCGACACTGGCGTGTCATCAGATTCACGAGAGGCTCTTCTTCTTAGATCAGGGCCCTCGAAGAACAATGACGTCGGAGTGTAATTGTGTTTTAGTGCGTATCCAAACTAATTCAACGTTACTGGCTATTGATTCTCGTAAGAAAACGACTTAGCGATGGTCTGTTCGCGAATTTAATTAATGGCACAAGGCCCAGTTCCACTCGAGCTCAGCAATGGAGACTACATCTTCATCTAATGTAAAAAAGCCCTATAGCTAGTTTTTCCTAGAGTATTACAAATCTCTTCTTCTTTCATGAAAGCGCATACATATCATGTTTAATATGGTTTTAACACGTTTTCGTTTTCGTTTTTTATTCCTTTTGTCATTTGGTGAATATCTCATGATTCTTTAATTCTTCGCGTTCATTCTATCGGTCACTCTTGTCTTAAATGTTTCTTCCATTATACCATATTCTGTCTGTAGCCCGTGCAATTTCACCTTCAAAGGATCAACATAGTTTCTATACGATGTTTTGTATCTATCTATAATACTCCAAAGGCCAATGAGAAGAGCTACTCCTGCTAACGCACCCACGGCTACTGACCCACCTCTACCAAGGGATTGGCAAATCTTCGCAATTTCATTGGTGGCAAAGCGAGCTAGGAAAATAATGTTAAATGAAACTGAACGTTGGGATAAGGTAGAAATAAGCAATTACATATAAAAGCGAGCCCAGACCTACTGATAGTTTGGAACTGAGGGGCTAACCGTAGGGATCCTAGTCTTGCGATGTAATCATCTGGTCTGGGTAGTTCAGAGGTGGTCGACGCTATCCACCGGATTAATCACTATCCAGCAGATAACACGGTTTGTTTTGTTAACATCCACTGGATAGCGATTTATCCGCTGCATATCGTTATTCAGCCTTCGAACAACTGGGCCCCGGTAAAAGCGGCGGCGGCGAAGGCGGCAATATTATGAAGCTTTATTATGAGTTTTATGAAGCTTTACAGCCGGCTAAATTATATTATTTTTTGTAATTAACTTTTACCTAAACGCTAGCGCCGGTTTAAAAATAAATCAATCATGTCACTTTGATTTGGTAGACTACGATTCAGTCCCTCTTTCGCTTAGTCCATCGTGCGCAACACGAAAGAAACTTCGAGCACAAAATGGCCGGGCGAAATACTAAGAGCAAGAAGCCCAGGATTTCGCGCGGCCATACTTTTCTCGCGGTTTATTCATGGTCACGTTCGAAGGACTAATCACGAAAGAGGGATTACTCAGGGCGTAGTCTATGATTTGGCGGCGAATTGTTTCATCAGCTGAACCCGGTCGGGAAAACTACTTCACACATGTAACGGAGATTTATTGCAAGTTTTAAAACTGTAGGTTTGATTGACATTGGTGTTAGCCATTTTTCCACTAGCTCATAATGATCTAAACCTCCCAAACGACGACCTAACACGACTTTTCCGAATCAGATGTAGATCTTCGAGACTGAAGAGTTAGAACCGTGCGATTCAAATTTTACTCCTTTGGCTAAAAACTCCTTCGGTGTAGTCCGAAAATCAAACTTTCCAAGCTTCGACGTTTCGAACCGCAAGCTATTTTTGCGCGTAAATGAAAAAACGAAACTTTCCGAAGTTTCGCAGCGCTTTTTGAGAATCTTTTTGAGAAATATCGGGCAACTTATGCACGTGGTTAGCCCTTGTCGCATCGTGAGCCTAGGTACCCTGTGGGTTAGCCAAGCGAAGGGCATGATTTTTTCCGCCAATTTTCACAGTATGCTTTTGCTCATCAAATTTTTGCGATTTCGAAACACTGACGGACATTTGACGCACGAAAATTTCATGTAATTATGAATGAAGAAACTACCATACGCCCATTGAATCAAAATATTCGAAAGTTAGTTCAAACTCATTAAGAAATTTTCCGAAAGTAAAATGCACCTATAATTGTGGTGATCATGCATGCGCTGATTATTTTCCCAGTCGGTATTGATTAATTCTGTTGATCGAATGAAAATTTTTTGTACGTATTGCAAACGAATGTTTACATCGTCTATAAAATTATTAGAATAAAAACTGGTAAACCAAAAGGATAAAATTATTAGCTTACCACCGCCAACAGCTACTACTGCCGCAACTCCTGCAGATGCTCCTACCACCTTGACACCAAACTTCCACGTTTCTGATGTTATATCCTCCTTCAGCTTGCTGAGCATTTCCTCGGCACTGTCCAGGTACTTCTTGCATGTCTGTAACTCATTCTCGATATCTTCTTTATCCGTTTCCAAAGCAGCGATCTCCTTATCTGGGATTTCGAATTTGTTTATTTTTGCCTCCTTTACCTGTAGGTCACACAACTAATTGTCATTTTGAGACTGAATTAGGCTTTTAGCACTGACATAATTTGTAAAACTGACATTATGCCCCAAGAGCACTTTGTCAGCCACGGAAACCAAATATCACTGGTTACCTCATACTGTAAGCTAGAAGAAAAAACTGATCTAGAGAGTTCTGTATCAAACACAATCTGATTATGTGACCGACAGCCGCCGGCCGAGGAACGGTCTTAAATTGACTGAATGTTCAGGACTCTGAAATTTTCACATATTTTAGACGGAAAGCAAAGATTTAGCTTTCAAGAGTCGCATCTATCAAGATTCTTACTCACTGATAAGTCGGCCCGTTTGTAAGTAGCTTACTCGCAAGCCTCCTACAGCTCTCAGCTGCCGCTTCACCTTGTGAAACCTTAGTTCTGCTCAGCCCCACTGGCACTTGAGCTAAAGGACTAAACGAGGGTAAGTGAAACAAATGAAATTTATTCATTTTTTCTTCCTTCCTTTCTCTTTTTTTATGTAGAGGTAACCGCACAAAACCCTATTCATTATGCTGTGGAATACTTTGAAAAAGTGTTGTCTGAAGCTGCTAAGCAAACGAGCAAACGAAGATACGCGCTTGGGCTAAAAAAAGGCTTACTTCAGATGAAATTTCATAGGTCACGGAATAGTCGGGCCGGTATAAAATACACAGGGCGAATTGTTTCCCAATTTAATATCTCAGGGTGAGTCGACTGAATTTGAGGCGTAAATAATGGACTATTTATGGCAGTGAAACCGGCAAAAAGGCCGCATGCAGCAGATAGTAAACTCTCACCTTTGGCAACAGCTCAGAAAGCGTTTCATCGATTTTCTTTAGTTGCCCTTCGGCTTTTTCCAGGTAGGACTTAACTTGATCGTACTTTACTTGCATGAATTCAGGAAGTGCACTCGATTTATCCTCTTTCTGTTTGTTCTCCATTTCATTGACCATGTTGGACCGGTTGGAGAGCTGAGTCAGACACTCAATGTAAAGCCCAAAAAGGAGAATTTCGTTAAGTCTCACTATGAGTACTATGCACTGGTTCCCCTCGAATGCCTCTTCCTGAACTTGGCCTTTTTCTGCGATAATACCTGCTAGGATTTCAGAAATTTCACGGAGTGTTGCCAGTCGTTTTTCAGTTTCCTCGGTTGATTCTCCGATGCCCTTTTTCAGGAAGTCCTCGACTCTTTCAAGAACCAGTTGGAGCTTGCTACGGAGGTCTGCCATGATAACTGCCAAGTCTGTGAACGGTAAGAAAATTGGTTTTAGAAAGGTGATTGTGTTTGAGAATAACGAGAACGCACACCAATTACGTCTTGGTCGTCTGGATAGCATACAGAAGTTTTTAACTGCTGTATAATAACAGTTGAACTCAAATTGTCCGTTAAAACCACCACCATAGAGGTTAATGCATATTTGACAGGAAAAGATGGTCCACTCTTCCAATTAGTAAAAAGTTACGACTGAAAGGAAGAAAATCTACTCTGTCGCGAAAGAAGCTACACAATGTTGTAAAGAGCTCGGCATTCCAGAGAGACCGGTTATTGAAAACAAAGCAGCAACTATCTACGCCAAACGATAAAAGAAAATGGAAAAACGCCATGGCCAGCAAATTATGCATGACAAGGCCATAAGCACCCTTTCAATTCCTAGAAAATAGAGGATAGTACATGGGCACGTGTAGATATGGAATATATCTTCGAGTGTTCAAATTGATATCTCACGAGTGAGCACAGCGAAAGGGTGAGATATAAAGTTGAAGACTCGAAGATACATTCCATATCTACAAGCAACCATGTATTATTTTGTTTTTAAAATAGACATACTGATAACGAAGTTTTTGACGATTTTCTGAAGCTTTTTTGTTCCGACCACTTTCCGAAGATTTCCGAAGAATCTCCAAAAATTGTCCGAAGGCCACATGAACGTTTCCGAACTAATTACGAATATTTCCGAAGATTACCGAAGACTGCCGAAGACTTTCGAGGAAGATCCGAAGATGTTTCGTTCATACTCCAACAAATTTAAGTACAGTTTAAGGGTCAGACATGATATCAGTGAAGTAATCGATATCTTCACTAGTAAGGATATGGTAAGTACGCCACCCGAGTCTCTGATGTGGTATACGAATGATATATTTTCCAATAGAACACTCGTGCCTATATAATAATGGTTGGAACCTGAATGGCCCCGCACAAAAACCTCTTCACCTTGCAACTTATATATATCATTGTATTTTCTTGGTTATAAAGGTCTGTGTCCTTTAATTGATTTAAAAACTAATAAAAGCAAACAACCATAACGTAGAAGTGAAGCGAAATAGATAATAAAGTGCGTATAGATTGTTCATTCCAAGAAAATTAATGGACAGCCAGCTTGTTCTACTTTAAAATTGTGACAAGCAGAGGAATTCAACATGTACACGTGCAGCATTTAAATCGTCCAGTTCTAAAACACGTTGATCAGGAAAAATACGTCTTTATCGCGATCTAGCTAGATCGTTATAAGCCCGCGCAACCATTGCTTCTTGTAATATGACTCAAGAACGCGTAAGAAAAGACAATGTAACTGAATTCTGCAAGTTGCATTCAAAATTCGATTGAAATTTCACACGATAAACTACACAAAGAACGGAAAATAAATAACACAATCAAAAGTATACATGTAAATACATTGTTTTGGTATTCTGAGAGGGTTATGCAACTCATGAAATTTTCCAGAAACGCGCGCGTTCGTAATTCAGTTTTGTAAAAATCGAAGTATTGAAATTTCTGTGAGGTTTATCGCTGAGGACACCGAACAAAGAAATGCTTTCAATTTTATCATTTCAGTTGGTTTAAGTGCTTCCACTTCTACAATACGTTGATCAGCAACATAGAATAAAAGTTTGTTACGTAAGTCAGGAGAAAAAATAGACCTTCGTCTTTAATCTAATCTAGCTGAATCAACGAATTGCTTCTTGTGAGCGCTTGATTCTATTGACTTGTTCTGTTGCGGCGCACCAGAATTAAGAAGAAACTGCGTAATCATCTTATACCAACTCACCTCCTTTTCATTCGGCAACAGAACACTTAACACTTAATGGAAACAATTTACACGCTCTTCAGAGCTGATGGCGAAGGCTGCTTACAGTTTATTGTTTACAATTGTCGCGATTTCGCATGTTCGTCAGCCAACGCCTACGCTTTTCAGTTAAAGTAAAATAAATTCCCTACCTGAATACGTTAACACTTCTTGATATGGAAAAAGTAATTAAAATTTTAATGAACAATACAGACGTTATAATG
>Ga0126339_10001904_pt1 | contig 14641 bp, 5 predicted proteins | sample OrbTmetagenome_2_FD_92532 | JGI IMG/M metagenome (GOLD analysis project Ga0126339, IMG submission 92532) | Coral microbial communities from Petempiche,Puerto Morelos, Mexico - Orbicella T R C metagenome | ecosystem: Host-associated > Invertebrates > Cnidaria > Coral | place: Petempiche,Puerto... | reverse complement strand
GGAAAGAAGAAGCCTGAAAAAAAAATCAGGGCTTCAACGGGATTCGAACCCATGACCTCCGCGATACCGGTGCGATGCTCTACCAACTGAGCTATGAAGCCACACATTGGGAGCGAGGTCAATGTGTGGCTTCATAGCTCAGTTGGTAGAGCATCGCACCGGTATCGCGGAGGTTACGGGTTCGAATCCCGTTGAAGCCCTGATTTTTTTCAGGCTTCTTCTTTCCAGTTGCTTAAATTGGAAAATTTACTGTGATGATCACACTTCACTTTCATCTACTAAATATTGACTACATATTCTACAGATGATCACACTTCACTTTCATCTACTAAATATTGACTACATATTCTACATCAGATATTTAAATAAAAAAGGCTCCTCCAGGGTGCTTGAAACCATTTTCTTGGGTGTGCCTTTACAGTTCATTTCTTTTCCTCAGAGGTGTCATAATCCCAAAATTTTTTATTGATTCACTTTCCCATCAGCAATACGATGTCCATCAGTACATGCATGTTTGTGTTGATAGCCTAAGAATTGTTTATCAAATGAATCAAAATTCTTTACAATGATTGTGAATGTAATCCTCAAAAATGTATTTAAGTAAATTGCCCACTTTTGATTTGATTATGTAGGATAATGTTGTTTAATTAGCTGTAGTGAGTTATTGAGGCTGACAACTTGAGTGTTAGCACAGGTTTGTCAAAACAACTGAAGGGCCTATGCTAAAAAAGTCAGCTTCACTAACTTACTACAATTTTGTTATATAGGCTCCCTAACTTAATGACGAAAATGAGTAAAATTCAGAATGGTTTCTTTTTCTAGATGTGGATGAGTGTAGCTCAAACCCAAGGCCATGTCAACATAACTGCCACAACACAGTTGGTAGTTATACCTGCAGCTGTTATTCCTGCTACTATAAAATTGGAGCGAAGTGTGAATTAAGGCAATGCCGAATAAATGGAAACTGTTATCGATACAATACAATCAATCCATGGAATCGTTGTCAGGTATGAAAGAGTCCTAGTTAAGCATTTTATTAGTAAATATAAAGGCATCATGAACTTAGTGACTGGGTGAGGGCTCATTGAAAACTCGAAATGGTGAATTATGTCAATTAATGACATTATTGGTAAGTGTCAACGAGGAATAAGGGTTTTGTGTAAGGGTTAAAATCCAGACAATATTATTGAGAGCTAAGCACTGTCATGTCAGTGATATTTAGGCTAACTTGAGCAATGTTTAAGCTAACCGGAGCACTATTTTAAGCTAACTGTAGTGCCAGTAATTGAAGTCTAGAAACACTGCCTTTGAAATTTATTTAGAATTTATTTACTTTTGTTGAGGCTTGGAATTTCGTTTTTTCTGTATATTTTTGCCAAATGAAAACTATTGCTTGAAACTTGCTTTATCATGGAAACCAAACCACATTGGGTTTAATTAAAGTTGAAACTACTGATGAACTTTAATGTCATCTCGTCAGAAATCATTTCCCTACTTTTTAACAACCAAAATTGATCAATCTAGTCCAGCAGTGTAGTCAGAAATACATACTCCACAGACCACAGAAGAAAGCACTCAGAGTGCTTAAAACTTCTCTCATAACTCAAGTGTAAACAGAATTGGCAAAACATTTTTGCAATGGAAAAAAGATCAAGCTTATCTTTTATTGTCAATTATCACTTTAATTTTATGTACTTACATTTTAACTAGTTTGTATTTACTTTTGTACTTAAGGTCACTCCAAAAACCGTATATTTTTTGTCAACCCTAATAAAAACCTTGTACTAAGTTTAGCTACTCACCAAAGTTTCAGCCTCTAAAGTGCAGGTTTTCCTTATGAAATTCGTCTCCAAAGAAGCCCAAAATTTGTACATTGTTGCCGCCATTTTGAACAGTACTCAGCAGCCAGGCCACTTTTTCGTGACATCCTTCCATCCGAGAGAATTTTTTTTTCCACATGGCTTCTGAAGAGCCTTTTAACTACCATTCTGGGTTATGGCTGCTCTTGAGCCATATTATTTTGAGCTAAACATGTTCTAAACTCCGAAATGACAGCATTGAAGATAGTGAAGTGGATAATCGCGTTGAAAAAAAATCGATTTTGGTGACCTTGTGAAGGATGCCAAGTCAGTTGCAAGGTTTTCTCCTTTCTGCCAATTTCGAGTCAGACGGAATGATGTCACATGAACACGGCCTGGCTGCCAAGACAGTTTCAAAATGGTGGCCTCCGAGGTCGCTTTTTTCAAGACGAATTTCTTCTGGATAGCAGGCACTTCAGAGGCTGAAACTTCGATGGGTGGAAAAGCTGAATGTTTACTTTCTATAAGCGGAGAGAAAAGAAAGTAAGCTTTTTGGAGTGATCTTCTGCTTCAATTAAATAAATGTATATTTGTATTATTTAAATAGTGGGCTACCTATGAAGTAGCTTTTTAGCTAAGCAGAGCTTGTTACTCTACATGTAAATAATGAATTACCTCACATTACCTTACATAACCGTACCTCACACCTATATATCACAACCAACTTCTTCCATATGAAAAGATATTCGTGTTATCAAATATCTCAGCCAGTGAAAAGACCAAACTGTTTATTACATTTGTTATTGCTAGTGTTTTGAGTTCTCATTCTTGTGTAGAGTTGCCATATCAGGAACCAATTTGTTTACCAGTACAATAGAACATAGGTTTGGCAACTTTCTTGACCAATCAGAGTGTGCGTAGTATGTATCTCAGTTACATAGGCCACTATAAAAACACTTTTAATTTTTATAATTAACAATTGTTTGCCGAAGGCTCAGAGAATATTGTCAACAATATTCACTGAGCCTGGGGCAAATAATTGTTTTAGTATAATTTCAGAGCTGAACAACAGAGAATAATGGACTAAAATATAAAAACAGATACACAATTGTTCATTTGCATATACATATGCAGCCGTAGTTTTAATAAGCTTACATGTACATCGATTGGGAATCAATTCACTCATTGACTTTGGCAGTAAAACAAACGAACAAAACACTGCGAAAAATAAATTCATCTGGTACCTTTGTTTTATCGTTGTTGACTTCATTCGCAGTTGTCATCATTGTCTAAGAATGAGTAGTTTTAGTTTGAAGAAAATAAATTTTGGTCAATCTGTCTGACCTGCTGGCGATCAACATAACCACTGTGTTTACGACTCTTAAATGCCTTGAATACGAGTTCTTGAAAGGATTGTTGGTCCAAGGGCGACAGCAGTCATTTTGAAAATTCTCCATCCTTTCAAATATCCTGGACTTGGAGTGATGTCAGCCGAATAAATGAAAAAATTCATTCAGCAACTGTCCGCCATGTTTACTTGCCGAGATGGCAAAGGTGGCAAGCTTAGTAACAAAGCTCAGAAACGTTATATTCACCACCTGGAGCGGTTAATATAACGTCATATAAGCAATTGCTCAACCAAACAGATTGCTGGAAACTGTTTGTTCAGCTCTGAAATTATACTAATATGTGTTTACAAAAAGAAATGTTGAAAATCTTTCAACTTAAAGATTGCTTCATGTAAATAAAAAAGTAGTGCAAGTGAGCAATAATTATAATTTCGTGCACAAAAAAATTAGCTTGCATCCATATGGCATAAACAATAACGTGTGTGAAGTCAGTATAACTCATAAGCAATCAAATCCAACAGGGTATTGAACACTGCCAGTGACACTTATGTCCCCCAAACCTCTGCCCTGCCCTTCTTGACCAGATCCTGAAAATTATCAATAATTATGTTACTCGTACACAGAATTCATGAAAATTAACAATTTTGAGAAATTAGAAATTGATTTCAATATCTTTTGAATTGTCATATTAGAAATGCCACTACAATAACAAGACGTCATGGACAAATGACAATGCCCTACCATGCAATGATGGTAAAGCCTGCACCAGAAATGACCACTGCTCTAATGGAAGATGCACTGGTACTCCATTCACCTGCCTATCATGTGAAGAGTGTTACAATGATGCATGTCTTGTTAAACCGGGATATTGTACAATCATTGTGGGAGGGGTGAAAACATGCTTTCGTTATGGGAACCTGAGGCCAGGATATCCATGCCAGGTAATGATGAAATCTTTCAAGCTTTTGCTATGAAGAAAAGGGGTACAGTGCACATACATGTGCATTGTATTGTTATAATATAGAGGGTATTACATACCTGCACGTGGATACAAATTTTATCTTTGAGTGTTCAGCTCAGTATCTCATGAGTGAGTGCAGCAAACGAGTGAGATATCGAGTTGAACACGAGAAGATAAAATTCGTATCCACAAGCAGGCATGTAATATTCTATTTTTGACGATTTTCTGAAGATTTCTGACCACTTTCTAAAGATTTCCGAAGATTTTCCAAAATTGTTCCGAAGGCCACACAAATGCTTCCGAACATTTTCCAAATATTTCTGAATATTTTCCAAAGATTGCTGAAGATTGCCAAAGATTGCCGAAGACGACCGAAGAAGATCCGAAGATGTTTCAATCATACATCAACAAATTTAAGTGTAGTTAAAGGGACAAAAGAAAAATGTTATCAAAAAGGAAAGATATCTTGACAGTGTGAAGGATAAAAATAGTATCTTCACTGCGTGCAATGAAGATATGATTTTTTAGTGAAAGGAAAAATCCTGGTCTTTCTCTGGTGTTTATATAATAAAAAGCAATACGATTTACATGTAAGTCCTTGTAATTATTAGTAACTTATTGTTTATAATACATAGTATACTAGTAAATACATCAGCGAGCTCTGATTATTTTTAGAGGTCTGAATTCTAAGGCTCCAGCTGGGGTCGTTGTATTGTGTTTCTGGGCATAATTTATTTGCTCCCACAATGCTTTCCTCCAACCAGGATTATGACTGGGTTAAGACAAATTTTTAGTACAGCTTGACAGTGGAGTGGGTATCCTGTCAATTATTATGAACAATTTTTAAAGACAATTTCTTAATGATTAGAAGCACAGGTAAATATAAAGGAAAAAAATTCTCAATAATTTTAGGAAACAAACCTTAGACATCTTGACTGCCAAGTGATCAAGAGGTCAACACATAATGTTTTTGTACTTTAAAGCATTTATAAAGTGGATAGGCATGGAACTGCTAGATAATTTAAGCAGGCTCAAGTGAGTTCTGAATACTGAAGTCATGTGGAAATTCAATGTTGAATTGACTTCAGCAGAGTTTAGTAGAGTACGTGCCATAAGATTGCTGTTTTTGATCCTGCAAAGAGTTTAATTGTCACTGAACCTGTTGAGGTGACTCACCAAGTGATTTGTTTTAGTGGCAGTGTTTGTCATTCCTTAAGATCTGTTTAAATCTGAAATCTAGAATCTACGAGACGTATGTAGAGGCCTAACTCTAAATAACACTATGAGCCAAAAGCTCTAGCCAGCATTGTGCCAGAGTGTAATTAGGTAATTGTGACTTGCCCAAGCCTAGCTAGTTATCTTCCCAGCACTACAAGCTGACACAGCTGGCACATGCTGGATATATAGGCATACAACAAGCATAACTTACATGTAGCTTCACTTATGTGAACACATAGAACAAAGCTTGGGGATCGAGTCACTGTGAGCAAGAGTTTATTAAAAATAACAACCAAACTCTGAATGGAGGGAAAGTTGAAATGAAAATTTTAAAACTCTAAAGAGGACCTCCATGAATGCAGTACAATTACATGTAGCGAATGAGACCTAGAGTTGAACTAGAGCTTTTATAGCTTGACAGTCATCTTGGATAAATAATCATATTTTTGTAGTCATATATTTTAAAACATTTAAAAATTACTCTTCCAGTGTACAGTACGGGATTTAGTTTACTGTTTCAAATGTAAATAATTTTTACTTTCAGCAATGTGACAGCAATTACAAACAGCAGTGGACTAACAACAACAACCTACAATGCAGTGACAACAACTTGAGGACCAAAAGTGATCGATGTTTGAATGGAGCATGTGTAGGAACACCCTATAACTGTCTTTCATGTGAAAGACATGATGGCAGTGGCTGTCCAATCCAATCTGGATACTGCATTATACAGCATGGTGGTCAAAGAACATGCTTTGCTAAATATCAGTATAAACCTGGAAATCCATGCCAGGTAATTGTTCTATTTGACAGTCACAGGCCGGAAATGTGCAGTATTGATATTTAATACCAAGCATTCCTTTATAAAAAAAAAAATTAATAAAAATTGGGCTCTCTATGTAGTTATCTCTTTCATGTATGTATATCATGTATACATACATGTATGACTGCATGTACATTTGTGTATGAAAACCTGGCTAAGGAAAAGTGTGTTCATTTGCACTAAGTGAGCCACATGTATTCGCTTGGATTTTATGATTCCAATCTCTTCAATCACTACAAACGATCCTAAAAGGGAGAAGAGCACTAAAAGGAAGATGAGAGAGTGAAGTGAAAAAAAAAAAAAAGATTGACATTGCTTTGTATTTATAGTTTGTCTACATTTTAGTTTGGAGATGCACTACTTTCACCCCAGGTATAATAATTACACCAAGGTGAAATTTTGTTTAATACAGGCATCTAGACATACACAGATATAAACATCTGTATACACATTGCATTTTTTGTAAGATTATGTCTTGGCCTGACCAATCAAGGAAAATTGACTTCAGAAATTGATTGATCAATCAATATCTATTTATAGCTGTTAGTTAATAAAAAAATATAGTTGAATTGATAGGTACAAGTTAATTAATAGTCACAAGAGAAATTTCCATAAGTATTTAGATTGCTATCGATTGCCATCAATTTCTGTTGATCTTGACATGATGAAAATGCGAAAGGAAAAATGGCTGTTTGCTACTGCATGCCATTTATATTTTGCATTGATCAATATTATTATGCAAAGCATATTACATGTACATGTAGGTGTATATACGTGTAATAACTTAAAAACTGACCCAGCGGACAGATAGCTTCTCCCTTGACCTGTGTTAGTAAGTTTGCAATGTTTGAAAGGAAAAATGTATCATCAGTTGTTGGTCAAAGGTTGCAATGCCCACAACTTTACTGTTGAGGTCGATATAATAATAAGATGCTTTTGGTGACTATTGTAAACATTGCATTAAGTAGCTTAACCAGCAAAAGTACATCACTGTGAGCAAATTATGGTTTTCCAGTGGTCAAAATGTTTCTTTTTTTACTGTAGTGGTGTGATCCAGGAAACAGCATCAGTACATGGTCAAATCGTGACGGTGTTGCTTGTGATGACAATGATAAGTGCACACGTAAAGACACCTGTCGCAATGGCCAGTGTACTGCCACTCCTTTCACTTGTAACTCTGTGTGTCAGTACTGTAATGGCAACAGCTGCAGTCTGAAAACCGGATTTGGATTGCTGAACAACAAATGCATGTGCAAGATAGCAGGTAACTACATTGTATCATAGTTAATGGTTTGAACCCCCGTAGTTCGTCTAGTGTGATCGTCCGGTTACGGGTAGTTCTGAAAAGAACTGTTGTCGGGGACTGACATTTCGACAACCTGAGCGGAAGTCATCTTCAGAGTCAAGTGAATAATGTTTGTCAGTCGATGATGTTATAAGTCTTGTCCTTTAAAAGTGATTGGTCAGTTTAGCCGTGATGGTATTGGCAGAATGACTCGTGTAAAGTTTGTCATCAGTCATTGGTCGGTTTCGATCCGTCTATTGTTAGTTAAGTTGGTCGGTTTTTGGTCTGTTTACTTTACACGAGTCTTTCAGCCATCTTATCTAAACTGACCAATCACTTTCAACGGACCAGACTTATAACATCATTGACTGACAAACACTATTCACTTGACTCTGAAGATGACTTCCGCTCAGGTTGTCAAAGCGTCAGTCCCCAACAACAGTTCTTTTCAGAACTATCCTCACCCGGACGATCACACTATACAAACTAACTACACTGTGTTAAAGTGTTACTGTTGTTATATCCCGTCAACAGCTTCTTAATTAACCTGTCGTACAAAATACACACATGTATACACACACTGTATGCAGATGTAATTACCATGTCACACCATTATATCGGTATACAAAAATGAATGTTTTTTGTAAATTCAGTTTTTCGTTTACAGGTCAGGACTATGGTCATCAGACCCTAAATCCTTCAAACAAGTGTCAATGGTGCGACTTGTATGATGCAACAGCCCGTGCTAACAGTGCCTGGTCCAATCGTCCCACAGTCCCATGTGACGATACAAACAAATGCACTAAACAGGACACCTGCAAAGCTGGCAGGTATATGCCACTGCCTTGTGTTTTCCAATTTATTGAGTGCACGGTCATGGCAATGATAATCCTCAGCAGTGTTCATAGTTAATCAAATTGTCTCTTGAAGTTACATATCTTTTATCTATAATTCATGTATGTATGCATACATTTAAAATATGTTTTGATGGATTACTTATACATTTGTTGTCTAATAGTGCAGAGTACAGTATAACTGCTATCTCTGAGGGGAAATTGGGGTGGGTATTTGGAGGTACCCGTTGTATCCCCAATTAAATCAATCTGTTATGGATCTTGAACAAAATCAATTTTCTCTAGGATGGTGCACAATCAGTGACACATAGTTAGTACAGTGGCCGTTAAATTGTCCTTCCTCTGACTCCCACCTTTTAGTGCTGTTAAGAAACTGAAATGCATTGAACAAGGAGTTCAGGTACATTGCGTTGTCCAGCTTTGGGTGAAGGAAAGAAGACGTGTGTACCAACGACTAATGACAGTGATTGTAGATCCTTGCAAAAACCTTTACAATATTCCAAGATCCTAGAAGAGAATCTTTGAGAATAATCAGTAATAGTTGAAGACCTGAACGAATTGTGAATACATGCATATTTCTCAACGATTCATATGAATTTGAGTTAATCATTGATCACTGCTTTTATTGATACTCTGTTCACTTCATGTTTTCAGTTTGTAAAGCTAAAAGTTAAATTTATCTGTTGTCTGTTTCAGATGTTCAGGGGTGGGATATTCTTGTCAATCGTCTTTCCCTTCATCAAGTTGTATCAGGACTTCTAAGTGTGTTGGTGATGGAACTTGCACTTTTATTATGAGGCCAAAAGGGACTATATGTCGATCTGCTGTTGACGTCTGTGATCAGCCAGAGAGGTAGGAGTTAAGAAAAATAAACCAAATAAAGAGCATTGCACTGCACCCAGGGTAAAGAATCACAAACAATGTGTATTCTTAGTTTCTAAAGCCTCTAATGGGTATAGGAAAATCAATTATGAAAATTAAACCAAGAGAAGCAGGATTTATTGTGGTAGTTATACATGTGTCATTTACATTCGCCATAATTATACTGGAACTCCTTGCAAATGACATGACACGCCACTCAAAAAATTTGGTTAAAGATTTACATCTTTTTTGACATGTACATGTAATGTGCATCAATTTTTGCGTCACGCGGATTCCGTCAAAATCTAGACATGAGGGCGATCGTCGTGGACCCATTTTCACTCTACTTTGCGGAGGTTGTAATTATTTTCAAGAGAGCATACTTACAGCTCTCCTTTGCAGCTAAGTAAGGCAATTGCACCATCTCAATCACCTAGACCATCGTGCAAAGTTACTCAGCTACTGAGGCATAGCATGGGCACAGCTCCAATGCACCCACACTAAAGCATGGTTTGTTTATATTTTTTGCTCACTTGAAATGAATTTCTTGTGTATTTACAATGTGTTAATTGTGTTATTACATGTAAGGTGCAATGGTATTCTTGGAACTTGCCCTGGAGCAGTGACAGATAGTATTGTTTTGAAGACTGGCAACTTGCAAATGATGGACTCCAAGTTCAAGTCGCCTAGCACCTACCAGTATATCTCAAGCAGATTATTTTTAAAGATATCTGGATTTTCAGTATCATGTGGCCAAATTAATCTAAGATGGTCCATTCTGCAAGGAAGTTCTCCTTGCTCTTTTAATTCACCGGTCAGTGGTACTCTGCCAAACACCAATGTATACCAGACCATAACTGGGCTAAAGCTTCAGGATAATACAACCTACAAAGTCTCCCTAAAAGCGTCTGACCTGAGAGACAAAATACATCAACTCGTTTGTAGCGGTATAATAATCGTGGATACGTCAAAGCCACAAGGTGGGTGGATACGTGATGGGCCTGGATCCGACCTGAGTTACCAAGCCTCCACGTTGTTGCAGGTGAACTGGGGTGGAGTGAAAACAAGACATGGGGTTGGAAAGTACGAGTGGAAGGTGATTCTCAAGTCATTTAAAAGCAATAATACCAGCGAGTTAATGCCTTTTACCAACGTAAATTTAAGCTCTAACGCAAGGAAAAAATTCAGCAACTTGGCAGATGGTTCAGAAGTGAAATTTGTTGTTCGAGCTTTCACAAAAGCGGGCCTGTTTTCTGACCTCTTAAGTGATGGAGTTGTCATTGATACCTCACCACCAGTAGCTTGCAAGATATACGATGGGAATCAACTTGGCGCAGACGTGAAATATGCCAAATGGACCAGTACGTTCAGTGCAAACTGGGACCGTTTCACTGATGCACATTCTCCCATTTCACGATACACTTGGGCGGTACAGCGGCAAGGTGCCGGACTCATTACTTCATTTAAGAACACAGCACTAAACCGCTCTCCTACAGTAACTAACCTAAACCTAGTTTCTAAAGAAAGCTACTGCGCAGTCGTCAGAGGTTATAACGAAGCTGGACTCTACAATCAAGTAAGTTCAGACTGTGTGCTAATAGATCATGATGCTCCACAAGCTGGCTCCGTTAACGATGGACATTTCAGTGATGTAGACTTCCAATCAGAAGACACCATGATAGCAACGAACTGGAATGGATTCACAGACGGGAACAAAGGAAGTGGAATCGTAGAATACAAGTACAAGATATCAGACAACGGTGGAAATATAATTGTTCTTTGGACATCAGCGGGAAATGCAACGAACATTACACATAACGGGTTGACTTTGAAGAATGGCACAAAGTATTTTGTCACTGTTAGAGCGGTTGATGCAGTTGGTCTAAGCACTGACGTCACCACTGACGGCATTACCGTGGATACGACCCACCCAGTGTTTACAGGAAAAGTTATAGTAACAGGAGAAAGCGACTTCATAAATGGAACACCTTGTGTCTACATACCAAGTGTATCGTCAGTAACGGTGCAGTGGGTTGGTTTCTCCGATGCACACAGCGGACTTGTACGATATGACTGGGCTATCATCCCTTCAGACACGTCTCCATCAAACTCGGACTTCACTGCTGTACAAGGTTCTAATCTGCCAACATCCGCGACATTCAGTAATCTCGCGCTAACTCAAGGCAAAGGTTACCACATCATTATAAGAGCCTACAATGGTGCTAAATTGTGGAAAGACGCTTATTCAGTCCTCGTTATACCTGATTCCACTCCTCCTTCACCAGGAAACGTATTTGATGGACCAATGTCCGAAGTAGACATCGACTATCAGGCAAACGTCAAAGAAGTTTATGGTTCTTGGACCAAGTTCCCGGAGCCACACATTGAAGTTAAGCAGTACTACTATGCTGTAGGAAGCTGCATAAACGGAAACTATCATGTAACCGGAAATAGATTCGTTCGACTTGATCCTCCAAAAGCAACTTCGTTTATGTTAGCAAACGTTACACTGGTTAACGGCCAGCGTTACTGCATTAAGATCAAGGCTGAAAACAAGGCTGGGCTGATTAGTTCTGAAGTGTCTTCGGATGGCTTCGTCGTGGACGTGACATTTCCGAATGTACACCTGGCTCAAGTGCGTGATGGAAACAAAGGTATTGATCTCGATTATCAAGCCAATACCACAGCACTGTCAGCAGCATGGGATGGTTTCGTGGACCCCGAGTCTGGAATCCAGTATTATGAATATGGAGTGAGCCGAAGTCGTGGTGGTACACCAAATGTCTCTCCATTTCAAAGCGCTTTTCTGAACACTTCAGTTACTGTGAGTGCCCTATTATTGTCTGATGATGTGTATTACTTCATAGTCTGTGCTGTGAACAATGCCGAACTTCGAAAATGCAAAAGTTCTGATGGTGTTCTCATTGACCTGACTCTCCCAAGTCATGGTGTGGTGCATGATGGGATTATCGAACCAGATAGAAAGTACCAGTCTTCCATGTCAAGCATGGCTGCAAACTGGGAAGGAATATGGGACTTAGATAGTGGTGTTGAGAAATTCGATTGGAGTATTGGAACAAGTGAGCATGAGAAAACCAGTATTCAAGGGTACACTGACGCTGGTCTTTCAACACATGTCAGAAGTCAAAGAGTTCTCCGTTTAGTAAGTGGGACAAAGTACTATGTGCATTTGAAAGTGACAAACCAGGCTGGATCAGTCAGGGAACTCGTTTCAGATGGCGTTATAGCGGATGGAACTCCACCAATACCAAGCACAATCCGTCCTGGATTTGGGTCCCAAAGTGATTGGAAATACAGCGAGCAAGAGGATGTTTTCTACTCCGCTACTGCATCAAGTATTGCAGTTTACTGGAAAAGATTCTCCGAACCTGAGAGTGAAGTTTGGTACTACAAGTGGGCCATAGGTACAAGCAAATGTGGCACTCAAGTTCAACCACTCGTTAACATCGGCCAAGTAAATTATGCTAACACAACAATGACAGACTTGGTCTTCAGATCAGGAGTGAAATATTACGTCACTGTGATTTCCAGGAACAAAGCTGGTCTCGTGTCACAAGCATGCTCTGATGCACTTGTCTTTGACAGCACCCCACCAATTCCAGGAAACGTTTATGTTGGGCAACCATCAAGCAGGAATGGTGAGAAGACCTTTATCAGTAACAACGATGTGACTATTTTGTGGAAAGAATTCGAAGATCAAGAAAGTGGAGTACGAAGATGCAATATTTCAGTCCTTGACCAAACTGGAAATATTGTCTTCTCTACGATGAGAAATACGTCATCAGGCAATATGACATTGCCTGGCAACATTAACTTAATTCATGGCGAATACAATGCCAGCGTAGAATGCATGAACAATGCAGACCATGTATCGTCGTCGTCTTTAGTATTTGTTATCGATAACACCCCCCCCATCGAGACTGGTCCTATTATAGCAGGTGTGTCACGTGATCACTCTTTCCAATACCAGTCAGACACAAGTTCAGTTACTGTATCATGGCCTTCATTTATAGACCTTGAAAGTGGTATAGAGAAGTATTATTTTTCCATTGGCACCAAGCCTTACCAAGACGACGTGGTAAGTTTTGAAGACGTAGACTTGGCCACTCGAATAACCAAGATGGACCTCGGTCTTTTCCATGGGGCTACGTACTTCATCACAGTTAAAGCAACAAACCTGGCTGGATTAAGCACCAAAATTTCGTCACTTGGTCTCATGATAGACACGACTTCGCCTCTTGCTGTGAACGATGATATCCAAGACGGTTCAGGTGACAAAGATGCTGATTACTTCTCCCCTGGTGAGGGATTATCGGCACATTGGGAAACGATTAAAGATCCCGAAAGTGGCATCATTCAGAGCGAGTATTGCTTGGGGACTAAACCTCGAGGCTGTCAGATTAAGCCAATGACAAACATTGGAACCAACAAATCCTTTATGTGCCCAAAATGTATCACACACGAGGAAGAGAGGGTATTCGTAACAGTGCGTGTGACTAATGGCGCTGGTCTGTCTCGAACACTTACCTCTGATGGAATGCTGCTGGATGCCAGCCCTCCAGTAATGGGAGAGGTTATTGATGGAAGTCACGTAACTGGATGTGACTACAATGTTGTGTTGGAGGATTGGAATGTTGCTATGTCTTGGTTTGGTGTAGAGGATGGCGAAAGTGGCGTTCGTTCATGCAGGTGGACCATTGAAAACGCCGATGGAATCGCTTTGTTCGAAAAGAAGATAACCAAGGTTTCTATTTATGAGAAGAGAAAGGTTTTTTCAGACAACCAAACATACAGAAATCTGCAGCTCATTAGAAACGTGACTTACCATAATGTGTTGAGTTGCTTGAATAAAGCAGGGTTTCAAGCTACTGTGCGGTCTAATGGTTTCCAGGTAGAATCTGTTTGGCCTATTCCAGCTCCTGTTCGAGATGGCGCGGTACCAGAGATAGATCTTGTTTATCTAACCAATACCAAAACAGTTGGGGCCAACTGGGATGCTTTTTATGCGGATAGCAAGGATCCTGTTGTCGACTATGAGATGGCTATCGGGACGGTTACAGGCAAAGAAGATGTTCTTCACTTCACAAGTGTTGGCCTGACGAGGACTGTTAAAAAGGACTTGGCCCCAAATATTCCAGATCTTGATGTTTTAGAGGCTGGTAAAATGTATTACGTAACCATTAAAGCTAAGACCTTATGTAGTCTAAGTTCCACACAACATTCGGATGGATTCATAGTAGATCCTAGCCCACCAGTGAAGGCAGAATTTTTGGTGTCACATAGAGTGGTCGATCAAGGTATGCAAACTATTGAAATAAGTGTCTCCTGGAATGGCGTTAAAGACGACGAAAGTGGCGTACGCAGCAATGGATATTGCCTTGGAACAACTCCTCGCACTTGTAGGAGTGGCTTTGTGTTGGCAAGTGCCTCTACCTCTGGAACTATTGGCCCTTTCAGACCTGATCCACGG
>Ga0126339_10001903_pt1 | contig 14642 bp, 7 predicted proteins | sample OrbTmetagenome_2_FD_92532 | JGI IMG/M metagenome (GOLD analysis project Ga0126339, IMG submission 92532) | Coral microbial communities from Petempiche,Puerto Morelos, Mexico - Orbicella T R C metagenome | ecosystem: Host-associated > Invertebrates > Cnidaria > Coral | place: Petempiche,Puerto... | reverse complement strand
CTTTTTCATGGAGCTCATAATCTTTTTTATCAGTAATCTTGACGGCTCTTGGTCTCTATGACGTTTTTGCTGTACTTTGCACTGTCTATCAAATACTCTCTCACATGGCGAGCACACCACCTCATCAGTGCTAACCATCGCATGGAAAGATTCAGTAAAAACGACCCTTGGGTGATATTTAACAAGACTTTGTCGGAAGGAAATTGCCACAGCTTTTGTATATGTTAGGCTAATGAAAGGTATTTTCGCATTAAATCCTTCAGCGGCGAAAGATTTTCTGCCGTTTACATTTCCCTGACAGGGCTTATTTAATCCCTCAGCAGGCTTTGTTATCCCCAAAAGGGGCTCAATATTTCCCATAGCGGGCTTTTCTTTCCCCAAATGGGGCTCATAAAGCTTAATCTGTATCCTCTTCACATACGGTCGCAAAATTGCAGCATGGAGATTCTCTCGGCGCCAAGTACCTTGATCTTCAACTTTGAAGCACCTTTTGAAACCTTTCATTCGGCTGGATTGACATATACTTCGAAAGCTGTGACATGCTGAGAAAATACGTCTTAGGAAATTCATCACAAAGTAAGAAACTAAAAGGTAACTTACCGATAGGACAACTCGTATCACACATGTATCACTACTCTCTCTTTAACCTGTCGGACCAGCTCCACTTTTTGCAACAAAAGCAAATCGTAATCAGTTTTCTTGCAGGTGTTGGGAGTTGTCGTGGAAAGCACATGGTGATGGCGCAATTGTCGTCTCTACTAATACACATTCGATTGGTTCCGACTGTCATTGGTTGTTTATTTCAGGTCACGAAGAGATTACGAGTGATTATCGATGATATTACCCTCCTGGTACCCAGTAAAGAATGCTTCATGTAATGTGTCACGTAGGAGAAACCTCAGTGAAACTTTATGCGTATGACGTAATAATTTGCCATATATGAAGCACTTACCAGAGGATTTTAGCGTTTTCTCATAGTGTCTGTGCTTCACACTAGACACAAAAAGGTACTTCTGCAGCTAATACATACTGACCAAACAGGCTTTATGAAAGACAGATTTATTGGTCAGAAGATATGTCTACTATGTGACCTCTTAAAACAGACAGAACTGGAAAATATACCAGGCATTCTCCTCCAGCTTGACTTTCGCAAAGCCTTTGACACAATCGAGTGGTCAATGATTCAACAAGTCCATTCAATTTTCAACTTTGGTGTTTCTATTAAGCGTTGGATAGAAACTTTCTACTGTAATGCAGAGAGTTCCGTTATTAATAATGGTTTCACTACTAGGCAGCTCAAGTTGCCTCGAGGAGTAAGGCAAGGTTGTCCACTATCACCCTATCTGTTTATTTTATCTGTGGAGATACTTGCGACTAAAATACAGCAAGATAACTCGATTTGCAGCATTTTTATCTTTCATAAGGAACTTAAAATTAGCGAATTTGCGAATGACACCTCTCTCACTTGCAGTAACCTAATATCGGTCCAAAACACCTTGGTCGCACTAAACGGGTCTGGGATTTTATCTGGCCTAAAACTCAAGGAATCCCAAACCAAAGCTCTTTGGCTAGGTCCATGGAAACAGCGTACCGAAAGACCTCTCAACTTCATATGGACGAAAGAACCGCTTAAAGTCTTGGGGATTCATATCTCTTTCAATAAGGCAGGAAATGAGAGAAAAAATGTCAACCAAAAAATTGAAAACCTTAATGCAAAGCTGGGTACCTTGAGATCGCGCCAACTTTCGAACTTCAGGCACTGTTTAATCGCTAAGTCTCTAGGGATTTCACAAATCGTTCACTCTGCTGCCGTGCTAGACATTCACAAGAATTACATTGCAAAAATTCAATCTTCAATTTTTAAATTTATTTGGAAGGAAAAGCAGGACAAAATTAAAAGGGAAGTTCTATATCAAGATTATGAAAGAAGTGGTCTGCGTGTAACACATGTTGAAAGGCTTTACGTTTGGTATGGATTCAAAGGTTCCTAAAAAGTGACAGCCGGGGGACAGAAAATTGCAAAGTCATCCCAAGTTCTTTCTTTAAGAAATTTGGGTCTTCTACTTCTTGCTTCACTGTAACTTTGATGAAAATTTCCTTAAGTCGATCGACATGCCATCCTTCTACAAGCAAATTCTGAGTTTTTTTTGGAACTGAAGAGTATCCATGACATGAACAGAGACCAGGAGTTAATCCTTTTTAACAACAAAGAAATACAAATAGGTGGTAAAACTGTGTTGTATCAGGATTGGTTTGACCAAGGAGTCTACTCAATTTGTGACAGTGTCAATTCCAGTAGAATGTACTTGAATTTTGCAGATTTCTGTCGCAAATTTTCAGTTAAGTCCAATCTTCTCACCTATTTTCAAATTCTTTTGGCTATCCCTAAACGACTGCTGGAAAGGCGAGGGACTCTTTTGGCACCAATTCAATTTTTACTCCAGGGAATTCCACTTTTCACATGTCACTGTCGCTGTTGATCGACCTATCTAAACTAACATGTAAAAGATTACTATTGGCTTTTTTGAACAGGAAGGAACCTTGCGCAACTGGCCCTAGCAAGTGGCAATGCGACCTTCCACAGTTCACTCTCTCTTGGAGCACAACTTTTAAGCGGATAGTCAATCAGTAACCAAAATAAATTAAAAGAATTTTTTTACAAACGTGCTCATCGTATTGTCACCACAAAGAAAGAATTACATTTATACAGAATTGAAGACAACAAGAGTTGTCATTACTGCGGGGATGACGACTCTTTACTTCACTCCTTCTTAGGTTGTCATATTGCAGTCAACTTTCTCCGGAAAGTGCTATGCTGGTTTAATGTTTAGTTTTAACATTTAACTCAAAAGAAATACTCTTTGGAACAGCTACTGATAACGATAATAAAATAAAAAAACTAAATTTCTGCCTCCTCTATGCCCAATTCTACTTTCATTTCCAGAAAATCAACCAACATGCATGTAATAGGGATGTTTTTGTCCGCAAACTAAATTTTATGTTGAAAATAAAAGGCTTTGCTTAGTTCAATTTGTCCTCTATTTCTTGCAATCCAAAAAAAAAACCTCGCAAAATTTTCGTCTTAGCAATTAGGTAAATTGAATAGAATATATCCTGTAGAAACCAGCTGTAATTATATAGTATTATTAGCACAGTAGTTACCCGTAAGTGTTGTATGTAGCGTAATGTTTATGTCGAAAAAAAAGTAGTAAGTAGTTTATTATAATTAACACATTATAGATAAATTTATTTTAAGTATTGTATTGCAAGTAGTTTAATGGTAACTATGTATTGTATGTGAGCCTTTTCAAAATAAAAGGTCCAACTATGGAAAAAAAGACAGCTTTAACCTTGCAATCCTCTTCATATTGTTGTTCTTGACCCAGAGTCTCAAGGTGTTCAAGGTCACTTCATTACATTTTTTAATGTCTTCTTCCCTTGTTTCCAAAATTATAACTATAAAGCTGTACCTATGTCAATTTTTTAGGTCAACAGTCGAGCTTTGTTTGCTAGAGTGCTGTAAGAAATCAAAACCAGACAAGACGTTGTTGTGATAAATTTTGGCCACGCAGAATGGCCAATTTATTGATTAAAACTAACATGAAATACATTATGAACGAATTATTAAGCTCTTGCAAAGGTGAAAGGCCACAAGCCTCCAGAATGGAGGCCTGCCCCACCCAAAGACTGTTGACCCAAAGAGACCAGTGCTTAAGTGTTGAACTTATGAATGGCCACAGCACCTGCGTGTGGTCCAGAATTAGAAATAGCCTAGGTGGGTTGAAAGACTGGGTACACCAATATACTTTAAAATTGCATTAGATTTCCATTAGCCCGACTGGTGAATCTGAGTCTGAAAAACCTTTGGCAATGGCCCAAGTCGCTGCGCCTATTCGGCAACTGTGATTTGTACAAAGCAGGATCAAGATTAAGTTGTTCCACAAAAAAGGATCTAGTAATGGGTGCCCCATCCGACCAGTGAAAAAAGAGGACCATTGAATGATTCTCGTGTGGAAACAAAATCTAGTATGGCTTGGACCGGACAGCAAAAGCCTTCTTTATAGATATAAATTGTAAAGGGGCGCCCGTTATTACTATGTATGTATTTCAGAAATGCTTTCATTTGCTGGAAAATAAAATTTATTTATTACCCCTGAAGAAGGCTTATGTTAATAGCCGAAACGTTGGGTTTTTAAAGATTTGTAGTACACCTGTAGCTTTTTTCAACCATTGTAACCTTTTTATATTTATCATAGAACCACCTAGTTACAAATCAGTTTTAATTTAAAAGAGAATTTGTTGTTGTGCTCATTGGGAAATCTAAGTGAAGGCCTTATAGGTCACCTTCAACTATGAATTGATAAATGTAACTTAACCACTGGATCACAGTAAATTGGAAATGGAGAGGTTATGTTTCAGAATTGGACTCCGCTTCAATGAAGGGCTGATGCTTGAAATACCAGTTTTCCAAAAGTCTCTACCTGCAGTAAATATTACCTAGTGTGGTTTTTGCTAGTTTCTCTTTTAAACCATTGTTGCTACCTATCCAAATGCAGTCTCTAGTCTGTTGAGAGAGCTTTATTGAAACAAAGAAAACTGGAAAGGTGTTGACAGAAATCTGAACTAAAAGCTAAGGCCTCAAGGTACCTTGTGCCAATGAACCAACAATCAATCTTGTAAATTGAGTGACTCTTTGCCCTGTATTCCTTCTTTTAATTTGTTGTTTCCTTTTACTTTTCTCTCTACTTGCTTTTTAATGGATGTTTTGTTTAACATTTACTAGAAAAAACAACAGTTAATATAATTAAAAATTAATCATGAAATTTGAGGTTTGATAATTCTGTCCAATAGTTCATCACAAGGTGAACATCAGTACTCGGTTTCCCATGTTAGTAACAAAGCTTTAGACATTTTATCCCATTTACTCCTCTGCCGTCGGTAACTGGTGAGATGAGCATTGACCTTTGTTCCACTTCTGACATGATTACCCTTGACCATATTAGGCATCACTTATTCTCAAGTACCACAGGAGGGAAATGTCTTTCTGTAGCTATCCAAATCAGGGTGATTGAGTCAAAGGAGGTTGAAATATGCTTCAAAATGCTTAGAAATTTGAGTGAAAAATGGAGGAAAGGTTTGCTCAACAACACTGGGCTGTTCTGTGTTAAGAATGTCCAGTCTCCATAATACTTGCTCAGGAATTCTCAACCTGAAAGCAAGTCCACCAGGAGGCCAACAACTGCAGCAAAAAGATAAGAAAAAGAGAAAAGCCAAAAGTCACAAAAACCTCAAAAGCTTAAAGAGATAGGTCACTCAATTTTGATTTGTGCACTTGCTAAGTAAAAATGTCAATACATATAATGCTAGCTGGAAAGAACTTGGCAATATTTTCATGTTGCAAATGCTGTTTTGAGTATACGTAGTTTGAACATAATTTAGCTCATAACTAACCAGAAAATGCCAAAACTGTCTAAAAATGCAATTTTGTCAAAAAGCTCCAGATGTCAGTGGGTTAATTAATAAATTATTGTAAATTTGTAGGTTTTCAAGCCAGTCCTGGTGGGTCTGAGTCAAGAAATGCAACAGTGTAATCTGGCAACTGATGGGTATAAAGCTCCTCTACTAGTAAGTTTAAATTATTATATGCACTTAACTACATGTGAGTGCAGGTTTTTCTGTTCTTTATGTTCTATTATTACAGTTTTGCTGTTTTGAGAAGTCATCAGCCTTTATAAAAAACTTGTTAACTGTGTAAATTAATATCTAATCTGCATTTGTCTGTTCTCAAGCATGAGGCCTGGTTTTCAGTGGTGACAAAAGCACAAGTGAAAGCATAAGCACGAGTACTGTACTTGTAGAAGAGCCCTTTAATATTCAACCATGAAAACAGGATTGCCACAAGCACACAAACACACAGAGCAATTTTTTTCCTTTCCTACTGCTTGTGCTATGATCGTGTCTATGGGTCATGCTTTTTGAAAAAAATGGAATTAGGTATGAGCACGGGCTATTAAACACTTGTTTCAACCTCCATCTTAAATCAGGCAAAAAAAAGTTGGAACTTGTGAAACTCTTTTCCTTGTGGTTGTGTCAGTGTTCATATTTTTACAAGACAAAAATCTTTTAAAATGTACTTGCATTTACACTTGCACCTGTGCTTGCATTGCTAGTGTGACTGGGTAAGTGGCTTAAAGACAAGTGATTCACTCTCATTTAATGTCTATCACATACATGTAGTAACTTTGAGTATTGCTACTCCTCCTGATTGGGTTGGTAATAACATGCAGGCTACATCCAATATTTCCGTTCATTTGTCCGACACATTTTCCAATCTAGCTTAGTCTGTACTCCATGCAGATGTCACATGTCAAGGACAACTCATTACCCTATGATATGGACTCTTTTTTTAAAAAACACAGTAAAGAGAGGTTTAGTCAAATATGAATTATTTCATATATACTTCACAGTAAAGAGAGGTTTGTTGCTAGTCTTAGTATATTATTTTATTTTTAAATTGCTAATCCTATGATATGCTCTATTTGGAATCAGGCACTTTCAAAGTTGTGTGACATCCGCTTGGGAACAACCTCAGTTCGACCCATCTGTAACTTGGTATGTAACAGTATCAGAAACAGCATTAAAGTCCCACTAAAACAAAATTCTCATATCCTTTTTAAGCGATGACGTATTGTGTGACGTCATCGCTTTATGCTGGTGTGCTTGCATTCCTTTGGATAGTGATTTCACATAGTTTTGTCACGCTTATGTCCGTTGCACCTATGTCGTGCATGATTCATCCCTCTGTGGAAGGGAAATACACTCTGGGAGGTAGTAAATAAGCACTGTATGAGCATTGTATGAGCACTGAGATATCTGAACTAAACTTGTGTGTGGGGCATGCGATAGGCCAAGGGTCTACATTAAATTTATGTATTGGTGAGTGTTGTTCAGGGCTGAACTAAACATATCTGTGGGCTGAAATAGTGGTGAAATTGAACTAGAATTGAAGAAGAGCATTGAAGAAAATGGCTGTGAAAGCTGTTGAGGTAGCAGAAAGCAATGGAGAATAGTGTTATGAAAAGGTGAGCTAGCAAAAAGGTTTTGTCTTTATCAGAACTGGTTAATGTAGCTTAGATTATGGTCTGTGTAATGCAATACAGTGCAGCGGTTGGGTTACACAACATTTACATGAAAGCCAAAGAATACTCAAGTCGTGTAAGAGGGAAGTTCTTGTTTATGCCATTGTTTACATTTTACCTGGAGGTAATACAATGTATCTTTCAACTTTAAAAAAAGTAATTTGCTGAAGAACTAATCCTTTTGCTGTTATGAAAACAGCTTATAACTGTCATGCATGATAAGAGCACAAATTAGGTTTGACTTGTGAAAAACAACCAGAAGAGTCTAGAAGACGTGATTTAACCACAGGATTTTCAGCTGAGAAACATTCACAATGGAAAACAGGTTATTCTTGTAATAAAACTGAAGGTTTACAGTAGTGATAATGAATTCAAGTTACAATTCATTTGCAGCTTTTAGTTTTTTGTATAGTTTTACAAATGTGGTATTTTAAATTTTCTCTCGACGGAAGAGTGGTGGTGATTAAACAATAGATAATGGTTTTGTCAGTGGTAAATCAGTAGGAAGGTTCATTAAAAACAGGTATAAGGTTAAAACAACAAATTAATTTCCGGTGAGGTAATTAGCGTTGCCAAATGTCTGTCATTTCAAGATAAGGTGTTAATTTCAGAGAGAAACAATGAAAATACTGTTTGTTGTTTTCAAGTTTGCGTATGTTGTTGATGTACTTTAAACAACATGTTGCACTTTATCCAAAGAGATGCAAGGTTATTCATTTCTTTGCAGCTTCTAGGATCAACCGAAAGAGTTTGGTTTTGGGGAACTAGGAACTTATCCTTCGTGGCTGTCTTTTGCAGTTTGTAGGATTCATGGACTGTCTTTAATTTCAGTGTTTAAAGGAGGATTTTTATTGTGGATTGTGCTTCATACAATATCGGATAAATTTGCGCGCACTGGCAAGCTGATAATAAGAACACATCGTCTATACATACAACTTTAGATCTACAAGCAAGTTGCACACGCAATAGGTCAACATTAAATTTACGTATTGGTGAATGCTGTTTAGCCCGGACTTTTTGCTGTCTTGAGATGAATTCAATTGAATGAGCACTGTCAGAGCAGTGTATGAGCACTGAAATATCTGAACTAAAGTTTGTTTCTGTGAACTGAAATAGACTGTATTGGTGAAAGTCTGGATCCACCACTGGATTTCTCTTGGGGACATCTATCACAATATTCTTTTACATTGTTTTATTTCATAAATATTTTTAAGTCTCACTGCCGGTCATTTCGAAAAGTAAACAAAAGGGAGAAAGGTGAATTGCATTATTCAGTTCAAAGAGGAACAATTGAACAAAGGGAACAAGTAAGCTTGCAATGTGAGTGATCACTTGGACTCTCAAAACCCAACTATGCAAAACTACTTACAATACAGCCACTTCCCACACAGGTTGTACCTTACTTTTACTTTTAATTAAGTTTAACCATCAGCCTGTCTGTCTATGTTCCAATTTTCTTGGAACAATTTTAGAAATAGCATGTACACGTCATCACTTGCAGACTGCATGCATTGCATGCTGTTTATTTATTTGCCCAATCTATTCAGTATTGTGCAACAGTAATGCAAGCGAAATGCACGAATTTCATTCTTTGTTCCTGTGATTTTTCGATGAAAGTTTGCTTGAAAGTTCAATTGAAATTTTGCGGCCTGTCAAGCAATAATTCCCTATAACAAAGGGTGATATTTCTTTGAATTTTTGATAAGTGAACGAAAATTTGCAAGCAGTACTGATAATTCACCAGCCTATACACAAAATTTTGCAAGGCACTTAACTGCAGTTCGCCAGCGTTCATGCAATTTTTGCAACTGTTTGCAACTGATTCATGTACTGATGAAAAAAGTGCCGTGTAACTTACACAAGATAAATTTGGATTCATGTATTGTTTATAAATTCATGCCGGAGAACATGGTGTGCAGTCATCGATCGCCGTATAAAAGGAAAACATACAGTCACATGCCTAAAATTTGCGAAAGGTTTTCGAGCAGGTTCGTTCTCAGGAGTTCAGTTTCATATGCAGAGGATGAATTTGGATTCTTACCATATTATGAAGACAGCAAGCTCAGTTTTTTCCACAAACAAAACAAAAACATTTCCAGTTCTGGGTGTTAAGCTGCTAAAGCAAGCGGCCACAAACAACTTGTGAGAAACATTCAATCAAAACACACCTTTCTTGAGCTGGATACACCATGCGTTTCATTCGACGATTCCCGTGTTTTAGCAAAGTGGCAGCAATATATACTGTTCACCAATACAGCCTAAACTTCATAAACAAGGGTTATCGAAGCCTCCTTTGAACATAACAGTTTTTAGGTTCTTTACTTTCATAGAAAACTAGAATGTTGTCAATTTGAATGCTCACAAAACCATTCAGCTGCTATTTATTCAATCCCAGCCCCCTTGTGGTTATTTGTTATAAAAATACTGGGTGCACTCTGCTCCATTTTCGTTGCCTATGTAGTATTCTTTGGGACTCTAAAACTTACAGGGAAAAACAATTCTGGAAGACCTCCTTCACAGTAGTGCAACCATGATTCATTTCCAGAATTTGTTATGAGTTTGCCTTGCTGGTGGCAAGACCTTCGCATGGCGGACGAACTCACAGTAATTCCACATTTTGCGAACTTCTTCTGGATCTAGCGGCTTTTTATCTCGCTGTTTTGGCACATCTGCTAATCTATAAATGCTTTTGCATCTGTATACAGCTTTACTGGTTTTCTTGATCATGGTATATCTGCCATGGAACCACTAATTCGTAGCTTGAATTCTTCATTAGTCTTTCATTCATAGTGGATGATTCCTGGTCACGAACGGTCGCTATGGCAGCCATTCTTGTCCCCACATCCCATTTTGCTTCTCTGAGCCGGCGGCACCTTTGCACAAGAATTGAAGGGCTCTGGAGACATAGGATTTCCAACTCCTAGGTTCTAGGACTTTTGGTCTTCATGTATGCAGTCATGATGTTTCTACATACTGTATGGGATTGACAATGGCGGCCATCGAGGCAGGATTTGAGGAATCTTTGTTTCAGACCTTAAATGGTATCAATTTAGAGAATGTTGCTGTCAGTGTAGAACAGGAAGAGGTGATAAGGAACATTGTTGTTTTAAAGAAAGACACTAATTTTTTACCTGCTTTGGCAAGCCATTGATTTTTCAGTTATTACCCCTTGTTTTTGACTCCTGGCATGGATCAACTGAATTGTTTATTTTTGCTGTTTCACCTTTAAATGCGAGATCAGACCATGTAGCAAAACTATTTGCAGGTCAGCTGTCTAATGGTTTGGAATACCGAGTCATTGAACAAGTTTGAAATTAAAGATAATCGAAGTATCCAGTAATTTATGGACACCCTGAGGCATTTGTTGGGAAATCAAGGAAGTTATTGGATTGTGAAGATGTGAGATGCAATATGAGAGCTGTTGTAACTGATGAAGCATATCTCGTTGTAGAATGGCAAGTATTTAATATCTGTCTTTAGTTATTCCCATGTACATGTACTACAGTATGATATAAGGCTTTGTAAGCGAATGACTTGCTCAGCAAATATACTTTGGGGCCAAAGAATGTGACAAATAAAATTTTGTACCTTTTTAGTACAGAGTGCACTATTGGGATGGTTATGGGAGCTGCCTGCCGCTAAGGCACTATGGCGCTATGTGCTAAGTTGCAAGGCACTAAGGTGTAAACTTTAATGTTTGTTTAATTAATTAATTTCTATTAATTAATTAGTCTAGAGGCAAGGAAGTGGCGAGAGTGGGGTGGGAAAGGTACATGTGTACTCTACATAAAACATGTTTCATCGCCATCAGTTCGGTATGAACATTGCAAAGCTATATATTTGTTTCAGGTAACCCCTTGCTCTCCTTGTGGTACCATTGTCTTTCGAACAAAACTAATTTGCTCTAAACGCATGCATAGATTAGTTAGCGTTCATGGCTTCTATATTAGGTGGAGGATACATTGCATGCGGAATCACGCACAAATGTTGAGTGGTTTTCCTTATGGTAGAACTAAACATATAAGACACATGCGTTCTAGCATCGTTAGTGTTATACACTATCTTTCCATGCGGTATTTTATATGTGGCTGTGTAGCTTTTAGAATTACACACAGGTCGGTTCAACAAATATCATCTGCTGTTTTCAATCTACAATAGTGTGCTTGTCAGGGTTCAAATGTATTTCTTCTCCTTAGCAGCTTGTTTATTTCTTGCCTTGATTGTGTCTGTAAGAGAGACTAAAAAGTTCCCAAGTTAGTGGCTTTAATACTCTGCAAATTGTAAATTTGTAACAAAAGAAACCAGGAAAGTGCTCAAATATTGCCGCAGGCGCTGTGGCACCTAATGAAAGCGCAAATTAATTTAATCAGTCTTTGAGGAGACTCATTCATATCGGCCAAGTAGCGTTGTTTATCTTCAATACTTTTTGTTGAAATGCTTGTCAGCCATCAATATCGTTGTGTGTTAATTTTGAATTGTTTTATTGTTAACAACAAAGGTGGCAACAGAAAAAGAAAGTGGTATTTCGTGACCATCTGATAACTAAATTAGTTCTTGTTCATTGATAAAAATTTGCATTTTTAGTAAAACAACATCATTTCTGTTCCATTTCTTCATCACTACATCAGATACAGTATTGTGCAAAAGTAATGAGAGCGAAATTCATCGATTTACGTTCTTTGTTCTCACAAATTTTCGTTCGAAATTTTGACCGAACCGATGCATACTCTCAAATGAAAATTTGATGAAAATACGAGAAGGAAAATGAAAATTTGATATAACGATATTTCAAAGGAAAGAAATTTCAATGGAAATTCGCCACAACGAAACAAAATATAGACGACATGTTAAGCAAGGAGAGTCATTAATTATTCAGTTTACGCACGAGCGCGGCAGTAGTTAATGTTCATAACACAGATTGTGGCTCAATAATTTACACATGACATCCTTTTCAAAAGTCCAGACAGAATTCTGTTAGTTTTGAATTTATTTTCTATGGCCTCGTTCTTTTTTCTTCAGATGAATGATGAGGGTTTTTCAAATGATTTGCGATGTTCCTTTTGATTTCTGATGTAACATCATGTTGTAGCGTTACCACAATGTTTACACAAAGCCGCTTGCAATTACGATAATGTAAACAACAATGGGAATATGTCTCAACATTTTTTAATTTCACTTGATCAGAACAGACCGCGTTTTGGCTAACATTTGCTTAATACTGTTGGCAGTGGCAAATACATGTAAAGAACTGGTTTTATCTTGGTTTCTTGCATGCAAAATGTTCGTTCAGTGCAAATTGCCCAAAATTGTTGCTTTTCATTCTATAAGCCGTGAAGATCACGGTACTGATCGAATGTCTCGCTGCAGTTTGAATCAATTTTACTTCTATGTGACAAAACACAAGGAATACGCTCCTTAATATTTAATTCTTAGTTTTAATAAACAAACGAGATGCTGAAACAGTTTGCCCAAAAGGTTCTAGTTCAGTTTGTGGTCTGAGGCAGAATGGGTTCATCGCCGATTTCGACCAGTTGCATAAAAACAAATGTTTTCTTTGAATGTCTGGCCTCATTTGGAACCGAGTTTACCTTCATGCGAAGAAATGGTTCCAAGTCTTTAAATTACCTGAAGTTTCATCCGTGCTTATGTAAACAGCTGATTTTTGTTACTATTCTTACTTCTGAGTGAGAAGTAAGCAGCTAGGATAACAAAAGGGGTGGGGAGTGGGAATAGGGGAGAGAATTTTCCATGAAAATCAAAGTCCTGATCCAAAAGAAGTAGTCTTTTATTGGCCATTGACTTTTCTCAGATTTGGTGGCTCCTAAAGGAGCTGTTTTTGTTCTGAAAGCTTATTAAACACTTTCAATACTTGGTTGCACCGCCACGCTCCACAACAACAGCTGGAACAGCCTTCTGAAGGACATGATCGATGTAACGCCCGCACTTGGCTCTATCCATTCTTTTGTTCCAAAACTTTTTAATGCCGGCAATGAGTTCTGTCTTCGTTCGGGGCTTGACTCTTGACTCAAGGTACAACTTCAGTTCATGCCAAACGTCCTCAATTGGATTGAGGTCCGAGCTTTCAGGAGGGGTCTGCCACCAGTTGATGCCATGCTCATCAAAAAAGACCTGGGCACGTCTCGAGGTGTGTTTGGGATCATTGTCCAGCATAAAACGATGGTTTGGGAAAGTCTTGTTGATGAATGGAATCAGAGTGTCCTCAAGAATGTTGCAGTACAGATCGGCCTGCATTATTCCCTCGAAAATACAGATTTTTGTGGCGCCACTCCTGCTGATGCCAGCCCAGACATGAACCGTAAGCGGGTGTTTAGGTTTTGGCTTTCTCTTTGCTGGTTCATCGACCTTTCGATAACACGTGCATCAAAACTGCTGAAGAGAGATGGAGCATTCGTCAGAGAAGATGACATTATTGAATGTATCTCCAGAGTGTAGAACATGCTGGGCAAACTCCAGTCTCTTGACTTTGTTGGCTTCTCTGATCAGTTGGCAGTATCTTGTTTGTTGCAGAGTCCAACCTTGTTCTTTGTGGGATCATCGGACGGTTGACGCATGAACTAGTAACCCACGCTCGGCAAGCTTCTTCTGGATTTCTCGGCTGGTTGCTTCGTCGTTTCTTCTCATCTGTTCTTCAATGAACGCTTTGGCTTCAGGGTTTACCTTTCTAGACCGACCTGATCTTGGCAGGTTGTTCATGGAACCGGTAAGTTTTAGCTTGTTTATAATTCTTGCCGTACTCTGATAACTAACTGCTAGATCTTCTCCCTTTAACGTTTTGAATATCTCAACTGGATGAAGATTTTGTTTGTGAAGAGATTGGATTCGCTTACACGTATAAGTTGATACCATGATTGCTGAGGATAAACTAACCATGCGAACTTTAAAATTCAACTATATACAAACATGGTTGCCATGTCCACTGAATAGCGTAGGAGCCGTTAAAGTCCTGAGAGAATTCAGGGAAGAAAAACAATTAACGAAATATCGTTTGAACTTTAACAAAGCTAAAACGAAAATTCGCTACGTTCGTTGAAACTTCGCTTGAAAATTCGCTACAGGCAGAACGACTTTTCGTAATGCAGTCTGAAAATTCGCTCTGGGTAAGAACAATAGTAGCCATGACATTTCGCGAATATTTCGTCGACCTATAGCTATTTGTATGGGTAGAGATAGTTCTTAGAAGCTCTGCTGTAAAGAAAAGCCTGAAAAAATCTACAGCCCTTGTCATTGCACCTCTTAGCACTGGCATATTCAGATGCAATCCAGGTGGTCTCCTTGGGGTAAATGGGGGAATCTGATTTGGTGTATCAGGATCCTCGTAACTTCTACTTGCAGGTGCAGGTGGAGCTGCAGGTGCAGAGGGAGGATCACCCCTTCCCCTACCCCTTCCCCTACCCCTTCCCCTACCCCTACCCCTACCCCTTGCTGGCCTCTGCTGGGGTAGTCTCCTACCTCTTCCTGGTGGTCTTTCTTGTTCCTCTGTGG
>Ga0126339_10001902_pt1 | contig 14643 bp, 7 predicted proteins | sample OrbTmetagenome_2_FD_92532 | JGI IMG/M metagenome (GOLD analysis project Ga0126339, IMG submission 92532) | Coral microbial communities from Petempiche,Puerto Morelos, Mexico - Orbicella T R C metagenome | ecosystem: Host-associated > Invertebrates > Cnidaria > Coral | place: Petempiche,Puerto... | reverse complement strand
TCGGGGCCCATTATAAAAGTATCAAAAAACTTAAATGAAAAAATTTTAGACCCTCCCCCATTTTATGCTGCAAGGGTCAAAAAGCGAAACCCCCCCCCCCCCCTCTTACTCTTCCCCCGATACCCCCCCCCCCCACACACACGCACAAACACACACTCGAAAAAAATATATCTCCAACAAGAATGAAATCTTCCAGAAATTCACTCAGTTCCACCTAGCAAAAGGAAACGAAGAGACGAGTCGATCCACTGGATTTAAGAAGTGTGAAAAGAGTGCCATTAACCATTACTTAAGTTTGACAACAGACGGTCATTTCTTTTTAAAATTAATTGGAAAAAATCGAAAAGGTCGACATAATATATGCATAATTGGTTCGGCGCATGGAAAGAGGATTGTGATAAACGCCTTGCTTGGCCATTTTCAAAATAGCAGACTTTTCATCAATTAAGCCGGAAAGTGTTCTTTATCAAGGTGCTCAGATGCCGACCAAGTGTCCTTAAGGCCCAACAGATCACTGAAGTCATGTAGCCATTGAGGCGGCATATCATTGATAGATGTATTTTAAGAACTTAACGATAAAATACTGTAGTGCTAAATAATAAGTTGAGACGAGGTTTTCTTTTCGCAAGTCTAAAAGAAAAAAAAAAACACGCATCTGTAACAGGATAAAAAAGAAGTCTTTCTTAGTCTTAACAAGAAGCCTGAAATCTCTTAAAACTTCGGCTCGCGAAATATATGCAAATTTGTTTTCCTTTTCGATTCTCTCTGTCAGGGCTTAATGATAACTCTAATTGAGTAAGATCAGCCATTACGAGTTTCTAGTCAGACAAGATTGAAGATAGCGCCATTGCGTCGAACTCGTTGCTAGAGCTTGTCCTTGTTTTTGTTAAAGAAGTCTAAACACCGTCACTGAGTTCTGTAAACATTTTCCTTGAAAATACCGGCCGGATTTTTAGTCGCCTCAGATTCACCTTCTTTATTGCTTTCGAGAGCTGCTTGTTGCATAGTAATAAGAAGAAAAGGTGTTGTTTTAACTATCTCAAACTTAACAGTGCATGCCCTTTGTATGCGCTATTCAATCGCCAGAGGGATACACAAGGAGCTTTTTAGTGGAGCGCCAAAACAACAATTCTCATTAACGTTAAGTGCTTACATATCGCACTGTCCCTTATGGACCTCTTCTCAAAGTAATTTATGGCTTACAAATACATAACATTCACACCCACCAATCCCGGAATTACAGTGTATGTTTTTGTGGCTTTTCAATACCGGACGACATCACAAGTTGGCCACTTAGGCTAAGCCTGAACGATATCGTTCATAGCTTTATCTCTTATTGTTGACCTGCTTGTAATTCATCTATAGAAACCTTTCAGTTCATTAATTCAAACTTTACATTTAAAAGAGCTTTTGAATCATAAGGAAAAGTAACTTTACAAAACCTCTCTTATGTTTGATTCAAAGTGAACTGCCCAGAAACCAGTGAACATAGGCATATATATTTTCTTTTTTTCTCTGAGCTGCAAGCGCACCTGGCGGCAATATTAATCTATCTGTTTTATGTCATGAAGAAACAAAAAAGTATGGTAATGACGTCATCTATATGTCTCTTTCCTAATATATCATAAGTAAGGACCAAACAAATTGCGAGAATATTTTGAACATGTTAAATATTTCGGCTCAGTTGACCAGCAACGTGAAAGGTTGATCAAAAGAATAGAGTGCTCTTGGAGCAAGATTGTACGCCCTTTGACGCGGTCTTGTCGTGAATCAAACAGTGATGCTAGTGTTTTGCCGTTGACTCTTATGAAGCCCTGGCCTTTGCCCCTCAGTTGAATAAGGTTGAACAATTATTGTAGATAGGGTTGAGGTAAACATATTAGTTCTTTTTCAGATCGAAGCTGTCTGGGTTGGTCTAACAATCAAGTACGAGCTCAAGTTTCCTTCGATCTGGGATCTCAGTACTTAACAAGAATTATATCGTTCATAGAAAACTTAACGAGAACCGTCCGATATGGTCTGAAATGTTTCAGTGTAAAGGGAGATGGCCAGAATCCAAAATCCAGGAGGGAAAGAGCAAACATCATTATTCTATATATACCGGTGAAAATAATGAATTATAAGAGAACCTTCCTAAGTTCCTGTACAGCCCTGTCCCAGGCCTTCAGGGTCACGGCCAATTCATTTCGGTGACGTAGCCGAGAAGCACTGCCCACGAAAAGGGATTGACTACGGCAAAATATCGACGCCTGGGAACTAGGCAAGACTGTCCATGAGCGCAAGGTAAAGACGAGATGATGAATAACCAATGACATTTTTTGCGATATGGCGGCCATTTTGAATTCTATTGTTTCACAGGCTATTATGGAATGCCCAGATTTGGGGGGGAGGGGGAGAGGGGGCAGATTAGTATACATTCGCCCCCTAAGCATCCCGTAATAGCTATTTGAAACAATAGATTTCAAAATGGCCGCCGTATCGCCGAAAAGGTTCACAGCGCCGAATTTCTAATAGGCATCTCGTAACCAAAAAATTGTTTTATAGTTATTACATTCTTCGCTATTAAACGTCCTACGTCAATTGATTTTGCGGTTAATGTTTCAAAACTACCGGATGCTGTGGACGGTTCAGTTCGATCTATACGAAGCGATTGTAAAAACTATGTGTCCCAACTAAGTGGCGCGGTAGACACCGCATAACCGTGAGTTGAAGGAAACGCGTTAAAAATGATTTGTTTGCGTTTTTTGTTTTGCATCATGTAAGACATCACAAACTGTAAACATTTCGCAACTACTTACATGGATTAAATTCAAACTTTCAAAACAACCGCCATTATGGATACGAAGCGGTGGAAGTTTTATGCTTCGTTCTTCCTTATATCACTTGATGAAACAACTTCGCAGCTGTAAAAATCAATGAGACTGTTGGAAAAGAATTTGAAAGGCTTCAAAGCTAAGGTACGTGGTTCGTAACGAATAACATCGTTCGCATTCCATTGAGTGAGCCGTTATAATGTTTTAAAAACGTTAAGGATGCTGAGACTGCGCGGTACGGACTGGAAATCATCTTACATAATACTAGGATTTCGTTCAGTAATATTCTCGGCCTGAAGTTGCGCAGATCGTAGACATTATCGTAGCGTTGCGTGGCAGAGCTCGAGTAAGGGCCAGAACTAGACTGCAGAGCAGGCGGATTAGCGGTGTAGAGCGCGAAACACGATACGCGAACGCGGAGCACGAACCCGAGCGCGAACCACGAGACGATATTCTTCGACTCGCGCTTTGCGCTCTTCCCCGCTTATCCGCCTGTTCTGAAGGCTAGCCAGAACTGGACTAAGCAGGTCTAGATCATCATGTTCAGCTTAAAACCACCAGGTAAATAAATATGATAGCTTAAGCTGAATCAGGGGTTATTAAGGAGGACAATGTTTGGGATATCCCTTTCTCATATAGCTTATTTAACTCTGGGGCAACAACCAGCCTGATAAGAATTCGTTTACTTTTTTATTATAATTTGTATGAAAATTATGATATTTTACTAAGATAGTTTATGTCTTTCGTTTTTACACACATACGACGAATGCTGTTATCACATATTCTAAGCTATATTAATCAATTCCATTAATCAAAGATTGGATTAAGATTTATCAGTGACACCTAAAGAATTTAAAGTTCATTACCTTTTTTGTGGGATATCTTTCTAAATTGACGAAAGCAACTTGATCTTTATCCCCATATTTACACCTTTAAGCAACCCTTCTTTTCTTATCCAAAACACCTTGAAAACTACAGGCATTTTTTTTTATCCGAGTATCTGAGGTATTATTTCCCTAGTATCTGAGGTAAGCCATTTAAACTTGTGTTCTACCTTGAGGGTCTTTTGGGTACCCATGATGTATTACATCTCCAGCACAAATACAGTTGAAGGCCTGGCCCGGGTTGTCCGATAACGCTATCCAGCGGATAATATAAATGACTGTTCAGCGGATAGCGCGGTTTATTTGTTTTGTAAATACTTATCCACTGGATAGCGATTTATCTGGTGGATAGCGTTATCCAGCCTTCGAACAACTGGGGCCTGTTCTCCCTACACAAGGTATAGTAGGGTAGCCCTGTATTTGAGCTTACTGCATAGTCTATCATGCCAGTGCTCATCTCCGTTTCCTATAGCATGAACACGTCGAGTATCCCCACCCCCTGCTTCCCACTCCCTCTGGGTGGGATTTTGGTCTTCATCCGGCCCAGCATTGTACTCAGAGGTACCTACACTGTATGTATGCACCTTACCGGAGAGAGAGTTTGACGCGTGGTCAATAAGTCAGCGTCCACACTACGCTGGACAATTTTGAAAAGGCAGCTTTTTGAAAACACTCTTCAAACCGGAGGAACAAACTGTTTTCGTGCGAACGAAAAACATTTTCAAAATGGAGCTTTTCGAAAACGATGACGTCAAGATAATGATGTGATTTCGTTCACCGAGTCTTCCTCAAATACAAACTCAAAAGGGCCGGTACGCGCGTGATTGTTGAGGTTTCAAATTCCTCCTGCGTGGTGTGGCCCCCCTGAGTGTTATGAATCTTATGTAACCATTACGCCATTGCGTGTCTCATGTAGAGTTGAAAACGCTGCTCAGTCCGGGGATGGGGGGGCAGGGGGACGCTCAGTCCTGATTTGGACCAAGATGATTCATGACTGATGAAGTCTTGATGGTGTTTGTTTCTGTTTTCTTTTTCTTGTTTTCTCTTTTCTTTTCAATTTCTTTATCTTGCAAGCGTAAACCAGCTATTGTATCATCTTTGTTGCCACATTTCTACAGATTAAGGACTAACTGGGTCTCTCTGTGTTGGTCTTGCATTGTTGGTAGTAAACTTGCGCAGACCCCAGCCAAATGCTGTTGGTATGTACGTGCTTAATTCAAGCTTTGATTGATAAACATCTGTTCTATCGTAATATCATGTAGAGTGGTTGATAAAGGTTGTTTACTGATCCGGGATTGTCTGGTCATTCCATCTAGAACTAGCAGCAACACGTCTTCGATCCTCTTCTGCCTTCATCCCGACTGGAATGGCTGGCTGTTTGACTTCTTGTTTTTTCAATTACGGCGGGCATGGAGTTGTTCGAACGACTGAAAAGATTTCCATGGTGGTTAGAATTGGCCGGGATCGAATTGGCTGCAAGGTTACCAGATCTGAAATATCTAGTGCGCGTGTTTTTGATGGCACAACAGCAGAGAGACTTGATTATAGCTGCGTAATGTTCATCTAGAGCACCATAGCATAACGGATTCAACGCATTTGGAAACCACATTAGCAAGTAGATGTAATAGTATAAGATTTTCAAGTACCTCCATTGTAAGGCCTCCTGGTAGTTTTCAACCACAAGGAAGAACGTGGTGTACGGCACATAGCAGACGACAAAGACTATAACAACAACTGCCAGCATCCGCAAAAATTTCTTCTCCAGTTCGTTTCTTTTCCTTAAAGTAGTTTGGTCTATACTTTGTTTCCTCGAGCTTCGTACACTGTAATACGTCACTGAGCCCTGACTTTCTCTTCTTTCCTTTGGAACTGGACCACACCCCAACGCGATCGACATCTGTCGAAGTTTGTAAGCAATAACAACGTACAAGATGACGATTATCACAACGGGCAAGAAGATATTAATGATGTACTGGAATATGGTGTACATATTTTGGTAGTAAATCTGTTCCTCCACTGTCCTACCAGGGAAAGACTCTACGCAACGATAAATTGTTTCGTTGTTTCTCACTCCAATGGCTTGAAGTTCTCGAGCACCGAATGAGGGTAACACGCAGAAAAATGCAGTCAGCCACGTCAGTAAGATAACTAGCGCTATTTTAGATTTTCCGAGTTTTGATTTAAACGGAAAAACAACCACCACGAAGCGATGGACTGCGATGGCAACAAGTGTGTTGGTGGTAACGAGATAGAACATAGTCAGGCTTGGATTAACTAGTTTACACATCACTGGCCCCATCGTCCATTCACCACCCTTCCATTCCATCGCAATCAGTATGGAAGGCAAACATAACATGGTGCCGAGGTCAGAGACAGCGAGGTTCGTGATCAAAGAGTACGTGCATGTGCGCATGCGCCTATGTCGAAAAGGAATGAGGCAAACAGTGAAGTTGCCGCATATCGCGAAGATGAAAAGCACACCGTACACGACATAGCGAATTATGCGCGAACATTCTGGCTCCACCACGAAATCATACTCTAGGGGTGCACTGCTTGGCGGGATTTGGCTTGAATTTAAACCCAATGTTGAGTATCTTTGGCTGAAATTCATCGCAGCCTGGAAGGTTTGGGTGCCTTCAGTCGTTTTCCGGACACAAAGCTAAAGGAAGAGTTGACTTTCTTCTGTACTGCTTAGAAGAGCAATCTGTTATGACGAAAAAAAAAGTGTTAATGTGATAATTATAAATGTCAAACTATAAGCGAGCTGCCGGCGTATTTCAGCGTTGTCTGTAAGGTTTTGGCGCATTGCGTCTATTTTACGTCACCAGTAAACAAAAAATCAACAACAACAACAACAACAACAACAGTTAAAACTTAAAATATAATAAAATTAAAATAAAATAAAATAAAATAGAAATCTAAAATATACAAGTCAGTGACAAAAAACGGCACTTTTATTGATTATGTCATCTCCTGACTACATTTACTCAATTTTTAAACATTGAAAACTTGTTTGCGAACTCTTTATCAAGGCCATGCAAGCCGTTTTATCTTAGTGTGTATATTTTCACGATTTACTTCATGGCTGGAAAGTGATTGTGCAATAATCGAAAATTCTTCCTTGGGAAAAATTCGGTACACTCATTTGTCCGCACAAAACTCCGTAGAGTTTACCTCAATACTAAACAGAACTAAGTGAGTCTCTACACTGATTCAGCAAGATATGCGGGTTATTAACCAAGCGTGAGGTGAAAATGGCTGGATATTGTCCAAGTTCGTTTTCTGCGTGTTTATTGACCAAGACGGGGTCGGGTCCATAAACGCACAAAAAAAGAACGAGGCCAATATCCAGCCATCTTAAAAGGATTTATTGTATGTATAAAAAAAAAAAAAACCATTTTCTCGCGGGACACAGCGGGTGATCCCGAGCGGGCAATATATTCGCCATCTTTCCCACTCGTGTAACCAATCACAGCGCAGGATTTGGTTCATCTTGCCCGCTCACGGAGCTGGCCGTAAAATAAATTTTGTTGTTGGCATGACTTGCAAGTTAGTTGAAGGAAAGAATTCTACTTGTAACAGAGAATAAGTGAACATGCCCTAGCTAATAGATGTACTATGTGGATTTGCATATGTTCAGAGCACGTACTACTGTAAACACTGGACAATATACTCCAGCATAACCGGATTTATTGTCCAGTTCCTTCATTATCCCGATCTTTTTTTACTAACTTTGTATTCATTTCAGTGACGGGAAATACATAGGAATAAGACGGTACTGTTTTGTGAAATTGTTATCATTCAAAACGGAAATACAACTCTTGATGAGTACTCAAGAGCCACATGATCGGTAATAGGTACTTACATCCATTAAAACGGTATTGCATTCATCGAATGTCGTATGCAAGTAATTTAGGATATCTAAGGAAGAAGTGTAGCGGTTCTCGCGAGCTTTCGATTCTTTTTGGTCTTAGCAGCTGCTATTGTCTTGGGGCTTGGGGCATTGCTTCTGTTGTTTGTTCTATTGTTCTCTCAAAGGGTATCAAGCCATTCATGTGAGACCTCACGAGAGCTGCTATCCAGCCCTGTCTAAGTAGTATATCCGTTGAAGTGAAGGACTCACGTATTGCTCGATTGGGCTGATAAGACAATGCACAGCTTTCACAGAATTAGTTCTATCAATAGTTTAGAGTTAGCACTGTTGAACTTCAACTGAAATGCATGAGTATTTCTCAAAATATAACATGTACAACATCACAACATAAAAAGTCTTGGCCCTTCTCTAAAGTAACAATTAATCTTCACAAACATCTCAAAACATTTCAAATTTCACAAAATATCAACCGTGATTGTTATTCAGTCATTTGAATTGGTGTAACGCTGGGTAAAATCGCGAAATGTAAGGCTTTCGACTCACCGAGTAGATTTACTTGTAAGTTTCCGTCTTTACAACACACCTCTTCACTGACCAGCAGGGAGCCTATTAAAGACGTATCTGATTTTGCATCCAAAAAGTTCAACTCCTCAACCAATGTAATCTAATTTGTACGATATAGATGGCCTTTTGAAGAGCCACTGTACGTACACGGTGATTCGTTTTGAAATTTACTCCGTTGCAATATACATATAGTTGTCACCGCCAGATCGAACAAAATATACTAAAGAATTTGCAAGAACGACTGAGAGACTTTGGTGACGTCGTCATAATAATTGTCATCTTTGATTTTTGCTTTTAATAGAATGATTGATAGATCCCAAAACGCCTACAGGCTACGGGCTAGGGTAGCAAGGTCAGGCAGATCACTTTAAAAACGTCACGAATTACGCCCGGATTTGATAAATTGGTCGTTAGCAGTATTCAGTTTGAAGAAATTAATCACTCATCTTCGCTCTTGTCAGACGGCCAAATTGTTGAAGCGGCAACTTTTGCTCTGAACTAAGTAAGTACGCAATTTTCGGTTGTGAAGTACTGGCCTTGATTCGAAAACCGACTGAGGGTTGGCCAATTCATGTTAATCCAGGATTATATGGCAATCGAGGTTTTATTTTATTTGTAAAATTTCTTTGTCTCACAGCACATTCTAGCTAGTTCTCATTCGCTTTGCAGGAACCCAGGTGCGGGCTAAATTACCAGTATTTTTGCTGTGGCGTATTCAGGTGGCAAACGTCTGAGGTCAGAGTTAAAAATTCACTAAGATCGTAGGTAATTTGGCGTAATGCTAATGGTAATAAAATAAGTTTAATCAAAGTTATGCATACATTTATCCTTGCATCTCATTATTTCGAACAAGTTTTAATTAAAGAGAGCTATCAGGTATTCGAGTCATAAGTCAGCTCGAGCCACAAAATACAGCGCGTATATGCACAGAGTGCCTATAGCCTGGTTCTCACTAGTGAGATAAGCATAACACTAGTGAAATAAGCTCAAGCATAGGCACAAGAAAAAGAAACGTGCATTTTCCTTTTTCTTGTGCTTACCCTTTGGCTTACTTCACTTATGTTGCGCTTACCTCACGAGTATGAACCAGGCTTAAAGAAAGGTTAATCAATCTTATTGACTTTGCAATTTAAGCCGTGATATACTAACTGAATCAACCATAGTTTTTCATGTTATTAAATCTAATCCGATAAGATGGGTATTTGAACACCGATCAGTAACTTTGATTACGTACAACAATATGTTGCCCACAAAAAAGGAATGGCTGTATGACAAATGCATAAAATTTAACTTTAAGGCAGTTATTTTTGCATTTGTTGAACTTTCTAGCATTGTTCTATTGGTCCTGATGACCATTTATGTTATATTTGTCGATTTTCTGCCGTTTTAGAAAAATCGAGAAATCCAAAATTGTGTCGAGATAGCGCGACGTAATTACAACGTGGTCTGATACGTTCCTTTATTCGTTAAGATACGCTGGTCTGGGTGATTCCATCTACGTCCAGATTCGGCGTTGAAAATCGAAAAAAGCACGGTCTGAATAGGGTGAAGTGTTCGAATATAACTCAATAGCGCAAGCTAAACTTACTGACACTAATATTATAAGACCACGTTAATTATTAAGGAAACCAGTCAAGCTCAAAAGTTTTAAAAACATTCAGAGGGTTTTCTATATATAGCAATATAATATTGCTAAAATAGAATGTAAACAAAATGTTTTTCTTTTCTTTTCTTTTTTTTTGACGATGCCAATGCTCCATGCGAATTAATTCAAGAGGTGGGACCAAGGCAGAAGTCAAAGCAAAGAAGACAAAGAAAAATTTCAGAGGATCAATATACATATAGACTAATTGAGTACTAATCATATACAGAACTAATTTCGTTCTCATTATATAAAAAAAGGACGGACTATTAACTGATATTGCCATTATCAATCAATCCGAGACACCTTAAGCGATAAATCTGTTGCCTGTTTAGCACTTCAACTCAAAGTGCATTTTAATTTGAGCTTAACATGAATACTTCCCTCAAAATCACGTTCAGCGCCTTATTTATTTGGTAAAGTTATTACCATGTAATACCTGTAGTTATTACACAGACTAATGACGCGCGCGTTGTCGCTGAGTCGCATCAAATTAAGTGACTAGTAGGTTCGTTTAACCCTAAGGCATGACATAACATGCATTTCAAGCTCGTTACATGTAGCGAGCCCTTATATTATCTACGTGGGGTTTGAGCTCTACGATTTCTATCAGATATCGGAATATGCCAATACAAGACGTAAAAATAAAGTCTGTAACATTTCGTATCTCACTGGTAGTCAATACGGCATGGGTGATTCGTTGTATGAATGCAGTTCACAAACATTTTTCCAAATTTGAATCATTTATTTCGATTTAGACTTAGACTAAAACGTGTTCCACTTAATTATTTATTGCAGAACGATACTATTACGAGTCAATTGTCTCCTCTTAGAAACGAAATATTTCTGATGTTTATCGGAAAGCGTAACGTTGTGAGAATTTCTGTTTACGTGCTTTCATTTACTAACGAACATAGCCAGTTAATCAGTAGTAATAGCGTTCGCGACACTCAGCCATGTGCGGACAATGTAAATCACACGGTCGTAAGACCAAACGGAATTACAGTTCTGTGAAGAAGAAATCCCCAAAACAAGACAACTCTGTTTGACATAACAATAGCAGTGGTTTTTGGAGAGGTTCATGGAGGAGTCATTTTGAAGATCTTGATGAAAACTAAGATTGAGATAACGTAATAATAGCCAAATAATTCTGTTTGTAAATAGAAGGGTCCTTGCTAGCATTAATAAGCTTAGTAAAAAAATGTTCCTGATTTCTTTTGAAAAAATTACTAGCGTAGAAAGCTCAGTTAAATTAAACTTGCACATGTAATCCTGCAGATATCGTATGAAACAGGTGCTTGGTCCGAGGAATAAACTACGAGCAAAAACGCCAACCACTTCTGACGTCTTCGATCTATGAAGGTCACTTAAACTTGGGATTGCAAACAGCTCTCAGTTCTTCCGGTGTGTCGTTGATAGATCACCAGCCCAGCTTTCCTTTCTTCTTGCAATTGTACCCTGAATTTTTGGAAGAACCCCTCCTAGATGGCTTTGTTTTTGGTCTTTTAAAGCACACCGTGATACAACTGCGCCAGGTTTTAACTTCAGCATTCTTTTTCAACGTATTATACTTTGCGAAAAGTCAAACTACGAAATTATCCCTGTAGTATATATAACAGTTAAAAAGAAAAGTCAAAGGCTTTTCGGAATTCAAACTGAAATACTTGTGGAGAGGTTACAGACGCCGATTGTTGTTTAATGAAGACCTTGTTATTTTCCGTAGCCGTCGGCGCGATACAGGCCTAGGCCACTGGCTCATACGTGATCTCGTTATGTCCATACAGGTGAGTAATCAAATCGTACTACTTACCGGCAGATAATCGCCTTATCCACACAGCAATCGATGTCACCCACATAACCAGCGAAAACTCTAACCTGGACGTCTCTCTTCTGAACTAGCCCTTTTGATACGAGAAACCTAACCGATTAGCTTATTGTATGACACGAGAGTAAATAAGTGAATATTGCGTACGCCGAAAACGACCTCCCGCGGTGCGGGGCATGCCGATAAAAATGGTATGCATTTCCCAACTGCAGTGCTGAACGTCATCAGAAAGTCATATGAAAGACACTTCATTGTACATATTACGAACTAACACAAATGCTCCAGACATTCGCAGGGTAGTAACCTTTATAATTCAGTGTTTTCATGCTGTTTTCGATAATTTTAGTTTTTCCTGTTCGCCTGACTAGTTCAATAAATTGCACCGTAACCTATAATTGTATAAGTAGCCTTTGTTGGTTTTGACATTCTTGATATCCTGACAAGAAAAGAAACGTAAGTCCATTGAGAAGATAACAAAGCGATTTTTCAATGTAATAAGATTTGGTCGGAGGATTTATTGAGATATGAACAGATATGGCGTTTTATGAGAGGATAATGTCTTTCAATCTGTCGGCTGCTCCTTATCGGCTAAGCTTTGTGTCGCTATAATCCAATTTAAGAGTGGCCTTCTAAATTAAGCACAAACTTGAAGTAACCTTAACGTCACACCACGTGCAGTATTCTGTTCCAGTTGTAATGAGCATGATAATAAATTACTTTCCGAGAAAGATAACCTAAATACCAAGAGCTTTTGTACCGGTGAGTTATTGACCCCTCTTGGTGCTTATCAGTGCTAAGTCACCTTCATTCGCTTATTTATGATTCTTCACTTCCTAAACAAAGGCTTTCAATATTGAGCTACTTTGCAGAGGAGGACAAAAACAGTTTTGGTCATCCATCATCTTTTCTCGATTCATTAAGCTACTGACAGCTTTTTCGTGAAGATATCGCAAAATTAAATATCACGCACAGTCGTTGCCCCTCTCGTCTGTAATAACGAACGAAAATGGATTTTTAACAGATCTGTAATAGCTGACTAATCCATATAATACGCCTGAACAAAACGTAATTGGTAAGCATACCTTTATCCTGACGGTGAAAACACTTAAAAGGACTCCTTGAAATTGCTATGTCGATGCCAATAAAAGACGATGGCCGAGGAACAAAACAGATAATTTTCTCTGCGTTGATCATTGTGTAACATTCCTATTTGGACACCTTAAGATCAGCAAGACTCCTATTCTGTGGAACAGAAGCTTTATTGTTCTTTGCCACTATAACTGAATTATAGAGCGAAACACGGAGAAGAAGTTTTAAAAAAAAAACTCGTTAATGCAAAGTGTAGCATTAGTTTTTTTCATTATAAAACGCTACAGAACAAGGACAGCAATCGCACTTAGGTATCTTAAGGTTGTATACGACTTTAACGTACCTACGTAATTAAATGGAGGTATCCACGCAATTAGATTGGAAATGAAGATGAAACAAGTAAATTACACACATAAGCACTGACTAACACAAAAGTTCTTGTAACTCAAAATAAATTCAAAAGAGGAAAAAATGACTCATACTGAAAAAAAACAAAAAACAGTAAAATGAAGTTTAATTTGCCCTTATGTAAGTATTGCTATCACGAGCAATGCATTGTTGTATCGTTTAGAAAGCTTTCTTGCCTGAATCACGAGAATCAACCGCTTGAAAATATATTGTGATTAACTAAAATCTCATACATCCGATTCAGTGATTCTCGTGAGAAGATTATAAACAATTATATCACATCGCCAATTACTACAGGTACAAATAATTTTCAAAGTTTTAGCCAGTCACAAGTAGCCATGCACTGATCGACAATTCGCATTGATCAGTGTTTTTTTTTATATACTGCCCTGGAGGTAGCCATGCAGTTATTAACTTGGTTTCTTTTAGCTCTTCCGCAGAATGCAAACCTTCACAAAGCAATTGCTTTAACAAGACAGACCGCTGTTAACTCTTTGTCCTCAAATAGAACAGCTCTGCTGGGTAGCAATGGACCCCTGGGATTGGTTTCCGCTCCAAACTTCGTATTTAAATTTCTCGATGCAAAACTACTTGAATTATAAGAACCTGTGGATGGGAACCTGTGGATCACTCATGGGAAGAAAACAACGGCTGGATTAATTTACAAATCACAAGTCACTTAGAATCGCTTAAATACTACATGGATATTTGCTCGGGGACACGTTGCTAAGTAACTTCTGCCGTTTAAAAACTCTGGAAAGCCGTTGTTTGATATCAGTTCTGTGGTCCTCTCTAAACTCGCTCGCTGCCTTCATTTTCGGGACAAAGTCGACTGAACTACCATCAAAGTGAGATTTTCTTCAAACTTTTTAATTAAAGTTGAAGATCTTTTGCTTAATCTCTTAGCTCAGAGGAACATACCTGGAGTAAGCCACATCAGATGGAACTTAGATCCAAGGCTCTCTCATATTCGTAAAAGATAAAGTTCTTGAGAAAGTGTTACATGGGTTTAACCACTTGAGAGATAGAGTTAATTAGCTTAGGAAACTGTTATCTTCACTAATGGGCCAACCATCTTATTACTTTTGACTTTGTGTGCCAGGTCTAAATATAACTTGGAAGATCGCGATGTTGAACAAAGCAGCTGCGAGGTTGTAAATCTGACTCGGGCAAATTTAGTACTGTTTGCCGATCGCTGATTGGCCAAGGCTTGAGGACTTAGAAACGAGCTTTAAATGTAGAGTTTCGACCTTTTGCAACACTGTTGGTAACATAGTTAGCATGTGAAGCAGCTTCAGTGATACCTATCTTGCAAGGCGTACATTTTAAATCGTACTGAAATCAAATAAAGAACAAACTTATGAAATTACTACCCACGTGTTCCCATGAAAAATTTAGGAAATTTCTCGATGCAAAATATAATTAAAATAGGAAACTCTTTCTTGTCTTTGTCAGTCAAAAACATCGCGTGGGATAAGCCTCTTTGATTGAGCAAGAGGTAGTTTTGAAACCACTTAGTTAAAGGAGCTCAGTCACTGTTTTTA
>Ga0126339_10001899_pt1 | contig 14648 bp, 8 predicted proteins | sample OrbTmetagenome_2_FD_92532 | JGI IMG/M metagenome (GOLD analysis project Ga0126339, IMG submission 92532) | Coral microbial communities from Petempiche,Puerto Morelos, Mexico - Orbicella T R C metagenome | ecosystem: Host-associated > Invertebrates > Cnidaria > Coral | place: Petempiche,Puerto... | reverse complement strand
ATAATTTATGCGATGCGATAATTTATGCGATGCGTCAACGAGCGAGAGGGGACAATTTGTTATCGTAAAAAAAACAAATTGATGTCAGTTTCTAATGCGTCTGTCCTGTTGTTGACAATGAATTTCGCCATAACATTGTAACGTAGTCTTCGGATCCGCTCGGTTATCGCCTCGTACGTGGATCCACAACTACTTTGACAATGTTATAAGGAAATTCATGATTAATAACAGGACAGACGAATGAAAAACTGACGTCAATTTGTTAACTAGCGTGTTCCACGCTCTCAGTAGTTGGGGACGAGCGAGAAAAACGGCGGGCGACCGAGAGAAACAACGAGGAAGTACTAACCTCGCCTTAGGCCTCCCTCGTTTTTTCTCTCGCTCGACGGACAGCCTGGAACAATGATGGGCTCCTGACACGCAACAATATATGTATTCTGCTTCGATAAGAAAATGTCAATTAATCCCAAATCAGAGCAATTTCGAATGAGTGCAAAACTGTGAAATTGAAAATGATTGACAGCTCCGACAAAATTGAGCTCGGAGAGACAAAATGGCGGACAAAAATTAGACGAGGAGTGGGACATTTTACCCAAATTTTAATACCAAGACTTCATAACAAAGCAGAGAACAAGGCTCAGCAAAAATAAGTAAAATTAAAGTTAAATTGAACTGCACCAGCGTGGTAATAACCCCCTCTTTGTAGCTTCAGGGCTCGTTACTCACGCCCCCGAGTCTAAAAATACAAGAGAATCTAAAAATACAAGCCGTTTTGTCTTGGTCGCAACCTCGTCCCCATGGCCTTCTCCTCGACGATTTTCAAAATGGCGAGTCACAAGCCCTGAAAACGGAGATTTCACTCTAAGAAAGCATCAAATGTTTTCCGTCCATACTACGCCGAAGGAATTTGAAGACGCGGAACAATCACCCGTCATTTTGGATTTGTGTTTGAGGAGAACTTATTCAGGGAAATCACATGATTTTCGTGACGCCATCGCTCTCAAAAAAGATCCCTTTTCAAAATGTTTTTCGTCCACACGAAAACAAAAAGCCAGCATTTTCAAATTCGTCCGGCCAGTGAAGAGCGTTTTTGAAAAGCTCCATTTTTTAGATGGATTAGTGTGGACGGCAGGTCTAACGGTAGAAGTAAAGCTGCGTTTTCAAATTTCTCTTGCGTGGTGTGGACCAGGCCTTAGTGTGGGAACGTTAACCGTGACTACAGAGATATGTACAGTGTACACACACTCCAACGTCTTTAGACAGATTCTTCCTTTCAGCGTAAAATTGCTGTTCCTAAAACAAACTGAACTGCATGGCATGTGTCAATTTACTGAGAGTGGAAAAACGTATATCTAATAAATTAGAGGCAATATCCGATCTAATGTGGGCACGCTATTAGCGACAAGACACGTACTGAAAGTTGAATGCTATAAACTGGTGGGAGACTACGAGCGAATTTTAAACTGAAATTATTAACAGTATCTTGTTCCCTTCTTTATCTTCCAATTTTGCTGTTTCATTGCGTCGCGGAAAACTCCAGAGGTGAAGGAATTTGCAGTGGCACACAAACTCGCAAAACAAACAGGACTCGTTATTTCCAATATGCAAAGTGGCGCGGAATGAGTTTGCTCAAGTAATTTACGGTGGCGACAAATCTTTCTAATCTAATGGAATCTAAGAAGGAAACAGCGAAGTTCTGCGGTAATATTCTGGTGAGAAAAACAAAGAGACGAAGCTTCCTAGCCAAGTCATTGTTCGAGGGTGTTTTTGGAGTTTTGACCGACGGTTTGTTTGAGTATTACCACAGCTCAACACAGTGGGTAAGCCTTTTACAGCAGTATTTATAAAATGTCTGGCTTGTAGTAATGTACTATAGTTTGTTGTGAGCTGATCAGTAAGCTTCAGTTAGTCCCTGGAGAGAGACCATTTGTGTGAACCTCGCAGATGTGCTTGTTTGCCGATCAAACAGCGAATAATAGTTAGCGAAGCAATTCAGTGAACTTTACTCATGTGCCTACTTGAGAAATATTATGTCCGTTGTAACTGGCTATGTTCCATGCTTCGTAAAATATAACGGAAAATGATTTAAAAAAAGGAATCGAATAGGCCTCATACTCATGATATCACCATGAACAAATTGTAAAAAATGATTGCCGAAGGGTTTTGATACCGGAAAGCACTCATTCATAACAACTACCGAAAATTTAGGTATGAATTCAACCATGTTACACATATGGCAACATGAAATGTAAAGTCAACTCTTGAAGCTGTAAAAATCTCGGCTGTTGACAGTCTGCTTACGAAGTGATTCTGTTCAGTAAATTTATTGATCATGTTCGCTCAGACTGGTCCCTAGCCGGTGTAGGAGTTCATTGTCAATCAAACTAAGCAAGCGTTGCCTAAGAGATAAATTGCTTTACAGTTAGAGGATAAAAAGGCTGTGTTCGCCAAGGCTGCATCTGAAAGATGGTAAAATTTAATTGTGATTTTGTTCGATCTCTGTATCCAGTCTAAATTTTCACAGCAGTCAGTTATCAACGAAGTGTTCACGTCTACAAATCTATGATTATCTTGAGACATAATGTGTTCGCTTGCAAAGTCAAGAGATTTTCTATGCGTTAATGCCTAATTAGGTGCGAATAAACAAGAGGATTACACCGTTTGTAAAAGAAATTAGCGCGAGAGCCTGGGGAGAGATTCCGTCCGACTAGACTAGGTTCAAGTCTCTCATCCAATGGTTTTTCACGAGTGTCAAAAATCGATATCAGAAAGGCCAACGATGATGCAAAGCAAATATTCGACATAAATTAAGTTGCCTTTAACTATTTGTCCTAGGTCTGGGTCTTTTGCCGATTTGTTCCTGAAATGCAGTTTCTTATAAAGGGTTCGTTTTTTTAGCCTTTGGGGTCTGGAGGGAGGGGAGGGAGGATAGAGAGAAATTCAAACTCGAGAAAGTCCACATGAGTTTATAGTTTATTTTAGTTTATTGTTGTTTTTTTCAATTGTTGCTGTTTTGTTGTTGTTGTTGTTGTTGTTTTACCATTTACTGTAAGGTTTTTTCATATTTACACAGACAAAAGGAGAAAAGCCGGAATTTTTCATCGAACTGTTTAATATCCAATCTGTGGAAGAAGTGGATGACGACGCATTTAGCCAGGCGCTATGTTTTCAGGTTTGGTTTTAAATTCTTCTCTTTTTTTCTTTTTTTTGTCTTTGCATTTCTTCGATTCCCTTTACTCCACCTGAAGCAATAGACGCCTCGTCTCTTGCCTGAAGCTATCCAAAACTGAACAACCAAACAATGATGTTCCTGCAACACAAACCTACCATCGCGAAAATAAAATACTGATAATAAGATATTTGGCATTTAGCAGTAACAAGCCCTCGGAGTGATTATTCGTCGACTGTTTCCAAAATTGTGAAAGAAAAAAAAAGGAAGGAACCGAAAAAAAAAAAAAAAAAAAACCATGATGCAGGAACGAGAACCAGCAACAAGCTCAACCCACTTATGACGCCGAGTACAGGATTCGAACCCGGCCCACTTGGTATAAGGCGAACACTCTCATTGCTGCCCTAACCAAGCTCCTCCAGCTCCCCCAAGTCCCCTTCCCCCACTTCCCACGCCAAAAAAATAATAATAACTGACCCTTCGACACGTCAACAACAACAACAAGGTTTATATGTACTGTAAACTAAAGCAGAGCAATTAATTATACAATATTAATTAAAAGCCCTTCAGTAGCTGGTCACCCAGTGAAGCTGGACTAGCTGGGTGACCACCATTTATTAATAAAAAATTAAGAAACTAATCAGCTTGCCATAAGCGTTTGAGGTCCCACCACAACAATGCGTTTTCCAAAGGATGCATTTTCAATGATGCGTTTTCGTATAGAAAACGTACGAAAAACTTCGCGTCCACACTATCGTTTTCACAGCGCTTTCCCCGTCCACACTAAAACATTTCATCCATCATTTGTGCACATGAATTACGTAACCGTTCTCGAAAGACTCCGTTTCTCTTTTCAGGTAACATATCACTGCCGCACTAAGAAGGACAATTCTAACACACGAACTCTTTATTTATCCGCTTATGACGTTGACGAGTTCGAGTCGTGGCTATCTTCATTACGGTTAGGTACGTGAACACTTAAATGTTATTTTAGAGTTTACAATGCAATAAAAATCGAGCTCACCGGTAAACAGAATGATAATTTATAATCGCACTTCCTTAAAAGCTGAGGTAAATTTGAGAAACCTTGGGTCACTGTTTTGCAATTTCACTCTCTTGCAATCCGTTTTAATCGTCTCCAATTTTGTCTATCCATGCCTCTTTTTATTTTTTTATTTTTTCTGTGTTTCCTTCGAGTTTGTCTACAGTTTTAGACGTTTTTGGTTGTTATTGTGATATTTAGTTTATTCTGCGACCAGTTCATTTGCTCTAAATTCGCATTACCTAGTTCCGTTAATGACTCCTTCTGTACTGGTGACTTACTTTTTTGAAGACTGATCCGTGAGGTTTAATTGATTTGCTGATAACAGAATGAATGGCCGAGCAATGGCCAATCAGAGACTAGAAATGGTTTTCTGTAGAGATACCTCGCCATCATCAACAATTTTAAGGTCAAATTTTAGAATTTAATTAGGGCCGGGTCGGGGAGGGGGGGAATGTACTCTCTATAACGGCCTATACGGGGATGCTCGGCCTGAAAGGGCTGACTTTTTCAGGCTGTAGGGATATAAAAGGATAGGGATATTAAGTTGAGGTATATGAAAGAGTAGCTAGGGAAATCTATCATTTAGATGTAACATGAACGGAGTGAATAGATGACACTTGTTTTCTGGTTAAACTTCTCTTCTGGTAGTGCTTGATGTTCTTTCGTGGTAGTTCTTAAGTAGGTATGTGAAAGAGGTACCTTTCTTCTCTAAGAGGTATACCAAATGGATACCTTTTCTGTCAAAGTGGTATACGAAAGGGAAACGGGTTGAACCTCGGGGCGGCACCTCCCAGTATAAAACTTTGTAGAGCACCTCCCCCCCCCCTCCCCCTCCACCCCATCCCAGGAGTTAGGGTGATTTTGAGCAAGTCATAGAGAAGCTTCTGATCGTTGAAGCAATGCATTTGTAACGAAAACAATCGTCAGTAGCCTTGCTGATCGAAATGTCAATTTTTAGCTTGTGTGGACAATCCAGTGAGTCTGACCCAGTACCACTCGGGTCGCTTTACCGGCAAAGGATGGTCTTGCTGCAAGGCGGCAACGTTCCGAAGCTCGCCAGGATGCAAGCCAAGTACAATTTACGGTAAGCAATGATTTTATTTTCCTAGAAAGTTTAATAGTGTACTTCCCAGAGCACTAGACGCATTAGCCTCGCTAACCATGCACGAGAGTGCCTGCAGTCGACGTGGATCACTCCCCCTTCATGATCTTCGCTCGCGAAGACAAGCCTTGATGATGAGAACGAATTACGAAAGTTGCTGCCTAAGCGAAATTGGTAAGGACAGATGCACTCAATACTGGAACAAGACGAGAAGAGCAGCCTCCGGTAGCAGAGCTAGCAGCATTTATATTCAAATCAGCACCACCACCAACGACAACAACACTGTAACAAACAATTACAAGTTAAGTTAGTATTATCCCAGCACCGGCATAGCCGCAGTACCGCCAGCTCAAACCAGAACTAAACGAGACGAAAACAAAACAAAACAAAACAAACAAACAAACAATTCGATCTAGTCTCAGCGTTTTCATTACCAGTTTCCCACTGGATTAGTTGAAGAATTTTTGAACATACGATGAAAGGTTTGCAACATTACCTTCCAAGAAGAGAAGATCAGGGTAAGTGCCTTGATCTTCGGTCTTGATTCCATTTAAGCGACTAACAAGTTTTTCAACTTAGAGGATCCTAGTCAGCCTCTGCCATTTTCGATGCCATCGAAATGATTGATATTGCATGGTGAAGTGAAGTCTTTTTGCTTTACTCAGTAAGATGTGTTCCTGAAAGCATGTTTAATTATCTTTAGTAGTTTCACAGTGATTTTCGTCGTTTCGACATGCTCCGAATACAATATAATACCCAAACTCTCGCATGTAAACAAAAACAAAGGTGTGGCTGACTAGGGCCCTGAACCAGTAGAGAGTCTGATTACGGAAATTACTTCTCTAAACGGAGTATTGCTTTCCTGAATTCTGTTTTTTCCGCTTTTTTCTGCTTAGGAATTCCAGACGTCAAGCGGCAAAAGGTATTACAAGATAACTAAGTTACTCAATTTGAAGACAAACAGTCACGAACAATTCGACTGTGTTGTGATAGTTAAACGATAAATTATGTTCGCACTAATATGAAAAATCGTTTAAATAATTTGTTATTTTGTGCATCTTTTTTGTATTCCTAGTTGTCTCTAGCAATTGCTTTCCATGGTTTTGGAGTGATCGCCCAGGAGTCTCATTACTCAGATATGCCTGGAAGTCTTCCCTTCAGTGCCGTAAGGATTAATTACAATAATTTAACAAGAGAGCCACTGGCTAGCATTTTTTATGTCTCTGTAATGTTCTGTAGCTGACAAAGTTTGCTCACGACCCACAGTTAACGTATTAAACAACCGAACATTGATTGATGACAGGTCTTTTTGTGACACATGATTTTGTTATTGTTTTTGTCTTAGTTTTTTTTTTTTTATTTGTTGCATCAAAATAACAATGTTAATGGCAGTGATGTTTGGCTCGGTAATAGTACGAGTAAGGATTTACTCCAAGAGCAGATATTCGACAATTCTCTCAGAATTGCACAACCCTTTAAGGTCGGCATACAGTACACTGGGGGAAATCTTGCGGGGACGTGAAGTGTTGGTGCACAAACGAAGCGAATAGTGGCACAAGAATGTGTTGTAGCGTGGAAAGATTTCAAGAGCAGTGGACGCGATGCGGCATTGAAAACTGATGATATGTCATTTTGTCTTTGCTTCATGACGCACGAATTCAAATAAAGCTAAACCAGCTGAATTTCATCTAACATGTTGGCGTTTGTCCCCCCGGATACAAATTCAAAATCAATGATAAGTTTGCGTACTCTCAGCCAATCACAATAAAGCAATTTTCTCAGTATAATAAAAAGGGCAATTTATCGTTTTAGTTCTTTATTATGTTTGCTTGTTTATTTAATGGTGACTTATTTTTTCGTCGGATCGTGATTTTAGGGTGATCACTTAACTGTTTCTGATGCCTCTGGTAACAACGAGTGGAAAGCATTTTCGACCACATCGTAAGTCACCCTCCTTTTCCTGCTCTTCATTGCAATTGTTGTTTGGCTCCACTCGTTACGTAGCTACCCACACAATGACTGTCTATGCAACATTCATAAAGCATTTCTACATTTTTTTGCTCGAAGAAAAAAAAAAAGGAAAAGTTACTATTTCTTAATCAGCTGGCAAAAGAAATGTGCGCAGCGTCGACGGTTTAGAAAAATCAGGAAACCATGGTCCACGTCCATTTACTGGATCTCACTATTTGGTCTTGATATAATGTTTCAGGACTAGCGGATATGGATACATTCCAAAAGATCTTGTGAAGCTCAAAGACCTCGAAGAAGAACCGTAAGTATGAGATTCTCTATCACATCTCGAGTCTCTCAGACTAATTGCTGGGAGTTTGAGATGTACGATTCCGATGGCAGCGGCGCAAAATGCTGGGGATCATGTGCGGGATTTTCTGCCTGGCCCGCGACCGAGTAAATCTACCAAGAGATCGATGAGAGCACGCCAGAGAAGTTTATTAACAAACTGTTTGCTTGACCGAGACAGTGACAGTACATACAATTACGTGTATAGAATTTGCATTGCCAGCCACTCGCCTTTTGACAAGCATAATGACAAGTACTAAAACGAACACAAAACGGAATTTAAATGAATTGTGAAGATATCTTAAAGCGGCGGCTTTCAAATCTTGGTGCGCTCTTTCTTGTTGGTCACGAAAAGCCGGGAAGAACACCATATGTTAAGAGTGCTACTTTTCGCTCCGTAGAATGTTCTTAATTTGTCTTCTTGCATCCCATGTCTATAGTATAACCTCATTAGCCAAAAGTGTCGCCTCAATAGTGATGGAGTGCGCAAAGAGGCGCAGTTTAGCCCGTCGTAATGATAAAATAAGATTTTACCGACATGACTACTTGCGCGTGTAACCTCGTTTCCAGGGTCTTCTTTCTGGGAATAAGGTTGATGCAGGTACTCTTCTAAACCATTAGGTGAATTCATAGCATAGTAACTCATTAGCGGGCATATGATTGCTATTGCTCACTGGGCTATTAAGCCTGCTAAGTTTGGCCTTTTTTGTACTTTGTTCGTACTTTAATTTACCACAATGTTTTGTTCACTATACAGATGGTTTTTTGATGAGATTCCCAATTCTATCACTGCAGCCATTTTAAGAGACCAGGTGTAGTATCAAATTTCAATTTACTAATAACTGCTTACTAATTGAGCGCGAGGGCCGTACTGGGAAATATTGGCCCGTGGTCGTTACAGTACGGACGGAGCGCAGCGAGGTCCATCCAAAAACGACCGTCAGCCAATATTTCCCAGTACTGCTCGAGCTAGCATGTTTTTCCGTCATATTTGGTGGACAATTTGAGTTTAAATTTCTCGAAAGCGCTCTGAAAAACGCAATGAAATAAATGCCTAACTTTTGCGCATGCTTTTACCAAGATTGGATCGCGTGGACGCAGTAATTTATAAGCAGAGTTTTAAAACAGCTATTATAACAAATACTTTATTGAACAAGCCTGTTCGGTCCATATTGGGAAATGTTGGTCTGTTTCTCCACTCAAATAGAATATAAATAAAATATTGTTGTTGACTAGGTTCCAGGATGTTTCATCTTAAGAACAAGTGGACTGGGGACTAGAACTATTCTATCTTTTAGGTTAGTAGTATTAATAATAACTACTTAATAACAAGAGTGCTTGCGATAGCGTAGGAGAAGATCGAGGGTAACAGCGATAATCCCTCGCATAGCCCTCATTTCCTAACGTAATTTCTGTCGAGTTATTTTTAGATCATTCCCGGGTTTTGGAAATCCCAGTCAGGATTAGGATAATGTTCGAAAATGAACTGACACGACTGATACTTTTCACCGCTTATGTCGGATAGCTGGGAGCACTTATTGAAACTTGAAATTTAGCATTGCAAAATCTTTTCGGTCATTGTCGAGGGCCTTCAAAAGTTGTATCTGAGCTGATTTTCAACTGAATTCGTGGTAGAAAGTGATCTTATTCTGACAGGCGTGTTAAACGATTCCACACTTTTTATAGTCACATACTAACAACGTAAGAATTGGGATATCAAGAGATCAGTGCTGCTAAAATCCCACCCTATGTGTCTCAATGCCATTTTTGTCACCCTCTTTTTTTCTTTTTTGATTTTTTTCGGTTTTCTACGTCGACGGAATAATTTTCATCTTGTTACGTTTCAGAACGGACAGAACAGTGAAGCATATTGAGGTTCTTCTCGACGAAACAACTCAGAAGTATCGCGTGAAGGACGAGTCTGACGCAGTGTCCTACGCGAATTTTCTGCAGTTTGATAGTATACAACAGCTGCTGGACCAATGCAAGCAGCATGCAAGTAAGATTGGGACAGTCCTTGCTTATGATTGGCAAATAGTGATAGATTTAAATCTAACAGGACACGTAGCATTTTGTGATACAATTTGTCATACATCAGAAGACGACTTTCGCAGCTAACAGAAACCCGACCACTAAGAGCCAATCCAACTTCATTCCCAGGATCTCTCAGCGGAACAAGAAGAGAGGCCCCGGGAACGAGTTTGTAGCCAGTCGACTTAACCAATAGAGTGTTTTCGCTTGACGTCATGCCAGCCATATTGGTGTCCCAAAACAATGAAACGGCGGCCATGCTGTCCTAAACCATTTTCAACACTCTCTTTTGTTCCAATAAATTTGTATGGCCGCTGGTCGCCTGAGTAAAAACGCTCTATTGATTGAGATTAGCAGTAAAGCAGTCACGACGTCTCAATGGAAATCTTGACAAAAGTGATAATTAATTAATGCACTTTATTTGCATTGGGGTGGCAATAAATGTACAGCATATAGTGAACTCTATGTAACAGAGAATATTTTGATTTTGTTTCATTGCAGCTCTAGGAATAACTCTGGAAAAGTACCCCACCATCAAGAATGCCGATGGTAATTATTGCCAGCTCGAGGGAGAGTGGTCAAAATTAGAGCGTAACTGAGCAAAGAGTGACAAGGAGTGTTGAGTCTTAATTTTAACACTACTTCAGGCACCAGATCGCAAACACTAGCTTTGTGTTTGTTAACTAACCTTACGAGTCTATGCAGACCCATGCATTATTTTATTGGTCTTGCTTAAATTTATCACTTATATAACACATTAATATTGACCATTTCCTTGAAATGCATAACGTTGATTACCATTATTATTTTCGAATTATTTTACCATCCTTTTATGTGCCGGTATTAATCTAGGGGTGTTTTTTTGCTTAGAAATCTGGAAGGTGGACTGGGGAGAAATTGAAACAAGAGAGGAGTGCGACTTGAACCTACCATGGGTAAGCATAATGAAGTACACATTATGTGTGATCGTGACAGCAATGACAACTTTTCAGTTTCAATATACGTGCTGCCATTGAGGAAAAATTTCTTTGCTTTCTATAGCTGAGAATATTTCTGACATGTCATTTCATTTTATGTCATTTCACGTCACGTCACGTCACGCCACGTCATGTCATGTCATGTCATGTCATGCATGATATGTCATTTTATGTCATGTCTTGTGACGTCATGTTATGCGTTTCTAGCCATTTTTATCGCTCATGTTTTTAGAGTAGGCCATTTCACACTCTACTTGTCATCAGAGTGCGCGATAGTTTTCCTGTCCAGTCAACATATACATAACTGACATGATAGAACCACCAACAAACACAAACGGAAGAGAAAGAAAGAAAACAAAACAAAACAAAACAAACAAACAAACAAACAAACAAACAAACAAAAGCAGTTCCAGTGCCAACCCTACTCGCTTGCCGAGGCCTCAAAGGCTATGGAAGGCTGAAAACAGAATTTTGGACGACAGTACAATGAACTTTCTCCTCAGAGTGTTAATTACGGCAAGTTTCACAACAAGGACGCATTGATACAAGCTCTACCGGAAGGAAGCTCTGATATATTAAAGGAAAAGTTCAGCAATCAGGCAAGATTGATGATGTGAGTAAACAAGTGATCGTTTAAATAGAGGCAGGCAGTTATTAACGCTAATAATTTCAGCAATAAATAAGGGTCAATGAAGACATCGTTTCAGCTATGGGTATTCTTTTGGATAAGCTTGCGGTTTTTAACCTGCTATCAAACGTTCTTATTTTGGGCTAGCGGTTTTCGTAATCTTCTTTTTCGTTTCTTCCGCAGGACCCTTAACCACGACAACGTAGTAAAACTGCATGGGGTTGGTATCAAGGGACCTCGCAACTTCATGGTTCAAGAAAATCTGTCTAACGGTAATATTGTTTTGTTAATTTCTCGCTTTTTACTAATGTGAGGATTCTATGTACAGCATATATGAAGGCAAATAGAAGTAACTCAAGTCCTCTTTGACCGTGTATTTATCAATCAGAGTGTTTTTACTAAAAGGAAATAAATTCCTTTTGTCAAAATTTTGTAAATCGGATATTTTCACCCTGATAAGAACTCATTGCTTACTTGTTTGCAAGGGAACCGTTTCTCGCGTCAGTCAAATATCATTACGTCGTGCAAACCAACCGTTGTGATAAAATAACTGAGATAATACGCGCGCGGTCATTGGTCGATAGGTGTGATTAGATGATAGTATGTGAACACGGTTGTGACGTTTTAGATTCGCGTGTACTCTTGAGAAATATTTTATAAAAGCAGTGAAGTACTTTTAAAGTGTTAACATAGTCTGATCTCAAACACTTATGAAGTTGAGAGAATTCTCGAAAGTTATGCAAACTCTCAACTACGTCTCGGGTTTGCATTTAAAGTGATACGAGAGAGAGAATTTGAGACAGTAATGCAAACTCTCGACTGCGTCTCGGGTTTGCATTTAAACTGATACGAGAGAGAGAATTTGAGACAGTAATGCAAACTCTCGACTGCGTCTCGGGTTTGAATTACTGTCTCAAATTCTCTCTCTCGTATCAGTTTAGATGAGGCTATGTAAACACGGAAAAAGTAATATTTTGCTTAAATACTAGTCCGTCTTGGTTGATTTAACCCTATAAATAGACCCTTTGCATAAATGGCGCCTATATTCGAATAACAATACTTATACACCCTTAGCCTCACATTCATGTAAAAAAATCCTTTGTCTTGAAAAATAAATACGAGGCTAAGGATGTATAAACTATAATAAATTGTTATTCATATTTAGACGCCATTTATGCCGAGGGTCTACGGTACCCTGCAAATGAAAAGGCAACCGTGCAAAATGGTCCTCGTGAAACTGTCTTAGTGCACTTGTGATGAACGGGTGCATCAACCAAAACAAATGGATGAAGATTCTATCGCGACAGCTGTTTTAACAGACGCACTAGTATAAAAAAAATAATAATAAGCAAAAAAACTCGGAATGCATTCAAACAAGTCACCTCCATTGATAGGTATTGAAAAGACCCTCTGAAGCTTTTCAACCACGATTGGTGAGTTAAATCTACTAATGAACTTCTTCTCAAATACAGGCAACTTGTCAGAATACCTCATGAGAAACTCTTCCCTGCTTCAATCCTATCCTACTGAGTTAGGAAATATCATGAACCACGTGATCAATGGCATGGTATATCTCCACGAGTGTCGGGTGGTGCACGGAGAATTGGTAAGTACAAAAGGTTGTCTACGGTAAGCTGCTGGTTCATTAATTAAGAGCTTTGGTCTTCAAAGATGGCATCATAACAGGACCGAAAATAGCGTTACATTTTTTAATAAAACATGCAAAAAAGCGAATAAAGTTTTTTGTTGTTGTTGTTTATTTTATCAAGTACTTGCTTCACGAAAATGGTTTTACCGAACACCCAGGTGGCATGCACGGTCACGATGTCGCTTTTTAAAACTTATTTAAATTATTGTACTTATTTAGGTGCCCAAGAACTGTCTTGTAGGAGACAAAGGAATAATAAAGATCTCTGGTTTTCACTGTGCAAGGTGAGGTTCATAATAATCTTAAAGAAAGCAGAATAAATGCCAATTCTAAATATCGTTTAAAATGGTTCACAGGACTTTGGTCTTCCTCCTTTGGCCATTCTATTATACAGTTTGCACGATGTTGTTGATGAAGAAAATTTACCCTAATATGAAACATGGTTAGCGCCAAAGCTCTTCAGACGTCAGTGACGTCGACATCTTGGTTAAAGTTTTTATTTATTCAGAATTTTGATTCATCGACTTGTGGGAAATTATATTTCCCAGTGGCTCTTCGACGTAGTTTTTGAAACGAATTCCAAAATATTTTGTCAGGGGACGGTAAACCGGCAGTTATAAACCCTTTCATGATAGGTTACTGTTTATACTCGTTTAGTGTTGCCATGGCAACTAATATTGACGTCATGGAGATCGCAATTTGTTCACTGGCAAAACTTCTAAACATTTGTTCTAATAGTTATCTTTAAACATTACTGGTGTAGTAATTAAGAATGTTTCAAGTTTTTCAAAAAAATTTGTTAAGAAAGGCGAATTTTGTAAGATAAGTATGCTGGTTTGTCTGCTTCCCTATTATTTTGTTAACTGTTCGCGCGTTTTAAAATATATGTATATAACTAAAGAGAAGTCAGCAAAAATAACCTAACACCGCTTTTGGCATATGCAGGTCTCCTTGGTGTAAAAGACCACTATCTGATGAAGTCTACAACAACAAGGTTCCTATTCCAGCTCCTGAAGCCAGTCAGAGCATTGGAACGTATTCGTCCGACGTTTGGGCGTACGGTGGGTCTTCTCTGTCAATTGTTTTTAGCATTTTCGGATAAGGAGAAGAGTAAAAAGCACAATTATTACAGAAAGATGAGTGGGACGATATTCTGAGTCAAGCTTGACATTTACCAGAGCATTTTCCCCTGAATTCCGCGTATTTCATTTCTCGTTAATTGAGATACACATGAAACGAATTTCGCCAAAACGGACATGTTCTCCATGGTAGTTATCGCCATGTTAGATTTTGGCAGCTCTTTGGAATGAGAGGTTAACATACCTTTTAGGCTTGGGCGGTTTGATGCCCTGTTTCAGACCATGTGATGATACTCTTGGGATTTCTTGCTTTCAAAGAGTCTCCAGTATATGAATGAATAAGTTTGAGGCCCTGTTAGGGGGGGTACCCATGTCCCCTGTCTGAAATTCGCCACCAGCCATGTCGGCATTTTGCAAGATTCCTATGTCTCCTGTCGGAATTTCGTCTCAGAGGCGTTGTGTCGGAAAATTTGACCTTGTTCAATTAAAACAAAGCTACATGTATAACTCATCATAATACCTTTGTTTATCAAAAAAAAAAAAAAAAAAAAAAACCCTCACAGGGGCCTCCAACCCCCCACAAAAAACATTCTCCCCACCCCAAAGAATAAAAATTTTTTTTTTTCTTTCTACTTTTTATTTTTTTTTTTTTTTTTTATTTTTTTTTATTT